>Ga0182021_10001319_pt1 | contig 28225 bp, 24 predicted proteins | sample 612E3MmetaG_FD_120493 | JGI IMG/M metagenome (GOLD analysis project Ga0182021, IMG submission 120493) | Permafrost microbial communities from Stordalen Mire, Sweden - 612E3M metaG (Illumina Assembly) | ecosystem: Environmental > Terrestrial > Soil > Wetlands > Permafrost | place: Sweden...
ATTGTGGTGTGTTCTCTTTAGGCTCATGCCTCTAGTTTACTTGAAAACCGAGGGTTTTCAAACTTTCCTACACGGTACCCGCGGCAAGCCGCGGGGAAATCGCTACGCGTATTATACCAAAAATAAAAAAAAGTGTATAATCAGCGAAATGGAAAAATCCCAAGAACAATTCATCCATCTCCATACCCACAGCCACTATTCCCTCTTGGATGGCCTTTCCAAGCTCGAGGATTTGGTGGATTTAGCGAAAAAGCGAGGCATGCCGGCGCTGGCCATTACCGACCACGGCAATATGTATGGGGCTATTGAATTTTATAAACTGGCAAAAAAGGCCGGCATCAAACCCATCATCGGAGTGGAAGCGTATGTAGCCAACCGCGGCAGAGCCGACAAAGACCCCGGCATAGACAACAAAAGATATCACCTCACTTTGCTCGCCAAAAATATGCAGGGTTATAAAAATCTGATGCGCTTGGTGACGATTTCCCACTTGGAAGGATTTTATTACAAACCCCGCATGGACAAAGAAATATTGAGGAAATATTCCGAGGGCATTATTGCGCTCTCAGGATGCCTTGGCGGAGAACTTTCCCGCGCGCTGGCAAATAAAGACGAAGAGAAAGGAGAAAAAATAATTAAAGAGCATCAAGAAATATTCGGCAAGGAAAATTATTTCTTGGAAATAATGAAACACAGCACAGTGCCGGGCGGCGAAGAGGTGCGAGAAAGTTTGATAAAGTTGAGTAAGAAATTAGATATTCCGCTGGTCGCCACTATTGATTCGCATTATCCTTGTAGTGAAGACAATAAGGCGCACGAAACGCTCTTGGCTATTCAAACCAACTCCGACATCAAAGATGAAAATAAATTTTCCTTCGGTGATGATGATTATTCTTTCGTTAGTACAGAAGAAGCCTTGGAGCTTTTCAAAGACACACCAGAAGCCGTGACCAACACGATGAAGGTTGCCGATGTGTGCAATTTAGAATTGGAGTTGGGGTCTTGGGTCTTCCCCGATTTTAAATTAGACTCTAATATTACCTATGATGAAAAATTGCGGGACTTGACTTATGAAGGTTTTCAAAAAATTGGCGTAGAAAGAACACCGGAAATTATAGAACGCGTAGAATATGAACTCAAGGTTATTTTTGATAAAGGATACTCTCCGTATTTCTTAGTGGTTGGCGACCTTTTGCGCCATGCCAAAGAAAACGGAATCTTAAGCGCAATCAGAGGTTCGGTTGCGGGTTCCATGGTCACTTATCTTTTGGGCATTACAAATATAAACCCAATAGAATACAAACTGCCGTTTGAAAGATTTTTAAATCCATTTCGTCCTTCACCACCCGATATCGATATGGATTACGCCGACAACCGACGCGATGACATGATTGAATATGTAAAACAAAAATACGGCGAAGACAAGGTAGCGCAAATTGGAACTTTCGGTACAATGATGGCACGAGGTGCCGTGCGCGATGTCGCTCGCGCGCTCGCTTACCCATACACTATCGGCGATAGAATTTCCAAAATGATTCCGATGGGTTCCCAAGGCATGCCGATGACCATAGACCACGCAATGGAAATCGTTCCGGAATTGAAAGCGGCCTACAAAATAGAAAAAGATACAAAAGAAATAATAGACTTGGCGAAAAAATTAGAGGGCTGTGTCCGACATATTTCCGTACACGCCGCCGGAGTGGTTATCGCCCCGAAACCAATCTATGAATACATGCCAACCCAGCTCGACCCGAAGGGCGGAAAAATAATCACTCAGTATGATATGTACAGCGCCGAAGATGCCGGACTTTTAAAATTTGATTTCTTGGGAATCAGAAACTTAGCAATTTTAGCCGACGCCATTAGTCTGGTTAAAAAATTCTACAAAGTAGAAGTGGACCTAGAAAAAATCCCGCTTAATGATAAGAAAACTTTTGCTCTCCTCTCGAGCGGCCAAACAGAAGGACTGTTTCAGCTAAATGGTAGCGGTATGACTAGATACTTAAAAGAGTTGAAGCCGACTTCTATCCATGACATCAATGCTATGGTCGCGCTGTATCGTCCCGGACCGATGGAATCCATTCCGGAATACATCAAGCGCAAACATAATCCAAAACTAGTAAAATATCTCGACCCGCGGATGAAAAAGTTTCTCGGCGAATCTTATGGTTTGATCGTTTATCAGGACGACTTACTCTTCTCAGCTATTGAGCTTGCCGGCTATAACTGGGAAGAAGCGGATAAATTCCGCAAAGCCGTCGGCAAGAAAATTCCGGCGGAGATGGCAGCGCAAAGGGAAAAATTCACCAAGGGTATAATCAGTAACGGCCAGACTCCGGAATTTGCGGAAAAACTTTGGAAACTCTTTGAGCCGTTCCAAGCGTACGGATTCGGCAAGGCGCACGCAGCCGCCTACGGCAAAGTCGCCTACGAAACGGCCTATATGAAAGCAAATTATCCGGTGGAATATATGACCGCCATCTTGACCGCGGAATCCGGCGATGTGGAAAAAATCGCAGAGATTATCGAGGAATGCAAGCATATGAAAATTCCGGTTTTGCCGCCGCACATCAATGAAAGTTTCGGGGGCTTCACTTGCTTGTCGGAAAAAACCGGACTGAATGTGGATAGCGAGAACAGAAGCGACAAAATCAGATTTGGACTTTATACTATTAAAAATCTAGGAACGGATATTTCCGATAGTATTATTGCGGAGAGAAAAGAAAATGGCAAATTTACATCCATCACAAATTTTTTGGACCGCATTAAGCATAAAAATTTAAATAAAAAATCAATGGAAGCGCTGATAAAGTCCGGCTGTATGGACGAATGGGGCGACCGCGGAGTATTTTTGGCCAACTTGGAATCAATGCTCGCTTACAACCACGAAGGAAATAAACAAAATGAGAATCAAGTTTCCCTATTCGGGGGAGCCATGGAGGTTAAGGCTCCGGAATTTAAAATGCAAGACGCAGAACCTGCGACTCAAACGGAAAAATTGCTTTGGGAAAAAGAATTATTGGGGCTGTATCTTTCTGGGCATCCGCTAGACCGCTTGCGCGAAAAACTCGAAAAGAGACCGGTGAACATTAAAAAAATAAAGGAAGAATTCGGAAACGGTATGCAGATAGCCATAGCTGGGATAATAGAAAATGCTAGACAAGTCGTCACTAAAAATAACGAAAGAATGGCCTTCTTGAAAATTGCCGACCTAACCGACTCCATAGAAGCCGTCTGTTTCCCGTCTATCTTCAAAGAATGCATAGACATCCTGGTGCCGGAGAAATGCATAGCCCTATCTGGCAAAGTCTCAAATAGAAACGGCGAAAAAAGCATCATCATAGAAGCAGTGAAAGAAATCTAAGAAATTCTACATTGAGGAATCGGTTGCTCGCACATCAAACAGATGATCCGCATCTTTCACCCCTTGCTCTGGAGAAATTTTCTCTGTTTCAACAGCTAAGGCTAAACTCAACATTTCTCTGGCTGTTTTTTGATCAGACATTGAAACTTCTTGAGCTTTATTTTTTATGTAATCAACCGCTTCCTTACGATGAAAAGGGAAAATTTCTTGGGCAGCATGCGGGTCACGAACTGGTCTTTCTAAATTGCTCATAAAAATAAAAAATTAATTATTAAAAATCGACATTGCTTTTTCTTTGCTCTCTCCAAAAATAACCTCGACCGCTTCGGCTACTTTTTTGGACAGCTTTTTTATTATTTCTAGTTCTGGTTTTTTATATTCACCAAGCAGGAAATTTAAGACGGCTTTCTCCCCTTTTGGCTTTTTGACTACGCCTTTCGGCGTCGCCGGAGAAATGCCTATTCTGATTCTTAAAAATTCTTCGGATTTTAAATGCTTGATTATAGAACCCAGGCCATTGTGCCCGCCACTTGAGCGATTAAAAGAAATTTTCATTTTCCCCAATGGTAAATCTATATCGTCATAAATCACCACCAAGTCTTTCAGATCTTTCTTGCTTTTCACTAGCGGAGCCACGGCTTTACCGGAATTATTCATAAAAGTGTCCGGCGTGATAAATTTTATCTTGCTGTCTGATAGTTTTTTTTCTATCATCCCAACTAAAATCCGCCCGGTGTTATGCCTAGTGTTTTCGTATTCTTTGCCTGGATTGCCTAAACCGACTACAAGTTTCATGAATACATAATAACACAGAAATTCGATTCATTCCAAGTGTACCCCTACCCGACCTCCCCCTAATGTAGGGGGAGGAGGAAGAAAGGGGTATAATTATTGCAAAACGAATTTCCCCACCCTGTCAAGGACTTTTTGTGTTATATTGTGCAAATGGAACAAATTAAAACTAAGAGTCAGTCGTTTTGGGAACTAGTTCGTTTTGCATTAATAGCACTAATAATAGTTATCCCCATCCGTCTTTTCGTCGCCGAGCCATTTATCGTTTCGGGTTTATCTATGTTCCCCACCTTCAACAATGGGGATTATTTAATTGTGGACAAATTGTCTTATGAATTAGGTTCGCCGAAGCGCGACGATGTGGTCGTCTTTCGCTATCCGGGCGACACTACAAAATTTTTCATAAAGAGAATTATCGGCCTACCAAATGAAACAGTGGACATAAAGGGCAACGACGTAACAATCACGAATGCAGGCCATCCAAATGGTTTTAAACTAGACCAACCTTTTGTTCTAAACCCTGCAAATAATGACACACACCTAGTATTAAAAAGTGATGAGTATTTCGTGATGGGAGACAACAGAAGTGCCAGTTCTGATTCGAGATATTGGGGACCGGTAAAGAGAAATCTCCTGCAAGGGAAGCCGTTTTTGCGTTTATTGCCGATAAACAAAATAGACGTACTGCCAGGCGGTTACAAACAAATATGAAAAATATAAATAAAAACAAAATAACAGATATAACTTCTCCGAAAGGAATGCGAGATTTGATGGGTGATGAGTATTATGGATTTCAGGGATTTTTTGAAAAAGCGCAGGAGGTGGCTGTATATTATGGTTTCAAACCGATCGATACGCCAATAATGGAACACGAAGAAATTTTTACCACTACCATCGGCGAAGGCACAGACATAATAGACAAAGAGATGTATACGCTTAAAACCAAAGGTGGAGACCATTTGGCGCTTCGACCGGAACATACGGCTCCGCTTATGCGAGCCTATATAGAACGTGGAATGCAAACACTACCCCAACCTGTGATGTTCTACCAATACGGCCCGGTCTTCAGACACGACAAACCTCAACGAGGACGCTATCGACAATTTTTCCAGTTTGATTTAGATGTACTCGGAAATGACAAAAGTATTATGGATGCGCTTGTAATTAAAACCGGTATGACTATCTTGGAAGAAGCCGGTGCGTCAAATCTTTCCATTGAAATAAATTCAATCGGCGACAAGGAATGCCGAAATGGGTATATCAAAGAACTGACAAATTATTATAAGAAACATTTGCATCAACTTCCAACTGTCGACCGCGAAAGATTAAAGACAAATCCTCTGCGTATACTGGATTCTAAAGAAGAAAAAACAAAGGAAATAAATATCTCCGCTCCGGACGCAGTATCATTCCTCTGTCCTTCTTGTAAAAAACATTTCAAAGAGGTTTTGGAATATTTGGAAGAAATGGGCATACCATACAACTTAAATAAAAATTTAGTGCGTGGACTTTCGTATTACACGCGGACAGTTTTTGAAGTTTATACAGAGAGTTTGGAAGATGGAGGATTACTAACACAGGTTGCTTCCGGTGGACGCTACGACTACCTGGCGCGTCAATTGGGTGGAAAAAAAGATGTCCCAGCCGTAGGTTTCTCAATGGGGGTAGACAGAATAGTAGAATCACCTTGGTATAAAAAACTTTGTCCCCGTATTCTCAAAAAACCAAAAATTTACTTTATTCAGCTAGGATCAGAAGCAAAATTAAAAAGCTTAAATATTATTGAGATATTGCGCAAGGCGCACATTCCCATCGCCCAATCGCTTTCCAAAGATTCGCTCGGTTCACAGCTCGCCATCGCCGAAAAGCTTTCCATCCCCTATGCCATAATTTTCGGAGTCAAAGAAGCAATTGATGATTCCGTCATCGTGCGCGACATGTCCAACAGATCTCAAGACACTGTTAAGTTAAATAAACTTCTGGAATATTTGAAAGAGCTTAAATAAATATAATGAAAATAATTTTGCAGGCAAACCAAAAACAAAAACCTGCCCGCAACGCTTCGCATAGCGAGACGGGCGGGGAAAAAGTCTTACGGGAAATAGCTGTAGATGTACCTGTTTCAGATATTAAAACAAAGAAAATAAAGAACGTATTGAAAGAAATGTCTCAAGCATTAGCAAGCCAAGACGATGGCGTAGCTATCGCCGCACCCCAAATAGGATACAAGTTGCGGATTTTTTCGGTCTCCGGTAAAATTTTTAGTCCAGACTTTGCCAAAAACAGAGAAGAGAAAATATCCAGTGAAAATAATATTAAAGATTTATATTTCATCAACCCAAAAATTTCCAAACTTTCGCGTGAAAAGGACTGGGTGCCTGAAGGTTGTCTTTCCGTCCGCTGGCTTTATGGTCTGACCTTCAGGTCAAAAAAGGCCACCATTACAGCCTATGATGAAAATGGAAAAAAGTTTACCCGGGGCGCATCAGGGCTCCTAGCGCAGATTTTCCAGCACGAGACAGATCACCTAAACGGCATACTTTTTATAGACCATGCGAAAAATATCAAAGAGGAACTGCCACAAAAGTAGCTTATAGGTTGTAGCTTTTAGCTGATAGCTTTATGAATAAAATTAATTTTGTATTTTGGGGGACACCAGAGGTAGGGAGCGGAACGCTTGAAATATTAAAACAGGCTGGTTTTTTACCGTCACTTATTGTAACTTCACCCGATAAACCTCAAGGCCGAAAAATGCTCATTACTCCATCGCCAGTGAAAGTCTGGGCGATAGAAAATAATATTCCATATATACAACCGGAAAAGTTAGATGAAGAATTTACTAACAAGCTAAAAGCCATCAGCCATCAGCTATTCATAGTCGTCGCCTATGGGAAAATAATGCCAGAAAACATTTTAAACATTACCAAGCTTGGTTCTTTAAATATCCATTATTCTCTACTTCCAAAATACCGCGGGGCTTCCCCGGTAGAATCGGCCATTTTAAATGGAGATACTGAAACGGGTGTGACTATCCAAAAAATGGAATATAAAATGGATTCCGGGCCAATCATTGCGACAGAAAAAACAGAAATATTTCCGGATGAAAAAGCACCCGACTTGCGCAAACGTTTGCTAAAAATCGGCGGAGAGCTTTTAGTAAAAATGTTGAATACACCCGAATGGAAAGAGACACCGCAAGATGAATCAGGCGCGACTTTTTGCAAAAAAATAAAAAAGGAAGATGGACTGATGGATTTAGCTGATAATACAAAAAAGAATTACAATAAATTCAGAGCCTACGCCGCATGGCCCAGAACTTTTTTCTTCCAGAACGGTAAGAGAATTATAATAACTGCTGCTGTGTTGGAAAACGGAGAATTTAAAATCAAAAAAGTCCTACCCGAAGGCAAAAAAGAAATAAAATATGAAGATTTTTTGAAACAAAATTAAAGTTTCTTTGTTGTTGTTATATCGCTATTTTACGCATATGCTAATATTAGCGATAATTACCAAACATTTAAATACACCTATAAACCAAAATGTATTTTGATTTTCCTATCATTTAGAATTTTGTCTACTTCCAAAATTTCTATATGTTTGCGAACGCCGTAAAAATCAGCCACAAAAAGTATCTCCCCTTCACACGGATAAGGATAAATCCAGGCGCTTTTTTGAAACTGGAAAAATCCGAGTTGTTTTAACTTAAATCTGAAGGCATTGCGCGCCTTTTTAAATCTGATTGGAAAATCATACATTACTAAACGCCATTTGCCATCCCAGTTCTTTGGGTTTTTTATTTCAATATCTTCAATTACAAGATTACGTAACTTAGCTTCACCTTTAGGTGTCAATAGATAATGCCTGTTTTTATGATCCTTAATATGTCTCACAAATCTATACCGTCTAAGACCATAAGAAGTTTTGGCAATTTTTTGATTATCGTAAAGTTCCGGTGATAATTTTTCACCCAATGCGATAGAGCAAAGGAAGGTCTCGCTTAGGTTTAATCCCCTATTTGCAACGTTAATAAATTTCTTTAATTTTAATAAGTGTTTCTGTTCAATCATATATCGCTAATTTTAGCATATGCATAATTTAACGACAAGAGAATGTGGAAAATAAATTGCATAATTGCAAAGAATAAAGTATCTTTATTTTGAAAGGGGTGTACCCATGAATTCGCGGCAAGCAGGCGACAACCCGATTCGGGATTATCTGTTTTGTGCGGGGCTGATTACACTAGCTGCCATTGCAGCCATTCTCTGCCCCTCAACTCAGGACCCCGACATTGCGGCAATCCGATTCGCCGTCATCGCAACAGCGGTCGTGTATGACTTGTTTATGGTAGTAGTTTTCGGTATCGTCGGGTTTATTCTACTGTGCGGCCTCGCATACTGCAAAAAAGCCCGATAACCGACTCGTGCGTGACCTCTCTGTGGAGAGGTCACGCATTTATTGTTTAACTAAATAATTAATATTTTGAAGTAAACGGATTTCTTTTAGTCATACCTTTCAGCATTTTTTTGACACTCATGGCTCCTCTTTTAAAGAGTGTTTGTCTTCTGTCTTTATTTTTTTGAATGTCGTTGAATAACGTTTCCTTTACTTCGTCAATCGCGCTATATAAATCTTCGTGGTCGCTCTCGCCATAAAATTTATTACCATCTATCTTTATCATACAACTCGCATGAAAAATCTCGCCTGCTTTGTGGTGATTGGTAGTCTTGGTAACTTCGAAATTTACCATCGCCTCGCCCTTTTTTGCTTCAAGATTAGAGAGCAATTTTTCCAAATTAGTAACTCTCCTGGAGACATAATCTTTAATGGCTTCTGTTAATTCTAAATTTTTACCCTGTAAATTTATTTTCATCCCGTTAGAAATCTAAATTAATTTATAATAAACTATTTCCCGTTTAGTGGATTTCTAGCGGGATTCATAAGTTCATTATAACAGTAAGCTATGATACAATCAAATCATGACAAAACCATTAAAAATAGTCATAATTGGCAACGGATTCGGCGGCATATACACCTTAAAAAATCTACATAAATTTTTCCATAACAACAAGAAAGTTGAGCTTGTTTTAGTGGGCGAAAAAAACTATTTTCTCTTTACTCCCCTCCTGCACGAGGTAGCGACCGGCGGGATAAATCCCGCCAATATCATAGAACCAATTCGAAAAGTTTTAGGATGTTGTTTGGATAAATTTTACTTGGGAAAAGCGGAAACTATAAACACAAAAAATCGTACCGTAAAAGTAGAGAACGACTTTGTTTCTTACGATTATCTCGTTTTAGCCGGAGGCGCAAAAACAAATTTTTATAATATACCCGGAGCAGAGCAATATTCTTTCCCATTGAAATCAATTGACGACGCTATAAAAATAAAAAATCATTGCATCACGCAAATGGAGAGTGCTTCACATATGGAAGACAGAGAAAAAAGAAAGGAAATGCTTAGGTTTGTGGTTGTGGGTGGCGGACCGACCGGAGTGGAACTCGTGGCGGAATTGGAAGAATTGGTCAAAGAAACTTTTTCTCATTATTATTCAAAAGAAGTTATCGAAGATGTTTCTATCGTACTAGTTCAAAGAGGAGAAGAATTGGTACCACAATTCGGGCCTAAGGCCAGAGCAAAAAGCCTGGAAACATTAAAAAAGAAAGGTATTGAGGTCTTGCTCAACACGGCAGTGAAAGAAGTTGGAGCTTCATATGTGATTGTAAATGACGGTCAAAAAATTCTTACAGAAACTGTGGTCTGGGTAGCCGGCATAAAACCGGCAGAAATGAAATTCGATGAACCTGTTTCGATGTCTCCTGACGGCAGGCTGGTAGTGAATGAATGTCTGCAACTGGAAAATCAGAAAGAAATTTTTGCAATTGGGGATATCGCTTTATTCAAACAGGAAAATGTTCCCCTGCCAGCGCTCGCCCAAGTGGCCGAAAAAGAATCTGCCACGGTGGCAAAAAATATAAAACTTTTGATAGAAAATAAAAAACCAAAAAAATTCGTATATAAAAATTCTGGCAACTTGATGTCCCTGGGGCAATGGAAAGCCGTAGGCCAAATAGCCAATTTCACCTTCACGGGACACATAACCTGGTTCATCTGGCGAACAGTCTACCTTTCCAAGCTAATCTCCTTCCGTAAAAAAGTCAGAGTGGCCGTAGACTGGACGATGAACCTCGTTTCCCCGCGCGATATTTCACAATTATAAAATGAAATGGTCGGCAACGTCCTCCGGAGTTGCCGACCACCTTGAGAGGATAGGCCTCTCATCCTTTTTTCTGGAGACGAAGGTAAATTACGCATGCCACCAGAGCGGCGAACACCCCACCGATCAGCCGAATTGTCGTACTGTCCAGCCCGTTGGGCGACGAACTGGAGATGGTAGTCGCCAGGGTTGGCATAACAGCTACGGCCATAAACGCGATAAATCCCACCGCCAGAGTTTGCTCAATTAAATCTGGCGGATTGTCTTTTAAGTTTTTCATTTTACCTCACAAACTCAATTTATTTTTAACACGAAAAACAAAAATAAACAAGGACATTTTCCGCTAGGTCTTGCCTAGCAGAATTTACTTACCCGGCACAAATTTCATTGATATGGAATTCACGCAATGACGGATATTTTTTTCTGTCAGGTGTTCTCCGGTAAACAAATGTCCCAAATGCGCTCCGCACCTAGCACAAGTTATCTCGGTACGCACTCCGTCGGCATCCAAGCTCTTGTGTATTGCGCCTGGTATTTCATCATCAAAACTTGGCCAACCGCAAGTAGACTCAAATTTACTTTTTGAATCGTACAGAGGAGCTTCGCATTGCCGGCAAACATATACTCCGGTCTCTTTATTGTTCACATACTCCCCCGTAAAAGGCGCCTCGGTGCCCTTGTCTATAATCACTCTTTTTTCTTCTGGGGTTAATTTATTCATGCTTTTTATTCCCCGACGCTTTCGGTCGGGGTCCCGACTCCTTTAAGGGCGTCGGGATTTAATATCTCGTGTCAAAGCCCGAAGTAAAATATCAAGTTCAATCGTGGCCACGCCGACGACGGTATCCGCACCGCCGTAATAGATGTACAGCAAACCGTCTTGTTCCGTCATACCGCACGGAAAGACGACGTTGTTCACTATACCGATTTTTTCGTATGGTTCCTCTGGTTCAAAGATGGGGTCTGTGGTGCGCGAGAGAACAATAGCCGGGTCTTTGAGGTCAAGCAAGACTGCCCCAACACGATACGTGTTATGGCTTTTAGAAATGCCGTGATAAAGAAGCAACCAGCCGTATTTGGTTTTGAGGGGCGGCGCGGAAATACCCACTTTGGCGGAGTCCCAGCCGTTTATTCTTGGTCCGATAATTCTAATGCACTTGCTCACCATTTCTGTTTTGAAATTAAGCGACTTTAAATAATCTCCACAAATTTCATCACCCACTCTGTGTAGAATAAAATATTTACCATTGGTTTTCTCTGAAAAAATACATGTATCTTTGTCATCCACACCCATCGGAGTAATTATGATGGGTTTTTCCCATTGCCAATTTTTTTGCAAGAAATTTTTCTCGGTGATAGAAGTAACAGCAACTCGCCATGGATCAATGCCATCAAAAGCGGTATAAAACATATAAATATTTTTCCCTATTTTTGTCAGTCGCGGATCTTCACAACCGGAATTTCCGCCGGCCACTTTTTTTAATTCAAAATCTTCCCGGGGAATATATGCTGGCATAGACTGCCTTTCGTCAATACAGATACCGTCTTTGGTACTGGCATAACCGAGAGAAGAAGTATTGTCATCCGAAAGCGCCCGATATAAAATATGTGTCGTTTTTCCTATACGTATAGCGGCCGGATTGAAAGTTGCCTTGGCTTCCCAGGCGTGCGTTTTGTCCGGCGTGATTATTGGATTTTTAGGGGAACGATTAAAATGCCAACGCACATACGTCTTTGGACGCATAGTTGAAATGAGGTCAGTGATGTTCACGCTGGCCAAGCAAGTGGTGGTATCTGCCGCTCCGTAATATATCAAAAGCGTATCCCCATCCAGAACAGCACCCGAAGGGAAAATGACATCCGGAACATAGCCCAGCAGTTCGTAAGCCTCTTGAGGAGCCAAAATAGGACCTCGCGTACGTCCCAGAATCTTAAGTGGATTATTTAAATCAAGCAGAACAGCCTCAATACCAAAAATATGGTCTGGGTTGCCGTAGTGTTGAATATGAGAATACACAACAAGCCAACCATGTGAAGTTTTGACCAGCGTTCCTCCGATTTCAACATGGTCGGAAGGAACTCTTTTTAAATCAATTGTGTGTTCGTCTATTTTTGCGTACCATTTTTCCCAAAACTGCGGATTCCATAATTCCTCTATTTCGTTCACTTGCGCCACAGCTATTTTTACGGGAGGCATATCGGTATTTACCGTTACAATTACCGTGATTTTGCCATTTACCCGCTCGGGAAAAAGTGTCATCGCCTTGGCATTGAAAGGCGTCACCAAGTGCCGTTCAGTAATCTTTTTTAAATCTTTAGAAACTGCCACGGCGACTTTAATCCCGCCAGCGTCAAAAGGAAAATGCGAAAGCGCCGTGTAAAATGTATAATATTGCCCTTCAAAAAAAGTAATCCTTGGGTCTTCACAACCATATTTTTCCCACTCTTCTTCCGGAGTGATAAAAGGCATACGTTCTTCAAAATTTCGGCCATCTTTGCTTTTGCCGATACCGATGATGGAAATTTGCTCAGGGTTGCGCAGTTTGTCCGTTGCTCCGATGGCGCGGTATAAGCCGTAGAAGGTTTTACCTTTCTTAATGACGCTCATATTGAAAGTGGCAAAAGCCTCCCAGTAATGGTCTTTGTCGGGAACAAGAATAGGATTGTGGTGGGATCTTTTTACTACGTACATAAAATTTTACAAAACAAATTCAGCTGGCAATATTGATTTTAATAACTCGGCTTTGAGAGTATAAGCCCGCACAAATGAATCATCTATATGTGCATATAGAATCCCCTCGCCCTTGCCCGTTTCTACAAAAGCACTAGCAAAAGTGATATTACGTGCTTCACTATCACGAATAAAAGGTTGTGATGAAACCCAATCTATTTTACCATTTTCGTAGTCATAAACAAAAAGACCTATTGAAAATATTCCAAGCCTTTTTTCCGTACCGATTATTTCATAATTCTCTCTTCCGTTTATAATACCTAGTAATTTCCCCTCACCTACATCAATAAAGTTTTTTGAAAAAAGAGGTCCAGGTGAAGCATCTTTCGCAGTCCATGGAATATTATGTTCCTTTGGATTAAAAGCGATTTCTCCAAATTTCCAAGACTTACCCATATCATCTACGATGGCCAAACGAATCACAGAATACCCTATGCCATTTTCACGTTCTCTGGATTCAAAAAGGTTGTATCTGAATCCTTTTTTATTTTCTGGAGCAATGGAAATTTCTTTTGCCCACAAGGTAAAATCTCTCAAAACGGGTTCAGTCATTTCTAAAGAATCTATGTTTTTACCCACAGCGTGACCTAAATAAACTTTGGTCTTTTTATTATTATCTAAATTATTACCATTGGGCTTTAAGGGTATAGTAAAATAAACATGCATCAAATCATTTTTTTCATCTATAAAAATATCCGGGTCTTCCAAGCCGATAAAATCTTCGTCTTCGCCCACAAGTTCATTTATGATTTCTTTTTCATTTTTTACATTCAAACGTTCACCGATTTTAAAATTTTCTAAAGAATCTCCAGAGACTTTATATAGTTCGCTCCTGTCGACATTGCCACTCAAAGAAGGGTCTTTTGTGCGGCTAGTAATGCATCTAATTATTCCGTCTTTGTAGCCGGTTTGAGGATTAAGCGTAATAGCCATTACGTACTTAAATCTAGCATCTGGGACTATAACTCTGCCTTTGTGCTCTATATATAATAGTTCTGGCATAAAATTATAGTAATTTTACCGGAATAGTCTTTTTTGAAAATACTGCGTGTTCTTTGTTTTTCAATTTTTGCAGAAAATCATCCAAGTTCGCAGATGCTACGGCAATGTGTTTGTCTCCCCCGCCATAATACAGAAAGAGCGTGCCGTCTTTGACAACTGCTCCGGTAGCATAAACTATTCCCGGCTTATAATCATTTTCATACCATTCATCCGGCTCCACAAGCGGATAAGCGGACCGGTAGAGAACTTTTGTCGGATCTTTCAAATCAAGCAGTAATGCTCCGACTTTGTAACGCCCGGGGTCATCTTTATCCATAGCGTGATAGAAAAGCAGCCAGCCGTCTTTGGTTTTGATTGGTGGCGCTCCAGCGCTACGGGTGCGATTATGCCAAGCTACCACGTGATCTGGCAAGAGCTGTGGGTCAGGCGCTTCGCTATCAACACCACTGCCTTGTGGAGCAAGTGACATATCTAGTTTGTCTAAATAAGCCACAGCCACACGCGACGGGTCGCCTTTGTCTAAATTATGAAAAATTGCAAACTTGCCGTTTATTTTTTCCGGGAATAAAACCCAATTTTTTTGTCTGTCTCCCGGGCGAGAAAGATAAGCAAATTTATCCCAATTCCAATTTCTTCTGGATAAATCTTTTTCATCAAGTGAAGTAAAAGCTACCCGCATAGAATACCAACCACTAAACATATTGAAGGTTAAATATACTCGGCCATCAATTTTGACAGCGCGCGGATCTTCGCATCCACCCCAGCCACCCCCGGAAGGATAAAGTTCGGTATCATAAACCAAACGTGCTGGCGAAGTATATGGATAATGACTTTTTGCCTCTGCTCTGTTTTGTGCCGCATAAACTGGAAAAGGACTTCGCCCATCAAAATGTATTCCGTCTTTGCTCATAATATGTCCTATACGTGAAATACCATCTCGACCGAGAGCTCTGTAAAAGAGATGAATTTGCCCGTCATGCACGACAGCGCCGGGATTAAAAGCCGCTTCGCTTTCCCAATACGAATTGCGAGCCGGACCAATTATCGGATTACCTTTAAACTTTTTAATTACTGATAAAGTTTTTTTGCTTTTTGTAACGGCTTTCTTTTTGCCTCTGCGGCGGATTTCAGCCGAGGCAGTTTTCACGCGAGACTTTTTTACAGTTGTTTTTTTTACAAGTGTTTTTTTAACCCTCATTTCTTGTATTACTTTTTTCTTTTTGAGGACTGCCATGATTCTTTCATTATACCCCGTAGTGAAATTTTTGTAAAATTCTACTACGGGGTTATACAACTAACTTATTTTTTAACCAAGCCAAGACTTTAAAATTGACGCCGTTTCCTCAGGTCCCTTGACCGCAATTGTGTCAAAACCGGCTTCGTGAACCGAATAATCGTTCCCTCCCGGAAAAAGACCGTCCCCCACAAAAATTACATCAGATTTCTGAAAACCCATTTTATCCAAGAACTTCAAGAGTCCCACAGCTTTATTAAAACCTTTTGTGAGAATATCAATGCTGGAGGTTCCATTAATTAAAATACTGACTTCCGGCAACTGCGGCTCAAGATATGCTTTGATTTTTTCTCTTTTTTTTCTATCCGGATCAAAAGCCAATTTCATTTCCACGGGGGCTTGCTGTCCATTTGGGGTGAAAGTAATTTGAGTATCTCTGTCTTCTATTATATTACCTATCGGGTTCGGCGGTATTTCGTAAATAGGATTATCAATTACTTCTTGCAATAATTTGATTGCTTTCTCTTTTGCGTCTCTTGGTAATGGCTCTTTGTCTACAAGAATCCATTCCTTCTTTGTTTCATTATACTGATATCTCTGGCTTCCGCTGGTCGGCAGAAATGTAAAATTATGAATAAAGGGCAGCATCGCCTCATCGTTTGAAAAAGGCGGTAAAAATTGTGTTAACATTTGTTTAAAACTTCCCCCGGCAATAGCGACAACTATTTTCTTCTTTATCAACTCCTTGATCAGGTTTGCCATGCTGTCAGTGATGAGAGTTTTACTTGCAGTAAGAGTCCCGTCAATATCAAAAGCAATGATTTTTTTATCGGGTAGCATTTTATTTTTTCTTTTTTAATTTCGCTTTTTTTACTAATTCTGATGAGCTTTGTATTTTACCACCATGTCCTACATTATATATCATTTTAATACCCAACTTTTTGTGAATCTCTCTTTCTTTATATAGAGAAGAATCCGGATTATTTGCGTCTTTTTCATCCCTGTCTCCTCCATTGGCAAAAATATGGGGCTTTATTTTTATCAACCCCATACAAACACTCATATCCATAGTACCCCTCTTGTGACTACTTATAATTACCCTATCAACTGGTTCAAAAGCTCCAATAATTTCCTTTCGTTCACCTTCGGGCATAAAAACAAAACCTTTCTTTGCGCGTAACCAATTATCATTATTTATATAAACCACCAGCTCGTCACCAAGTTTTTTTGCTTCCTGAAAAAGCCGCACATGCCCAATATGCACCGGATCAAATCCCCCGCTGACCATCACTATTTTTTTAGTCTTTTTTTTCATATCTATACCCATTCATATTTTTTCATAAACCATGCTTTTAGGAGTTGCGTAAGTGCGAAATATAAAAGCAATCCAATAAATAATAACACGAAATAAAGTGGCGGCAAAGGTAGGAACTTAAAGACTCCGGCAAAAGGCGAAAACGGCAGGTAAATTCCCACCGCAATCACACTTAGGGTAGAAACAATAAGCGGCCAGCTTGACCAGCTTTGGAAAAATGGAACTTTACTAGTACGTATAATGTGCACAATCAAGGTCTGAGATAATAGGGATTCCACAAACCAGCCGGTATGAAAAAGTGCCGGGTTAGTCCAAGCATGAAATACGTAAATCATCACGAAAAATGTGGCATAATCAAATAAGGAGCTGATCGGACCAAAAAACAAAATAAACCTTTTTATATTTTTAAAATTCCACTTTTTCGGTTTCACTAAAAGTTCTTCATCAACCTTATCTGTCGGTATCGTCATCTGGGAAAAATCGTAAAGCATATTGTTGGTCAGTATCTGCACCGGCAACATCGGCAAAAACGGCAGAAAGATGCTGGCGCCCACAACGCTAAACATATTTCCAAAGTTAGAACTGGCTGCCATTTTTATATACTTGATGATATTTTCAAAAATCCTTCTGCCCTCTTTTATGCCCTCTTTAAGCACAAGTAAACTTTTTTCCAATAAAATCAAATCTGAAGATTCTTTGGCAATGTCAGCCGCCGTGTCCACAGAAATACCGACATCCGCCGCAATTAAAGAAAGAGAATCATTGATACCGTCGCCCAAAAATCCTACCACGTGGTTTTGTAGACGCAAGGATTTTATTATTCTTTCTTTGTCGTAAGGAGAAAGTTTAGCGTACACGACAACATCTTCTACGACTTTACTCAATTCTTTGTCACTTAATTTTTCAATATCACTGCCAAGTAAAATCTTATCAGCCACAATACCCACGTCAGTGCATATTTTTCTGGTAACTATTTCATTATCCCCGGTTAAAATTTTTACTTTCACTCCTAAATCTTCCAAATCTTGAATAGTTTCTTTGACACTTGATTTGGGAGGGTCAAAAAACGCCAAAAATCCGACAAAAGTCATTTCATATTCGTCTTTTATATCAAAAACTTTTTTTCCAGCATCGGTTTCTTTATAAGCTACGGCTATTACCCGAAAACCTTGTTCATTTAATTCTTTTTCTATGCTTATTTTCTTTTCATCACCAAAATCTTTTAGAGTTGTCGTTTTTCCGTCAACCAGTACATTTGTGCAGGAAGCGATGATTTCCTCCACCGCTCCGGTCGTAACCAACATTGATTTGCTTTTATCGTCAGCTACAATGACCGACATTTTTCTGCGCGTGTAATCAAAAGGAATTTCGTCCACTTTTTTATAATTTGCTATACCCAGTTTTTCTTTGGCTTCGTCATGTTTTAATATAGCCTCATTTAAAATATTTTCTACACCTGTCTGAAAATAACTATTAATGAACGCGTAATGCAGAGATTCCTCGCTATTATGCCCAAAAATATCCAAATGTTTTTCCAGAACAACTGTTCCTTCGGTGAGCGTCCCTGTCTTGTCGGTACACAATATATCCATCACTCCCAGGTTTTCTATAGCGTCTAGGTGTTTTACAATTACTTTATTTTTTGCCAAAACCATTGCGCCTTTCGACAAATTTACCGCTACAATCGTCGGAATCATTTCCGGAGCGATACCGACCGCGACCGCAATGGCAAATAAAAATGCTTCAAACCAACTGCCTTTGAAAAATCCGTTTAGCAAAAAAACAGCCGGCACCATAAAAATCATAAATTTTAAAATCAGAAAAACAAATTGCTTCAGCTCTTTATTAAAATCGGAAATATGATCATTTTTATTTATGTCACTGGAGATACTTCCCAGATAAGTATTTTTGCCAGTGGAAAGGACGACAGCTTCCGCCACCCCGGACTCCACGCTGGTACCCAAGAAACACAAATTGCAAAATTCCAATATGCCTTTTTCTTTTAAATTTAAATCGGATACGTGTTTCTCCACCGGCATCGATTCCCCGGTCAGCATTGCTTGGTTGATAAACAAGTCCTTGGAAGAAATCAATCGCACATCGCCTGGAATGATTGTGCCGGAATATAAATAAATAATGTCACCCGAAACAACATCTCGCAATAGAATTTCCTGCTTCACATTATTTCTGATAACCGTGGTTTTGGTATGAATTATAGCTTTTAACTTATCAGCGGCTATGGCTGCTTTTGTTTCTTGGTAAAAATTCAAAAAGACACTCAAAAAAACCATTAAAATAATGACACTGGATGATCTTATGTCGCCAACGACTAAATTCACTATTGCCAAAACAATAAGCAGTAAGTTCAAAGGGCTTTTTAAAATTAGGAGCAGTTTTAAAAAATGATTTGTTTTTTTCTCTTCCGATAAATCATTAGAGCCATAAATTTTTAATCTTTTTTTTGCTTCTTCGTCGTCCAGTCCTTCTGCTTTGGATTTTAATTCCGTGAGAGCAAAAGACGGCACCTCTTCGGCAAACTTATGCAATTTTTCAAAAAGATTCTTCTGAAGAGAATTTGTCAGTTCACTATCTCTTTTGCTTTTTATAAAAATATGCTTGAGCCAGTTCATATTTTTATTATCCAACTAGTTCAAAAGAAACCTCAAAGTAGAAACTACGCGGATTTTTTTGTATTCAGGCGAGCCAGGATCTTTATCGGTGATATCAAATACACCTTGGTTACCTCTCGACACGCTACCTAAATGCGAACCGGATTCTTGTGCAAACTGCGTGGCTGAATCTTTCGCATTTTTAATAGCTTCGGCTAGCATTTCCGGTTTGACACTGTTGATGTCGGAAAATTCAAAAACGATGGAATTTTGGCTCATTGTAATACCCTGTTTAACCAGAGACAATGTGTCCTTAGAGCTGGATTTAACCAAATCAACTTTTTTAGTGTAAACCGAAAGTTGCGTAGTGGCATTGTATCTGAATAAAGAATCTTTGTAGGTGTCCTGGTAAATATTTACCGGAGCAATGTTTATTTCCGAATCGTCAAAACCTTTGGCTTTCAAAAAAGTTTGAATAGCTATAGTATCTTTCTCAATAATAGTGTAAAGCGTATCAATGTCGTTTGATTTGTCATCAAAACTTATGGACCAAATCGCCGTATCGGCTTTGACTATTTTTTCCGAAAGACCTTTGACTTCAACATATTTCCCTTGATCAGAAAAAGCCCGCGCGGACATAAAAAAAATCAAAGAAAAAACTAGCAGAACTACACTAACAAGCAAAATGCTATAACTTTTTATTTTTTCCATATCTATATTATATCACAATTTAAGATGAAGAAAATCACTGTTCCAAAATCATCATGGCCTTGGTCCTGGGCCCCACCAATCCATCCGGTACTAGATTGTGATTTTTCTGCCATTGTTTTATAACAAGAATAGTCTTTGGCCCCAGTTTGCCATCCAACACTAGGCCAAGATGTAGTTTATCATTTAGATATCGTTGTAATTCTTTTACGGCAGCGCCTTGACTACCTAACCTTAGAGTCGTAAAGCCAAAATTGTAGGCCAAGAGTCCTGAACTTACCGAAGTATTAGTCGTAGTTCCATTGCCGATATTGTTAACACAGGATTGACCACTAACTGTGCTGAAACCAGTGGTTCGGTTATCACAGCCGGAAATAATAGTTGGAATGGTATTTGAAGTTGTGACCAAATTATTAGCGCAAGATTGACCACTGACTGTGCTGAAACCGGTTGTCTTATTACCACAACCCAAGATAACAGTTAGAGTAGGGGTAGGAGAATAGTAGTTTCCCCCACCACCACCTCCTCCCCCACCACCCGGCAATGCATTGGCAGTGAAGTTTGCGGTAATATTTTTATTTACATCCATGGTAATAGTTATTGGATTAACAGAGGATGAAATATCTCCGGACCAACTGGAAAATGTATAATTTGAGTCGGCAGTAGCTGTCAGGGTGACAGAAGCGCCAGAATCATAACTTAATTGGTCTGGAGATTTGGAAACTGAACCGTTGGAAGATGTAATTGATATTGTATACGTAGTGCCAGAAACATCCGCCCTGGTCACTGTAATAGTGTAAGTTGTCGTGCCTCCGCTTTGGGCGGTGACAACAACAGGAATGGAATTTGAACCGACACTAAGTGAAATGGAACCGGATGGTGAACCGGAAGTGACCGGTGTTCCACCCACGGTGACTGTGGCATTCCCTTGGTTGACGGTTGGAGTGACGGTCAGACTGGAAACTCCATTAGCCACGCTGTCTGTGTAGGAAATGGTGCCTGAGGTAAACGTCGGAGAAAGAGTTCCTTGACTGATAGTGAGGTTGGAGAGACTGGAATCAGTGGAAAGAGCCGTGTAAGTCACACTACTCGGATCCGTTCCGAGTGCTGGTGAAGCGCTAACCGAAATTGTTTTGGAACCTGAACTAGCCGGTGTGTAGGTAAATGTTTGAGCGGCGGATGTGCCAGAGAATGTTAGTGAGGTTGGAGAGAAAGTTCCACCACCAGCTCCGCTGGAAGGTGTAATGGTGCCGGTGTAGGTGCCATTTGGAGTGACGGTGAAGTTTCCGGAGGCAGCTCCGACGTTGCCAGAAGCTGGTGATGGAGCGGTGAAGGTGTAGGAGGTGGCGGAAGCCACAGCATTAGATTTAAATGAGGCGATTAAGGCCTGCCCGGACATATTCCAGGTAGGGTTAATGGCCGCCGCTGTTGTTTGAGCCTTGTAAGCAATGGCTGCGCCAGCACCGTCATGCCATGGAATTTGACCACCCAGTGTCATTGTCCCGTCAACGGTCAATGCAACATTCCAGCCGGGTGGAAGCGCATACCCACCCACAACAAGTTCGTTTGATACGGTTGGAGTAATGCTTCCGGGTTGTGTTCCGGCAGCGCTGGCAAACTGATCCAAATACGGGGCTGATGTCGCAAGACCACTAAACGCAGAAACACAAAGAGTGCCGTTACTGCCATTAGTTTCAATCCAGTGTCCAGTGCCAACTACGGGCGGATGCGGGTAATACAACATCCTGCTATTACTTTGCGTTCCAATTGAAACCCAGTTTGTATAGGTGTTCTTGCTGTCTGCCGTTACAACTGGAGCTACATTACCGGAAGAGACGACGGCAACCAAAAGATCCGCGCCAGTGGAATCAATCGTAATGTTAGGATTAGTACCCTCAGCGCAAACAGTTCGCAAATAGGTAAATGCGGGAGAACTTGCGGTATATGTGATACTGCTCGGATCCGTTCCCAAGGCCGGAGAAGCGCTGACCGAAATTGTTTTGGAACCTGAACTAGCCGGTGTGTAGGTAAATGTTTGAGCGGCGGATGTGCCAGAGAATGTTAGTGAGGCGGGAGAGAAAGTTCCTCCGCCAGCTCCGCTGGAAGGAGTGATGGTGCCGGTATAGGTGCCGTTTGGAGTGACGGTAAAATTTCCTGAAGCAACACCAACACCGCCAGATGCTGGCGATGGGCCGGTGAAGGTGTAGGAGGTGGCGGAAGGAGCGGCGGCTTTAAATGAAGCAATGACGACCGAATCGATATAAAGCTGAGTCCATGTCGGGGCAATCAAAGCAGCCGTCGACTGGACAAGATATGCCATTGTTCCAAAATAGGACGTAGAACACGACCCGGGACAAGATGAACTGCCCAAAATACCGAATCCTGAATCAATCGACGCAGAACTTCCGTAATAATCTCCTCCATCAACGGTTAAAATTAATTCCCCGTTTTGTGTAGGTGTTATGGTAGTCGAACCGCTGGTAAATTGGTCTAGCGGTGATGTGGCCGCCACGCCGGAATACGCAGCAAAAAAGGCGGAAATTTGATGAATATACCCGGAACCGACGGAAATAGTCACTGTATGGCCGGTGCCTACTGTAGTCGGTACGCAGTAATATATTACAGTCACATTACTGGCAGCACCCTCACGAGAAACCGCCGAAGACCATGCTCCACTACAGTTGCCTTTGGAATCACTGACTGTGGGAACGCTTCCTCCAACACCCGCATTACTAAAACTGATTCCAACAACCAAAAGGTTCGCTCCGGTAGTGTCAATCGCCGCTGTGGTTTACGGAGCATTGCCAAGTCCCGCTCCAGAAGTATAGCTTACGAGCGAAATAGACGCGAACGCAGGTCTGGCAAAAAACAAAAATCCTAATACTATTACGAGCGCTTGTATTTTTTTATTAAATAAAAAATATTTCATAATATTTTATTGCACGGTTACCCCGCGTTCGGCCATTTTGCTTTTAAAACTTTGATACAAAGACTGTACTTCCGCATTTGAAAGCGCGCGGTTATAAACCATCAGTCCGGCGTAAGATACCTCACCGCGGGAAGGCATAAGAATAAGAGGACCTGCCGCCACATTAGGCGTGGCCGTGCCGGAACCTGCCCTTGATACTCCGGCGATAATATCCGTAAGCGCGCCGGACGCTCCGGCCCAGATGTGTGCAGTCGGCGTACTGCCGTTTGCCTGCACGGTCGTGGTTATAAAGTACCAATCCCCCGCTGTCATCGTAAATGAAGGGGCTGTAAACGAACGTCCAATCCAAGAAAGTGTCAAGTGGTCCGCGGTATTGGCCTTGTAAGATAGGCCAACTTGCGTATTATCACTGCTTGAATTTCCCGTTTGCCATATTCCCGTATAATCATCAAATTGTCCGGAGTCATATCTGAATATCGTTGCCACAGTATAACTTCCATTTCCCTGCATGGCGGAGGGAGCGTTTTGATTACCACCAGTTGAACCAAAATTCATATCTGAAATATTGGATTCATATCTCCCCGCATAACCGGCTGAAAGTTGAATACCAGTGCTAATCTCTCCCGCCCCTTTCCCCGATGATATATTTCCGCACCACTCACCACCATCAGTAAAACACGGAATCATAACCGCGGAACTGTTGGCCACATCATGAAAGAAAGGATAACTGCCGACAACCCCGCCGTGATCCATAAAATCAAACGCCCAGACGAGTCCTTTTCTGTTAAAAGTTCCGGGAACATCGCCCGCCGTAAATTGCCAGCCGGAATTCAGCCGAGCCAACCCGGTATCGGTGTACACCGCCGCGTCGCCCGCAACTTGCCTGCCCAGAACAAGATCCCATTTTGTAAAATAAGGAGAACCTGCCGTCACCGCGTCTTTGTTCTCGGTTACGATTGTCACTTGGATATGGGGAGGATTGGTAGAAACCACCGTATATTCCATTCCCAGATTTGGAGTCGCAAATCCAATCCATTGCACAACCGGCGAAGTTTTAACTCCTATCAGCGTCCAAGGCCCGAACGGGCCGGGAGAAGAAAACATATACATATGATGACCTGGCGGACCGCCATAATCAGCTCCAAGTAAAAGATACGAATTGAATTCTTTTATGTATGTGGGAGCTGACCATACACCAAGCGGACGCCGAACATCATTAGAAGAAGAAGAAAGCCTCAAAACAGGCACTCTCGCCGAAAATGAGCTACTCCAAGTAGCCTGATAATTCGCGTCAAGCGCTGAAACGTATGTCCAATCAGAAGAATTTAAATTGGGCAAATTAGCTCTAGAAACTCTACCAACATACGCTCCTACCCCTCCCCCTCCCGCCTCATCACTGAACATTACGCATACCCATGTTGTCGGGTCGCAATCGCCACCCACATTAGTTGGCAAAGCGCCATCACGTCCAAACTGATAAAAGAATGGCCCGTCCGAGGTAGTCATCGGCCACATAATTGAATCGGGGTACGAAGCGTCCGAGCAAGGATCTGTCGCATTCGTTGTCGCGCCGCACTTGGGCATATCTCCACCCGCGGAAGCGGACCCTGAATGATGAACTGTGTAGGGATTTTTCCAAGTCGCGCCGCCGTCCGCCGATTCAATGAGCGTGGCATCTCTGGGATAGCCATATTGCCGTTCAACCGGTATGTACAGTTTTCCGTCAAGCGCAAGCAAAGTTCGGGAGTGCCAACCACCGGTACAGTTTCCGGTCGTATCGGTACTGCCACATTTACCTCTCCACGCGAAATAATCAGCGCCGGTATTAAAACTGGACATAGAATTGACTTCGTCTATTCTGGTGGCACTCGGCGTAGCCCAAGAAAATGCCGCCAATTTAAGCACTCCAAAGTTACAGGAACCTAAACAGTTGGGCGTAGAATAATCGTTGACAGTCCCTATAATACTGCCATCCGCCAGCAAACCGGTAAAATAGTAGGTGTCCCCTTGTACGGTATGTCCGGTGCAAATGTGCGCCGGAAAAGTAACACTTGGAATACAGCCGGACGCGGTAGTGTTCCACCAATCAAAAGTATCAATGAGTCCACTGCCGGTTGCGCCAGGTCCCATTCCAACCGGAGCGCCTGCGTGCAAAATACCGGTATGCGAAAAGAATAATATTAAAAAGAGAAAAGTAAAACAACAAATTATTAAATATTTTTTTATAATCATACTGTTGCTTGACATATAATCTTGTTTAACGAGCTGAATGTCCACAGACCTCCCAAGTAAGTACTCCTGCGCTGGCAGTGTTGACGTTTCCGGAAGTGACGGCAAAGTTTAGAACTAAGTTATAGGTACTTGTGATTTGTGGTGGAATTGGACGTGTTTCCAAAAAGTTAAAATCACCGGCTGATACCTGAAGTGGAAAGTTGATACCGTTTGTCATTTCCGCGTGAGTCGTAGAGCCAGGGCGCCCCATAGAAACCGTCAGGCCAGTATCACCGGCAAATTGAGTAGTTTCAGAAAGTACAATACTATCATATCGCACATCGCCGGACATCGCTGTTTGGATTGTAATCTCCTGGCTCGCCGCTGCTGTCGTCAAAGCCGTGTGGCTGACCGTGCCGGTAGAACATTCTATCGCCCGCTGAACTTTTGTTCCTCCGCTAAAAATTGAAGCCTGTCCCGCAAATGAGCCACTAGAGTTTACTTGAACCTGCCCATCTGAACCTCCGGGAGTTCCGCTTCCGCCTGATCCGCAATCAGCAGCTGCAGTAGTAATTGCTCCAGTATTGGAAACGTGTAAACATTTAACGCCTCCTCCTCCGAGACCGGTGACAGTTAAATTGCCTCCGAGAGTAACCAAACCGCTACCGATAGTGACGGGACCGTTGTTAAGAGTTTGCATCAATAGAGTGTTGCCTGCTCCGATGTCTATAGTAGAACCGACGGTTCCAATAATACTCGTGCCACTAATAGTGACCGACGCAACTGCCAAAGAAGTAAAACCAAACAAAACAACAAAAAGAAAAGATAGATGTAGTATTTTTTTAATTTCCATATTGCAATAAAACTTTAATTCTAATAATAATTATTTATATTTTTTTCTAGACGCTTTTTTCGCGAGCATCACCCTCTTGACCGCTAAACGCTTGGCGGTCTTGTGTGAACGCCTGGATTTCTTTTTTGGGCTAAGTGTGGTTCCTCTTTTTGCCATATATTTTTATATTATTAATTAGTAATCTTGATGACATTGTATCATTATTCCTGTTTGTCTACAACTAAAACATATATAGTCTTATAAATGCAATATATAAATACCGTAAAGACAAATATAAACGAGAGTGGAGTTCCATTATGCACCAAACCGGTTCCAATGTAAAACGAGTCTTTAATCAAATGGAGTGGACTGATAAATATGTCCCAGCTGTTCCATCTTTCAAACCTACCCAGATAGACTCCGAAACTCGAAACAAAACAAATTGCCAAAATAATGAGTTCAGAAAACAAACGACCCATATGCATCTTTAAGTATTGATGAATGTGAAAGAGAGATAACATACCCAAAAAGAGACCAATCCAGCCGAAGAAAAATAAAAGCAAACTGTCATACCACAAGAGTGTCGGCAAACTGGAAACTATATGTAGAACATCGGTCACCAAATACGGAGCATTGGGAAAAAATAAAATCCAAAAAATAAAATACACGATGAAACGATTTGCGGAGATATCTTTTTTTATAAAATATAAAGAAATCAAATATGGTATCCAAGCCAAAAAAAGATTCCAAATCAGATAAAGCAAGTTCGCTGTCCCCCACAAGTCGAGACGGACAACATCTAAGACAACGGCCACGAGCGAGACTAATAAAAGTGTTTTGGTTACTTTATTTATTTTCATTAAAAATTTATTCCCTCTTTTTCAATCGAAAACCGACAAAAGAAAGGATTAAGAAAACAATAGCTTCAACCCAATAAATCCACATTGGCACCATAAAACCGGCTATTTGAACTTGCCAGCCTACCAGCAACCGAACTATATGCACGACCCCAATTATTAAAAATATTAAAGAAACAAGCAAAACAAAATTATCTTTTTTCATACCTATATTTTAATATCACCACTCCAAAATAGCAAGGTGAATTTCAAATAAAAGGCACAATTAATCCAAAAACAAAAATAGCCGTACGTCCTCCCGGATGTTACGACTATTCCAAATGTGAGAGTGATTAGGACTTTCGGCCCAGTGACTCGTGAATACGGGGTAAAGCATATGGCTTTAGCCCCTCTCGGTCCTGTTCTACTCATTTTTCTCCTTTCTTTTTTTGATGTACTACTTGTTGATTACCCTACGATTCTTTAATTTTTTTGTCAACATTAGTAAAGTTAACCCACTAAAAACAAAAAAGCCCCGTTGGGGGCTAATCGTTTTGGGGTTCCGAACCTGGGATAATGTTCAAAGGGTAATAACTAGTCTTGTTTAAAAGCAGTAGCACGAATCTGTTCTCCGATTTTTTGTCCAATAAATTCCAAATCTGCGATAAAAGTCTGTGAAATTTCTCTGTGCTCTTTGTTGGACGGTTTAGATAAATCCTTATTATCTTTTTTTAGTGGACTGCGGAAAACAATACCATCATGGCTACCGTGCTTCACGATGGAGTAAAGTTTGGCCTCAAGACTTGGATCATCTACCCAAAGATTTTCTTTTGCAATGCCTATTGTCTCAAGATAACGAATAGCTTCAAGCAGAACTCGACCGTGAATATTATTAATATCAGTAACTTTTTTTAAGTTTGAATTTTCTAATGTACTTTCTGGGTCACGACCAACTTCATCGAAAATCAAAATTTTATCATTTTCTTTAATTCTTTTTTTGGCGGGTAATACATTTTCTGCTAAGTTATCAGAAATTTTACGTAAATGCCTTAGATCAATGTTCATAAAAATAGGTTGTTCTTCGTCTGGAAAAGCAACTCTCCAAGCCCTTTTTATTAAATATCCATAAGCAGTGGCTGAAGTAGCTGTAAGAATAATGATATTGGGTTTAACTTCTTCATGCCATCTCATAATACGATTAAGAAATATATCTTTAATATGCTCGGCCTCCTGCGAGGTGAGTATTTCCAAACCAGATCTTGGTTTTAATTTTTCTGGAATTATTTTTGGCTTGTCTTCAAAAGAATTTGTCATATTATTTTTTGAATCAATTACCCCGCGGCAAGCCGACGGGGTATGACCGGAGGCCTGAGCTACGTAAGTAATCTAAGTTGATAAGGTGCGCCATCCATCGTCTTTCCTTGGTTGGCGACATACTGTTCGACCG
>Ga0182021_10001320_pt1 | contig 28220 bp, 30 predicted proteins | sample 612E3MmetaG_FD_120493 | JGI IMG/M metagenome (GOLD analysis project Ga0182021, IMG submission 120493) | Permafrost microbial communities from Stordalen Mire, Sweden - 612E3M metaG (Illumina Assembly) | ecosystem: Environmental > Terrestrial > Soil > Wetlands > Permafrost | place: Sweden...
AAAAATACTTGACAATAAACCAATAATCGAGTACCATACATGCGCAAGTTGGTAGAGAAATTTTCATTTCCTGTTTACCCAACAAGGGTTACTTCAAGAAATTTTATTCCAATCTAATTAAAAAAAAATATTGTACTCGCATTTTATAATATTTTCATTGAATGTAAAATTTCTTCTCAAACTATCTAACTAACAAAAGGTATATTTTCCATGCCAATGGACATCACTGAATTAAAAAGTAAAAAGATTGCTGAGCTGAACGCAATTGCCAAAGAGCTTAACATTACGGGTTATAGCGATCTTCGCAAACAAGATTTAATTTTTAAGATTCTCGAGGCGCAAACTCAGAAAGATGGGTTGGGATTTAGTAAAGGCGTGCTCGAGGTGCTGCCTGACGGATACGGTTTTCTCCGATCGGTCGATTATAATTATCTTCCATCGCCTGATGATATTTATGTATCGCCGTCGCAAATTAAAAAATTTGGATTACGTACGGGAGATACAGTGAATGGTCAAGTCCGCCCACCGAAGGAAGGCGAACGATTCTTTGCGCTGCTTCGGGTTGAAGCGGTGAATGATGACCATCCGGATTTAATCCGTGAACGGGTATTGTTTGAGAATTTGACGCCGATGTATCCGGCTCAAAGAATAAAGTTGGAGACCATTCCAGGTGAATATGCGATGCGTATTCTCGATTTACTTGCGCCAGTCGGAAAGGGTCAGCGTGGCATGATTGTTTCTCCGCCAAAAGCCGGCAAGACGATTCTCCTCCAAAAAATGGCAAACAGCATCACACGCAATCATCCTGAAGTGAAATTGATTGTTTTATTGATTGATGAGCGTCCGGAAGAAGTAACGGATATGGAACGCTCGGTCAGCGCTGAAGTAGTGAGTTCTACGTTTGATGAACCACCCGAACGGCATGTACAGGTTGCTGACATGGTATTGGAAAAAGCCAAACGGTTAGTTGAAGCAAAAAAGGACGTTGTTATTCTTCTCGACAGCATCACGCGTCTAGCGCGCGCACACAACACAGTCGTCCCGCATAGCGGCAAAATTCTTTCCGGTGGTGTTGATGCAAATGCATTGCACCGTCCGAAACGGTTCTTTGGCGCTGCACGAAATATTGAAGAAGGCGGCAGCCTCACTATCATTGCCACTGCGCTGGTGGAAACGGGCAGCCGTATGGATGAAGTGATCTTTGAAGAATTCAAAGGCACCGGAAACATGGAAATTGTCCTGGATCGTGGTTTAAGTGATAAGCGCATCTTCCCGGCGATCAATGTGAATCGATCTGGCACACGCAAAGAAGAAATACTCTTCGAACCTGATGATTTGAATCGTGTCTGGATTCTTCGCAAGTTTTTGAGCGATTTAGAACCGAACGAGGCGATGGAACTCTTGCTTGAAAAAATGCGGGGCACAAAGACGAATAAAGAATTTTTAAAGGTGATGAATAGTTAATTGAATTGAGCCGCGATCATCGAGAATAATCCGCGGCTCGTTTGTTTTTGCGGTGGTGGTTATTCTTCTTGAACTGCGGGCAAGAGTACTGTGTGTCCTTTCTGAAGCGGGAAATAATACTGTCTATTCATAATATCATATTTATCTTCTCAAATAGATTATACTGTAACTCTTCCTGTATCATTTTCCATCAAGCACCATACATCTAATTTAGCATCCATCCACATCACGCATCTCGAACCTTTCTTTGAGATATTTTACGAATTTATTTTTACTGTCAACGAGAATGTTGACTGGTTTTTGAGGGCGATTTGATATCTGAAACGACATAATAATCACCTCATCGCCTTTGTGCACAAGGTGAGCCGCTGCGCCGTTGATGCCAACGACACCAGAACACTTCTTTCCCTTGATGACATAGGTCTCGAGCCGTTGGCCGTTTGTATTATCAACGACGAGTACTTTTTCATACTCATTCAACTCGGCAAGCTCCATTAATCGTTCATCGATTGTAATGGAACCGACATAATGAAGATTTGCGTCTGTTATGGTCGCCTTATGAATTTTTGAACGAAGATAAATCCGCATAGGTAAATTCCTGTTCTCATTGTTCATTGCAAAGTACTCACAAGTCAGCGGATTTGCAAAGGGCTGGGCTTGTCATGGAGGTTTGTTGTTTTTGGCACGAAGATTTGGTACAATAACATATCATTTCATAGACATAATTTAGGAGCAAAAGATGAGTAAGGGACTGATTATCACATTATCAATTCTTGGCGGTCTGCTGTTAGTTGTTATTCTCACTCTTGGATGGGGAATAGGTGTTTATAATAAAATTGTAGCTAAAGACCAGGGCGTGAAGAGTGCTTGGAGTCAAGTAGAAAACCAATACCAGCGCCGCTATGATCTGATACCAAATCTTGTGGAAACAGTGAAGGGTTATGCAAAACAGGAAAAAGATGTACTTATTGGTGTTACCGAAGCACGGGCGAGCGTTGGACAAATGAAAGTGACACCTGAAGTACTGAATAATCCACAGGCATTCCAAAATTTTCAAAGAGCGCAAGATGGATTAAGTTCCGCATTATCGCGATTAATGGTCGTTGTGGAAAAATATCCCGAATTAAAATCCAACCAAAATTTCCTTGAGCTTCAATCACAATTAGAGGGTACAGAGAATCGCATTGCTGTTGAGCGCCGTAGATTCAATGAAATAGTACAGGATTTCAATAGTATGGTTCTCAGTTTTCCGACGAAGATTATCGCAAGCTTCGGCGGGTTCCATGAAGCACAATATTTTCAATCCATTGCGGGCTCTGAAAAGGCGCCGCAAGTAAAATTCTGAGTATTCCTATGAATAATTATCGCTGGATTGTGCTCGTATTTGTGCTCGTGCTGTGCAGTGCATCTACTGCAGCAGAAACGAAACTCCCGAAGCTTGAACAACGTGTTTCAGATTTCACAAACACATTAAGTTTCCAGGAATGGCAGCAGCTGGACCGTTTATTGAAAAGCTTTGAAGATTCAACGTCTACTCAGGTTGTTGTGCTCATGATCAGTTCTCTGGAAGGGGAGAGTGTTGAAGAGTACGCAAACAAAACTTTTTCGCTAAACAAAATTGGTCAAGCGAAAAAAAATAATGGTGTGCTTCTCGTGATTGCCAAACACGATCATGCAATGAGAATAGAAGTTGGCTACGGATTAGAAGGCGTGCTGACCGATGCCGTCACATCGCAGATCATCCGCCAGGAAATCACTCCGTATTTTAAAGCTGATAATTATTTCGGAGGTATAGTCAACGGCGTTGATGCAATTATGCGCGCGTCTGCCGGCGAGTACCATGCAGACAGTAAAGGGAAGAGAGCGCCTGCAGTTTCGGGAGGCCTTATCTCTTTAATATTTATCTTTATCATTTTTGTTCTCTTGCCGATGTTGACATCAAGGCGACGATCGATCATCGGATCAGGTGGTCATAGTTATTATTCCGGTTGGGGATATGGCGGCGGATTTGGCGGTGGTGGATTTGGTGGCGGCGGATTTGGCGGTGGAGGTGGATTTAGCGGCGGTGGAGGAATGTCCGGCGGTGGCGGGGCATCCGGTAGCTGGTAAGAAAGTGGTGAAAGAAAAGTGAGTGACACATGAGTAGCGAGACCATACGAGTGCTCTATGTGGACCAGACGGAGAGAGAGGTCACCTCTATTCGTGATTGTCTTAGAAGGTTTGAAGGTGCACAATTTGAAATTATTTGGCAGCAAAACGCCGAAAATGCTATAGCATTTCTTGAGGCACAAAACCCTATTGATGTCATCGTAACAGAGGATTTCCTCCAGGGAATGAGCGGCATAGAATTCACACTGAAGTTAAAAGATTTGAAATATGATATTCCTATCGTGTTCCTGTCAACAAGTAAAGACGTGAGTCTTGCAGTTGAAGTTATGCGTATGGGAGTGAAAGATTATTTGCTGAAAGAAGATGTCGTTACCCATGTATTTCCACAGACTCTTCTTAGAGTAGTTGAAGAGGGACATCTGAAACAAGAACAAAAAAAATTGGAAATAAAGCAGAAGCGCTTGGAAACAATGCAGGAAGTCGTTGTGGGTATCTCCAATAAAATCAGCGAACCGCTTGAAAGCATGCAAAAGATCGTCGATGAACTTGAACAGAATGAGCTTCCTGAAAAAGCTGTAAAGTACCTAAGACTCATGAAAGATAATGTGGAACGGATGCAGTTGAAACTGGAAAAACTTCGAAATTTGAAGGAAGACAAGACAGTAAAATACATCAGAGATATTAAGATGATTGACATATCGTAGCGGAAGTGTACTGCATGAAAAATCTCGTAAAACAAATGTTTGCAAAAGAAGACCTTGCTGCAATTGCATCAGCAATTGGTGAGGTAGAAAAAACGACGGCCGGAGAAATTCGTGTCAGCATCCGCCAGAGACGGAAGTGGCGGGAGAAAAAACGTACCCTAGAAGAGTTAGCACAGCAAGAATTTCATGCGCTGGGAATGACGAAGACAAAGGATCGCACCGGTATTCTGATATTTCTATTACTGGAAGATAAACAATTCTTCATCCTTGCTGATGATGGAATACATGCCAAGGTCGAAGATGGTACGTGGGACAAGATTGCAAAGGAAATGTCCGGCCATTTCTCGCAGAAAAACTTCAGGCTTGGCATAATTCATGGAGTCAAATCGGTTGGAATGGAGCTTGCAAAATTCTTTCCAAGAAAATCTGACGATACAAATGAGCTTCCTGATGATGTTCATGTACAATAAAACTATAGGTTGTCGTATTTTTTCCTTTTAAAGACATGAAGTGCAAAGCCGCCATAGCGCAAATTGATTGCCGTGTTGGAGCGTTTGAACAGAACTTTAACCATCACCTTGAGTTTATCGACCGTGCTATTTCTGATGGGGCGAATCTTATCCTTTTCCCGGAATTAAGTCTTACGGGATATACGCTGAGGGATTTAGCATGGGATGTCGCGATCAATCCTTTTCAAAATAAAATTATTGCTCCATTGCTTAAAAAAAGCCGCAAGATTTCTATCGCAGTCGGATTTGTTGAGAGCGGTGCAAATCACGGTATCTACAACAGTGCGATGTTTTTAGAGAACGGCGAAATCAAACACATTCATCGCAAGATATATCCCCCCACATACGGTATGTTTGAAGAGGGGAGATACTTCGGTGTCGGGAAAACTGTTGCGGCATTCGATTCCAAACTTGGCCGATTCGGCATGCTCATTTGTGAAGACCTGTGGCATCTCTCGCTGCCGTACCTGCTGTCACTTGACGGAGCAGAAACCATCCTCTGTTTGACTGCAAGCCCGACACGTCTTTCAGGTGAAGGAACTCAATTCGATAATCAAACAGTGAACTATGAGCATCACCGCACATTTGCACGACTTCTCAATATTTATATCCTTTTCAGCAACAGAGTGGGCTTTGAGGACGGTGTAAACTTTTGGGGCGGTTCAAATGTTACCTCCCCCGGCGGGGATCTAATTTCTACTGCAGCGCTGCAGGAAGAATGCCTCATCTATGCTGAACTTGATTCCAACGAAGTACAGCGTGCAAGACGGTTCTCACGTCACTTTCTTGATGAACGTCCGGAATTGATTCTTGAAACGCTTCGCCGTCAGATGAAACAAAGGTAGTTTTTTTATTCTTTCTTGACTTCAGTACTGCGCAGTATCAACGGGGCTTCATTCTCGCCCGTCTACTCTCCTTCCACAAAAAAACAAACGAACAACTTGGCGGGTAAATAGAACGGTCAAAAGTTCACATGGCTTTTGATTCACTGACCAATTATTTTCATTCCCAAACTGTCTCTCTTTGGGAAAGAGAATAATCGGAGATTGGAGTAGTAGCACTCTTCCCTACAACATTTTCCCATGCCCCCCAATCTAACCCGTTATGTGAAGCCTCTCCGATCACTTTAAGTGGTCGGAGAGGTCACGCTTCAATCTTGTTATGTTCTTGGCGACAACATCTCCGTCCAGTTGCGCAGTCTGTCTCGTGCCTTGTGCCGTTTCAACCGTACATGCGGCATTTTTTTGACTTCTCGAAAATCTTCTTCGTCATTTCCTCAACAGCAGATGAGACGTCTGCTTGCATGGTTTCTCTGTTGCTATCCAACCACGGCGATTTGCTCTGTGCAACGATTTACAACATAGAACGAATGTTGGTTCCCATCTATAAGGTATGACCATTACCTACCTCTTGGGAGTAGAGCTACCGCTCCAAGGAATGATGGAGCAACCTAAACAGAATATCTCAAAGAACAATTGAAAACTTTGAATAACAGATTCTCAAAATTACGCTTTTACAACTTTTAACCCTCATTCTTCAGAGGGCTCATAAATTTATAAGCTCACACTTACTTTTCCATATACTGCTCTGCCCGGACCCATTGGGAACGTATTGATCCAGTTCTTGTTGAATTCGGTAAAATAGTATTTGACATCGAAAATATTCTGGGCATAAACACTGAGTTCCAACGGAAGCTTAATGGGTAATTTGTACGAAATGTTGGCGCTCAGCAAGTTTACCGCGTTAGCCGCAGGATTAACTTTGGGAGCCGTATTTTCTTTTGGCGCGCCAAAATAGGTGTTAAATAAACCAACCTTCATTCCAAAATCGGTGTTATACATGACGCCGATCTTTCCCATAAACTTGGGTGTAACCAAAATATCTTCTTTGTTCTTTTGATAGGTTGCCGAACCCGTAACAAAAACATTCGAGGCCAAAGTTACTTTTCCTTCGAGTTCAAAACCTGAGACGCTGAGTTCCCCCTGATTATAGTAACTGCTTACAAGAGGGTTTGTAACAGACGGTAATTTTGCAATGGAATTCGTATAATTACTATTAAAAAAAGTAGCTGAAACTTCCGAAGACTTACCCGAATAGAATACTTGCAAATCAAGTGTACCAATCTTTTCAGGCAATACATTCGGGTTACCTTGAGTTGCTACATTGTTTGTAGATGTTTCCTGTGGATAAGGCGACCGGTATGCTTTTCCGTATAATACTTTGACGCCAAATTCCTGTGTGAAATCGTAAATAGCTCCCAATCTTGGAACGAAGTCCCATTGTAATCCTTCCGATTTGTTCAACTGTCCACCGGCGATTAGTTTCAAGGCGGCTACCGGCCTGTAATCACCCTGGAAATATCCGGACATCGTTTTCTGATGATAGATTGGCAGTACATTCGTCGGATCCAAGTCATCTTTATCTCTCGTTTCATAGACTCCTCCGAAAACAACATTGACTTTATCCGAGATGGTTCCATTTACGGTAAGTTCGCCTAAATAAGCCACCGCTTTAAGATGATCTGGAATTGGATTTCCAACTTGCATTTCAAGGTCTTCAGAATTTGAGGTTACGTTAGCCGTGGCTTCCCAGGATTCGCTAAATTTATAATTATAACCTAAATTCATTACAAAATCTTTGAACTTATTAGTCAGACCAGCAAAACTAGAATAAGGCAATACTCCGAACTTGTCATGAGTTACATCGGCATAATAAAGCAGTAATCTCAAGTTTTTATAACCGATATCGCCAATAATTCCCAGATTTTTTTGACCCATATCAAAATTGACACCTGCATCCGGGAATTTCGGTCTTTTTGTCATGGCTGTGAAATTCCATCCATCAATGTTGTCTAATTTCGCACTGACGTTGACTTTAAGATCTCCCGTCGCGACTGATCCGGTCAGTGCTACCAATTGGGTGCCGAAAGAGCCTTCCGTTGCCGAAGCTTTCAATGTGGATTTATTTTCCGATTTCGTGATCACATTGATGACACCGACGAAAGCATTGCTTCCGTATAAAACCGATCCGGGTCCGCGGACGATTTCAATTCTGTCGATCATTTCAATGGGGAAAGCGGTGTAAAATATCTCATCGGTTCCACCGAGGATTTCTTCGCGAACAGGTCTTCCGTTGAGCAGCAGCAGAACGGAGTTATCCTGATTCGATCTTAAATCCCCTCTGATTGAGGAAAACTGCTGCGGGAAATTGCTGGTTGTCAAAGGTTGTAATGAAGTTGCCCTTTGAAGAATATCCGACAATGAGTTGGCTCCGAAAGTCTTAATTTCTTCCGATGTGATTGTTTGAACTATGCCGGGCGCATCCATCGTCTTTTCTGCTTGTTTGGAGACTGTTGTAACTTGTATATTAAGCAGGTCGTCCAGACTCAGCTCCGAAAGCTTCCAGGCACTCTGCGTTTCCTTCTTTTCTTGTTCCTGACCAAAAAGCGTTTGCGGAACGCCACAAGCCAAGACAAGAGCAACGGAAACCATTGTAAGAATTCTTGTATCTAATTTCATGATGTTCTCCTTGTACAGCATTGATGAAATGGTTGATTAGGGTTAAATTTTTTCCACACACTGCAAATTTCTTTTTTCAGAGAATCGATCTATGATTGTTTTTTGCGGCTTCCTCAATCAGGTTGCCATTCTCACGCACAAACAATCGAGCTTTGGAATCCTGGCGCTGCTTCTCCGGAACCTTCTGCTGTCTAGCCGGTGCGGCAACACGCTGGGAGATCGAACCATTTTTGTACATCGGGCTTCGCTCTTCGTGTTCGGAGGAGAATTTGAATTGGCTCATCATCTCTTGAAGTTTTTCTGTCATCATACTGAGATCATCAGCGTTATGAGCGATCTGCTGGATAGCCAACGCAGTCTCCTGTGTGACACTACTAATACTCTCGACGCTCTTTGCGATTTCCTCACTCGAACTGGCCTGCTGCTCGCTTGAAGCTGCAATATGAGTAACCATGTCGCCTACTTTCAAAGTGATTTCGACAATTTCTCTCAATGAGCCGCTGGCCTCATCTGCGTATTTTTCCGCTTCGTCGACCACCTTTGTGCCCTGTTCCATGGTCAACACAGCACTATTTGTATTGTCCTGGATCTTCTTGATCATCCCGGCAATCTCCTTCGTTGCCTTGGTCGTCCGTTCAGCAAGCTTTCTCACCTCATCGGCAACCACGGCAAACCCGCGTCCATGCTCTCCGGCACGAGCTGCTTCAATGGCGGCGTTCAAAGCGAGCAGATTGGTTTGATCGGCGATGTTGTCAATAACCAAGACGATCTGCCCGATTTGATTGCTCGACTTTCCAAGCTCACGTACAGCATCAGCCGAATCCTTCACCACAAGAGCGACACGTTTCAATCCTGTAATACTCTTTGCGACTACTTCTCCACCTAGTTGGGCAGTCTGCCTTGCTGCTTTTGCCGTATCAGCCGTGGTTCCGGCATTTTTTGAGTTCTCGGAGATCGTCTTCGTCATCAGCTCCACCGCAGACGAAACATCTGTTGCCTGTGTGCTTTGTTCCTGAGCACCAGCAGCCATCTGCTCTGTGCTCGCCGAGATTTGCGTTGCCGCGCTTGCTACTGTGGATGCCGTTTCGACAACCCGGTGCAGCGTCTTCTTGATCGTCGCCACAAACTGATCAAACGACCGCATCAAGTCTCCTACTTCATCCTTTCGTAACGACGCAAAGACAGTATTCAAATCTGCATTATCAATGCTCTGATTGAGTTGCTGCAATGGCTGCGTTATGGAGCGGCCAACGAAAAGGCCTATGACGATCGCAATAATGAACCCAAGAATCGGCCCGACGATGGTTGAGATAACGGTAATCTGTGCAAGCTGCCGATTGTATTCAATATCCACTTCTGCGTAATTTCGAGTACTGTTGACGATTTTGATGATGTCATCCTGCATCTGATTCCTTAAGTTGTCAAAGTCCCCAAAGAGGACCTTTTTCGCCTCGTTCAAATCTCCAAGATATGAAAGAAGCTCAAGCTGTTCTCGAAATTTTTTAAACGATTTTTTTTCCTCTTCGAGGCGTTTCACCAGATCCTTCTGGTCTGTATTAGCCAATTGAACAATCTGATCGACTGCCTTTTCCATTTCTGCCTGATGTTCAACACTCTTTTTTGCGTATTTCGTTATTTCTTCTTGAGATCGGGAGAGAAGCATAAGCATAAGATCTCCCCTCATCTGCTGAAAATTTGTTGAAAGGTCCGTGAGCAATTGCAGTGATTTAAAATTGCTCGTGAATATATGATCCGATGAATTAGTGAATCTAATCGCATTACTGGCGTTGTATCCCCCGACAAGGACCGTGATGACCGCGAGGACGCCATACATCGTCATAATCTGCCAGCGTAATTTCAAATTCGAGAGCCACTTCATTGTATTTTTATCCTTTTTTTCTTTGTCATGTATTGATAAAGCGCTACTGGATAATTCTCGCCATGCTCATAATCTCTTCTGCAAGCTCTTGTCCCTCAGCCTTCAATTGTCCTCTATGAATCAGAATCTTTGGTTTCCCTCCCTCGATCGAGAGTCCGATCGACACCTGGCCACTTTCAACGAATGAGGAAACACCAGAAATTGAAAGAACTCGATTTTTTGTACAAAGCTGCTTTGGGGTAACTCCGCCGGGTGCGATATACACGACTGTCGCATTGCCGATGCTCTGTAAAGCTTGATCGGACTTCAGGGGAACGGCGGATATCTCGAGATCGTTGAATGCTTCAATGATTGCATCCTTCGCTGCAACATCGCCATAGACGACCGCCACCTCGATCCGTCCTTTTGCCTGCAGTGTCTTGTCAAATCCTAGAATCTTCTTGAAGATTGCCGCCTGCAAATTCGCAGGTACAGCCATACGCTGAGCCATAAGAGTCCCAGCGGACAACATCATTCCAACTATCAACAAAATAATTTTGTGCCTTCTCATATTTGTTCTCTCAATATTGTGGTATAGTGGTTATTTATGATCCCATGCGCTGTATGTATGTCATGCATCAGCTGTTCACGATTTTACCGCATTCTCCCGGTGGGAATATCAGAAACCTCATTCATCGCTCCATCGTGTCCGAATTGCTACGCGTGTTGAAATTTCTCAGACCAATTTCGTAAAATTCGAGTTGGAAATAAATCAGTAAACAGATGATTATATATAAGAAATGTCCTATTACTTCTCAGGATTATTGGGTTGGAGAGAAGAAAATGAGTTTCAAACTTTTCGTTCTATATTATTTTCGTAACAGGTACGACGAAAGGACAAAAAATGAAACCTGTAAAACGAACACACAAAATTGATAATACAGATTTAATTGCAACGGCAACAACCGAGCATTCTCGTAAATATATCAAAACACAGAGCAAACAAATACTAGGTTCATTCGTGGGAAGTTTGATTGGAGGTTGCTATTAGAGTTAATCGAACGCGTTCTTTCGCAAGCGAATTCAGATCTTCATCAGCCTATCACCCAACACGTCAACTGTTCGCGATTGTGAATTGCTTCTTTGTACAAGGTATGTACATTCTTTTTGATCGAAGACGAGGAGAAGAGATTGTCGCTAGACGGAACTTCTAACTTTTTCTTGCCCTTGGCGGCGAAATGCACATTTACCGGTTTTTTGCCACTGATGAACAATACATCCATCACGTATTCCAAAAGAAAATGTTGATGCTCAAGTGATTCCGATGTTTTTTGGGGCATCATCATACTGCCTTTGAGTGGGATAACGATCCCGCCGATTTATCCTCCGGCGATAGTGCCTCCGCAGCCGCGGGAGGTTACGGCAGATAAGTTCATTAACGCTTCGCGCCAGCTGAAACGGAAGTAGATACATTTCTTGAATTTCAGTTGAATTTTAACTGATGTTAAATAAAAGAAAAACAACAGACATTCCCGAATGCTGTAATCAGGAATCTTTATTAGAACAAAGTAAGGTTCCCACTAAGAACGAGTGGGATTGACAAAAAAACGAAAACACTATTGCATATATTCTTCGTTAAAAAACATTTTACATAACGTGAATTTATAAAATATCTTTTCTTTTTCTTCCATTACTCAAGTTGAAACTCCGCACACTTTTTCGTAACTTTCAACAGATGTACTCTGAAATTGTTTTGAAAGGATATTGAAAATGACGAATTCATTGAAAACGATTCTCCTGATGGCTCTCATGATGGGTTTGCTCCTGTTTCTTGGAGATTGGATTGGCGGCGAGCAAGGTTTGGTTATGGCATTCTTGTTTTCATTGCTGATGAACTTTGGCATGTATTGGTTTTCCAGTAATATAGTGCTGATGACTTATGGTGCAAAAGAAGTAACGGAAGCGGAAGCACCGCGTCTGACCGGCATCGTGCATCGTCTTGCTTCTCAAGCGCAATTACCGATGCCGAAAGTATACATTATTCCGGGTGATTCGCCGAATGCATTTGCGACCGGACGCAATCCGGAACACGCTGCCGTTGCGGCAACCGAAGGAATTCTCTGTTTGCTTTCTGATGACGAGTTAGAAGGCGTGATTTCGCACGAGTTGGCACACGTGAAGCATCGGGATATTCTGATTGCGACGCTTGTGGCAACGATGGCTGGAACTATTACATTCGTCGCTCGGATGGCGATGTATGCTTCGTTCTTCGGCGGTGGAAGCAGAGATCGGGAGGGCTCAAATCCCATCAGTCAAATTCTGCTTATTATTCTTGCTCCCATCGCTGCCATGCTTATTCAATTTGCGGTATCGCGTTCGCGGGAGTTTGCTGCAGATGAAGGCGGCGCACAAATATGTCAACGGCCATTAAGTCTTGCCAACGCTTTGCGTAAACTTGAGAAAGGGGTAGAACAAATTCCGATGGAAAATGCAGGGACTGCAACTGCTCACATGTTTATCGTCAATCCCTTGTTGGGCGGCGGAATGACAAAGTTGTTTTCCACACATCCGCCCACGGAAGAACGTATCGCACGGCTTGAGCAGCTTGCGATAGGCGGTATTCGCTAAAGGCATTCGCTTGATACATTATTCTCGATCAATTTTGTGTTCCGTATTGCTGATGATTATTTTAGATGGATCAGATGCAATGTCTTTTGCTGTTGATTCTACCGGGGTCAACAGTACGACCATAATTCGATCGCAGCTGCAAAGTATTGCCGATGAAGTTGTTGACTCAGTACAGTTCGATGTAAAAGAACGTGTTGGTGTTTTCGTGGAAGGTGAAGGACTGCGAATGCTGACGGAGAATGCATTCATCGAAGCACTGCAGAAACGGCATTACACTTCGGTGGTCATCGATACAGCTTCAATACATCAGATAATTCATGTGTTTATTTTCAATGCCGAAATGAAAATACGGGAGATGAACGCAAAGGTATTTGAACGGAATATTGGAACAACTCTTGAAGCAAGAGCGGTACAAGGTGCTGAACGTCAAGTACGGATGCTTGGCACATTCCATAGGGAAGCCAAAGACACAGCAGCGGTGTTTGCCTCAGGATTGCTTCCGGCAGTTCAGAAAAATGATGAAAGTGGATTCCTTCAGAGGATATTGACTCCGTTTATCATTGCCGGCGGTGCGATTGCGATTGTGTACTTGTTCTTTACGGTGAGAAGTTGAAACACAAATTTACGCTGTTGATCGTCGTTGCGCTGCTGGTTCCACCGGCGTCAAGAGTGTTTCCTCAGAATTCTGATTCTGAGGCGAGCGTATCGCTCCTTGCCTTGGGCGATGTTAATCTTGGACGCACCGTCGGGCAGGAAATTTTAAAAGGTAAAATTGGCTTTCCGTTTGAGAAATTTGACAGTGTGTTGACACATGCCGGGATAGTATTTGCAAATCTTGAATGTCCGCTAACAGATCAGAATGGAGAAACTCAAAGCCCTGAATCAAATGTCATTTTTTGTGCACCGCCAGGTGCTGCAGCTGCACTGCGACGTGCGGGTATCACGGTAGTTTCAACAGCGAACAATCATGCATTTGATTACGGCTTAAAAGGGCTTCAAGAAACGATCAAGTTTCTTCAGCAGGATAGCATCCAGTATACCGGTACGGTTGTACATGCTGGAGAAGAATTTAAACCAGCTATTATCGAACGTCATGGAATAAAATTTGGTATATTAGCGTACACGCAAACCGTCAACTTGCATAAAAAATGGAAAGGATTAATTTCTGTTTTTGATTCCGCAAGAGCGTGGCATGAAATTCTTGCATTGAAGCCTCATGTGGATTATGTGATTGTAAGTTATCACGGCGGCGATGAATATAAGGATGTGCCAGGAGAATGTGCGGAGCGGGAAATGAAGCTACTTGCAGATTTCGGCGCTGATGTTGTTTTGGGTCATCATCCACACGTGCCAAATGGTATTGAAGTGTATCGCGGATGCTGGATTTTCCATTCGCTGGGCAATGCGGTATTCAATCAACCGCAGCGGTTCTGGACACAACGGTCATTTGCCGCACTCTTGGAATTTGAAATGAGGAACGGCCAGAAAAAAATATCGTCTATAGAATTGATTCCATTTCGGCCCGGGTTTCAACCAAGAACAGATTTGAACTTGGATGAAACACTGGAATTGATGAATCGGATTCAAATGTTATCAACAGTTTCTATCACACGCACAGAGCGAGGTTACTTTGTTAAACCGTCTGTTGGAAAAGCATCTCAATAGCATATTCATTCTTTTTTCATCGTTTGCCCTTTTTTCCTTTCTTGCTGGATGTGGTGCAAATGAAGCAACGAAGCAAATGAGTGCTGAGGAGCGGTATGAACTCGGCATGAAAGCATTTAAAGATGAAGATTATTTAGCGGCGATCGAAGACTTTAAGGTCGTGTCGCTGCAGTATCAAGGAAGCAATGTTGCCGATTCGGCGCAGTTCTATATGGGAGAATGCCGGTACCGCCGAGAGGAATACATACTTGCGGCATTTGAATACGATGTCTTGTTACGGACAATGCCGTCAAGTAATTTAGTATCGCGTGCCCGTTTTAGACGTGCAACATGTTTCTATGAACTTTCCCCAAAATCTATTTTAGACCAAAATTATTCCAGGAAAGCGATTGATGAGTACCAGGCATTCTTGGAATATCATCCTACAGATACACTCGTCTCGTTGGCGGAACAAAGAATTACTGAGTTAAACACCAAGCTTGCGGAAAAAGATTTCGAGAATGGCGTTACGTATATGCACATGGAATATTACAAAGCTGCAACATATTATTTCGATGTTGTGTTGGATAAATATCACGACACACAATATGCAGAGCCGGCATTGCTCAGGAAAGCCGAAGCATTAACAAACCGCAAGAAATATGCCGAAGCGAAAGAAGCGCTGGAGAAGTTCCGAGAAAAATATCCGATGAGCGTTTTAAAATCGGACGCTGAGAAGTTGAATTTGGATATTGAAGCGGGACTCCGCAACGAGAAAACGAAGAAACAGAAAACGACGGAGCCGATGAAAGATACGGGTAAGCAAGTACCTCAATCAGGAATTTAATATGCACCGGTTGAAAACCAAACCAGTCAAAGCCTCACAGGTAGAGATGACTGAATTAGTTATTCCGAATGATACGAATCGCCTGGGAAATCTTCTTGGCGGACGATTGATGCATTGGATCGATATCGCCGCCGCAATTGCCGCATCCCGGCACACAAATCGTGTCTGCGTCACAGCTTCGCTGGATGAACTGCATTTCCATCATCCGGTTAAGCAGGGAGAGGTTGTGATATTGCAAGCATCGGTGAACCGGGTCTTCCGCACATCGCTTGAGGTTGGAGTGCGCGTTACAAAAGAAAATCTTCTTACTGGTCTGCGACAGCATACAAACAGCGCATATCTCATGTTCGTTGCAATCGATAATGATGGTCAGCCGGTGCCGGCGATCCCTGTGATGCCGGTGAAAAGTGTTGAAAAACGTCGTTACCGGGAAGCTGGTCAGCGCAGAAAGTTGCGGCTGTTGCATCGTCAGCGAGGTTAATTATCATTCCGGAGAAAAACAACTCGTCCGATCACAGCGTTCTATCTCGGCGCCGTCGTTTCACGCATCTGTTTAATTCTACTTCATTTGTCATCTGGCTTGCTATTCGCACGGTCTCGGCACAAACGAATGAATCTGCTTTCGGAGAAGTACACTCTTTCTCGCTTCCTGCAAAATTTGAAAAGACCACTCTGATCTCTACAGATCATCAGGGTGGTACAACCCTTGTGGCATGGTCTGGACACCGCGGCGAATTACTTTTTGCGACATTTGATTCGACTCAGACATCTGTCACATTCAACTTGAAACACACAACTTTTGATTTTGATAACTTGTATGCGGCAGATTTTAACGGCGACGGCATTCCCGATGTAATGTTGGTAAATAAGCATGAGAAATTGATTTCATTTATTCTGGATACGAAACCGGATTCTCTTCATGTAACAAGTATGAATAAGATACCGTTTGAACCAGAACAGGTATTCATTGGCGACTACAACAATGATAAGCGACTCGATATTCTCGTGTATGCAAGAAAAACTCCGGGCATTCTTCCTCTTGTTGGCAATGGCAAAGGGTATTTTACACCCGGGAAAATCATCGCGCAGGACATTGCGGTTGGCGCTGCCGATTTTGCTCAAGTGAATAACGATAATCTCATGGACATCGTTTTATGGGATTGGGTGAAAAGTGAACTCCATGTGTTTTATGGTGCAGGGAATGGAAGATTTATTGACCAGAGTACTTTTCCAGTCGATGCGAAAGTGGAATCACTTACAGCGATATCCATGGTTCGCGGTCATACGCTTGATTTAGTGTTAAAGATGACAAACCCGTCCGAGTTTCAAGTATGGGAAGGGAATGACTTCGGTGATTTTCAATTAAAAAATCATATCCCTTTAGAAAAACATGTATCGGATTTTTGTTTCGTTGATGTGAATAAAGATGGTTTAAATGACATCGTTCTTTCAACTAATCCTGCGTCTCTGCAAGTAATTTTCAATAATGACATAGATGCTTTTACTGATCGCATTGAGTATGCCTCTGGTGATGATCCACAAAATATTGTTGTTACTTCCCAAGGAAATTGTATTGTCTTTGATAGGAGCGATGACCAGTTCCTTGTGTACCGAAATGCCATGAAGCCTGCATCGATGTCAGATTCCATCCAGCTTTCAACCGGTCTTTCTCCAAATGAAATCGTTGTGAATGATTTCAATCGGGATAGTGTCGTGGACATTGCTTTGCTCAATAGTAAAAGTCAATCTGTTTCGCTCTATTGGGGTCGAAAAGGTACTGCTCCTTTTGGACCATTTTCATATTCATTGACTGATGAACCAAGCCATCTCGCACTTCATTCATCGACAGATACAACTTTACAGCTTGTGCTCATGTTTCCGCAGACACATCAAATTTCGTATTTCACTCTGAATACCGTGAATAATTCTGTTTCCAATGCATTTATGGGATGTGAGGGAGATGCACAACTCATAAGTGCTTCTATTAATCAGAACCATCAATCGGAATTCGTTACGTTGAATACGTCGGTACAAGAAGGAAATTCTTTAAGTTTTTATGCACAGCTTGGTTCGACAACATTTATCGAGCGTACTTTTCGCCTTCAACTGCCGGATTATTTGTTAGGTGCTTCAATTGCAGATTTGAATCATGATGGATTCCCTGGTATTCTCTATGTGTATCGCACCGGCGATACTTCGATGGTAGAGCTTGGAGTGGCGTACGGCGACTCTGCGTATTCGATGAAACATCGTATTATCTCACGTGAATTTGCACTTCCCGATGTTAAACAGGTTTTCATTTGGCTGGTCGATTTTGATAATAATGGCGTTCTCGATTTTTTAATGCAGGTAGGCGATCCTGTTGACTATCTCATGATCGCTAAAGGAAAGGGCAACGGCCTTTTTTTTGACCCTAAAATTATTACGAGCGGCGTATCGATTGAAGAACGTTCGAACCTGCAAATTGTTGATGTAGATGGCGATGGTTTTCCCGATATTGTAATTGGTTCACAGAAGGATGGACATGTAGCATGGTTTCGCAATCGCGGTGAATGTAATTTCGATGCCGACCAAACATTAGCGGTACAAAATGACTTAAGTCATTTTACCGTCGCTGATATCGATGCTGATGGCATTAAAGATCTAGTAATGACACTTGGAAAAAAAGGCATTTTAAAAATTATTAATGGCAAGCGATTTCCTTTTCGTGCAGGGATGAACACTCGAAAATAAATATACCAATAGGACTTCTTCAAATCCGTCCTGACTTGTCGGTTATGAGATGTATAAATTTTTACTTTATGGACAACATCGAGGTACTGAGATAAATATGATCTGCCGTCGGCTCACGTATGTATCACTTATTGTTCTGTTCTTTTCTGCGATAATAGCTTCGGCATCAGCACAAGATAAAAGGATATCAAATCAGTTTACAGCTGAGCAGCTTCTCAACCATGTACGTATCATCAGGCATCCTTCTCTTCAACTGGCAGTATCGGATGAATCAAACTACGATGTGAAATGTGGATTCGGTATCCAGACTCAAGTGATGGATCGATGGCAGGAGTTTTCGCAGACGCAACGTGCTGAGTTGTCGGTATTAATGAAAGCCGATGTATTGCAATGCGATACTATTGCGGGACATTTTCATATCTTTTACGACACATCCGGATCCAATGTACCGGCACTGCTGGATAATAATAATCAGCGGATTCCAGGTACAGCGAAAGCATATATTGATTCCGTTGCACGGATTTTTAACCACGTATGGGATGTTGAAATTACTCAAATGGGGTATGCAGCACCGCCGTTTCAAAGTGGTCAATCATATTACAATATTTATGTTGAAAATATAGACCACTATGGCGATACATGGCTAGTCGAACCACAGGTAAATGGAACTGATATTCCTCCAAGATATCAAAGTTATATTACTGTTCATAATGATTATCAAGTCTTCAATTCCGCCGGCATTAATGGATTAAAAGTAACAGCAGCGCATGAATTTAATCATGCTATTCAAATTGGATCATACGGTTTTTGGGGAGACACGGAACGATATGCTTATGAACTTACATCCACGTGGTTTGAAGATGTCGTTTATACAGATGTGAATGACTATTATATTTACCTGCCGACATATTTTGGACGATTTAGTGATGGGCTTTCATTCAACTCAATTTCTTATGGTGGGTACGAGCGTTGCATTTTTGCTCACTGCCTCGCAAAAATATTCGGCGCCGGTATTATGAAAGATATATGGACCGGGATGAGAACTCAGCCGTTTCTTGAAAGCACTGATGCTGCGCTGGTGAACCGTGGATCTAATTTGCAATCTGCGTTTACAGAGTTCACAAAGTGGAACTATTACACATGGGATCGTGCCGACACAATACACTACTATCCTGAAGGGAATCATTATCCGCGATTCCAGCCCTTTCAGAAGACAGCTTTTTATAATACAACGTCAACTACGAGTGGTAAAGTATATCCTCTTTCATCATCGATGTACGAGTTTGATATGTCGAATGATACTATTACGGCAGTGATTGTTAATGTGGATGTAAACAATGCAATAATAAGAAATACTTCGCAGCAAAATATTGATGTCACGCTCTCTGCACAATCTCTGTCATCTCCATATCAAGATTTGGCAAATGGGTTGAAAGCTAAAATATCTGTTGATACGTTGTCGCTTTGGCGCTGGACCTTTATGCAATATTCAAGACCAGTCACGCGTTTACAATCGAATGCGGCGCCAAATCCTTTCCGGCTTACCGAAGCACAAAAATTATTTCTTCCCATTAACGAAGACAATGCACAATGGGCAAATGTGTATATCTACGACTCAGCTTTAAAACTTGCGTATTCTGGACTACTCCATACGAATTTCAATGAAAATGGAGGCACGCGCGTTATCGAAGTACCGGCATCGGAAATAAAATCAAAACTTTCTTCCGGGATCTATTTCATTCTTGCAAAAACCGTGAACAGCGACTATAAATGGAAAGTGGCAGTGATCCAATGAGCCCGATTTCCATAATAGTGAACGGACTATCAAAAGATTTCAACCGAAGCGCAGTCTTTAAAGATATTTCGTTTTCTCTATCTTCACCGGCGTCGCTATCGATTACAGGAAGGAACGGTGCAGGGAAATCGACACTTTCAAAAATTCTTGCCGGTTTGTTAAGCTCAACACACGGAACCATCGCTTACTCGGTACATGGAAGGCAAATTGGAATCGAAGATTTTAAACATCACATCGGATTTGTATCGCCATATTTAAACCTCTATGACGAGTTTACGGCACTAGAAAATCTTCAAATCCTTTCCAGCATACGTACAACAGCTCGACGCAACGACGAACGAATAAAGGAACTGCTCATGCTTGTTGGATTGTGGAATCGCCGGGATGATGTAGTTGGAACTTATTCTTCTGGAATGAAGCAACGGTTGAAATATGCATTTGCTCTCCTGCACAATCCGGCGATTCTGATCCTCGATGAGCCGACCAGCAACCTTGACGCTGAAGGCATTGATGTCATAAAGCAAATCATAGTGGAACAAAAGAAAGAAAATATTCTGATTATCGCAACAAATGACAAAGAAGAAGCTCATTGGTGTGCACAACAAATTCAAGTTGGCGCAGCGCAGCAATAATGAATTTCTCAATATGTATGAAAAGACGATGAAGTTCATGAGAAGCACATTCGCTGTTGTCGCGAAAGATGTTCGCTCGGAACTGCGGACCCGATATGCAATGAACGCCCTCTTGATGTTTGTGGTGATATCGGTAGCAACAATTCTGTTTGCTCTTCGAGAAGAAGAAGTCGGCATAGAAGTTCTTTCTGGGATGTTCTGGGTCGTCATTTTTTTTTCCGCGATGTCGGGACTTTCTCGCATATTCGTCAGCGAAGAGGAACGCGGGACGACAATGACACTTCAGCTTGTTGCTTCACCTTCCGTAGTGTATTTCGGGAAGTTGATATTCAATTGTGGTTTGACACTTGCACTTTCATCGGCGGTAACTATTTTGTACTTAGCGGCGTTTCCGGCATTTATCATCAAATCAATGGCAATCTTTATACTGACAATCTTTCTGGGGAGTCTTGGATTCGCTGCCGCCGCAACTATTATTGCGGCGATCATAGCAAAGGCGAATACAAAAGGAACTTTGTATCCGGTGCTGTCGTTTCCAATTCTGATTCCATTACTTATGACAGTGATGAAATCGACGGCCCGTGCGTTAGATGGCGAAATATTTACGGCAGCACTGAGTGAATTCCAGATTCTTGCTTCATATGTGATGATCATGGTTGCCGGTTCGTATCTCTTGTTCGATTATGTGTGGAAGGAATAAGCATGAGATTTATTAAATACGCATCCATTGTAATCATCACGTTTGTGATTCTTGCCGGCATTGCAATACCGATGGTGCCGCAGCCGCAAACCTGGCTGGAATTTCCGATTATTCCCGGTCTAGAAGATAAAGCACGAAATATTTTCTTTCACGTACCGATGGCATGGTCATCGGTGCTTGGATTTATTTTCGCACTGTATTATGGAGTTCGTTATTTGCGGACAAAGGATATCGATTATGATATTAAATCAGTATCTTCTGCTGGTCTTGGTACGATGTTCTGCATACTCGCGACAGTGACCGGCTCGCTGTGGGCGAAGTTCAATTGGGGTTCCTTCTGGAATTGGGATCCGCGGGAGACCTCCATTTTTATTCTTCTTCTTATTTATGGAGCATACTTTGCTCTCCGATCAGCGATCGGCTCGGACGAGGTTCGCGCCCGCCTTTCAGCGGTTTATTCTATTCTTGCTGGATTGACAGCACCATTCTTTATTTTCATCATGCCGCGTATCGTCGGCGGATTACATCCCGGGGCAAAAGGTGATACAGCGGGTTCTACACCGGTAGCACAGCTTCACATGCCGCCCAACATGCGTTTTGTTTTTTTTATTGGAATAATTGGTTTCAGTTTATTTTTTGTGTGGCTTCTTCATGTACGCGTCCGTGTTGCGCGGATAGAATATCAACTTTCAAAAAGTGGGAATTGAGGAAATTATGTACGAATTCTTAAATCAAAACCAAATGTATATCGTACTCGTTATAACACTGCTCATCTGGTCCGGAATTATCTGGTATCTCGTGCGTCTAGATAAAAAAATCGAACAGATCGAAAAACGGTTGAAGAAGGATTAAGAAGATGAATGTTAAAGTAGTGGTAGGGGGTTTCATTATAGCATTTGGGATTGTGCTGGGAGTCGTAAACTTCTTCGATTCAAATGTCGAGTACGGCGACTTCGCTTTAGCGAAGAAAACGCAGAAAAAAATACAGGTAAAAGGCGAATGGGTGAAAGACCGCGAAAATTTTTTCGACTCGGAGAAAATTCAGTACACTTTTTACTTGAAAGACGACAGTGGAGAGATTCTTAAAGTTGTGCTGGATGGTGCCAAACCAAATAATTTTGATCTTGCAACGAGTGTTGTCGTCAAAGGGAAGTATATGGATACGTACTTCCATGCTACAGAAGTCCTGACCAAATGTCCTTCGAAGTATGAGGGGAAAACCGGTGCGATGAAGAAACAATCTTGATGTTTCTTAGTAGAGACGTTCAATTGAACATCTCTACTACATAATAACCTCATAAAATCTACAACACCTGAAAAAACAAATCAACCCGTGATTTCCACGAACACGAAGTCGGTGTAGAAATGCCCGGATATTACCGAAGTAAGGGATTTAGAATTCCATCATTTTAAATTTTGTATAGAAGCTTGATAGAAATCTCAATCTTCAATTTACCATATTGATCCCCATTTTGCTCACGCCTTGTTATGTTCAAATCCCTTATTCGTGCATTGTCAATTGTTTGCTAAGTTCTTCAAATCTCTTGATTAATTCATTTATTTTTGCTTGTTGTTTTTTGATTGTTCTAGGTCTAAAATAAAACCAATTAATTACGATCCAAAAAAGTGTAATTCCATAAGAAAAGCTCGCCCAGATCAAGGTCATACGAGTGGTATATTCAATCAAATAGAGACAAAGACCAGTTGAAAGAAGTATAAAATAAATATTCAGTATTGTTTTTTGCAGGAATAATTGTTTTTCTTTCAATTTTAGAAGTTGTTGTAAATATTGAAAGCCATTCATATCATAACTATCATGAATTAATAGTGGAATCATTTTATTATAAACGAATAGATACAAAGCCATCGCCATAATTGCCAAAATAATTCCGATCTTTGTGGTTATCATTTCTGGTTGATAAAAATACCACACGAAACCAATAAAAGCAGAAGTGAAAAGCAACGTAATATTTGCAAAAATCAATTTATAGAAGTTGTTCTTTTTGAATGTTTTGAGCTTTCCCAAAAGTTCATTTGTGTCGGGAACTGTAGTTTCCTGCTTATTCCACAGATCTTTTAGATCAATATAATTGTTCATATTTATTAAATTTGCGTCTTAATTCTTCTTTAATACGATGAATTCGTACTCTTACATTTATTTCTGAAATTCCTACAATATTTGCTATCTCTGTTTGCTTTACATCTTCAAGTTCCAGTGAAATGATGATGCGGTCTGTTTCGGATAACTCCGAAATACATTTATAGAGGAATTCAACTATACTTTCGATATTTGGCTGTACAACTTCTGCTAGTTCTATCGGCAAATTGAATTGAGGCATTCTGTTCTGCTTTTCCACTTGTCGTAAACAATGATTTGAAGCAATTCTAAAAACCCAAGTTCCAATTGACGATTCATTCCTGAATTTTGGTAGCTGTTGCCATATCGTAATAAAGGTTTCTTGTGCTATGTCTTTTGCCCAATCGTGGTTGTACACATACCCCATGCATAAACGAAGGACTTTCTGCCAATACATCTTATAAACTTCTTCAAAAGTCATTCGTTTTCTATTGATTAATGAAACTATCTAAATGTTTGTTATACCATTCTTTGTCGTCATACATAATAAAGTGAAGCCCTTTTGTAGCATATTGCAAATTTGCAGTTTTCAAGTTTTTGAACTGCTCGTTTATAGCCGGTTTGAAGTTTGCAAATTGTGATTCCAATAAAATTAATACAGGGCATGTAACAGCAGAGATCTTCATTCTTAAGTCGGTGTTGGAAAAATCACAATACATTTCTGCAAATGTTGTTCGGTCAGATTTTACCGACCACTCAACGACAAGTTCTTGTTTTGATGTATCTGCCAGTAATCGAGGTATTGTTTGTTTTTGCATTTGATAAAACTGCTCGTGAGTAGCCGAAGTTATTTGTGAAACCATGGCACTGCAATCATTGTTTTCTTTTACCTGAAATGAAGAATTTATGAATGCAGGCAAACAAGGTAGTGCGTCCACCACAACTATTTTAGAAATGAGATCTGGATAATCAGCAGCTAATGCCATAGCCAAACCACCCCCCATACTATGACCAACAATGATAGGCTGGACTATTTTATTTTGTTGCATGTACGTCGCAATGGCTTTTTCCCAACTAGTAAATGTCGGCTTAGATTGAGGAGGAACTCCCGCAAAACCAGACATTGTCAAAATGTAGCAGGTGTAATTATTCTCGTACAATATTTTCGTTTCATCCCAAACCTTTCCCGAACAAGCAAAGCCGGGAATGAAGATTATGGACTGACTTCCTTTTCCAGAGATTGTTACCTCAAAAGGATAATTGCTGCTTTGCCCGTAGACCGTAAATTTGAAAGCTGCGATAACGATTGCGATTGATAGTTTGGCAAACTGTTTCATATATCCTCCTCTTGTTTGCTATTTAGATACACGAGTTTTCAAAATGTTACACCGAGAACGCAAATTATTTTAGAGGTCTAGCCCTAAGGGGTGCACATCACTTCGGTAAGAACGCATCCATCAACCTGTCTGCCATTTATATGGTGGAAGGAGGACAAGTTGGATATATTCAACCAATATCGTGAGCGTGTATAAACTAAGACGCGTTGAATTGCCGAGAATTCATTCCGAAATCGGTTGGGTCGATTCCTCTTTCTTGCATCCAACCAACATACCTGCAACGACGAAAATTAAGAATATCTTTTTCATAGATACCTCCATCTATCAATCCTCAAACAAACTTACATTCCTTCGGTTAATAAGTCGATCCGTGATTTCTATGAGAACGAAGATGGCGCAAAGCCTTTGCGTGTAGTAACTGTTCCAAACTTTAAGGTGCGTTTGTATTACACCAGACAGAAATATAAAAGAAGCACCGTTCCTATACATGACATTCCACAATCGCATACACACGATGTTGGCAGTAGGAATTTATAATCGTTTAACGAAGCTTTTTCCGAATATTATCAATCAATTCTCCAATGCTGCCATTACGATTGTTTCGAAAGGCCATATCGGAATAAAGTGTTGCACAATATGCGCTAGATTCCTTCAGCTTACGCCATTCTACCCACAATGCATCATAACGCTGTATAGCATGTGCGGCAAGCTGTTTGTTAAGGGTCTCATGGGCAGCGGAACGACCATCTTCAAGCATCAGTATCCACATCTGCTCTATTAACTCATATTTTATTCGCCCATAGGTGGAAGAAACTCTGATAGCCTCCTGCGTTATTGTATCAGCAAGTGTCATTTGGTTCGAAACAGCTTCTATCTGCCGCCAAATGGCAGATGCTTCGGCTTTTTCCGATAGTACCTTTTCCGTAAGATTGTTTTTCAATATGCTATCAATAACCGGTTGATTTGCTGATGCCGAAAAAAATTCGTCTCTCGACCACCAACCCTGATTTATGGTGAAGCTGTTGCATTGTCCTTTGCGAACACCCTCTATACTTAACAATGCTATTTGCCTGAACTGATCAGCCAACATCCCGGTCATATTATGTGCTGCGGCAAATTCGAAAAATATTTCCTCTTCGCTGCGTGATGGATTTTGAGCCCATCTGGATACTACGTACGTATTCAGGTCTGTCCAAAATTCGTTGGTTATATACGGCCCCTGCCAACCTCCTCCACGTGACCATGTGTTAATTCCACATAACAATCCTCTGTTCAAAATATTTTTAATGCCACGTGGATTTTCTGGATCATTCAGCTTGCCGGTAAATCGTTCATTCTCTATTTCATATTTCGTTTCGGGCCAACCATTGATAACACCATACGCTGAATAATAGGGATGCGACCCCTTTCCGTATACTTCCATACTTGATTGGGCTTCGACTATTTGTCGATGTTTTCCAATTCCCAGGGTAGGATTAAATGGTGTCATCCGAAGAAAATCACCTTGTTGGTATTTAATGGAGAAAACCAGATTTGTATGAGGTTCGATTGCATTTGTAACTGCAAGATAATATTCAGGATTATTATGGAAATTATAGCCAAAATCCCAAGTACGATAGAAAAGTTTTTTGTTCCGCTTTACACAAATTTCATCTCGTAGAATATTAATGAAAATAATATGGTCAAGTATGCCGTTTTTCCCGTTTCGAATAGGACTTCCACCTTTATGAAATGGTGTGTCATACAGATAGGTTTCGCCAAAACGAACTTCGATACCATCTAACTGAGGGAACCGTCCAAATATGCCTGCGATTTGTGCCCGCAATAAATCTTGAGTAATTTTTCGTTGAATGTCCGGCTTCAACGTTTCACCTTTGTTTCTCATGGTATTGCCGGAACCATCGTCACTTCTTTTAATCGAATCGCCATATTTCTCCCAAACAGCAGCGGGAAAAACAATCAAATCAGTAAAAGGAAAAACATTAAGTCCCGCTTTCTTACACTCGGTAAGTTCTTTATCAATCAATCGAGCCTGATCATCAATCCATTTTCGTTCTTTGCTATTTTTGGGTACAATGTTTTTTTCATAATTATCATAGGTAATGGCGCAACTCACATACCATTTGGGGACTATCGCATTAAATCCTTGCGATTTCAAGTAAGCGGGATTGCTATATTTGGTTTCGAAACGGGCTTCGCCAGGATTATGATGAACCATGTCCATAATAAATTCTAACGATTGACTATGGAGAGCAACAATGTTAAAAAATAAAGTCAAAAAAATAATTAGTCTATTCATGTTTGAGATTTTATTTGTGCTACCGACTCCGGTAATAATGCATCTACCAATCTATCCACCATTTGTGTGCTGGAAGGCGGACACGTTGTGTACATTCAACCATTTTGGTTAGCGTGTTCAAACCAAGGCGCATTGAATTACCGCGAATTCATTCCGAAATTTTCTAGTGGATAAAAATCTGCTTTAATTCTTTCGTAATCATTGCTTCCTTTTTCATCTTTTTACTTTTTTCGGGCGCATAGACTGACTTCGACTCCGCGACCCTGAAACCAATTTGGCGTTTTGGTTTTTCTTGCACGCTGTCTGGAGTAGTTAATAATTGTCGGATTGCTTCGCATACGAGTTTAAATTGCTGATCGTATTTCTTTACCATCTCTTCTAACTTCTTCGCAAAGTCTTTGTGCGTAGCAAACAGTTCGCGCAATGCCGCAAATGTTCACATATTTTGGATGTTTATCCGCACTGCCCGTTTGCTATTCAATGCACATAAAAGCATAACAACTCCGAGTTCGGTAAAAGTTGCGGCAGCTTCCGTGTGCCGCCCCATCTTGATGTTCCAAATTGGAACATCAAATTTATATTTTCCTCAGGAGTGAACTGGAACATAAAATGGGAAGGAAAACGATCACTATTACGCTGAATTGCTTTGTTAAGATTCCGTGTTTGAACTCTATAGAGTTCGGCAAGATCTTTATCGAGCATTACCTTCAGCCCTCTGATAAATAAAATAGATCCTTCGATTCGTTTTTAAGGCATGAGTGTTTTGACATATTGAATTTTTATAATGCCTACTACTCCTTGATGCGGTCACAATTTGTGACCGCATCGTTTTACGCTTCTACCGTAAGCTCGAACATAAAGTCCGATGGAATCCTATCCTCTATTCGTAATAAAATTGAATGGATTATCAATTCCGAGCGACCATTTTGATATAAACGGCTCGCCATATTTTACACCGATCTTGGAACCGAAATATCTACAGCGAGTTTCGATTACCTCTAAAAAATCGGGCCGGCTTAACTTTGTCTCAGTTTCTTTGCTTTCCGGATTGAAAAATTGCGAGGCATGTGCGCGCACAGATTTCATCTTCAGATCAAATGAGTCGCTGATGTCCACAATAAATGTAGGCTCGAATTCCATCCATTGCATAAACTCAAAGTAGTGATGCGGTCGATGGCGTTCCTGGAGTTTACCGTTGAGTTTCGTTTTGATCTTTTCTAATCCGCTGTAGTACCATGCTTCCCGGCATAGTTCGCTGGTATGAACATGATCCGGATGCCGCTCAACGCCGTAAGGAATAATAAGAAGAGCAGGGCGGAGTTCGCGAATAAGTGTAATGATCTTCAACTTATTCTTTTTATTGACT
>Ga0182021_10001321_pt1 | contig 28218 bp, 25 predicted proteins | sample 612E3MmetaG_FD_120493 | JGI IMG/M metagenome (GOLD analysis project Ga0182021, IMG submission 120493) | Permafrost microbial communities from Stordalen Mire, Sweden - 612E3M metaG (Illumina Assembly) | ecosystem: Environmental > Terrestrial > Soil > Wetlands > Permafrost | place: Sweden...
ACGACGTTGACGCTGGCGCGTCCCTGCGGTGCCACGGCAGCCACACCACCGATCTGCGATCGGATGGCGTCGGCGTCGGCTTCGGTGAACTGCGGCACGCCGCCGCCACCGCCGCCACCGCCGGGCTGGCGTTGGCCGGGCATGACCATCAACAGGTTGGTTCCCAGGCTGGTGATGGACGACTGGATGGACTGCGTGGCCCCATTTCCCAGTGTGACCATGGTGATCACGGCGCCCACGCCGATCACGATGCCCAGGACAGTCAGAAACGAGCGCAGGACGTTGCGCTGGACCGAACGCAAGGCGAGCATGAAGACGCTGAACAGCATCAGGTGGTCTCGGACGCGCTCAGCGGTGTCGCAGCGGCAGTTGCCGGGCTTGGATTGACCACATCCCGGGCGATCCGGCCGTCCACGAAATGCACCATGCGATGTGCGTAGGCCGCCATGTCCGGCTCGTGGGTGACCATCAATACGGTGATGCCGTGGTCCCGGTTCAAAGCCACGAGCAAGCCCATGATTTCGTGGCTTCGTTGGGTATCGAGGTTGCCGGTCGGCTCGTCGGCCAACACGACGGCCGGTTCCGTGACGATGGCACGTGCGATGGCCACGCGCTGTTGCTGACCGCCCGAGAGTTCGGCCGGCGTGTGGTGTTCCCACCCGCCCAATCCCACCGATTGCAAGGCCTTGGACGCTGCGGCCCGCCTGGCGGCAGCGGCGTCACCCCGGTACAGCAGCGGCAACTCGACGTTTTCCTGTGCGGACGTGCGCGCCAGAAGATTGAATCCCTGGAAGACGAAACCGAGATAGCGGCGCCGAAGCCTGGCGCGTTGATCGCGGGACAGCGCCTCGACATGCGCGCCCTTGAAGAGGTATTGGCCGCTGCTGGGCGTGTCCAGGCAACCCAGGATGTTCATGGCGGTCGATTTGCCGGATCCACTGGGGCCCATGATCGCGACAAATTCGCCGGCCGTGATCTCCAGATCGATCCCCTTGAGGGCCATCAACTCGGCCGCACCGCTGCCGTATCGCCTGGTCACCCCGCGCAGGCTGATCAGGACCTCGCTCATGGGGCCGCCGCGGACCTTTGATCTGTGATCACCAGCATGCCGGCTTGCAGATCGCCTGCGGTGATCTCGGTCATGTGGCCGTCGCTGATGCCTGGCGTCACCGCCACCGCGACCGCGGCGCCGTCGCGAAGCACCCAGACCTGCTTGGCGCCGGCAGTGCTGGCGCCTGCTGCCGCGGACTTGCGGGCCCCGCCGGGGATGCGCGGGATCAGGCTCGATGCAATGCCCTTCTTGGCCGCCGCGGCGGCTGGTGCCGAGGGGCTGAAGCGCAGCGCCGTGTTGGGCACCAGCAGCACGTCCTTGCGCTGGGTGGCGGTGATGCTGGCCGTGGCCGTCATGCCGGGGCGCAGGCTGAGGTCCGAGTTGTCGACGTCGAGATACGTCAGGTAAGTGACGACGTTGTCGGTGATGGTCGAGCCGTATCCGACACGGGTGATGCGGGCCGGGTAGTTGCGGTTCAGGTAGGCGCTCACCGTGAAGGTGGCGTCCTGCCCGACCTTGACCGAGCCGACATCGGCCTCATCGACATAGACCCACAGGCGCAGCTTGGCCAGATCTTCCGCGACGGTGAACAACGTCACGGCCTGCAGCGACGCGGCCACGGCGTTGCCTGGGTCGACGGTGCGGGTCAGGATCACGCCGTCGGCCGGCGCGACGATCGAGGCCTTCGACAGGTTGGTCTGATCGGTCGACAGCGCCGCTTCGGCGTCGCTGACGCCGGCCCGTGCGCTGGCATCGTCCGCGACAGCCCGCAGCGCGGTGGCGCGGCCGGTATCGAGCTCGGTTTTGGCCGGTACCTTTCCGCCGGACAGTTTCGCGACTTCCTCCAGCCGCCCGAGGCTGGCCTGTGCCTCCGCGATCGTGGCGGCCGTCTGGTTGACCTTGGCGCGAGCCGCGGCCAGCGTCGCCTGGGAGCGCAGTACCTGGTCGCGAAACTTGGACGGGTCGAGTTCGACGAGCACCTGACCCTTCTTGATCGCGTCGTTGACATCGACGTTCACCTTGAGCACGGTGCCAGACAACTCACTGCCGATGTTGATCGACCGGGTGGGTTGAATCGTGCCGTTGGCGGTGACTGTCAGGGTCAAGTCGCCGCGCGCTACGGGCTGCGTCGTGTAGCTCGGCGCGGCGTGGGCCGCCCGGTCGGCCAGCCACCACCACAGTCCGCCGGCGACCGTCAGTGCGGCCCCCACCATCAACCACAGCGACGGACGTCGATACCAAGAGGCACGTGCCGGTTCGTCCAGCAGCGCCTTCAGGTCCGTGGCTGGCGGCTCGGCAGGTGTGTTGGCTGCTGACTTGACGGTCAGCGCATCGGTGGAAAGGGGAGCGGTCATAGGTGCGTGGTCTGGGCGGCGGCGCGCGGATAGGGGTCGTCGGCTTGCGTCGTGCCCGTAGGCGAGCTGTCGGCGCGCCAACCTCCGCCCAGCGCCTTGAAGAGCCGTACCTGATCCGTACTCACATCCGCGCTGGCCTGCGCCAACGCGTCTTGGGTCGTCAATTGGGTGCGCTGGGTCGACAGGACGGTCTGGAAGTCGATCAATCCGCCGCTGTATTGCTCGCGTGCGAGCTCACTGGCACGGCTGGCATCCGTGGCCGCGTCGCGCAGACTCAGCAGGCGAAGTTGGTCACTGCGAAGTGCCACGAGTGCGTCTTCGACTTCCTGCAGCGCCGTCAGCACGGCCGTGCGGTAACTGGTGCGTGCGAGATCGAGTCCGGCCTGCTGGGCACGCACCTGTGCACGTGCGGCGCCGCCGTCGAAGAGCGGCAGCGTGACGCCGGCCAGCAACGTGCTTGCCAACCCGGCCCCACTGCTGAGCGCGCCCAGCGTGGCCGCACTGTAGCTAAGCGTACCGCTGATCGAGAAGTTGGGCCAGCGCGCAGCATCGGCTTGTGCGACGCGGGCCAGGGCTGCACTCACCTGGTATTCGGATGCCCGAACGTCGGCCCGCTGGCGCAGCGTCTCGGCGGGGATGCCGAGGGTCAGGTCGTCCCCGGCGGATGGGATCGGCGACGAGGCGGCAAGCGACGCCGACAGTGGCAGTCGAGTGTTGGGAGGCTGCCCCGCCAGGACCGACAGCGCATGGCGGGTCTGCTCGATCGTCGTGTTCAGCGCGGGCAGCAGGGCTTGGGTCTGTTCTGCTGCGGTACGCGCCTGAGCGGCGTCCAGTTCCGTCACCAGCCCGGCCTGCTGTCGCCAGAGCGTGATTTGCAGCGTCTCCTGTTGGCTGGCCAGACTGTCACGGGCGATCGTCCAGCGCGCTTGCGCCGCGCGCAATGCGATATAGCCCAATCCCACCTCGCAGGCCACCTGGACCTGCATGTCGCCCAGGCTGGCAACACTCGCGTCTGCCACCGCCTGGCCGGCCGCCAGCGCGTGTCGATTGGCGCCGAACACATCGGGCGTCCAGTCCGCGTTCAGACCCGCCTGGGTGCTCGTCGTGTGGGTGCTGCCCGTCGACCCAGTACCGCCCACGGCACTGTGCGAGACCGAGGCCACACCGCTCAGGGTGGGCAGGAGCGCAGCCGCCGCGACGTCGCGCAGCGCCTGGGCTTGTCGCACCGAGGCTTGAGCCGCTTCGACGCTGGTGTTGAGTTGCATGGCGCGTTCGACCAGCAGATTCAGCGCGGGATCATTGAACCTTCGCCACCAACGGACCAACGATGTCGCGTCCACGGCGCCTCCGCCGGCGTGGGCGGACCAGGTGCCGGGAACGTCCGCGGTGAGCGAATTGGTGTCGAACTGCGCGGTGCTGGCGCACGCCACCAGCAGGGTGGCCGGTAGGACCGCGAGGGTACGTCGAAGGGTACGCGTCGGCTTGCACAGGCGATCGACGCTCAGAAAAGGCATGGCGCAGTCTGTGCAGAAAACGTGTCGGCTGTCGGTTCGCCAGGTCACAGATATCGCCGGCCGCATGGCGTTGTGGGTTCGCTGCCGAACAGACGGTTCGCAGGGCGACGTCGACGCGGCCGTGCTGAGCTCGCCCGACGCGTGCGTGGCTGCGCGACCGCATCCCAGTGGTCAATGCCGATGGCCAGGGAAGTTCCGATGGAGCCCGTGTGAGGGGGCTGTGCGCGATGACGGTTGCCCCGACTGGCACGGCTGGGGCTGAAGATGACCGGAACCTGACAAGCGTGGCCGGCTTTCCGGGTCCGGCGCGCGCGTTCTTCTTCGACGGTCTGCTGCCCGGGGACCGGAGCGGACTCGATCGCAACTAGGCGCCCGAGCGAGCCCTGTGCCAGCGATCTGTCCCGCGGGTCATTCGATACCGGCGCACGCGTGCGCCGGTCTGCTCGGGTGGCGTGAACGCTGTGCATGTCGGCCGGCACCGCACCCGGCGCTGTGCTGCTGAACCTCGCACAAGACTTGGCGGTTCCCAACGTAAGATCCGGCAAAGTGCACTCCAACATTCACAACTTGACTTCGAGCGCGGACGGGGCGGGGGCGCGTCCTGTTGCGCTGGCTGCGCAGCTGCCGCCGGTATTGCTGCTCAACGCGGCGATCTGGGCCCTGGCGGCCTGGCTGTCGCGCGGCAATCTGGACGTGTCGGGGGACATGGTCCAGGACTACGCCTGGGGGATCGAATGGCAGGCCAGCTATGCGCATCACCCGCCGCTGTTCGCCTGGGTCAGCGCGGCGTGGTTCAGCGTGATGCCGCGCGTGGACTTGTCGTTTTACGTCTTGTCGATGGTCAATGCCGCCGTCGGCCTGCTCGGTGTCGCCGCGCTGGCGCGCCGCTTTCTCACGCCCGATCGTGCGGCGCTGGCGGCCTTGGCGCTCGCGGTGTCGCCGCTCTACTCGAGTCTGGCGATCAAGTTCAATGCGAACGCGATCCTGCTGTCGCTCTGGCCGTGGGCGGCGACCTTCTTTGTGGCCTTCATGCAAGAGGGGCGTCGCCGCGACGCCATCGCGTGCGGGGCCCTCGTGGGGCTGTCGTTTCTGGGCAAGTATTTTTCCGTGGTGATGATGTGCGCGCTGCTGCTCGTCGCGCTGGCGCAGCCGGCATGGCGTCGACGCCTGTTCAGCCTCAATGCCGCGCTCGGACTGGCGGTGGGCGTCGCGGTCCTGGTGCCGCACGTGATGTGGGTGTTCGACCACCAGTTTTCGACGCTGCGCTTTGCCCAGAAGCGCAGCGACGGCACGCTGCTGCAGTCCGTGCCGCAGCTGGTGCGATACGTGCTGGCCCAGGTCGCGTACCTGTTGCCCAGCCTGGCCGTGTTGCTGTGGATCGTACCGGGCGGCCGGCGGCGGAACGCGATCATGCTGGCGGGCCGCGCGCTGTTCGGGCCTGGAACGCAGCCCGAGCTGTGGTGGCTCACGATGGCACCGCTGTTGGTCGTCGCGACGATCGCCGTGATTCATGGTACGTCGATGGCGTCGGTATGGGGCATGGCGCAGTGGTTCGCGGTCACGGCGCTGTGGCTTTCGGTGTGGGGCCGCCACGGCATCGACCCGCGCATGGACAGGCTCAGGCAGGTCCTGCCGCTCTATTGGGGGCTGGTCCTGGCCATCGCGATCGCAGTGGGCTACGGCGAGGCGCGCGGTGGCAGTGAAGGCGCGAGCTTGCCACGTGCCGAACTCGCACGGGTGGCGCTCGCCCAGTGGCACGAACGCACCGGTCGACCCTTGGTCTGGGTCGCCGGACCGTTCGCCGAGGCGATGTCGGTGACCTTCTACGCGCCCGGCACGACGCGCTGGTGGAGTCTGGGCGCGCCCGAGAAGTCGCCGTGGATGAGTGCCGCTGATTTGCGGCGTGACGGCAGCCTGCTGGTGTGCGCCGAAAATGACCTCGACTGCCAACGTGAGGCAGCCAAGCTGGTCGCCGAGCCGCCGGTGCACGTGAGCGTGCGCAAGCACGCCTGGGGTCTGGAACTGCCCCTTTACGCCTATCGGCTCTTCTTCGTGCTGCCGTCGACCGATCCGTGAGCACCCAGTGCAACGGATTCGTCGGACCCGTCGGACCCGTGGGACCGGCCGACTGGATGCGACCGCCGGTGGCGGCGCTGACCGCGAGCTGGGACGCCCCGGGGCGACGCGACACGGTCTGAGTCATGTTCGCCGCGCACGCGGGCTGCCGCAGGGCGTCGGCGCGAGAGCGCGGATCGCTGTACCGACTCGTTGCCACGCGCCGGTGCAGCGAGTTCTTGCCAGCGCGGCGTGGAGCGCGGCCGGTCCCCGCCGAACGCATGTTGTTCGAGCTGGGCCGGTTCCAGTCAGCCCGCCCACCCCAGGGCGGACACGAGCAGCCACAGGATGGCGCTGATCGTCACGAAGGACAGGGCAGTGGCGAGCAGCAGTGCGGCCGCGCACAGGCTGTCGTGACTGTACTTTTGGGCGAGGATGGGATAGATGCTCAGCATCGGCACGCCGGCGAACACCACGGCCGCCGCGCGCAGTGCCGGATCGGCCGGGGGCACGAGCCAGACCATCACGCCGACGGCAAGCGGGTGCACCAGCAGCTTGCCCGTTGCGATGGCGCTGACATCGCGCCGCATGCCTTTGACCCGCAGGCCGAACAGAGTGCCTCCGATGACGAACAGAGAGACCGCCGTGGACGACAGAGCCAGCATGTTGATCGTGCGAGCCAGCGGTGCGGAGATCGGTAGACCCAGCAGTGCGACGCCGATCCCGCCGATGATGGCCAGAATGACGGGGTTGCGCGCGAGTTGTGCCAGCGAGCGCGTCAGCGTGCGCGACCATGTGCCGCTGCCGGCACCGCCGCTGTCCGCCATGGCCAGTGCCAGCGGAATCATCAGCAGATTCTCGACCAGCATGCACATGGCGAGCGCGACGGCGGCCGGGCCCGCACCGACGACCTGCATGGCAATGGGGTATCCGATGTAGCCGCTGTTCGAACTGGACATGCCCAACCCGCTCAGCGTGCTCAGCGTGAAGCTTTTGCCCTGCCGCCACCAGCCCCAGCCAAAGCCCGCGAGTGCCACGCACATCGAGCCGGCGGCATAGTCCAGCACGTAGCGGCCATTCAAGATCTCGGCCACCGAACGCTGCGACAGTGCGGTGAAGACGAGCGCCGGCAGCGCGAATCTGACGACGTACGTGCCTAGGACACGCATGTCCAGCTTGGAGAAGACTTCAAACCGCACCGCCAGGAAGCCCAGCGCGATGACCAGGTAGATGGGCCCCGTGATGGACAGGATCTGGATCATGGCGGGCAGGAATTTGCGTGCAGCAACTGTGGCCCACGGGCCCCTGCCGGACGCGCGGCGGCCCGGGCGAAACTCACCGCGTACGCGCTGGCGCCACGTCCGACGTCCGGTCCGACCGGGTGACCGGCGTGGGCACAGGTGGTCATGCCCTGGTTCATGGCTTGATTATTGGGCAACGCAACGTCGGCTCTGGCTGTCGCCCATCCGCGCCTGGCCTCGGCGGCGCCCGTGGCACATCGGCCTGCCCGATGCCGGCCGCGTGGCCCGGCGGGCATGGCCGCCCCTGGCCCGGTGAGGCGCGCGCCAGCGCCGGCGGACTCGGCGGACCGCGCCGCTCGAATCGACACTCGGGCCGCCGCGTCGGCGTCGCGGCGGCCCGGGGTCGACGCTGTTCGGACAAACCCGCGCACGATCCGGGCGTCCATGCTCGTCGCGTCCGGCTCCATCGATTCGCCAGGCCCCGCGCATCGTGACGGCGTCCTTGCCGCGGCGCGCGAAACCACCCGCCGCGAACCTTCTTGGCGCGACAACTCGCCTGGATAGTCCGCGCGAGGCGATTTGATTGCCTTGCGGTGGCGATACATCGCGCGGCGTCTCGCCGCGCTCTATCGCGAAACGGCAGACATTACTCGGGGCATGGGATACCGGGGGCGCGCTCCGTGGCCTCAGAATCGATCGATATCAAAGGTCCATCGCCGCGTGCTGGGCCACGAGCGATTCAACGGCAGGCGACCGCCTGTGAAACCGCCCGGCACTGCCGACGTGGCGAGGAGGAGTGTCACGGTGGACTGGCTCAATGACATCTTCGGCCGGGGCGGCTTCCTGCCGCACGGATACTGCTTCACCTGGCGACCCGGGTTGCTGTGGTCGATGGTCGGTGCCGACGGCGTGATCGCCGCGGCGTACTTCTCGATTCCGTTGGCGTTGATCACGTTCACGCGCAAGCGCCAGGACGTGAGGCTGCAATCGATCGTCTGGTTGTTCAGTGCGTTCATCTTCGCCTGTGGCGTCACGCATGCGATGGAGATTTGGACCGTCTGGCGCCCCGACTATGGGTGGCAGGCAGTGGCCAAGATGGTGACGGCGATCGCCTCACTGGTCACCGCGGTGGTGCTGTGGCGACTCATCCCGGGCGCCTTGCGCATCCCTTCGGTCAGGCAACTGCAGTCGGTGATCGACTCGCTCGAGGCGGAGGTCAAGAAGCGCCGTGGCGCGGAGGAGCAGCTGCTGGATACGCAGCAAAGCCTGGCGGCGACGCTGGAGGGCATCGGCGCGGGCTTCATCGCCACCGACCGGGACGGCTGCGTCGTGCGCATGAACAGGGTCGCCCAGACCGCGCTGGGCTGGGCCGAGGCCGACGCGCGGGGACGCAGTCTCTGGACGGTTTTCGTGCGCGAAGACTTCGACGCGTTGGCGACGCACTCCAATCCGGTGCAGCGCATGCTGGCGCAGGGCAGCGGCACCGAGACGCTCGCAGACGTCTGCGCCATCTCCCGCGACGGTCGTCAGCTGGTGACGGAAATCAAGATGACGCTCACGTACGGCGACGACGAGCAGGTCAGGGGCCTGGCGATGGTCTTTCGCGACATGTCCCGACTGGTGCGGGCCGAAGCCGAGTCCATGCGCCTGGCGGCGATTGTCGAGTCCTCATTCGACGCCATCATCGGCAAAGCGCTCGATGGGCGCATCACGAACTGGAACCGCGCGGCCCAGGCGATGTTCGGTTACAGCGCCGAGGAGGCGCTCGGTCAGAATGTGCAGATGCTCATTCCAGCGGATCGCAAGTCCGAAGAGATGCTGATCCTGGCGGCTGTGTCGCGCGGCGCCGCGGTGCCGGCATTCGACACCCTGCGCCTGAGGAAGGACGGCCAGGCGCTGCCGGTCTCGGTCACGATCTCGCCGATCCGTGATGCACGCGGCCTGATCGTAGGGGCGTCCAAGATTGCGCGTGACATCTCTCGGCAACGCATGGCCGAAGCGGCCCTGCGCGAAAGCGAGGCGCGACTGCGCTTCACACTGGAGTCCGCCGAGATTGGCGATTGGGACCTGAACCTGGCCAGTGGCGCGATCCGGCGTTCGCCGCGCCATGACCGCTGTTTCGGGTACGACGAACTCCAAAGCGACTGGACATTCGATGTCCTCGTGCGCCACGTGCACCCCGACGATCGCGCCGAACTGCTGGCATCGTTCGATGACGCGGTGGCTTCGCGACGCGACTGGCGCGCCGAGTGCCGCGTGACCTGGCCCGATGGCGGCGTGCACTGGATTGCCCTGCATGGCAACGTGCAGCTCGACGGTGATCGCGCCACGCACATGCTGGGCATCATCGCCGACACCACCTCACAGCGACTGGCCGAGGAGGCGCGGCTGCGGTCGCAGCGGCTGGAGGACGAGAACCGGCAGATCCAAGAGGCCAGTCGGCTCAAGAGCCAGTTCCTGGCCAACATGTCGCACGAGCTGCGTACGCCGTTGAACGCGATCATCGGGTTCGCCGATCTGCTGCGCTCGGGGGCCGTGAATCAGGATTCGCTCAAGCATCAGTTGTTCCTCGAGCACATCGGCACCAGCGGGCGCCATCTGCTCCAGCTCATCAACGACGTGCTCGACCTGTCCAAGGTCGAATCCGGCAAGTTCGAGTTCTTCCCCGAGCCCGTGGAACTGCTGGCAGTGGTGCGCGAGGTGGGCGACATCCTGCACACGGCCGTGCAACGCAAGCACCTGCAGGTGGTCACCGACATCGACCCGAGTCTCGTGGGCCTGCACCTGGACTCGGCGCGTCTGAAGCAGGTGCTGTACAACTACTTATCCAACGCGATCAAGTTCACCCCCGAGCACGGCGCCATCAAGGTGCGGGCGATGCCCGAGGGGCCCGCGAAGTTCCGCATCGAGGTCGAGGACAACGGCATCGGCATTGCCGCCGTGGACATTCCGCGGCTGTTCACCGAGTTTCAGCAACTCGACAGCGGGTACACCAAGAGACACCAGGGCACGGGCCTGGGGCTGGCGTTGACGCGCCGACTCGTTCAGGCGCAAGGCGGCAGCGTGGGCGTGCGCAGCGCGGTGGGCCGCGGCAGCGTTTTCCACTTGGTGCTCTATCGCGTCCACGTCGCCGATGAGCCGCGCGCGACCGACGAGCCGGATTCGACGGGCCGACTGGCCGCACATCGGATCCTGGTGATCGACGACGACGGTCGCGCGCAGAGCCGCATGGTGCACGACCTGTCGCGCGCCGGGTTCATCGTCGACGCGGTATCCACCGGCGAGCAGGCGCTGCACCAGGCGAACAATTTCGCCTACGATGCCATCACGCTGGACCTGATGATGCCCGATCAGGGCGGTCTGGCGGTGCTGGCCAAAATCCGCCAGGAGGGCCCGAGCCACAAGTCGCCGGTCGTGGGGGTGAGCATGCCGGCGCAGGATGGCGCGACGGCCGCGTTCTTCGTGGCGGACGTGATGGCCAAGCCGATCCGAACGCAGGAGGTGAGCGCGGCGATGACCGGTTTGCTGCGCGACCGCACGACCCGGCCGCGCGTGTTGGTGATCGACGACGATGTGCTGGCGCTGGACCTGATGCAGGCCACGTTGTCGGCCATCGGCATGGACGCCATCTGCCTGCTCGATGGGCGCCAGGCGCTGAACGAGTTGGCCACGCATCGGCCCGACGCGATCGTGCTGGATCTGATGATGCCCGACTTCGACGGCTTTGAGGTGCTCGACGCGCTGCAGCGGATGCCGCAGTGGCGGGACACGCCGGTGTTCATCTGGACCAGCATGGTGCTGGACGACGCCGACGTCGTCCGGTTGGCGAATTCGGCGCAAGCCATCCTCACCAAAGGCGGCGGGGCGCTGCACGTCACGCTGGAAGCACTGAGCCGCTGGCGGCCATCCGGCAGCGCGTCGCGGCGGGGCCAGACGGTATGAGTGCCCCCCGCGTACTGATCGTCGACGACAACGCGTTCAACGTGGAGCTCGCCTCGTTCGTCCTGGAACAGGCCGACTTCGACATCGAATCGGCCGCGAACGCGCACGAAGCGCTGCAAGCCATTCCCGTCTTTCGCCCGGACCTGATTCTGATGGACATCCAGATGCCGGGCATGGACGGGCTCGCCCTGACGAGGCTGATCAAGCAGGATCCGGTCACCCGGAGCATCGTCGTGGTGGCCTTCACCGCCTACGCGATGAAGGGCGACGAAGCGAAGTTTCGCGCCGCCGGTTGTGACGGCTACTTGCGCAAGCCCATCGAGGTCTCGCGGTTCGCCGCCGAGGTGCGCGCCCACCTGGGGACCGCGCCGCCATGACGGTCGGTGCACCCTGGCGCACAGGCGCGGGCCGCGCGCGGCAGTTCGGCTCGGCGTTACAGTGCGCGTCATGGATGCGGTGGACACGGTGGTCATCGGGGGCGGGGTCGTGGGCCTGGCGGTGGCCCGCGCGTTCGCCCGTCAGGGCGTGCAGACCTTGCTGCTCGAGCGCGAGCACACCGTGGGCACCGGCTGCAGTTCGCGCAACAGCGAGGTCATCCATGCGGGCCTGTACTACGCGAGCGACTCGCTGAAGGCACGCTTGTGTGTACGCGGGCGCGAGGCGCTGTACGCCTACTGCGAGGCGCACGGTGTGCCCCATCGGCGCTGCGGCAAGCTGCTGGTGGCCACCGACGAGTCACAGCGCCCGCAGCTCGAGCGCATCCATGACCAGGCGCGCCGCAACGGCGTGGCTGACCTGACCTGGCTCGATGCACGGGCGCTGAGCGAGCAGGAGCCGACGTTGCGCGCAGTGGCCGCATTGAGCTCCCCGTCCACCGGAATCATCGACAGCCATGCCCTGATGTGGTCGCTGTGGGGTGACTTCGAGGCCCACGGCGGCACGCTGGCGTTGCGCGCCGAGGTCCAGTCGGTTCATCGCGACGGCGACCGCCACGTGCTGCACGTCGGTGGGGTGGCGCCGATGGAGTTGGCCGCCCGTCAGGTCGTCAATGCGGCGGGGATGTGGGCGCCGGCGCTCGCGGGGCGAGTGCGCGGGCTCGCTCCCGCGCACGTGCCCGAGCCACGATTTGCCAAGGGCAACTACTTCTCCCTCAGTGTCGCCCACCCCTACACGCGGTTGATCTATCCGATGCCCGACGAAGGCGGACTGGGCGTGCATTTGACGCTGGACCTGGCGGGGCGTGCGCGGTTCGGGCCGGACGTGCAGTGGCTCGCGCCCAGCGCCATCGATGTGCTGGACTATCGCGTGGACGAGGGGCGAACGGCGGCGTTCGAGGCCGCCGTGCGTCGCTACTGGCCGGACCTGCCGAGAGGGTCGCTGACACCCGACTACGCCGGCGTTCGGCCGAAGGTGATCTGGCAGGGCCAGATGGCCCAAGACTTCCTGATCGAAGGGCCGGCCGCGCACGGCCTGGACGGCTGGGTGAACCTGTACGGGATCGAATCGCCCGGACTCACCGCTTGCCTGGCGATCGCCGACGAGGTACTCAGTCGGCTGATGCCGGCGACGCCTTCGGCTCTCGGGCAACGTGCTCCCAGTGTCCGTTGACCAGCAGCTCGTGCGGCGTGAACTGCGCCTTGTAGGCCATCTTGCCGCTCTGGCCGATCCAGTAGCCGAGATAGACATACGGCAGCTTGAGCAAGCGGGTCTGCTCGATCTGCCACATCACGTTGTACGTGCCGTAACTCGTGTGCGGTTCGGGCTCGTAGAACGTGTAGACCGCCGACAGGCCGTCGTTGAGCACGTCCAGGATCGACACCATCTTCAACGCGCCCAAGCCATGGGTGGCGGGCTCGCGGAATTCCACCAGCCGCGAATTGACCCGGCTTTGCAGCAGGAACTGGGTGTACTGGTCCACGCTGTCGTGGTCCATGCCGCCGCCCAAATGCCGATTGGTCTGGTAGCGCAGGTACAACTGGTAGTGCTCAGGCACGAAGCAAAGCCGCAGCACGCGGGCCTGCAGGCACTGGTGAGCCCGCTGGGCGCGACGCTGGCTGCGCGTGGGTTCGAAGCGGGCCACCGGAATGCGCAGCGGCAAGCAGGCCTTGCAGCCGTCACAATAGGGCCGGTAGGTGAACATGCCGCTGCGCCGGAAACCATTGGCCACCAGGCCGGAATAGGCGTCGGCGTGGATCATGTGACTGGGCGTGGCGACCTGCGAACGGGCCATCCGCCCCTCGATGTAGCTGCACGGATAAGGTGCCGTGGCATAGAACTGCAACGACGCCAGCGGAAGTTCTTTCGGATGGGTCACGGTGCGTCTTCCTCGGCGGCGCTCGGCAGGAGGTGGCGCCACCACGAGGCATCATAGGTCCAATCGCGCGGTGCGGACTCCCCCAGATTCAGGGATAGTCGGCGCTCGAATTCGGCGCGTGGGAGGTCCCGAGCCCCGAACGAGGCCAGGTGCGGCGTGTGCTGCTGGCAGTCGACCATCGGGATGGCGTGTTGACGGCAAAAGCACACCAGCGCCGCCAGCGCGATCTTGGAGGCGTCGGTACGCCGGGCGAACATCGATTCGCCGAAGAAATTGCGGCCCAGACCAATGCCGTACAGCCCGCCTGCGAGTTCGCCGTCGATCCAGGTCTCGAAACTGTGCGCGCAGCCCTGGACATGCCAGTCGCAATAGGCGTCGATCATCTCCGGCACGATCCAGGTGCCGCTTTGGCCGTGGCGCGGCGAACTTGCGCACTCGGTGATCACGCGCCGAAACGAGCTATCGATGCGGATTTGGCAGTCAGGGTTGGCGGCGAAGCGCTGGAGCGTGCGGCGCAGCGAGCGCGACAGCTTGAACTCCTGCGTGAGCAGCACCATTCGCGGGTCCGGCGACCACCACAGCACCGGCTGCCCGGCGCTGTACCACGGGAAGATGCCCTTGGCGTAGGCTTCGGTGAGTCGCCGGGGCGTCGGGGTGCCGCCCACGGCGACCAGACCCGGCGCGTCGCTTCCCGGCCCCAGCGCGCTGCGCGCCGAAGGCAGCGGATCCTCGGGCGAGCGCAGCCAGTGGATCACGCGCGGGCCGATTACTGCATGAACCAGCCGTGGCTGACGACCAGCGACTGCCCCGTCAGCGCGTTGGAGCCGAATCCAGCGAACAGCAGCGCCACCTCGGCCACGTCGGTCACGGTGGTGAACTCGCCGTCCACGGTCTCCTTGAGCATCACCTTCTTGATGACGTCGTCCTCGCTGATGCCCAGGGCCTTCGCCTGTTCGGGGATCTGCTTCTCGACCAGCGGCGTGCGCACAAAGCCCGGGCAGATCACGTTGGCCCGGATGCCGTGCTTGCCGCCTTCCTTGGCGACCGTCTTGCACAGTCCGATCAGGCCATGCTTGGCCGTGACGTAGGCCGACTTCAACACGGAGGCTTCCTTGGAATGAACCGAGCCCATGTAGATGATGCTGCCGCCCTTGCCCGAGGCCTGCATGTGGGGCACGCACGCCTTGGTGGTGAGGAATGCACCGTCCAGGTGGATGGCCAGCATCTTCTTCCAGTCCGCAAACGGGAATTCCTCGATCGGGTGCACGATCTGGATGCCGGCGTTGCTGACCAGCACGTCCACGCCCCCGTAGGCGGCCACCACCTGCGCGACCGCGGCATTGACCTGGTCCTCGCTGGTGACGTCCATGGCCACCGCCATGGCGACACCGCCGGCGGCGGTGATCTCATCGGCCGTGGCCTGTGCGGCGTCCTTGTTCAGGTCGGCAATGACGACCTTGCCGCCCTCGCGCGCGTACGTCAGGGCGATTTCCTTGCCGATGCCGCTGGCGGCGCCGGTGACGATGCAGACTTTGTCTTGAAGTTTCATGAGCATGTGATGGAAGTGGGGGTGGGGAAGGGACCGATCGCTCTCAGGCCAGGTAGTCGTGAACCACGCTGCCCAGACCCAGGGTCATGTCGGTGAGGATGTGCACGCCCGACAGCACCTCCAGGACCGGCAGTCGGGCCACGGGCGCCAGCGCGTGGTGCGCCAGTTCCAGTGCGGCCGGGCCGCTCCAGGCACCTTTGACCTGCACGTCCTCGAGGTAGTAGCGCACCAACTCGCAGATGCGCGCGCTGCCGTCGACGTGGGGAATGATCTTGAGTAGAAAGTTCGCGCCCAGCAAGCCCTTGCGCACCGGCTCCAGGTCCAGCGCGCGGTGCTTGTAGCCCATGGTGGCCGTGGCCACCCGCACCGAGCCGTAGTCCAGCGTGCCCAGCAGCGTGTCGGTCTCCACCGACAGTCGCGGTGCGGCCAGCTTCTTGGGAAAACCCCACAGTTCGCGCCCGCCGGCGATCGGCGCCTCGTCGTTGAGGTACATGGCATGCACGTAGCCGCCGGTCTGGCCCTGGAACACGACGGGGATCACCTGGCCGGATTCGGTGTAGTCGCCGAAACCGGTGGAGTCCGGCATCCGGATGAACTCGTACTTGACCACCGGGTCGATGATCTCCAGCGGTTCGGGCACCACCGCGCGCAGCGCGTCGGGGTCGGTGCGGTAGGTGATGATCAGGAACTCGCGGTTCAAGAACCGGTACGGGCCCGGCGGGAACGCCGGGCTGGTCAGCGGCATCGAGAAGGCATTGCGCTTGATGTCGTCGATATTCATAGCACGGCGCGTCGGGTGTGGGGGCTGTCTGACGTCAGGTCAAAGACCCGAACGCCGGTGTTGGCGCGTCCGCGCTGCACCCAGGCGGGTGCATGCAAGGTATGCGCCATGTCCGCGCGGCCCGCATCCCAGTGCTCCTGCATCGACAGACGCGAAAACTCATAGTCCTTGGACTGCGTCTCGTAGTGCTTGCTGCGGTAGATCAGGTGCACGATGTCCACCGCGCAGTCCGAGCGGACCTTGGCCAGTGCCCGTACGTCCGGGTCGTCGCGAAGTCCCGCGGGCAGCTTGGCGATGAGTCGTTGCGCGGCCTGGGCCATCGCCTGGCGGTCGAGTTCGTTGGTGGTGTTGAGTCGCGTGCGGCTCGAAAACCGGATGTCCTTCTCGCGTTCGGTGACCTCGCCCAGCGTGGCCGGCAGTGCGCCGGTCGCGGCGAACAGGTCCACCTGGAAGACCACGCGGTGGCGGTGGCCGGGCTGGTCCAGCACGTACTGAAGCGGCGTGTTGGACACCAGTCCGCCGTCCCAGTAGAACTCGCCGTCGATTTCCACCGGGGCGAACCCCGGCGGCAGCGCACCGCTGGCCATGATGTGACGCGCGTCGATGCGCTGCTTGGCCGAATCGAAGTACTCGAAGTTGCCGCTGCGCACATTCACTGCACCCACGGACAGGCGCGTGGTACCGGAATTGATGCGATCGAAGTCCACCATCTGCTCCAGCGTCTGCTGCAGCGGCGTGGTGTCGTAGTAACTGATGGCCGGCAACGTGCCGCTGGGCTGAAAGGGTGCGGGCGGGAAGCGCGGCTTGAAGAACCCCGGCACGCCGAACATCATCACCTGGCTCGCACTGAATTCGTTCAGGGTCTGGCGGGCGCTGCTCGGGCTTGTCAGGCCGGCATGGGGCAGGCCCGAACTCACCAGTTGCCAAAAATCGCGCAGCCGCTGCACGCGCTGCGGCGCCGGGTTGCCGGCGATCAGCGCGGCGTTGACCGCACCGATGGAAATGCCGGCGACCCAGGCCGGCTCGGCGTACACGTGTGCCAGCGCTTCGAACACGCCGGCCTGGTAGGCCCCGAGGGCACCGCCGCCTTGTAACACCAAGATACATTCTTCCCCGTGCGATCGGGCGGTCTGGAGCCCGGCGGCGCGGGAAGGCGGAATGGTTCGGCGGGTGGTCGGCGGCATGGCGTGGGCGCGAAGGGTCGCTACCGGCGTGTCGCCGGCGCACAGACCCCGAGCATAGCGCGGCCGATCACCCGCCGCTGTGACTAGATGCGGCCCAGCAGCAGCAGCACGACCACGATGAGCAGCACGAGACCGATGCCACCGCTGGGCCCGTAGCCCCAGGAGCGGCTGTGTGGCCACGCCGGCACCGCCCCCACGAGCATCACGAGAAGCAGGATGAGAAGGATGGTGCCGAGTGTCATGGTTCGCTCCGTCGGTGGGTGAGCCAAGACCTTACCGCGTGCGTCGCGCGAGCCCCCAGGGGCGTACGGCGCAACCTGAGGTGGGCCGTCGCGCCGATGGCGACGGCGCCCTGTCCTACGGGCCGGTGGCGTGCCGGCTCCGCCGGCCCGCGCCGAGCCCGGCCGATTCGAGCCACCGTTCGAGCGTGCCGGCGCGCGTCACCGATTGGCAGGTCACGTGCATGGGGCGGCTCCATTTGCACGCACAATCCAGCCTGTCCACGCTCCTGAACCGATCCATGTCCGAGTCCCCCGCGGCGTCGCCCGCACCCGCTGCTGCTCCCCCTCCCGCCGACGCGCCCGCCGACGTGCCCGCTGCAGTTTGCGCTGCGTCGTCTGCGCCGAGCGCGGTCCTGTCGCCCGCGGACTGCGCACAGCGGCTCAAACAATTGTTCCCCGCCCTGTTCACCGGTGCGGTCAAGCCGCTGAAGCTGCGCATCCAGGTCGACATCCAGGAGCGCGCGCCCGGGCAGTTCACCAAGCAAACGTTGTCGGCGTTCTTTCGCCGCCACACCGGCAGCACGTCGTATCTGATGGCCGTGGCCAAATCGGCACATCGCTACGACCTGGACGGCCAGCCCAGCGGCGAACTCAGCGAAGAACACCGCGCGATCGCGACGCAGGAACTGGCGCGCCGCCGTTCAGCGCAGGACGAGCGACGCGCGCTGGAAGAGCAGCAACGCCGCAACCGGGCCGGATTGCTGCGGGACTTCCAGACGACGACGCTGACGCGAGCCAATTTCTGCGTGCTCAAGGGCGTGGCGCCCGAGGAGCTCGACGGGTTGCTGGAGCTGGCGCGCCGCGACGCTCAGGACCGTGCGCCGGCGCCGGCGTTTGCCGAACGGCCGACGCGCCCGGCCCGGCCGTCGGGCCCGCGGCAGCGACCCGCCCGTTGAGGCGGGGCGGCACGTCGGCTCAGCGCGAGGCTGGCGCGACCGACCGGCTCGGCGCCGGGTGCCGCGTCAGGCGGCGTGCGAAATTCACCGCCACCGCCAGCACACCCAGGCCGCCGGCGGCCAGTGCCGCGCGGGTCCCCAGCCTGGACACCAGCGTGGCGGCGCCGGCCACGCCCACGGCCTGCCCGAGGAAGAAACACGCGGCGAAGGCCGATACCGCGGCGCCCCGGCGCTGCGGAGCCATCTGCGTGGCATTGGTCTGCAACGTGTTGTGCATCATGTAGAAGCCCAGGCCCGCGAGGAAGCACAGCGGCGCGGCCCAACCCCATTGCGGCACGATGCCGATGGCCGCCAGGCTGGTGCTGAGCAAGCCGCCGCCGGCCAGCACCAGGCCGCGTTCGCCGAGCCGGCGCACGAGCGGCGCCGACAGCAGTGCGAACAGCAGTCCGCCGAAACCGAACAGCATCACGACCGCCCCGGCGCTGCTCAGGTCCACGGCGAACCGCCGGTTCAGATGGGTGACGATGAAGGCGAACGCGCCGTAGACGGATCCGCCCTCCAGGAACACCGTCAGCAGCACCGCGCGCGCCCAGGGCAACGCGAGCACGGCCGAGAACTCGTCGACCGCACGGCGCACGGCGTGCCCGCCGCCCGGCTGGCGCAGTCGCGCGCGCGCGGGCAGCCGCCGCTGCACCCGAAACAGCGCCACGCTCACGCAGGCAAAGCCCAGGCCCAGGCCCGCGAAGGGCACCCGCCAGGTCCAGTGGTCAGCGGCATAGCCGCCGACGAATACACCGGCGGACAGCCCCAGGATCTGGCCGATCAGAAAGCGCGCCAGCAACGGCTGGCGCTGCTCGTAGGGCACGACGTCGCCGATCCACGCCATCGACAGCGGAATGATCGCCGCCGCCGTGGCGCCGGCCAGGAGCCGCGTGGCCACCAGCTGATCGTGCGAGCGGGCCAGCGCGCACAGCGTGGCCGTGACCGCGCACACGCCGCAGGCCCATGCGATCACGCGGTACTTGCCGTAGCGATCGCCGACCGGGCCGAAGCACAGTTGCGACACCCCGTAGGCCACGGAGAAGGCGGTGATGACGTGCGCGGCCTGGACGAGGGAGACCGCGAAGTCACGGGTCAGCATCGGCAACAGCGCGTCGGTCACGCGCATCGACAGGCCGCTGAGAAACGCCGCCATCGACAGTGTAGCGACCGCGCGACGCGGAATCGGGGCCAGCGCGGTTTCGGCGCTCGAGCCGTGGACCTGGCGCACCAGGGTGGATGTGAGGGCGGGTGGTTCGCTCGGGGTCATGCACGCATTGTCGCGTCCGCCCGCCGAGCGGACCCGGTCCGCCGCGCCTGGCTCAGCGCACCATCGGCATGGACCAGTCGGCACACTGCTCGTCCACGGGCTGCAGCGCGGCGATTTCCCGCTCGGTGGCCGCCAGGTCGTCGGCCAGGCGATCGATGCGCCCGCTGTGCCAGGGCTGAGACTTGTAGGCCAGAGACAGCTCCTGCTTCAGGCGAAAGTACCGGCCCATCAGCTGCTCCAACTCCATGTACGTGCTCCCTTTGTTGCGGTGCAGTATGAACGATTGTGAGGCCACGCGCTGTAGGACGAACGGTGGTTACGCCCCCAATCTTTGGGGGGGGACGACTCAGCCGTGTCCGACCGGCGCGCCCCCTGTCCTGGGGCGATGCCGCCCGGGCGGATATGCGATCATTGCGTGGCCGTGCCGCGGCACCCGCGGCGCGTCGCATCCTGGCGACGCGGCGGCGCTGTCGTCTGTCCATTCCAGCCATGCCTACACTCAGAACCCAAGTTGCCATCATCGGCGCCGGCCCGGCCGGCTTGTTGCTCGGTCAACTGCTGCACCTGGCCGGCGTGGACAACATCGTGATCGAACGCCAGAGCTGCGAGCACGTCCTGGGCCGCATCCGTGCCGGGGTGCTCGAACAGACGACCTGCGAACTGCTGGAGCAGGCCGGCGTGGGGACGCGGCTGAGCGCGCTGGGCCTGGTGCACGACGGCATCGAACTGAGCTTCGCGGGACAGCGCCACCGCATCGACCTGCACGGTCTGACCGGCGGGCGCCACGTGACGGTCTACGGCCAGACCGATGTCACCCGCGACCTGGTCGAGGCACGCCGCGCGGCCAGCCTGCCCACCGTCTACGAGGCCGCCAACGTGGCGCTGCATGACCATGACACCTCGTCGCCGACGGTGACGTACCGCAGCCGCGAGACGGACGTCACCGTCGAATGCGACTTCATCGCCGGCTGCGATGGCTTCCACGGTCCCAGCCGGGCCAGCGTCCCGGCGTCGGCGATGCGCACCTACGAGCGCGGCTACCCGTTCGGCTGGCTGGGCATCCTGGCCGACACACCGCCCGTGTCGCACGAACTGATCTACTCGAACCACGAGCGCGGCTTTGCGCTGTGCTCGATGCGCTCGCCCACGCGCACGCGTTACTACGTGCAATGCGCGCTGGACGAGAAGGTCGAGCGCTGGACCGACCAGGCGTTCTGGGACGAGCTGCGGGCGCGGCTGGACCCGGCCACCGCGCGCTCGCTGGTGACCGGTCCATCGATCGAAAAGAGCATGGCCCCGCTGCGCAGCTTCGTGGTCGAGCCGATGCGCTTCGGGCGACTGTTCCTCGCCGGGGACGCGGCCCACATCGTACCGCCCACCGGCGCCAAGGGTCTGAACCTGGCGGCCTCAGACATTCGGTACCTGGCGCGCGCGCTGACCATGTACTTCATCGAACGCAGCGACGAGGGCATCGACAAGTACTCGCAGATGTGCCTGCGCCGGGTATGGAAGGCGGAGCGCTTTTCGTGGTGGTTCACGTCCCTGATGCACAAGTTCCCCGACGCCGGCGGCTTTGGTCATAAGATGCAGCAGGCCGAGCTCGACTACCTGGTGCACTCGCGTGCGGCCTCCACGGCGCTGGCGGAGAACTATGTCGGCCTGCCGTTCGATCGAGTGGAAGACTGACGGGCCGCGACCCGTCACCCGCGACGCTGCACCCGCCGCCAACGACGCACCCGAGGATCGACCCATGAAGGCTTGGACCCAGCGGTTGTGCGCCGGCCACGCGGCGCGCGCGGTCGCGACCACCATCGGCGCATTTGTTGCGCTGTGCGGCGGCTTGCTGGCCGGCTGCGCGAGCACGACGACGCCGGCCCCCGTGCTCACGCCGGCACGCATCGCGGCGCTCGTGGCCAGTCCCGACCGCAGTGCCGCGGACCGCAACAACGACCTGCGCCGCAAGCCCGAGCAGATGCTCGGATTCATCGGTATTCGCCCCGGGATGGTCGTGTTGGACGTGAGCGCGGGCGGCGGCTACACCACCGAGCTGCTCGCGCGGGCCGTCGGGCCCCGGGGGGTGGTGTACGGGCAGAGCCAACCGCGCAATGCGCTGCGCCCGGGCCCGGCACCGTCCGCGCCCGAAGGGGCTGCAGCGCCGCCACCGCCAGCGCCGGCCTCGGGCGCCACACCCGCGGCGGCCCCGCGACCCTCGGCCGTCGCGCTGGCCGAGCGTCAGGCTCGGCTGCGCAGCGCGCAGGTGGACGCGGCGCCGATCGTCGCCGTGGTCCAGCCGTTCGACAATCCGGTGCCGGTCGAACGCGCCGACGCAGGGCTGGACCTGGTCACCTTGATGTTCAATTACCATGACCTGGGATTCCTGGGCGTGGACCGTTCGCAGATGAATCGACAGGTCTTTCGCGCCCTCAGGCCGGGTGGCTTGTACGTGATCGCCGACCACGCGGGACGCTCGGGCACCGGCATCTCGGAGTCCGGTACGCTGCACCGCGTCGAGGAGGCGTTCTTGCGCGCGGAGGTCCAGGCCGCGGGCTTCCGGTTGCAGGACGAGGCCGACTTTCTGCGCAATCCTGCCGACCCGCGAGACCGCAACACGCCCGATCCGCCGCAGCCCAAAGACGAATTCGTGCTGAAGTTCGTCAAGCCCTGACGGCGTTCGATGGACGAGCTCGCCACGCTGCAGTCGCTGGGTCTGACCTTGCCCTCGCCGGCCTACATCGCCGGCGCGGTCGTGTTCGGAATCGCGGGCATCGTGGCCTACCGGCTGGGCAAGCGCACGCAACGCCCGCGCATGCGTTGGCTGGGTCTGGCGCTGATGCTGTATCCATACGCGATCTCACAGACCTGGCTGCTTTATGTGATCGGCCTGGCACTAACGTTGGCGGCGTGGTGGGATCGAGCCTGAGGGCGCCGAACGCAAGTCTCGTGGCCGCCCCGCGATCGGCGTGCCAGAATGGCCGCTGCGCCGCGGCGACGCCACGGCCGGATGCGACAAGCGGCGGGACACCGTCACGCCAGGTTCGAGAAGGCGGCAGATGAAGTTCTCCATGGACGCGGTCGTGCGCGTGCTGTTCCTGATCGTGGGTGTGCTCGAACTCGGCGTCGGGCTGGCCGGGCGTTACCCGAACAATCTGGGCAGCCTGGCGATCGGCGCGGTCATCCTGTGCTGGCTGGCGCTGCGCTGGCGTGCCGCCGCGCGCAGCAAGACCCGTGCGGGCGGGGACGACACCGAGCGCTGAACGGCGAGCGGCTCGCTCAACGGGCGCACCGCGCGGGCAGCGTGACGGGCCCGCTCGCAGCGTCGGCGTGCGGGCATGACGCAGGCTCGAGCGGGTGCACGCCGCCCCAGGTCGACCAGACGCGGTCGAGCGGCTGGTCGCGTGCGCTGGCCGGGACTTGCACGACCGTCCCGGCACTGATGAAGCCGGCCAGGACCTCGCTGTCGTGCAGCCCGAGCGCGCGCTTGAGCACGGGGTCTGCGCATCGGTCACCGCTGAGCACGATGGCACCGAAACCCAGCGCATCCAAGGCGTTGAGCACGTTGCCCAGCGCCGCGCCGGCGGCCAGCCATTGTTCCTGTGCCGGCACGGTCGTGCCGCTGCGCGGCGAGACGACGAAGGCCAGCAGCGTGGGTGCGCGCGTGGCATGCTCGCGCGCCCGCGCCACATCGGCGGACGAGGCGAGCGGATCGCGGCGCAGCTTTTCCTCGGCGAACAGTTCGCCGAGCTCGCCGTGGCGCGCGGCTTCGATGTCGATCAGGCGCCACGGGGCCAGCTTGCCGTGGTCGGGTCCGCGCAAGGCGGCGCGCACGGCTTGCGCGAGTGCCCGCGCGTCGGGACCGGGGGGCCCCAGGCGGCGCGGCGCCACCGAGCGGCGCGCCAGCAGCGCGCGCAGCGCCGCGGGCCGGTCGGCTGGCACGGCGTGGCCGCCGGCCGTCGCTTCGTCGGTGCTCATCGCCGGTCAGCGCAGCACGTCGCGGTGCCGCCGGATGGCTTCGGCCACGACCGGATGCAGCCCGAAGTCCCCGCCGGTGTCCAGCTGCGCGAGCAACTCCCGGCGCATCCGCGGATCCCAGAACTTCTTCAGGTGCTGCGCGATGCCCTCGAGCGCCTCGGGCCGGTCCGGCATCGCCTGGAAGAAGTCCCCGATCTGATTGGCCATGCGCACCAAGGACTCAATGTGCATGGAATGCTCCGGTGCTCGCCAGCGGCGCGAGCCGTTCGGGATGGCTGTACACGACCAGGTCGTCCTGGCGCGCAAATCCCACCAGCGTCATCGCGCTGTGCTCGGCGGTGCGTACGGCCAGCGACGTCGGCGCCGATACCGCGGCCAGCAGCGGCACGCCGGCGCTGGCGGTCTTTTGAACCATCTCGAAGCTCGCGCGGCTGGTGACCGCCACGAAGCCCTGCGAGGCGTCGACGCCCTCGCGCGACAGCGCGCCGATCAGCTTGTCCAGCGCGTTGTGGCGGCCGACGTCCTCGCGCAACCAGCGCACCTCGCCCGCCACCGTGCACCAGGCTGCGGCGTGCACGGCGCCGGTGGCCTGTTGCAGCGTCTGCAGCGCGCCGAGCTGACCCACGGCGCGGCTGATGGCGCGCGGATCGAGCGTCCAGCGTGCCGCCACGGGTGGCAGCGCACGCACCACCTGGGCGAGCGACTCGGTTCCGCACAGGCCGCAGCCGGTGCGACCGCTCATCGAGCGGCGATGCGCCTTCAGGCGGTCGAAAGCCGCACCGGCCACCCGCAGACGCAGCGTCACGCCGAGCGCGCCCGGCTCCTCGTCCACGGCGTAGAGCTCGTCGGCGGTGCTCAGGATGCCTTCGCTCAGGGCGAATCCCAGCGCGAAGTCCTCCAGGTCCAGTGGCGTGGCGAGCATCACGGCGTGCGAGATGCCGTTGAACTCCAGCGCCACCGGCACTTCCTCGGCGACCCAGTCGGCGTGCTCGAACGTTGTGCCTGCTCGGGTGGCACGCGCGGCCACGCGCACCGCGCCTTCGCAAAACGATACGCCGTCGTCGGGCGCCGCGGCCTGTGGGCGGGAGCGGGCCATCACGTCACCGCGCGGTGGCCGGATCGACCACCGGCGCGTGCGCGTGCAGCAGCTCGTGTTGCACGCGGTTGAAACGGCTGTACTCCTGCTGCCACGCCGAGGGCTGGATCACCGGCATGACCTGCACCGCCGTCACCTTGTACTCCGGGCAGTTGGTGGCCCAGTCGGAGTTGTCGGTGGTGATGACGTTGGCACCGGACTCCGGGAAGTGGAACGTGGTGTAGACGACGCCGGGTTGCACGCGCTCGCAGACGTCGGCGCGCAACACCGTCTCGCCGGCGCGGCTCTGGATTCCCACCCAGTCGCCGGCGCGGATGCCGCGTTCTTCGGCGTCGTGCGGATGGATCTCGAGCCGGTCCTCGCTGTGCCACTGGTTGTTCTCGGTGCGCCGGGTCTGTGCGCCCACGTTGTATTGCGACAGGATGCGCCCGGTGGTCAGCAGCAACGGGTACTTGCGCGTGACGCGCTCGTCGGTGGCGACGTACTGGGTGATGATGAACTTGCCCTTGCCGCGCACGAAGTGGTCGATGTGCATGGTCGGGGTGCCGTCCGGCGCGCTGGCGTTGCACGGCCACTGGATGCTGCCGAGCTCATCGAGCCGCTGGTAGCTCACGCCGCTGAAGTCCGGCGTGAGCGCAGCGATCTCGGCCATGATCTGCTCGGGATTCTTGTAGTCCATGGGGTAGCCCATCGCCTGCGCGAGCTTGACGGTGACTTCCCAGTCGGCGTAGCCGGCCTTGGGCGGCATGACCTTGCGCACGCGCGAAATCCGGCGCTCGGCATTGGTGAACGTGCCGTCCTTTTCGAGGAACGACGAGCCGGGCAGGAAGACATGCGCGTACTTGGCTGTTTCGTTGAGGAACAGGTCCTGCACGACCACGCACTCCATCGCCATCATCGCGGCGGCCACGTGCTGGGTGTTCGGATCCGACTGGACGATGTCCTCGCCTTCGCAGTACAGGCCTTTGAAGCTGCCGCTGAGGGCCGCGTCGAACATGTTGGGAATGCGCAGGCCCGGCTCCGGGTCGATGGCCACGCCCCAGGCGGCTTCGAACTGCGCGCGCACGCTGCTGTCCGAGACGTGGCGGTAGCCGGGCAGCTCGTGCGGGAACGAGCCCATGTCGCACGAGCCCTGCACGTTGTTCTGTCCGCGCAGCGGATTGACGCCCACGCCCTCGCGTCCGACGTTGCCGGTGGCCATGGCCAGGTTGGCGATGCCCATCACCATGGTGGAGCCCTGGCTGTGCTCGGTCACGCCCAGTCCGTAGTAGATCGCGCCGTTGCCGGCGCGCGCATACAGCCGCGCCGCCGCGCGCAGTTCACCGGCGGGCACGCCGGTCGCGGCCTGCGTGGCCTCCGGCGAGTTCTCGGCGCGGGAGACGAATTCGCTCCACTCGCGATAGGACTTCGGGTCGCAGCGCTCGGCCACATAGGCCGTATCGGCCAGCCCCTCGGTCACGACGACATGGGCCATGGCGGTGATGACCGCCACGTTGGTGCCCGGCTTGAGCGCCAGGTGATGGGCTGCGCGCACGTGCGGCGAGTCGACCAGATCGATGCGCCGCGGGTCGACCACGATCAGCTGCGCGCCCTCGCGCAGCCGGCGCTTCATCCGCGAGGCGAACACCGGGTGGCCATCGGTCGGATTGGCGCCGATGACCATGATCACGTCGGCCTTCTCGACGGACTTGAAGGTCTGTGTCCCGGCCGACGTGCCCAGCGTCTGGCCCAACCCGTAGCCGGTGGGCGAGTGGCACACGCGCGCGCAGGTGTCCACGTTGTTGTTGCCGAAGGCCGCCCTCACGAGCTTCTGAACGAGGTAGGTCTCCTCGTTCGTGCAGCGCGACGAGGTGATGCCGCCGATCGCGTCGCGGCCGTACTTGGTCTGCAGCCGCTTGAACTCGCTGGCAGCGTGGTTCAACGCGACCTCCCAGCTCACCTCCTGCCACGCATCGGTGATCTGCGCGCGGATCATCGGCTTGAGCATGCGGTCGGCGTGCGTGGCGTAGCCCCAGGCGAACCGGCCCTTGATGCAGGCGTGGCCTTCGTTGGCCTGGCCCTCCTTCCACGGGACCATCCGCACGACCTCGTTGCCCTTCATCTCGGCCTTGAACCCGCAGCCCACACCGCAATAGGCACAGGTCGTGATCACGCTGTGCTCGGGCTGGCCCAGCCAGATCACGGACTTCTCCTGCAGCGTGGCGGTCGGACAGGCCTCGACGCAGGCACCGCAGCTCACGCACTCGGACTGCATGAACGGCTCATCCTGACCGGCCGAGACGCGTGAGTCGAAGCCGCGGCCGCTGATCGTGAGTGCGTAGGTGCCCTGGGTTTCCTCGCACGCGCGCACGCAGCGGTTGCACACGATGCACTTGCTCGGGTCGTACGTGAAGTAGGGGTTGGATTCGTCCTTCGCGCTGTCCAGGTGGTGCGCGCCGCCGAGCTGCGCACCCACGCCGTAGCGCACCGCGCGCAACCCCGTCACGCCGGCCATGTCCTGCAGTTCGCAGTTGCCGTTGGCCGAACAGGTCAGGCAGTCCAGCGGGTGGTCGGAGATATACAGCTCCATCACGCCCTTGCGCAGGTCCTGCAGCTTGGGGCTTTGCGTGCGCACCTTCATGCCGGCCTCCACGGGCGTCGTGCACGACGCCGGGTAGCCCTTGCGCCCGTCGATCTCCACCAGGCACAGCCGGCACGACCCGAACGGCTCCAGGCTGTCAGTGGCGCACAGCTTGGGAATCTGGACGCCGGCGTCGGCCGCCGCGCGCATCACCGAGGTGCCTTGCGGCACGCTCACTTCCTGGCCGTCGATTTCCAGGGTCACTTCGCGTTCGGATTCGCGCCGCGGCGTGCCGTGGTCGGTTTGCTTGAGATGGTTGAGCATGTCGTACTCCTGTGACTGCTGGATCGGCCGCTCAGACGCCGCGCGGGACGGGTGCGGTCAGCCCGAAGTCCTGCGGGTAGTGATTCAGTGCGGACAGCACCGGATACGGGGTCATGCCGCCCATCGCGCACAGCGAGCCGTGCAGCATCGTGTCGCACAGGTCACGCAGCAGCACGACTTGCTGCTCGCGCTGGCGGTTCGCGCTGATCCGGTCGATGACCTCGACGCCCCGTGTGGAGCCGATGCGGCACGGCGTGCACTTGCCGCAGGATTCGAGCGCGCAGAACTCCATGGCATAGCGCGCCAGCTGGGACAGGTCGGCCGTGTCGTCGTGCACGACGATGCCGCCGTGGCCCACCACGGCGCCCATCGCCGCGTAAGCCTCATAGTCCAGCGGCACGTCCCACTGGGACGCGGGCACGTAGGCGCCCAGCGGTCCGCCGACCTGCACGGCCTTGATCGGCCGGCCGCTGGCGCTGCCGCCGCCGAAGTCGTACAGCAGCTCGCGCAAGGTCACGCCGAAGGCCTTTTCGACCAGCCCGCCGTGCAGGATGTTGCCCGCCAACTGGAACGGCAGCGTCCCGCGCGAGCGACCCATGCCGACGTCGCGATAGTAGGCCGCGCCGCGTGCCAGGATCAGCGGCACGGCGGCCAGTGTGATGACGTTGTTGATGACGGTGGGCTGACCGAACAAGCCCTCGACGGCCGGCAGCGGTGGCTTGGCGCGAACGATGCCGCGCTTGCCCTCGATGCTCTCGAGCATGGCGGTCTCCTCGCCGCAGACGTAGGCGCCGGCG
>Ga0182021_10001322_pt1 | contig 28209 bp, 22 predicted proteins | sample 612E3MmetaG_FD_120493 | JGI IMG/M metagenome (GOLD analysis project Ga0182021, IMG submission 120493) | Permafrost microbial communities from Stordalen Mire, Sweden - 612E3M metaG (Illumina Assembly) | ecosystem: Environmental > Terrestrial > Soil > Wetlands > Permafrost | place: Sweden...
CGGGGATAGAGTTTGGCATTCAGCCTGCCCTGTTTCACGCAGCGGACGGCACTCCGCTCTATGCACCGTACGGTTTAGATGTAGCTTTACCTACTATGGCGATTGGCCATCTGGCAATTGCGGGTCCCGTGGAAGCTATTGTTACCGGACTGGTATTCTTCTACTTGCAGAAATCACAGTCGAGCCTTCTCGCGAAAACGGAAGAGCCCCGGAAAGAAGGTAAGCTGTGGATTGTCTGGTCGGCAGCGCTGGTCGTGCTGGCGTTCGCTACTCCGCTAGGATTGCTGGCGGCAGGGACAGCCTGGGGCGAATGGGGAGTGGGTGAGCTTAAAGACACGTTGGGATACGTGCCGAAGGGGTTGGAAAGCATGGCGGGTTTCTGGAAAGCTCCCATTCCCGACTATAGCGTTCCCGGTTTGGGGAATGTTCCGGGATATATTATTTCCGCTTTGATAGGTCTTGTTATTATAGGAGTACTAGTCTGGCTGCTTGCTCGTTGGATCAGCCATAAGAAAAGTTCCGGACAAAAACCTTCTGTTAAAGGAGGATCTGCAGTTTGAAAGGTAAGAGTTTTCTTGCCGGGAACATCTCCAGCTTCACTCAAGCGCTGGAATCCATGGTTGTAACTGAAGATCTGTGCCGGGCCCCGGGGTTATTACAGGGCCTGGACCCAAGGGTCAAAGTTATAACTCTGGTGCTCTTTATCATTTTGGTCGGCCTGGCACAGAGTCTTCCGATCTTAATACTTATTTTCATATTCGCCTTTGTATGTGTCATACTGTCAAAAATTCCCCACGTGCATTTTCTTAAGAGGCTTTTCATCTTCATTCCATTGTTTACTGCAGTAATTGCAATTCCTGCCCTGTTTATCACGCCGGGAGTTCCTTTACTGTCGCTGGCCGGCAGGACAATAATCACGGAACAGGGGGCGCGCACTGCCGGCTTTCTTATCATGAGAGTTGTAGATTCACTTTCCCTGGGATTGCTGCTGGTTCTTACTACGCCCTGGACAAAATTGCTTGCTGCATTGCGCTGGCTGCGGTTGCCCTCGCTAATAGTGGCAGTCCTGGGCATGACGTACCGTTATATATTCCTTTTGCTGCATACAACCAATGCTATGTTCCTGGCGCGTCGGAGCCGTATCATCGGAGGGTTTCGAGGAGGTGAAAACAGGCGCTGGTTGGGGCGGGCTTTAGTTACGGCCATGATGAAATCACAGTATTTGAGTGAGGAAGTATATTTAGCTATGCTTTCACGGGGTTACCAGGGTGAAGTATATATTTTGAGTGATCTCACTATGAGGCGCCGTGATTATTTATGGGCGGCTTTCTCCGTGGTTGCCGCATTATTAATATTAGGGTGCACCTATCTATGAGCTCGACAGAAATAGTTAATACGTTTGAAATCAAAAACCTGGGCTATAAATATCCCGGAAATATTCCGGCTTTAAGCCAGGTGAATTTAAATATTAGGGAGGGTGAATTAGTGGCGCTTGTCGGAGCCAATGGTTCAGGGAAGAGTACCTTACTCAAACTCCTGGACGGGCTTATCTTCCCTTCCAGCGGAGAGTTGCGGGCTTTTGGAACGGTGCTTTCAGAAAAAGTAGTGGATTCCGGAGCTTTTGCCAGAGAATTTCGCCGCAAAGTCGGATTGGTGTTTCAAGACCCTGATGTGCAACTCTTTTCTCCGACAGTCTGGGATGAGGTGACCTTTGGCCCACTCCAGTTAGGGATTCCAAAGGAGGAGATAATATCCAGGGGGCTGGAGGCCCTGAAGCTGCTTAACGTTACGCATCTTAAAGAGAGGCCTCCTTATCTGCTATCCGGCGGAGAGAAAAAGAAAGTGTCCCTTGCTTCCGTTTTATCTCTGCGTCCCCAGGTATTGCTACTGGACGAACCTACTACCGGGCTCGATCCCAGGAGTCAGGGCAATCTGATCGATTTTCTGCTGGAGTGGTCGGACGAACACAAGGTACTGATATTCAGCACGCAGGACCTGGATATAGTGGAAGAGTTAGCGACCCGAGTACTTGTAATAGGGTCAGATCATGACATCATCGCCGATGATAAACCTGAAGAATTGCTGTCTGACCGTGATTTTTTACTTAAGGCCAATCTTATTCATGAACATTCTCACCGCCATAAGGAACTGGTACATCGTCATGAACATGTGCATGACCACGGTCATCATCATTGAATAAAGGGACGAAGGTTAAACTTAAATTAGTATTATTATGTTTCCAGTTCCAGGCTGATGTCCAGCGCTTTCGCCGAATGGGTTACTGCTCCCACGGATATCCAGTCTACACCTGTTTTGGCGATTGCCCGTACTGTATCAAGGTTAACCCCACCTGAAGCCTCAAGTATTGCCTTGTGATTGACCAGCTTTACAGCCTCTCGCATGCTATCAAGGTCCATATTATCCAGCATGACGACATCCGCTCCGGCGCGGGCAGCTTCCAGGGCATCCTGCGGATTAGTCGTCTCTATTTCTATCCGGATGTTCTTGGAAACCCCGGCACGTGCCTTATGGACAATATCCTTAATGCTCAAACCTTGATGGCGTAATATGGCAATATGGTTATCCTTTATAAGTACCATATCGCTGAGGTTTAACCGGTGGTTCTGGCCGCCGCCCATGGAGACGGCATATTTTTCAAGGACTCTCAAACCCGGTACCGTTTTGCGGGTATCCAGGATTTTCACGGGCAGGCCTTTTACAGCTTCAACGTACTGCGCTGTTGCAGTAGCAATCCCGCTGAGATGCTGCAGGAAGTTCAGCGAAGTCCTCTCGGCTTTTAAAATACCGGTGACATTTCCCTCCACCGTAGCTAAATGGGTCCCGGGTTTAATAGAAGATCCATCCCGGTAGAGTATAGAAAACCTGAGAAAAGGATCGACTTTGAGAAATACGAGCCTGGCTATCTCAATGCCCGCCAATGTCCCGTTCGATTTCGCTATAAAACTTGCCATTCCTTTCGTGTGTGGAGATATCAGTGAATCGGTAGTAATGTCCCCATCGGGCATGTCCTCATCGAGAGACTTCTCGATGAGTTCTTCAATCTGGGGCAAAGAGTCGGTTAATTTCATAGCTGTTCAGAGGCCTTTCCTCATAAACTACTCCTCCATTGATGCTTGAATTATAATAGCTGCAACCTTTTTGTTAAAGTAATTATCCAATGTTATTGCGAGGTGACCAGTGTTTAAAGATGGAAAGCCCACACAGAATTTTCCTAAGTTCTATGATGCGCATATAAATGTGACCATACCATACTATAAAACATTTAACGTCGAGATTATCAACCTGGTTAAAGCGACGGGGCACGAACCTCAATTGTGGCTGGATACCGGGTGTGGCACCGGGACATTAGCAGAAGGCGTTTTAAGCGTCTTCCCCGAAGTCAGATTCATGCTGGTTGATCCTTCTCCTGAAATGATGGCAGTAGCGAAAAGCAAACTGGAAGGTAAATACTCGCCCAGGGTTTCGTTCCTGGAAAAGAGCACGACGCAAGAGATCATATTGCCCGGCGATAAAAAACCGGATGTAATAACAGCTGTGCTTTGCCACCATTACCTGCAAGAAAATGGGAGGGCCGAGGCAACCCGCAAATGCTATGAATTGCTCAAACCTGGCGGTTTATACATAGCATTTGAGAATATCAGGCCGTTCACTTCAGTCGGGACTGATATAGGAAAAACAAACTGGAGGAATTTTCAAATAGCTGCCGGTAAATCCGTTGTGGAAGCAGAGAATCATATTCAGCGTTTTGGTGTGGAGTATTTTCCTATCACTGTGGAGCAACATTTGGCGATGCTTCGCGGCTATGGCTTTAGAGTTGTTGAACTTCTCTGGTACTCATATATGCAGGCCGGTTTCTATTGCATCAAATAATAATGCAGGGAGAGCATGAGTGACATACTGGCTGCTGACCTTCCCAATACCATTACAGCATTTGCAACCATATTGTCGACGCATCTAGGGATTTAACAGATAAATGGAGAAATTGAGGGCTGTAGCGAAGCTGACCCACAGGATATATGGTATCAACAAGAACGAAGCTGTTTTGGAGATGCGGTAGAAATTAATTATAGTCAGTAGTATTGCTGTCCAGAGAGGTACTATGACAAGTAACCCGGCTATAGTTGATTTAAGGCCGAAGAAAGCGAACGACCAGAACGTATTTAGAATTAACTGAATTAAAAAAATAACGAGCCCTTCCCGGACGTGGAATTGCTTAAAACCTACCCGCCAGACAAGAAACACAGATATCCCCATCAGGATGTAAAGGAGAAACCAGACGGGTGCATACAACCAGTTAGGCGGAGAGAAAGCAGGTTTCTGAAGGAACGTATACCATGTAGCAATAGAGCCACGTGTAAAAATTGATCCTATCAATCCTGAAAAAACGCAGGTAGCGAGGCTGATGACCAACTTGGATACGTCATTAAGGCCCTTTTCTTTCAATTGATATCTCACGAAAATATAGTATGCCCGTTTCTACCAGCAGGGTCGTCACAGGCTTTTCAATAATATACGAATCGGCGTTTTAACTCAAACTCGTGATTTAATCTCCGATGACCATATAAGTAAGGGTCCTCTGTACTCCACGGATACCCTGGATTTCATTTACAACTATCCTGGCAATGGCTTCTGCATCTATACCTTGAAGGACTGCTACCACATCATGGGGACCAACGACCATATCTGCTCCCAAAACTCCAGCTTTACTGCGTAAGGCTTTAGCCACACTCTCAGCCTTCCCCGTTTCTGCCTGTATAAGCACGTATGCCTTCCTGTTTGCCATCCTTCACCTCCATTATGACCGCCGCTATTTTACTGTTATTTTAAGATAGCCGTGCCCAATATTCAAGAAGTTCAAATACGTTTGTTGATAGCCAAATAGCTGTGCTAAAATCGCGTAAGGGCTGTGCCGGATAGGGCCAGCCCTGAATGTGTTTAACCATGAATCTTTATCACTTAAATTATTTGGTGCAAAATACACCCGAATTCAAACGAATCTGCTCGGCATTGTTGCAAAAAAGCAAGAGTAGAACGGCGCTTAGTCTGCCTGAACAAGCTTATGGCATCTTTGCCGCCTCTATTTATGATGTGCTCCGCCGACCCATCGTATTTGTGTCGGCCCATCCCGAATCGGCTAAAAAACGTTATGAACAGGTCAAGCTCTGTATCCAAAATGAGAATGACATATATTATTTTCCGGAAATCGATTTGCTGGCCAGTACAGCATCCGTTGATCCCCTGGTGAATTCCGATAGGTTGCGTATACTTTCATTACTAGCGGGTTGCGGTTCGGACAAAGACTGCCGGCAAATGCCGCCCTTCATTGTCGCCAGTGCCCTGTCATTAGCAAGCCGGTCCATCGGCAGTGTCGATCTCCTGTCGAGCCGCCTTGAAATAAACAGGGGCTTTCAGATTCATCAGTCGGCTTTGCTTGAGAAGTTGCAATCAATCGGCTATGAATACGATGAAGTTGTTGAAATGCCCGGGACTTTTGGTAAAAGGGGAGGAATTGTGGATATCTTCCCGGCAGGGCGCGAGCAGCCGGTAAGATTAGAATTCTTTGGCGATGAGGTAGACAGTATCAGGGAATATGATTCCCGCACTCAGCGTTCAGCATTACATCTGACGTCTATAAATATACCCCCTGCAAAAGAATTGTCGGCCACGGGCAACGCTAATATCCTGGACTATTTACCGCAGGGATCTATCCTGGTGTTGGATGATCCTTCACAGATTGAAGCTGAAATAGAACGGATAGAGGAGCAGGCTCTTGGTTTAAAAGCGCCGGATAATAGTTCAGGTGATCATGAATCTGCTCCATCGTATTTCGGATGGGAACAGATTGCAGAAAAATTGGCGAACTCCGATCGGATCATAGAATTGAGCGAATGGGACATTGATATCGAATCATCCCCGGACAATTTGCGGATACCTATCGAGCATGCGCCTAATTTTGCAGCCAGGTTCTCAGTATTGATGGATAACCTGTCCGATATAAGGGCTGAAAATAGCAGGGTACTGATTGTCAGTATGCAGGCGGACCGTGTACGGGAATTGCTTTTGGAGCATGGAGTGGATACATACCCTTTAAACTCCTTACAGCAACTGCCTCCGGCGGGGTCGCTGACATTGATGCAGGGATCAGTGAACGGCGGCTGGAGAATAAAGGGAGAGATGCTTCTACTGACTGATCTCGAACTATTTGGCATTATTAAACAACGGCGAAGTATGAAGCCCAGGCCGGTGCGCCATCATTGGTTCCTGAATGACATAAGTGTAGGAGACCTGGTAGTGCATGTGGAGCATGGAATCGGCCGTTTTGCAGGTGTAACCAGGAAAGTCAGCGCCGGTGTTGAAAGGGAATATCTTATCCTGGAGTATGCTGGTGGGGACACACTTTATGTGCCGGTGGACCAGGTGGACAGGGTCAGTCTTTACATCGGTGGAGGCGAACGGACCCCATCTTTAAGCCATCTTGGATCACAGGAGTGGAACCGCGCCCGCCAGAAAGTTAAAGAATCGGTAGCTAATATTGCGGGTGAATTAATAGAACTATATGCCGGCCGGGAGGCGGGTGGCGGAGTAGCTTTTTCTCCCGATACGATGTGGCAGCAGGAACTTGAAGCTTCATTCCCTTATGTGGAGACAGCTGACCAGCTGGCTGCTATGAATGCAGTGAAATCAGATATGGAGTCGGCCAAACCCATGGACCGGTTAGTTTGCGGAGATGTGGGATATGGCAAGACTGAGATTGCTGTAAGGGCTGCCTTTAAAGCTGTTATGGATGGGAAGCAGGTGGCAATTCTTGTACCCACCACTATCCTGGCGCAGCAGCACATGAATACGTTCAGGGAAAGATTAAAGACCTTTCCTGTTAAGGTTGAAATGCTCAGCAGGTTCTGTTCGCATAGAGAGCAATCTGAAGTGATAGAGCGGCTTGCTGAGGGAACTGTGGATATCTGCATTGGTACACACAGGCTGCTGCAAAAGGACGTGATTTTCAAAGACCTGGGGCTGGCGATAATTGATGAGGAACAGAGGTTTGGAGTCATACACAAAGAACATTTCAAAAAGATACGCCAGACTGTCGACGTGCTGACTTTAAGTGCGACACCTATACCACGCACGATGCATATGGCGTTGTCGGGAATAAGGGACTTGAGTACTATTGAAACACCGCCCGAGAACCGTTTGCCGGTAATGACCTGCGTGGGCGAGTTTCAAAATAAGCTGGTGCGCGAATCTATATTGCGTGAAATGGAGCGTGACGGGCAGGTTTTCGTCGTGCACAACCGTGTTAACAGCATAGGCGCACTGGCATTCAAGATAGGTGAACTGGTGCCGGAAGCCAGGATTTCCGTGGCACATGGCCAGATGGATGAGGACAAGCTGGAAAAAGTAATGGCTGACTTCATGCAGGGCAAGAGCAATGTGCTGGTTACCACTACCATTATTGAATCCGGTTTGGACATACCCAACGTCAACACCCTTGTTGTAGATAATGCTGATAAACTCGGGCTGACGCAGTTATACCAGTTGCGTGGGAGAGTAGGGCGCGGGGCCAATATGGCGTACGCTTATTTTTTATTTGATTCAGGAAAACAAATGACTGAACAGGCGCGCGAAAGGTTAAAAACAATAGCCCGGGCCACTGAGCTGGGAGCGGGGTTTGCAATTGCTATGAAAGATCTTGAAATCAGAGGCGCCGGCAATCTGTTGGGCGTGGAGCAAAGCGGCAATATAGCCGCCGTAGGCTTCAACTATTATTGCCAGATGCTTGCTGCTGCCGTTGAAGATCTGAAAGCAAAACGTGAAGGACGTGAGCGGCCACAAAAGCCTGTGGAACTTTCTGTATCTATTGACCTCAAGATTCCTGCGTACATTCCTGAGGAATATATCGGGGATACAAGGACCAGGTTCAACATATATCAGCGTCTGGCGAAATCAACGGAATCGGTTGACGTTAACAATATTAGTGAAGAACTTATTGACAGGTTCGGGGAACCAACTCCCGAGGTAGCGAACTTGCTTTATATAGTAAATTTGAAGTGTCTGGCTGCGCGGGCCGGAGCTGAATCAGTATTTTACAATGAGGGCTTGATAACCATTTCATTTCATGATGATGTTGTAATAGAAAGCGCCTTTTCCAATGTTACCAGGGTCAGAGGCATTAAAATTGGGAACAGGCAAATACGGATCAACACTGAACTGATCGGGGATGATTGGAAAGAGGGGCTAGAACGGCTGTTTGAGGAATTAACTCCTGACAGGGCTAACCGGTAGCATGGACGCCATGCTCAGTCTTCAATTCCCTGGTCCTGGAGATAATCAATAAGGTTCTGCACAGAAAGCAGATTATCAGATTCTGCTTCGGGTATTTCTAAATTGTTCTCCGGCATGCTGAAAACATCTTCGACGGTAGTGAAAAACTCCGCGATGTCGTCCGGGTCCATATTGAGATCATCGGTGAATGAGGCCGGAGGTTGGATTGCCGCCTCATCTACCCCGAGCTCATTCACTAATATCTTCTTTATCTTATTAAATATCCTGCCCATAGTTCCTCGAATATTATACGATGTGACAAATGAAACTAGCAATCCGTTTATTGCGCAGACTTTTTTATCTCGGAAATAACGGATCCCAACACACCGTTTATGAACTTGGGTGAGGTATCAGCTCCAAATTCTTTGGCAAGCTCCACTGCCTCGTTGATCGCTACCTTTGGAGGTACTTCCTTGCTGACAGTAATTTCGAAAAGAGCGAGACGCAGGATATTCCGGTCCATTGCGGCTAGCTGATCAACCGGGAATGCCGTCGCGAAGCGGCCTATCGTATTATCTAATAACTGCTTATTGGCAATTACGCCGGACACAAGACTGCCTGCAAAGGTGGCCACTTCTCTAGGGAGTTCTTTCTCTTTTAAATTGCGCTCAAGTATGCTTGTTTCGCTATTGGCGGCAAACTCCAACTCATAGAGAGTTTGCAGCGTAACAATTCTGGCGCGATGACGCAGACTAGTGGGCATAACAGTTACCGACGGACCAGCAGTTATATTGCGCTTGAACCGCCCTACCGTCCGCCCTTGCGCCACCTAACTATTTCGGCAGTAGTTTGAGCATTGCTGATATTAAATGTAAGAGCACCCGGGCTGATGCGCTTTATATACTTGGTGAGAACATCGCCAGGGCCGACTTCAAAAAAAGTAGTTATGCCGCGGGCCAGCATGGTTTCGATCGACTGTTGCCATTTTACGGCATGAATTATCTGGCTGATCAATTCTTCCTTAATTGCTTCAATCGTGGTCATCGGTTGCGCTGTAACATTCGCTACTACTGGCACAGCGGGGGTCTCGTATTTGAACTGGGAAACGGCATTGATCATGCCCTCCAAGGCTGGATCCATAAGGGAGGAATAAAATGCACCGCTAACTCGTACCGGCACAATCCGCCGCGCTCCTTTGACCTGCGCCAGCCTTTTAGCCTTGGCCAATTTAACATCATCGCCGCTGACAACAATATTATCGGGAGCATTGATATTGGAAATTTCCACACCGGTAGTCAAACATATACCATCTACAGTGTCTTTATCGATATCCATGATGGTTAGCATCCCGCCGGGTTTGCGGCGGCCGGCCTCGTTCATCAGCCTGCCGCGTTCGCGGACTAATCGTACCGCATCGCTAAGCTGCATGACTCCTGCAGCTACTAATGCCGCATATTCTCCGGAGCCATGTCCTGCCACCAGTGCAGGGGCCGGTAAAGTACGTTCACTTATTTCCTCCGCTGCTCTAAGGCATGCAATACTGACCGTCAATACGGCGGCCTGGATATTAATGGTCTGGTTAAGGTCTTCTTCAGGTCCTTCAAAACATAGGCGTGATAGCGGAAAACCAAGTGTTCTGTCTACTTCATCAAAAACTTCCCTGGCTGAATTATAATGGACGTAAAGGTCAAGTCCCATTCCAACCTGCTTGGACTCCTGGCCTGGAAACACGTAGGCCACTTTTACTTCTTCGACCATTTACTTCCCTCCTCGAAATTCCAAATCAGAATGTTGTTTCAAATCCGGTTACTTTTTCTTTGTCTGCTTGCTTTTTATTTCGATAACTTCCCTGCCATCGTATGTGCCGCATGTCTGGCATACCGTATGAGATAATTTCATACTGTGGCAACGGGTGCACTCAATTGTAGCAGCAGGACTTTTTGCCAGGTGACTGCGCCTTTTTCCCTGACGCGCTTTTGGGTATTTTTTCTTTGGAAGTGGTGCCATTTAAACTCTGCTCTCCTTTTCTAACTCTGCTAGCTTATCCCAGCGATGGTCGTGCGGTTTTTTCCCATGACCACAATCGCCCCTGGCAAATTCCTGACCGCACACAGGGCACATGCCGGGACAATCGATTTTACATAGCAACTTGGTAGGCGTTGCTGTAATAATATACTGTCTAATAGCTTCATCTAAATCCAAGATGTGATTATTATCAATAGTAAATGCATCAGTTTCGACTTTCAGGTGAGTGCCCGAAATGATGTCAATAATGGGATAATACTCGTCCTCGAAACGTAATGTTGTACGGACACAAGCCGGACCAAGACACCGGGAGCAACTTCCTTTAATATCTGCTGTCAATTCACTTGTAACTAGAATACCTCTATTTGTTCGTATCAGGTTGACTTCACCCTCAACATGGTTCTTGTTATTTTCGCCGGCTAATTCATCCATTCTGTAGCTGCGCTTCGATCCGACCGGCTCTTTTAGAAGCTGTGCTACGTTGATTTGCATGGTCTCAGATTCGAATATGAATTTGGCTCATTATATGTTGAGTCATGTTTAATGTCAAGCAAATGAACGTGATTTGACCTGTTCGCTGTACATTATTATAAATCATTTCCAGCAATGATTAATGGTAGCTTTATTATACTGTGAAAACAAATAACTGCATTTATTTTGGTCTTGACGCTGTAATGCAAAAGGATTTAAACTGTGTAGCGGTGAAGAAGTAGTATAAGCATTCACTGATTAGATGCATGGCGGAGTGATGCTTTCCCGCAGTTAGACTCGAACCTGTAAATCCTTCTCAATCACCTGCTTTTATGGTGAATTTGATCTTTCTAAGCAAAGCATAATAGGGATAGTATAATAATAAGGTATCAATTAACTGGAAAAGGAGTGGACCTAAAGTAATGAAAGTCGTGTTTCTGGAAGACGTATCTGTTAAGGAGAAAAAAGGAGATATAAAAGAGGTATCTGCTGGTTATGCCAGGAATTACCTGCTGCCTCGGGGTCTAGCATTGCCCGCAACCCAGGGAGCAGTGAAGGCCGCGCAAAAGATAACTGAGGAAAGGGAAAGAAAGCGTGCCAGGCAGCATGATGAATATATTGAACTGGCCAAACAGATTAACGGCAAAGAGTTAACGTTTAAAGGCAAGGCCAGTAGCAAAGGGACCCTGCATGGTTCAATTACTACTGCAGATATCGCTGATCAGCTTTCAAGGTCGATCAATGTAGATGTGGACAAGAAAAAGATCGCACTTAAAGGCTCTTTGCACAAAGTTGGCAGTTACGAAGTCGATGTTGTTTTCGCTAAAGATGCCGTGGCCAAGATAACAGTCATTATTGAAGGAGCATCAGACTGAACTAAATGAGAGAAGCCCTTCCTCCGTATGATCAGGATGCTGAGGAGGCAGTCCTCGGGTCGCTTCTGATAGATAGCGAGGCGATTACAGATATAGACACTGTAATTGGCGCTGAGGACTTCTTCAGTGAGCAAAACCAGTTGGTTTACGGCGCGTGCCGAAACCTCTTCCTGCGTGATGAGGCTATAAACCAGATTACTGTGGCCCAGGAATTGGTGCGTCTTGGGAAGCTCGATGACATTGGAGGGGCGGCATATCTAAGCCACGTTGTGTCCATAGTACCCACTTCACTGCATGTCAGGCACTACGCTCAGATTGTATTCCGGCTGTCCACTATGCGGCGTCTTATAAGCGCTGCCGGTCAGATTGAGTCCATCGGTTATAAAGCTGATCCTGACGTTGATCTAGCCCTCACTAAATCTGAAGACATCATCTTTAAATTGAGGAATAAGCAGGGACGAGGTGAGTTTGTTCCCATTCAGGATGCGTTAAACACATACTTTGAAGAAGCCGGTAAAACCACTTACGAAAGTGATATCCAGAACGTAAGGACAGGGTTTAATGCTGTAGATAATGCTTTGGGCGGTTTACAGCGTTCGGAGCTGGTGATTCTTGCGGCCAGAACCAGTATAGGTAAAACGAGTCTTGCCTTGAATATAGCCCGCAATGCTGCTGTCAGCCAGAAGGCCTGTGTAGCCATATTTAGCCTGGAAATGTCCCGCCGTGAAATAATTCAGCGGTTGCTTTCCAGCGAAGCCAATATAGAATCTCAGCACTTCCGCAAAGGTCGCTTTTCTGATTTGGAGGAGAAGCTCCTGCAAAGGGACATAATCCCCAGGCTTGCGGACACCTCCATATTTATTGATGATACGCCCAACATGCGCATTAGCGAGATCCGCAGTAAAGCCAAGCGCCTTCACCTTAGACGCAATATCGATCTGGTGGTACTCGATTACATACAACTTTTACGCGGTGATTCCAGGAATGATAACCGGGTACAGGAGATTACTGAGATCACCCAATCGCTCAAGGCCCTCGCACGTGAAATTGATGCGCCGGTTTTGGCCCTATCACAGTTGAGCCGTAATATAGAACACAGGCAAGCAGGAAAAGGGCAGAGGCAGCAGGTCAAACCCCAACTGTCCGACCTCAGGGACAGCGGTAGCATTGAACAGGATGCAGATGTTGTTATGTTCATACACAGGTGGGATAAGATTTATACGACAGAAGAGGATTGGGTACGTGATTATGGAGAGGAATTTCCCTATCCTAAAGGTATCGCCCAGATTATTATCGCTAAAAACCGTAATGGCCCCACTGGTGAAGTCCCGTTAAGGTTTATCCAGGAAACTACCAAATTTGAAAATATGATAGTTGAGGTCGGCGCGATCTTACAATGATTTGCATGGGGCGGTAAGCTATGAGTGAAGCTAGTTTCAAGGGTTTTCCTGCAAGGGCGGAAGTGACTCCGTTGCCCAATATTTTCTATACTGAGGTCCTGCCTCATATCGAAAACCTGGCAGAAGCCAAAACGGTTATGCAGGTATTTTTTCTGCTTAGCAGGAGGAAGGGATATCCCAGGTTTGTCAGTTTGAAGGAGTTGAACAGCGACCCGGTTCTGGTAAAAGGATTGCATCACTTGGCCCCGACCACTGGCGACCTGATAAAACAGGCACTCGAGTTAGCAGTGCAGGATAGCATTCTGCTGCATATACCGGTAGATATGAGCGGCCAATCTGACGACCTCTATTTTATAAACAACCAGGCAGAAAAAGATACCATAGCTAAAATAGTCCAGGGGACGCTGAAGATACCGGATGTTGCTGTTCGCAAAGAAGAGGAACCGGAAGTGGAACAACCTTCCGATATTGGTAGTCTCTATGAGCAGAATATAGGGATGCTCACCCCAATTATAGTGGAGGAATTACAGGAGGCCGAGCATAGATATCCGGCAGAATGGATACAGGAAGCTTTCAGGGAAGCGCTGACGGCCAACGTCAGGAACTGGAAATATATTCATAGTATTTTAAAGCGCTGGGAGAGAGAAGGTAAGAAAGATGGAAAATCTGTCCGAGATTCTCGGAAAGAAAGAGACCCTGACAAATATATCAGGGGAAAATACGGACACGTTGTCAGACGATAATATCGCAAAGACCGGTGATGCCGGTGATAGGCCTGTCTGTCCCGTGTGTCGTGGTACTAAATTCATTCACCCGCTGCTGCCTTCCGGCGAGCCTGATTATAGCCGCTTGATATCCTGCAGTTGCGCCAGGAATGAGATAGATGGCAAAAGGATGCAAAGGCTCCAGGCCATCAGCAATCTGGGGAGTCTCTCCAAACTGACATTCGAAAGTCTTATTCCAACAGGCCGCAGCAATGAGCCCGTCTCTCAGAAGTTGTTTCAGTTGACGCTGGATGAGGCGCTCAAATTTGCAGAGGAGCCCCGGGGATGGCTGGTTATAGCGGGTCCGGTTGGTAGCGGTAAGACCCACCTGGCGTGTGCAGTTGCAAACTATCGCATAAGCCATGGCCATCCCGCATTTTATATTACGGCTGCTGAATTGCTGGACCATTTGAGAGCTGCTTTCAGCCCGGGCAGTGAAATCGAATACGATGAGTTATTTGAGCAGATCAAAGATAGCCCCCTGTTAGTGCTCGACAATTTGAATTACTCAGCTACTACGGCATGGTCTAAAGGCAAACTCGACCAGCTATTGGAGCATCGTTTCAATAGCAAATTGCCGACACTGGTTACCACAAGTATGCCGGTCGAAGAATTTGAAAACGATTATGCCGGACATATAAATGATCCTGAATTCAGTAAAGTGCTGATACTAAAAAAACAGTCTTCCAGTCTGCAAAGCATTGACAGCCTTGACTTGCCTCTCTTAAAGAAAATGCGGTTTGAAACCTTTGAGACTAATTTAAGTTTGCAGGACAATGAACGACAGTCCCTAGAAATGGCCGTTAATTTTGCCAGGAACTTTTCGGCGGAACCGCAGGGATGGTTGATTTTCCAGGGTTATAATGGATGCGGCAAGACGCACCTTGCGGCTGCCATAGCCAACCAGTTGAGGGAATCGGGCAAAGAGGTACTTTTCATTGTCGTGCCTGACTTACTTGATCATCTGCGGTCTTCCTTCGGACCTGATAGCCGTGTTTCTTATGATGCTTTGTTCGAAAAAATAAAAAAGATCCCAGTGCTTGTGCTTGACGATTTCGGGGAACATTCGGCGACTTCCTGGGCCCAGGAGAAGCTGTATCAGCTGATTAATTACCGTTATAATGCACAACTGGCTACGGTAATTACAACGGTACTCTCGCTTGATGACATGGATGGCAGTGTCAGTTCACGCCTGGCTGATTTAAAAACCAGCACAAATATCCAGATTAAAGCTCCTGACTATCGTGCTCTTAAAACGACCAGGGCGCCGCGTGCCCGTCCGAAGCCCAGGACCTGAAAGTACAGCACATGATTTTTGAGGCCTTCCAATTTTCCTGTTAAAATACCTTTTAACGCGAACGTGTTAGATACAATAATAAATCAACCCGTACTCGTATTAAATGAGAATTACCTGCCGCTGAATATCTGCAGAGTGCGCAGGGCTGTGGTACTTGTGCTCATTGGTAAGGCCGAGGTGGTAGAAAACGGGCGCGGCTATTTTGCCGCTTCTTCGGGTCATTACGAGATACCTTCAGTTATCAGGTTGATCTACTTGATACGCAAGCATTCCCATCCGCGCAAGATGACCAAATTGGAAATCTTCAACCGGGATAAATACATCTGTCAGTATTGTGGCAGGGAAGCCAAAGAGCTTACTCTTGATCATGTTGTCCCGAGGAGAAATAAGGGTGCGCACACCTGGGAAAACGTGGTTACCGCCTGCATCCCATGCAACAGAAGGAAAGCGGGAAGGTCTCCTGCTGAAGCCGGCATGCCGCTGTTAAGGCAACCCAAGGCACCCGGTAATATAGGTTTCTACATTCCTTATCAGGTATTACGGATCCGTGAGGAATGGCAAAAATACTTGCCGCATACCAGGTAGCTGAATTCTTACTTGGCTCCGGTATTAACAACCACCGCCTCTGAGGCTGGGATCTCCACGGTCACACCGGATATTAACTGGGCCACAAGCGTTGCCTTCATTATGTTTCTGCCCACTATTTTTGCTTTGCCCATCTTGGTAATAATTTCCTGGCCAACGTCCGGTAGTTTGCCCCTCATCTGGTGGTATTGCTCATACTCATAGCCAAGGCAGCACAACAGTCTTCCGCATAACCCGGAAGTTTTCATGGGATTTAAAGCAATGTCTTGCTCTTTGGCCATTTTAATTGAGACCGGCATGAATTCACTTAGGAAAGAAACACAGCATAACTGGCAGCCGCACTTGCCCATGCCGCCACATAGTTTTGCCTCGTCCCTGGCTCCCACCTGCCGCAGTTCGACATGCGTTCTTAATTCGTGACTGAGCTTTCGGACAAGTTCACGGAAATCAACTCTTTTTTCAGAGTAAAAGAATACAATAAGGTGGCTGCCATCAATATTGTACTGTGCGTAAATGGCCTTCATCGGCAGATTCAGGCTTGTTATCAGTTCCTTGCTTTTAGTGAGCGCTTTCAGTGCCCGTTCTCTCTGGTTCTGTGCCTGTGCGGTGTCCTCCGGCGTTGCTAAGCGAAGGACCGGCTTAAAAGGTTCAGCGTTCTCAACCGGTGTCATTTCTTTGGCAGCTATAACAACTTTACCCAGCTCTATGCCACGGTTGGTTTCAACTATTACGAGATCGTTAATTTTAGGATCAAGCCCGGCCGTGTCGAAATTATATATTTTCCCGGCTTGCTGGAAGCGAACCCCAATTACGATAGCCATAATTAATTCGGGCCAGCTGTGTTTATCATATATTCAGCCCTTTTCTCCTTTTTCGGCATGTCCAACATTAATACTTCGAATAACAAGTGCAGGTTAGCGTTGTAAGAAAGGTAACCAAGCGATTCGTTCAAGCTGTTAATAAACTCCTTAATCTCAAAGACGGTAAGCATATTCGCCCAGGATTTCAAGTCGTTAATCCTGTCCAAATTTGATACCGCTCCGTCACAATTATACTTTATCAGCATAACATCGCGACAATAAGATAGCCAGAGTTTCAATATTTCCTCAACGTTGTTCCTGTCTGAAGGCAGTTGCTGGATATAGGATAGTCTCTCATCCCAATTACGTGTGATTAGCGAGGAGAATTCATCAAGTCTGAAGGTACGGCCCTTGAGATAACTTTCATCCTCTGCCGCTGACAATGCCCACCCGAGGCAGCCTCCTGAAAGCCTGGATAGCAATTTAATTTTTTCGGGGGTGATGCCTTCTTTCTGCGAAAGCCTTGCTTCAGTTTCCGCAGTTGCAACAGGCTTTAATTCGAATCTCTGACAGCGGGAAATCACTGTCGGAAGTAATAACTTTTCCTCAGAAGTGAGGAGTATGATCACAACGTGTTGCGGGGGCTCTTCAAGGATTTTAAGCAGGCAATTGGCTGCCTCTACCGACATTAAGTCGGCATCTTCGATGATGAAAATTTTAAATTTGCCCTCATATGGAGGTAAGCTGGAGCCTTTTTGCAGAAAATCCCTGATCGTATCTATGCTTATTTCTGTGGTTTTCCTTTTGTCCTTTACATCACGTCCGGAATTTTTATTGATGATAATAACGTCAGGGTATTTACCTTCAGCAATCCGTTGACATGTGTGACAGGTCCCGCACGGGGGAATAGGATCAGGGCAATTCAAAGTCCTGGCAAGGTCGATGGCAAGCGTCATCTTCCCAATATGGGGAGGTCCTGCGAAAAGGTATGCATGTGCTAAAGAGCCGCGGGTAATTGAGTCTTTTAGAAAATTGATGATCCGGTTCTGACCGGTGGTCTGCCACATTTAGGATTTGCTCTTCATGTCGTATTTTATCAAGTCGAATACTATCGCCTTGCCATTTTTAATCGTCACCACAGTCGTGTGGGTGATGGAAACAGTTCAAATTATTTTTACAGAACTAAAGCTTTCGGCTTGGAATAGCTACCGGAATATTATACACTATATATGCTTGTGATTATTTTAAGAATAGGTGGCTGCGATACGCAGGGAACGTAAATATTGCGTTACTGCGTTCCGTTTGACATTAATAGCAATTATTGCTATACTAGCAATTTGCGATTATGTCATTCTACCTATTACATTTATATTTATAGATCCCGCTTAAATTAATCCGTACGTGGTCATTTTGTATTTAATTTGTATTTAATTTACCAGCCAGTTCATAACAGACCTATAAATTACATAGACAGGAGAGAAGATGTCCATTTCTACAGCTATGGAAGGTAATAACCTGCCTGTTGTCAAAAGCAAGAATTATGCCCGTCTGCCACAGGTACTTGAGATACCCAATCTTATCCAAGTGCAGCTTGATTCCTTTAAATGGTTTATGGAGGAAGGAATTAAGGAACTGCTGCAGGAAGTATCCCCCATCAAAGATTTCACCGGCGGCAAAATGGAGCTTTCATTTAACGGGTATGAATTCCGGACCCCGGCGCATGACGTTGCCGAATGCCGCCAGAGGGACATGACTTATCAGTCCAACCTTTATGTTCGTGCCAGTCTGCTGATTAAGGAGACCGGAGAGATAAAGGAACAAGAGGTATTTCTGGGAGAGATACCTTTGATGACAGGGAACGGTACGTTCATTATCAGCGGAGCCGAGCGCGTTGTGGTTAACCAGCTAATCCGGTCACCGGGCGCATATTTTACTTTTCCCCCGGAAGAGAGCGGGCGGAAATTGTGCTATGCCAAACTCATTCCTGAGCATGGGGCATGGCTGGAGTTTGAAACATCTAATAAAGATGTTATCTGGGCGAAGATCGACGGAAGAAGAAAGATAGCTGTCACTACGTTACTGCGCGCTATCAGCGGAGAGGGCGATGCCGAAGATGCCCTGGTTATTAATTCCGACCAGGACCTGATCGATCTTTTCAAAGAGGATGACGATAACCCCGAGCATCAGTATATTAGTTCAACAATCGATAAAGAGCCGGATTCTATCAGGACTAAAAAAGAGTCCTTGATAGATATTTATAAAAAGCTGCGCCCGGGTGAACCGCCCGATGGCGAGAGCGCCAAAAGCTTGATCATCAACATGTTTTTCCACCCGCGCAGGTATGACCTCGGGCGTATAGGCCGGTTCAAGCTGAATAAGAGGCTGGAATATGAGGAGCGTGGTTATCATGTTACCTCCCGTGCTCTAAAGCCGCGGGATATGGTGGAAATAATCCGCAAGATCATTCAGATCAACAATGAGAAGCTGGCTCCGGATGATATCGATCATTTGGGCAATCGCAGGGTGAGGACAACGGGTCATTTAATACAGAACCAGTTCAGGGTTGGGCTTATCAGACTGGAGAGGACTATTAAAGAGAGGATGAGCCTTCAAAGTGATGATCCTACACCGGCTAACCTGATTAATAACAGGCCGATCATTGCCTCGATGAGGGAGTTCTTCGGCGGTTCTCAGCTTTCACAGTTTATGGATCAGACCAATCCTCTGGCCGAGCTTACCCACAAACGAAGGCTGTCTGCTATGGGTCCCGGAGGTCTGTCTCGTGAGAGAGCCGGATTCGACGTGCGTGACGTGCACCATTCGCATTACGGTAAGATTTGCCCTATTGAGACTCCTGAAGGTCCTAACATCGGCCTTATTGGATCACTGGCAACATATGCCAGGATCGATAGCCTGGGCTTTATTGAAACACCATATAGAAAGGTTTATCACGAGCTGGAGAATACTTCTCCCAAGCTCATAGGCAGGACATTAAGGTACGACATAACGGATAGTAAGAAGAAGGTCATTGTGCCAGAGGGTACGCTTATTGACGAAGCGCTGTCCAAGAAGATAGCCGCCCTGTCTAAATCAAAAGTCCGCATCGTACCCTATGTCTCCGGTGAAATCGAGTATTTCACCGCGGACAGGGAAGGCGGTAAATGTATTGCCCAGGCCAACGCTCCGCTTAATATACGTGATGAGTTCAAGGAAGATCGCGTCGGAGCCATCCGCACCGGCAAATATGTTACGGAGCCACCTGACAAAATTGACTACATGGATGTATCTCCTAAGCAAGTCTTCAGTGTAACTACTGCATTAATACCTTTCCTTGAGCACGACGATGCAAACCGTGCACTGATGGGATCGAACATGCAACGTCAGGGTGTGCCCCTGGTAAAGCCCGAAGCTCCTCTTATCGGCACTGGCATGGAAAGAGAGGTAGCAAAATACAGCGGCCAGGTGGTATATTCTGCGGAAAAAGGTGAGGTGGTAGCTGTCGACAGTAAGAAAATCGTAATTAAAAGCGACGGCCGCAAACATGAATATAACATGACCAAGTTTTATAGGACCAACCAGGGTACTTGCATCAATCAGCGCCCGGTGATCAAACGGGGTGATGTTGTTGAGCAGGGCCAGGTCATTGCTGATGGTGCTGCCACCCAGAATGGCGAGTTAGCTTTGGGACAGAATGTGCTGGCCGCATTTATGACCTGGAGAGGGTACAACTTCGAAGATGCAATCATTATCAGTGAAAGAATGGTCAAACTGGACAAGTTTACCTCGATACATATCGAGAAATACGAAGTTGAGGCACGCGAGACGAAGCTGGGCAAAGAAGAAATTACCAAGGATATACCTAACGTCGGCGAAGAAAGCCTTAGGGATCTGGATGAAAACGGTGTAATCAGGATCGGCGCCGAGGTAGGTCCCGGAGACATACTTGTCGGCAAAATTACACCCAAGGGCGAGACGGAATTGACTGCCGAAGAGAAACTTCTGCGTGCCATCTTTGGTGAGAAAGCAAGAGAGGTGAAAGACACTTCATTACGGGTCCCTCATGGTGAGGGCGGCAAGGTGATTGATGTAAAGGAATTTTCCGGTGACAATCATGCTGATTTGCCTGCCAACGTTATTAAACTGGTGCGTGTATGGATTGCGCAACGCCGCAAGATATCCGTTGGTGACAAAATGGCAGGACGTCACGGCAATAAAGGTGTTATTTCCATTATTCTGCCGGAAGAGGATATGCCTTTCTTACCTGACGGAAGACCGGTGGATATCGTGCTTAATCCTATTGGCGTGCCATCACGTATGAATATAGGTCAAATACTTGAGACGCATCTCGGGTTATGGGCCGATATATATGGAGAGAAAGTTATTAACCCTATTTTCGATGGGGCGGACAATATTGCAATTGAAGATCAACTTGGCAAGGCCTGGATTGTACAGAAATGCAAGCAGGAAGGCGTTATCAGTAAAGACCGTCTTGACGATGAGGGCTTGAACAAGGTCAAGAAATGGCTGGGAGAGCACGTATTCAATGCTGCGAAGGTATTCGATGATAGCGTGAAACACCGTGGCGAAGCGAGGAGGGCCAGCCTGATACTGTGGCTCGAAATGGAAGAGGGGACCGGTGTAACCACCTTGGACAGGAACATAAGTAACGAGGAACTTGATGAGATTGTGGAAAAAGTCTATCTCGAAAAGAAAATTGTTCCTCCCAACTTCGGCAAAATACAACTGCGTGACGGCAAATCAGGTGAGCTTTTCGACCAACCGGTAACCGTAGGTGTTATTTACATGATGAAACTGATCCACCTTGTAGACGATAAGGTGCATGCCAGGTCCACGGGTCCATACTCACTGATCACGCAGCAGCCCCTTGGCGGTAAAGCTCAATTCGGTGGTCAGCGCTTTGGTGAAATGGAAGTGTGGGCGTTAGAGGCTTATGGTGCCAGTCACACTTTGCAGGAACTGCTGACAGTTAAATCGGACGATGTGCAGGGCAGGGCGAAAGCTTATGAGGCACTGGTCAAGGGTGAAGATGTGCTTCAGCCGGGTGTGCCCGAATCATTCAAGGTGCTCTTTATGGAGCTGCGTAGTCTGGGTCTGGCTGTCGAGTTGCTCAACGAAGAAGATCAGAGCATAAACCTCTTCGAAGATAAGAAAAAAATGGGGAATCTAAATATACCCAAAGCTTTAAGGTAGGGACGAAAAAGTGTTTGAGATAAATGATTTCAATGCGATCCGAATTTCTCTGGCATCGCCCACGCAGATCGAGGATTGGTCATACGGTGAAGTTACTGAGCCTGAGACAATAAACTACAGGACGCTTAAGCCCGAAAAAGACGGCTTGTTTTGCGAGAGGATTTTCGGTCCCGTCAAGAACTATGAATGCTATTGCGGTAAATATAAGAAAATCCGCTACCGTGGTGTGACCTGCGAAAGGTGCGGTGTCACTGTGGAGCATTCCAAAGTACGCCGTGAGCGCATGGGACATATAACCCTGGCTGCGCCTGTTTCTCATATCTGGTTTGCCAAGGGCGTACCCAGCAGATTGGCTCTATTGCTTGATATATCCCCACGCAATCTTGAGCGTGTACTATATTTTGCCCAGTATGTGGTCATATCCGTTAACGCTGAAGCCTGCAAGCAGAGACTGGAAGATTATTATACCAACAGGAAACAGCAACTCTTGAACGCTCTTGCGGAGATTGAGGGAGGAACGCAAAACGGTCAAGCCAGCGCCGAGAAATTGGCAGACAAAAAGCGCGAGCTTGAAGAAAAAATAGGCGATCTTGATAATGATCACAAGATCGATTCATCAGAGATTAATAAGCTTCCCTTACAGGTGCTGAGTGAAAATGAATACCAGCAGTTTAGGGAGAAGTACAGCGATGCATTTGAAGTGGGCATGGGAGCGGAAGCTATCCTCAATATCCTCCGGGCGATGAACCTTGAGGACCTGCGGCAGAAACTCGTCAAAGATATCAGGTCAAGCGAGGGTCAGAAACACAAGAAATTGAGCAAACGGTTGCGTATTATCGAGGCCTTCTGGAGGAGTGGCAACAAACCGGAATGGATGATATTCACTGTACTTCCCGTATTGCCGCCGGAACTTCGACCGATAGTGCAGCTTGATGGTGGGCGCTTCGCAACCAGTGACCTGAATGACTTGTACAGAAGGGTGATTAACCGCAACAACAGGTTAAAGAAGCTGATGGAACTCGGTGCGCCTGAAATTATTGTGCGCAATGAAAAAAGGATGCTTCAGGAAGCGGTGGATGCCCTCATCGATAATGGCAGAAGGGGAAGATTGCCCAGTGCCGCCAGCACTCATAAACTAAAGTCGCTTTCAGATATGCTTCGTGGTAAGCAGGGAAGGTTCCGCCAAAATTTGCTTGGTAAACGCGTTGACTATAGCGGCCGCTCCGTAATCGTTGTTGGCCCTGAGCTGAAGCTCCATCAGTGCGGCTTACCAAAACATATGGCATTAGAGCTCTTTAAACCCTTTGTAATGAGAAGGCTGATTGAGCAGGGCTTTGCCCATAATATTAAGAGTGCCCGCAGGCAGGTAGAACGTGCCCGGGCGGAAGTCTGGGACATCCTGGCCGAGGTGATTAAAGAGCGCCCGGTGATGCTTAATCGTGCTCCCACTTTGCACCGCCTTAGTATTCAGGCCTTCGAGCCGACACTTATTGAAGGCAGTGCAATTCAGCTTCATCCACTGGTGTGTTCTGCGTTCAATGCTGACTTTGATGGTGACCAGATGGCTGTGCATGTGCCGCTGTCGCGTGCGGCAGTGCGTGAGGCGCGTGAGCATATGCTGAGCGTCCATAATATGCTGCTTCCGAGCTCGGGGGAACCTGTTATGACGCCGACTCTGGATATGGTGTTGGGTTGCTATTACCTTACTAATATGCGCCCGGTGGAAGGTAAACCTAAAACGTACGGCAGTCCTTCGGAAGCTGTTCTTGCTTACGAGATGTACAACATAACTGGCGACGTTATCTATCCTACTTTGCATGAAGAGATTGCTGTCAGGATAAAAGGTACTGTGCCTGGGGAAGATCAAGAGCCTGCTGAGGGCGAAGAGCTGACACATGAAGCTGCCGAAAAAGCAGTAGCTCTTAAGATGGCCGGACCAGACAATCAGATAATCAGGACCAGTGTGGGCAGGATTATTTTTAACCGTATACTTCCTGCAGGATTACGCCGTCATGATCCGTATAAAGGTTTCTGCAACTTTGCTACAACCAAGGGCGATCTGAGGCGGCTTGTTTCTGAATGCTTCCGCTGGTGCGGGCGTGAGGACACTGTCCGGATGCTTGACGAGCTTAAATCGACTGGTTTCGAATATACAACCAAATCAGGGACAACCATTGCAGCCAGGGATATCGAGGTACCCAAGATTAAACCGAAACTCATCAGTAAAGGTGATGAAGATATTGCCATATTGCAGAACCAGTTCAACCGCGGTTTGATAACTGAAGAAGAGTTTGAAGGCCAGGCCATTGATGTCTGGACGAAAACCACCAATTATATTGAGGATGAGATAAAAAGGTCCCTTGACAGGTATGGCGGAGTGTACATGATGGCATTCTCCGGCGCCAAAGGTAACATTTCACAGATCAGGCAGATGGCTGGCATCCGTGGCCTGATGACGGACCCTTCAGGCCGTATTATCCCGTTCCCGATCAAAGCCAGCTTCCGTGAAGGTCTCTCGGTAATGGAATATTTCATGTCAACCCATGGCGCGCGCAAAGGCCTTGCAGATACAGCGCTGAGGACGTCTGACGCCGGTTACCTTACGAGGCGCTTAATCGACGTCGCGCAGGACCTCATAATTCTTGAGGAGGACTGCGGTTATACGGGAGATGGTCTGGAGTTTTCTGCAGTTTCCAGTGAGAAAGAAAGGGGTTTGCTGCCTTCATTGGAGGAGCGTATCAAAGGTAGGGTGGTGGCCGTTGAAGTAGTCGATCCTCAGACCGGGGAGATCATCGTTGATAAGAACGAGATGATTGACGAGGAAAAGCTCAGGCTGATCATACAGGCCAAAGTCCAAAAAGTCAGCGTTAGGTCGCCACTTATCTGTAACTCCAAGCGCGGCATATGCCGCTGCTGCTATGGACGTGACCTGTCAACAACGGAGTTGGTGAAAATAGGTGGGGCAGTTGGTATTATCGCAGCGCAGAGCATCGGCGAACCGGGCACGCAGCTTACATTACGGACCTTCCATACCGGCGGTGTTGTAGGTACTGATATCACTACGGGTCTGCCGCGTGTAGAAGAGCTATTTGAAGCAAGGGTGCCGAAGGGCAAAGCGATTCTTACAGAGATCGATGGTACCGTAAATATGAACGAGGGAGTTGAAGATGGTGTTCTCAAACGCCGTGAAATAACGATCACGCATGTGGAAGCCTACCCGATTGAACATGAGGTTCCTTCCGGTTATAAGATCATAGCTGAGAACAATGCGGTTGTGAAACGCGGCGACTCACTGGCGGAGCCGGGTACTGCTGTTGCCAAGTCAGGCGATCATACCCCACTTGTCTCACGCGTCGACGGAATTACCAGGATTGAAGACGGTAAGGTAATCATAACCTACGAAGAAAAAGACGAGCGCAAGTATGACGTCCCGGTAAGCAGCCATGTCCTTGTAAGACAGGGTGACTATGTCCGGGCCGGAGACAAACTTGTCGAGGGTGTCAAAGACCCGCAGGATATCCTTCATATAAATGGCCGTAATGAAGTACTGCGCTACTTGATTGATGAGGTACAAAGGGTATACCGGTCACAGGGCGTAAACATTAACGATAAACACGTTGAGACTATCGTGCGGCAGATGCTGAAACGCGTACGCGTGGAGTTCTCCGGCGATACCGATCTGCTGGTGGGTGACCTGGTTGATAGGCTGGATTTCGAGAATATCAATGCCAAGATGGAAGCAGAGGGTGGTGACCAGGCGGTAGCCAGGCCGGTACTACTGGGCATCACGCGTGCATCTCTTAATACCGACAGCTGGCTGGCTGCGGCTTCGTTCCAGGAAACTACCAGGGTGCTGGCGGAAGCTGCCATCTGGGGCAAGACCGACAGGCTGCATGGGTTGAAAGAGAACGTCATTATAGGCAAACTCATTCCTTCAACCATTACACTCACTCAAAAACCGGGCCGAACTGCCAATGCGTTACTTGATGACACTCCAATCGTGTATTCCGATAGTGTGGACCAGATGCTCGAGTCTATGGAAAGCACGGTGGCAGTTGAAGCGCCGCCGGATACGCATGGAGAGCAGGAATAAGGTAAATACTGGTCATCAATATGGTTTTAAAAGTCCCCGCATTCCGCGGGGACTTTCTTTTTTAGAAGCTGATAACCGGGTTTTCATTTAATTTCCTGTGCTATAATGCTACTAAATTCATATTCGTGAATCTGAAATGCAGGACGAAGAATCACCAAGAATAGTTTCGGGCAAGCTCGGCCCGGATGATACTACCCTCGATGCCAACCTCAGGCCTAAGAAACTTGGCGATTTCATAGGTCAGCAGAAAGTCAAAGATAACCTGGATATCGGCATCAAAGCAGCACAGAAACGTGGCGAGGCCATAGACCATATCCTGTTATATGGACCACCGGGCTTGGGGAAAACCACCCTCGCATTCATAATCGCGGGTGAGATGGGAGTGAATATCAAGGTCAGTTCCGGCCCTGCCATTGAACGCCCCGGTGACCTTGCTGCAATCCTCACCAACCTTCAGAAGGGTGATGTCCTGTTTATTGATGAAGTGCACCGCCTGAGCAGAATCGTTGAAGAGATACTATACCCCGCCATGGAGGATTTTGCGCTCGATATCATACTGGGCAAGGGCCCTGGCGCAAGAAGCCTGCGGCTGAATCTTCCCCGCTTTACCCTGATCGGGGCCACTACGCGCTATGCAGCAATGAGTTCGCCGCTAAGGGACAGGTTCGGATCGGTGCATCGCCTGGATTTCTATGATGTGCTTTCTATTGCAGCCATCATCAAGCGGTCGGCCGGCATATTGAAACTCAAGATAGATGACGAAAGCATCGATTTAATTGCCTGCCGTGCCAGGGGGACTCCCCGTGTGGCCAACCGGCTGCTGAAACGCATACGTGATTATGCACAGGTCAAAGCGAATGGAATAGTTAATCAGCAGGTAACGCTGGAAGCGATGGGCAAGCTTGAAGTCGATCAACTCGGCCTCGACGAGATCGACCGCAAAGTGATGAAAACGATCATTGAGAAGTTTGACGGCGGGCCTGTCGGCCTGGACACCATCGCCGCCTCGATCAGCGAGGAGTCGGACACTATTGAAGGAGTGTACGAGCCCTATTTATTGCAATTGGGGTTCTTGGATAGGACGCCGAGGGGGCGTGTCGCAACCCGTCTTGCTTACGAGCACCTGGGGATCGCCTATAAGAAAAAGGCTCCACCACAGGGCAACCTGTGGTAACAAATAATAATCGTAAATAGCGAGTTGCTTGTAGTATTTGACAACATATCTGACTTATTATAAACTATCAGTCATAAAGTCCTCTGGTGGTTAGAGCGAGGCGGCACCACCCGTTCCCATCCCGAACACGGAAGTGAAACGCTTCAGCGCAGACGATACTGAGGGAGGGATTCCTTGGGAAAATATGCCACTGCCAGAGGCTTTTTTTATTGTCTTTTTTCACGAAACGGAATCCTCCGTATCATTTGAAGCTGTCACGCTTTGACTTGAACTAATGTTAAACATATAATTCATATTATAAGTGGCCTTCAGGCCATAATTCATTTTTTCACGAGGTTACTATGGCAAGTAGATTTGAGAAGTTCTCCGAACGTGCTCGCAGGGCGCTTACCCGTGCCCAGGAAGAAGCGCAGCACTTCGGACACAATTATATAGATACTGAGCATATCCTATTAGGGCTTATTGCCGAGGAAGATAGTGTGGCAAGCCAGGTGCTCTCTAATTTGGGTGTTGCTGTAAGCAAAGTGCGGTCAGCCGTCGAGTTTATCGTTGGGCGGGGTGGCCGGCCGAACACTAATGAAGTCGGCCTGACACCGAGAGCCAAGAAAGTCATTGAGCTTGCTGTTGATGAAGCAAGGCGGCTCAATCACAGTTATATAGGCACGGAACATCTTTTGTTAGGACTTTTGAGGGAACGTGAAGGATCGGCTGCGGGAGTGCTCGAAAGCCTGGGAGTTACGCTGGACCGTGTCCTGGCGGAAGTCAATAAACTTTTAAGCGCACAGACTGGACAGGCCAGGGCTGTCAGCAAGGAAGGGGCCAGGACTCCCATACTGGACCAGTTGGGTGTTGACCTGACCAATATGGCTCGGGCGGGGAAGCTCGACCATATCGTTGGCAGAGAAAAGGAGTGCGAGCGTATCATCCAGATTCTCAGCCGCAGGACCAAGAACAATCCTGCTTTGATCGGAGAGCCGGGTGTGGGTAAATCCGCAATAGTGACCAAGCTTGCCCAGCAGATTATAACCGGCGACGTACCCGAAACCTTGCGGAATAAACGGCTGGTCACTCTGGATATAGGATCGCTGGTGGCTGGCACTAAATACCGCGGCGAATTTGAAGAGCGCTTAAAGAAAGTACTCGACGAGATAAAGGGTGCTGGCAACTGTATCGTTTTTATCGATGAGTTGCATACTATTGTAGGAGCAGGCGCTGCCGAGGGTGCTGTCGA
>Ga0182021_10001323_pt1 | contig 28208 bp, 20 predicted proteins | sample 612E3MmetaG_FD_120493 | JGI IMG/M metagenome (GOLD analysis project Ga0182021, IMG submission 120493) | Permafrost microbial communities from Stordalen Mire, Sweden - 612E3M metaG (Illumina Assembly) | ecosystem: Environmental > Terrestrial > Soil > Wetlands > Permafrost | place: Sweden...
CCAGCCTGTTCCATGGAGGCAAAGCGTGAACGCGCGCGATGCCGGCGGCTTGAAACGCCGATTTATGAGGAGCGCTAAACTCCCGGCAAGAGACGGTATCGCCGGCAGTCCGCAAGTCCGGTCACGGCCTTTCCATTTCACGGACGGCATCCCAGCGGAGCGCCTAAACCGAGGCCGGCTCGATGCCTCCAGCCGGCTGGCCCGCGCGAGTCCGGAAGCAACCGATGCGGCGCCGAAACGGTTGATCTCCGGTGCTAATCCTGCGGCCTTCTCTTGACCGGCGCCCGGTTTCAACTTCATATCGGGCAAACTTTTTGCAAGCGCCTACCGCGCAGGACACTGGACATGGCTCAAGAACGCTACAACGCCCCCGAGCGCGAGAAACACTGGCAGAAAATCTGGGAAGAGCAAAAGACGTTTCTCACCAGCAAGGGCGGGCCGAAATATTACGTGCTTGAGATGTTCCCCTACCCGTCGGGGCGTATCCACGTCGGTCACGTCCGCAACTACGTGATGGGCGACGCAGTGGCGCGCTACAAGCGGGCCAAGGGCTTCAGCGTGCTGCATCCGTTCGGCTGGGACGCGTTCGGCCTACCCGCCGAGAACGCGGCCATGAAGGAAGGCGTCAGCCCGCGCGACTGGACCTACGAGAATATCGAGGTGATGCGCGCGCAATTGAAACGCATCGGCCTGTCGCTCGACTGGACGCGCGAGTTCGCCACCTGCGATCCCGAATATTACCACCAGCAGCAGAAGCTGTTCCTGGCTTTCCACAAGGCGGGCCTCGTTTACCGCAAAAAGAGCAAGGTGAACTGGGACCCGGTAGACCACACGGTGCTCGCCAACGAGCAGGTCATCGACGGCCGCGGCTGGCGTTCGGGCGCCATCGTCGAGCAGAAAGAGCTGTCGCAGTGGTTCTTCAAGATCACGCACTACGGCGAGGAGCTGCTGGCGGGGCTGGACACGCTCGACAAATGGCCGGAAAAGGTGCGCCTCATGCAGCGCAACTGGATCGGCAAGAGCCAGGGCCTCTTGATGCGCTTCCGGCTGTCGGGCGACAACTCGCGCTCAATCAGCCCGGAGGGCGGTAGCGTAAACAAACTGCCCAAGGGTTTTCCCGAGGTTGAGGTGTTCACGACGCGGCCGGACACAATCTTCGGCGCGAGTTTCGTCGGCATCTCGCCAGAGCATCCGCTGGCGCTGGCGCTAGCCAAGAGCGACCCGAAGCTCAAGGCATTCATCGAGGAGTGCCGCAAGACGGGCACGGCGCAGGAGGAGATCGACCGCGCGGAGAAGAAGGGTTACGACACCGGCATCGTCGCCGCCCATCCCTTCCGCTCGACCACGAAACTGCCTGTTTATGTCGCCAATTTCATCCTCATGGATTATGGCACCGGCGCGATCTTCGGCTGCCCCGCGCACGACCAGCGCGACCTGGATTTCGCGCGCAAGTACCGGCTCAAGGTCAAGGCCGTCGTCATCCCCGAGGATGCGGACCCGGCCGGGTTCAAGGTTGGCAACGAAGCCTATCTCGGATCGGGGCGCCTGGCGAATTCCTCGTTCCTGAACGGCATGTCCGTCGAGGACGCGAAAGAGGAAGTGGCGCAGCGGCTCGGCAAGCGCAACATGGGCGAAAAGAAGACCACCTTCCGCCTGCGCGATTGGGGCGTCTCCCGGCAGCGCTATTGGGGCTGCCCGATCCCCATGATCCACTGCCCGGAATGCGGCGTCGTGCCGGTGCCTGAACAAGATCTGCCCGTGCGGCTGCCGGCCGATGTCAGCTTCGACAAGCCCGGCAACCCCCTGGACCGGCACCCAACCTGGAAGCACGTCAAGTGCCCCGCCTGCGGAACCGCGGCCACGCGCGAAACCGACACCTGCGACACCTTCGTGGATAGCTCGTGGTATTTCGCGCGCTTCTGCTCGCCGCACGCGAAGGAACCGCTCGACCGCGCTCAAGCCGACCACTGGCTGCCCGTCGATCAATATATCGGCGGCGTCGAGCACGCGATTCTGCATCTGCTCTATGCGCGCTTCTTCACCCGCGCCATGAAGGACTGCGGCTATCTGAACGTCGCCGAGCCCTTCGCCGCGCTCTTCACGCAAGGCATGGTGCTGCACGAAACCTACTATCAGGGGCCGGACGACAAGAAGGACTGGATTAACCCGGCCGATATCGTCGTCGAGACGGTGAACGGCGTCCGCAAAGCTTACAAGGCGGACGCGGCGCGGGCTCCGGTGAATATCGGCTCCATCGAGAAGATGTCGAAGTCGAAGAAAAACACCATCGACCCCGACGTGTTCACCGGGCATTACGGCGCGGACACCGCGCGCTGGTTCATGCTGTCGGACAGCCCGCCCGAGCGCGACGTGCTTTGGACCGACGAAGGCGCGCAAGGGGCATGGCGCTTCGTGCAGCGCGCTTGGCGGCTCATCGGCGAGAGCCTGCCGCTGCTGCCGAAGCCAAAGGCGAAAGCGCCCGCCGGATACGCTCCGGCCGCGCAAGCGCTGCGCCGCGCCGCGCACAAGGGCCTGTATGCCGTGGCCGAGGAAATCGAGGGACTGCGCTTCAACCGGGCAATCGCGGCCGTCTACGAGTTCGCCAACCCGGTCTCCGCCGCGCTGCAGGACAAGGCCGCGCGCGGCGAGCCATCCTTCGGATTCGCGCTTAAGGAGGCCCTGACCTTCTTCGTACACGCGATCAATCCGATCATGCCGCACTTGGCGGAGGAGGGCTGGTCGCTGTTAGGTTACAACACCTTGCTCGCAAATGAGAGCTGGCCTGACGTAGATCGAAGCTTACTCATTGACGATACCGTGACGATTGCCGTACAGGTAAATGGGAAGAGGCGCGACGAGATCGTGGTACCGCGGAATGCCGGACGGGCAGACGTGGAGGCTGCGGCGCTGCGCTTGGAGAGCGTTACCCGCGCGGTAGACGGGCGGCCGATAAAAAAGGTAATCGTGGTTCCCGAAAGGATCGTCAATGTCGTGGCGTGAACTCTCGAAACACAACCGGTATATCCGGGGAGCAGCGGCAGCAGCACTGCTTGGCCTCATAAGTTTGGGGGCGGGCGGATGCGGCTTTCAGCCGCTTTATGGGTCAACGTCCTCGGGCGCAAACTTGGCCGAGGTCATGAAGACCGTGGATATCGCGACGATCGGCGGCCGCACAGGGCAGCGTCTGCGCAACGAGCTGCTCTTCGGCACCACTGGCGGCGGAGCCGCTGCGGCGCCGATCTACAGGCTGGACGTCGCCCTGCGCGAAACGACCCGCAATACGCTGGTCACGCAACAGGGCCTCGCAACAAGTCAGATCCTCGAACTCGACGCGGAATACCGCCTCGTTCGCATCACGGACAATGAGGTGGTCTTCAAAGCCTGGAGCAACTCGCAGGCCGCCTATAACATGGTTGGCTCGACGGGTCTCGCCGGCTCGACCTACGGCGACACGCGTGCCGGCCTGGATGCCGAGAACCGCGCCGCCCGCACGCTCGCCGATACGATCAAGACGCGCCTCGCCGCCTACTTGTCCGGCGCCGCCTAGCCGGTGGATCGCGCAAGCGTTCGAAAGATACGCAGCTTGCGCGCGGCCAAGCTTCGGCGTGTGTCCATTGCGGGCGGGGAATGAGCTAAGTTCATAGGGGATCTCCCCTCACCCTGTCCCTCTCCCACGCAAGCTCGCCTTGGCGAGCTTGCCACTCATAAGTGTCCATATCCGCTTGCGGATATGGTCGGGAGAGGGGACGCCGCTAACAGCGGGCACGGCCGGACTCCCTCTCCCTGTGGGAGAGGGCTGGGGTGAGGGGTAATGCGCGCTGGGCCGATCACTACCCCCTCGACACTGGATAGCGCTCAACCGGAGCAGGTGAAGGCCGAATGGTTGCGCCAAGTGTGGCTTCCGCCGCGAAATTCCTATCCACTCCGCCGGGCGCCGTTCGCGGCTTCCTGTTCTACGGCTCGGACAGTCTGCAAATCGCGGCCAGAGCCGAAGCGCTTGTGCGCACGCTCGAAGGCAAGCTCGGTCCGGACGCCGAAATCATCCGCCTTCACGATGCCGATCTTGCCGCCGCTCCCGAGCGCATCACCGTGGAGCTTTCGACCGGCTCGCTGTTCGGCGGCACCAAGATCGTCTGGCTGACCTCCTGCCCCCTGAAGGCGCATGCGCCGCTCGGCAAAATCGCGGAAACCGCGCTTGAAGGCGGCTATCTCGTGGTTCAGGCTCCGGACATGAGAAAGGGCCACAAGCTGCTCGCGGCTTTCGAAGCGGCGTCCCACCTTGCGGCGATAGCCTCTCATGGCGAGGACGAGCAAAGCCTTGGCACCGCCATCCGCCAGCGCGCGCAAGCTCAAGGCTACGAAATCGCACCCGATGCGGCAGCCCTCGTCGCGGTTCGCTGCGATTTCTCGGCGCTGCTCGCGCAAAGCGAAACCGAAAAGCTCATCACCTATGCCGGGCAGGAGCGGCGGATCGCGCTCGAAGACGTGGAGGCCTGCCTCGCCGACCAGCAAACCGCTGGGCTCTCGGAGATCGTGGATTTCGCCCTGAATGGCGAGGGGCGGAAAGCGCTACTCGCCTTCGAGCGCTTTATGGTGGCCGAGCAGAACGTGACGCCCGTGCTGGTGGTGCTGGGCCAGGCGATGCTGCGGCTCCACGCCGTGCGGACCGCCGCGGATGCAGGCACGCCGCTTGCCCAGGCGATTAAGGAACTGCGCCCGCCGGTGTTCTTCAAGCAGCAGGACGTGCTCGCGGCGCAGGCCCGGCGCTGGACCGCCTTGGCGCTATCCGCCCATATCGGGCGCCTCAACATGGTGCTCAAGGAAACGCGCCTCCGCCCCGCCCTCGACCACGACATCGCGGCGGACTTCCTCATCGCCATCGCGAAAGAGGCGCGGAGGCAATGACGGAGGCGGATGAGATTTTCCTGAAGGTGCGGGAAATTCTTTATGCAAGCCAGGGAATCCACTTCGAAAAGCTGACGTGGACCACCGACTTGAGCCTGGATCTGCGCATTGCGGGAGACGATGCGGATCTGCTTTTTCTGGAATTCGATAAGGCGTTCAACGTCGACTGGAGCGGCCTCAATCTGGGGGTCCACTTTGGCGGCGAAACGATCACCCTGCCGCTGCCGTGGGCTTTGGACTGGCAGCTGTACAAGCATCAGCCCCTCAGAGTTTGCGATCTGGTCAATGCCATTCAGGCCGGCAAATGGCCGGGAACGCCCATGGTTAGAAAGTGCCTGGCGGCCCGGCTTTTCCTCTACGCGTTAAGCACGCTGCAGTGGCTCTTTATAATATCTATTCTTCTGTTGTCCGTCCTGAGCCTGCTGCGTCGCTGAGGATTGTCTTCTCCACGCCGCGTTTGTTGCAGGCTTCAAGCGCGGCCATCGTCGCAAGTTGCGGGTAAGTACAATGGGAGGTTGTAATTCGCTATCGCCCCGCCGGCGAATTTGTTAGCCTCGCCACATGCGGAGGCGCAAACCGGGGGGCACATGGGCCGCAGGGTGATCGACGTTTTCCTAAGCTCGACCGCGATGGACCTGGCGGACCATCGCGAGGCGGTCTACGACGAGCTGATGAGTACCGGCCGCTTCTTCTGCGTCCGGCAGGAGGAGTTCGGCGCGCAGAATACGAATGCGTTGGAGTTCTGCCGCAATGCCGTGCGGAGGGCGGATATCTTTGTCGGCTTGGTCGGGCTCAGGCGCGGCTGGGAGCCGCCGGGCGACGCCGGCATGCGCTCCATCACCGAGATGGAGCACGACTGGGCGCGCGAAGCCGGCCGGCCGCGCTACATCTGGGTCACGCCCGGCGATTTCCCCCTAAGCGGCACACTCCGCGAAAGCGACGGGCAGTACGCCCGGCAGCTCGCTTTCCGCAAGCGCGCGATGTCGGGCAGCGACCGCATTGTCTCGCAAAAGGGCTTCGAATCGCCCGAACTGCTGGCGGGCAAGATCGTGAAGCAGCTGCTGTTGTCGGATGTAACCGAGGAGCTTCTCAACAGTTTCAAGCTGGAGCCTGCGCCGGCGGGCCAGCCCGTCTCCTGGAAGGAGGAGCAGGTGGCCGCCATCGCGGCCGCCGTCGAGCGCCTCGCCGAGGACCGGGATGTGGACCTCTTGGCGCTCGCCCAGAACCCTAAAGGCATCGACATAGCGGAGCTGGAGGCAAAACTCATGGCCCGGGAAAAAGAACTGGAAGCCGAGGCGCACGGCACTGCGGTGAAGCGCGCGGAATATTGGCGGCATATAGGGGCGCTGGCGTTTCTTCAACATACGCACAAGGCGCTGGCAGCCTACCGCAGGGCCGTCGCCTTCGACAGCGGGAACGCGGATGGCTGGCGCTCCCTGGGCGAGCTGCTCTACCGTTTAGGCGACTATGGCGGCGCCCGCGTGGCTTTCGAGGAACTACAGGAACTCGGCAAGCGGACCGGAAATTTGCGCACCCAGTCCAACGCCATGCTGCGGCTGAATTGGATCTGGCAGGCGACCGGCAACCTGAGCGAGGCCGAGCAACTCGCCAGCCGGGCGCTGCAATTTGCAAAGCGCGCCGAATGGCAGGAAGGCATGGCGCGGGCCTACGGCAATCTCGGCGTGATCTACCGCACACGGGGCGAGCTTGGCCGCGCCGAAAAAATGCTGGTCAAGGAGCTTCGGCTCAACGAGGAGCGCGCGAGCAAGGAGGGCATGGCCCGTGCCCGCGCCAATCTCGGCACCATCTACATGCGGCAGGGCGACTTTGTGCGCGCCGCGGACATGCAGCTCAAGGCGCTCAAGCTGTTCGAGGAGCTGGGGCACAAGGAGTATATGGCCGCGACCTACGGCAATCTCGGCCTCGTCTGCCAGATGCGCGGCGACCTGGCACACGCCGAGGAAATGCAGCTCAAGGCCCTCAAGCTCAACGAGGAGCTTGGCCGCAAGGACGGCATGGCCAACGCCTACGGCAATCTGGGCCTCATCTACGAGAAGCGGGGCGACGAGGCGCGCGCCGAGGAAATGCAGCTCAGGGCGCTCAAGCTCAACCGGGAGCTGGGCAGCAAGGAAGGGATGGCCAGCGCCTACGGCAACCTGGGCCTGCTCTACGAAGCGGCGGGCGATCTCGACGCCGCCGAGGAGATGCAAGTGCGCTCGCTCAAGCTGGAGGAGGAGCTTGGCCGCAGGGAGGGCATGGCGATCTCCTACGCGGCACTCGGCAATATCTGTGAAAGGCGGGGCGAATTCGGCCGCGCGGCGGACATGCTCTTGATGTCGCTCAAGCTCGACGAGGAGCTGGGCAACGCGGAGGACATGGCCGAAACCTATGGCAATCTCTGCGGCGTCTACATGGCGCAGGGCGATCCCGGCCGCGCTGCGGACATGCAGCTCAAGGCGCTACAGCTCAAATCGCGGAAGCTCCACGAGGTGCTTGGCGGCGAGGCGCATGCGAAGCACACCGCCTCCAGCACGCACTGGGCCTGGCGGACCAAGCGCCGCCGGCGCGGAAACGGCTGAGCTGTCCGCAGCATGGGCGCACAAGCGCTTAGCGCTGGATGGCGCAATGAATGGGCGAATCTCCCCTCACCCTGTCCCTCTCCCACGCAAGCTCGCCTTGGCGAGCTTGCTACTCAAAGGTGTCCATATCCGCAAGCGGATATGATGGGAGAGGGAACGCCTTCTCGACGGGCGCAGCCGGACCCCCTCTCCCATGGGGGTTGGGGTGAGGGGAGATTCGCTCCGTTCATTGCGCCATCCTGCACGATACCTGCGCCAGCCTTCGCTTCCAGTTTGCCGCTCCCGGAACAGCATCGCCCCGCCCGAATACTGCCACTTTAGGTTGTAATCATTATAAAACTGGAAGCGATGTTTTGCCTCTTGTTATCCAATGAGTTTGCCGCTCGTATCGCGAGCGGGACCGCGGACGGGACGTACGATGGGTCGCAGGGTACTCGATGTTTTCTTAAGCTCGACCGCGATGGACCTGAAGGACTATCGCGGGGCGGTGTACGCGGAACTGACGCGCACGAGCCTTTTCCACGCTGTGCGCCAGGAGGATTTCGGCGCGCGGAACGCCGGCGCCGTTGCGTTCTGCCGCGACGAGGTACGGAAAGCCGACCTCTTCATCGGGCTGATTGGGCTCAGGCGCGGCTGGGAGCCGGAAGGCGATAGCGAAATGCGCTCCATCACCGAAATGGAGCTTGGTTGGGCACGCGATGCCGGCCGGCCGCGCTATCTCTGGGTTGCGCCGGACAATTTTCCCGTGCCTGGCGATATGTGGGAAAGCGACGAGTTACGGGAGCGCCAGATGGCGTTCCGCAAGCGCGTGATGGCCGGCGGCGAGATCATCGTTTCGCGGGAAGGCTTTGACACGCCGGAACTACTCGCCGCCGAGATCGCAAGGCAGCTCCTGATGCTGGTGGCAAAAACCAGCCGCGCCGCCATCAAGGCCGTAGGCTGCCATGCGCACATCATACGTTCCAGGCGCCAAAGCTTGGCTGAACTGGAAGCGAAGTGGAGAAACCACGCTCAGAAGCATGAGGCGGGGGCCAGGCGCAGCGCCAGGATTAGCGCCGCCTATTGGTGCCGCATTGGCGCGCTGGCCTTCCTGCATGACACAGGGAAGGCGCTTTCGGCCTATCGGAAAGCCGTGAGTCTCGATGAAGAGAACCCGGATGGCTGGCGCTTTCTCGGCGAGCTTTGCTGCCGCGTTGGCGACCGGCATGCCGCGCGGAACGCTTTCGAACGCCTTCTGAAGCTTGGCTTGACCTTGCGTGCGCCACAAATCCAGGTCATTGCGCATCTTTGCCTCTCGCGGCTGGAAAGCCCGCGCGGCAACTTGGGCAATGCGCAGCAGGCGGCCTCGGAGGCGCTGCGGATCGCGAAGGCGGCGAACTGGCGAGAGGGCATGGCCAGGGCATCGCGCGGCCTTGCCCACATAGCTTTCGCCAGAGGCGAATTCGGCCGCGCCCAAGAATTGCGCATGCAGGCGCTCTCCCTCGAAAATGAGCCGGGTGTCAGGGAAGTCAGGGCTGCCAAGTTTTGCAGCCTTGGCGCCACCTATGAGGAACGCGGCGATTTAAGCCGCGCGGAGCAAATGCTGCTCAACGCGATCAAGCTTTATGGCGAGCCTGGTGCGCGCGGGGAAGGGCTGGCCGATGCTCACGCCCGGCTGGGCGTCATCCTGGAGAAGCGGAGCGATCTCCGGCGCGCGCAGAAGATGCAGATCAAGGCGCTTACGCTCTACACGGAGCTGGGCAAGAAAAGGGAGATGGCCGAAGCCTATCGCAATCTTGGCGCCATCTTCGAACGCCAGGGCAGGCTCGACCGCGCAAGGGAGATGCAGCGCCGGGCGCGCGAGCTTGAAGCGCTGAGGCTCGAAGACGCGGGCAGGGAGCCGGGCTTCGTCGAAAGAGCGGTCGCGGCCTCCGGCGAGTAATGTAGCCCGCGGGCAAGTTCGCGGACGTGTTACGGCCAAGTGGGGGCCGGCTCAATCGGCGTATTTCACCGAGCAGCCGTAGGGGCGCGTGACGGCCTCCGTCACCGGCTTGCCGGCCGCCATTTCGTTGAGCGCGGCGCGCACGTAGTTCCTCGCGCCCGAAACGCTGGCCGGTTCCGTGTCCGCCTTGTCGTCGATGCCGCCCATATAGACGAGCGTGCCTTCCGCGTTCACGATGAACATATGCGGCGTGGTGCGCGCGTCGTAGAGGTGGCCAATCGCGCCGCTGGGATCGAGCAGCACCGCCGCGGGTGCCGCGCCGCGCGACTTCGTCAGCCCGTTCGCGCCCGCGCCGTCAACATGGCCCTGCTTGCCAGGGGCGGAGGAGACAACCGTAAGCCAGACGACGCCTTTTGCGGCCGCGTCCCATTGCAAGCTCTGCATATTGCCCGAGCTGTAGTGCTTTTTCACATAAGGGCAGCCGTCGTTCGTCCATTCGAGCACAACGGTCTTGCCCCGGAAATCGCTGAGCTTCACCGTCTTGCCGTTCGAGTCCACGGCGGAAAAGTCCGGCGCGGGCTTGCCCGCTTCGGACGCGGCATGGGTGGTTGCGGTCATGAGAACTCCTGCAATCAGGGCTGCGGCGAATCTCAACAACGTCTAGGCTCCCTTGTTCAATGCGGGGTTAAGAAGCGCCGCCTGAGTCTTGATCTCATCCAGCACCAGGCTTTCCGTCAAAATCTGGGGCAAAACGCGAGGGCTCGCGCCATGCCCAGGGTAGAACAGATAGAGGGGTACGCCCGCGCGGCCGAAATGCTCCAGAAGTGCCGTGATCTCGGGATTGGCCTTGGTCCAGTCTCCCTTAAGATAGGCGATCCCGCCCGCCTGGAAGGCCCGCGCCACCTCGCCCGACCGGAGCGCCATACGCTCGTTCACCTTGCAGGTGATGCACCACGCTGCGGTGAGGTTCACGAACACGGGCCGCCCCTGCGCCTTCAACTCGTCGAGGCGTGCCTGGGTGAACGGCTCCTCTTTCAGCACGGAAGCCTCCGCGCCCGGAGCGGCATTCTCCGTATGCGCCGTCATGGCGATCATGAGGCCAAGTGCGACGGCAGCGGCGCCCAGTGCCGGTGCCACCAGCTTGACCGGCAAGGACGCGTTCGCGGTTTTGCCCGCGAGCCAAGCCGCGAAGCCAACGCCGACGGTGCCCAAGGCGGCAGCCATCACACCATCGCTGCCCGTCTGGATGCTCAGCACCCAGACCAGCCAGGCGGCGGTCGCGTAAAGCGGAAAGGCCAGCACCTGCTTCAGCGTCTCCATCCAGGCGCCGGGCCTGGGCAGGATCTTTTGCATGGCGGGGCTGAAGCTCAGCGCAACCACTGGCGCGGCGAAGCCAAGGCCCAAGGCCAGCATCACCGCCACCAGGACGGCGATGGTTTGTGTCATGGCAAAGCCGATGGCCGCCCCCATGAAGGGCGCGGTGCAAGGCGTCGCCGCGATCGCGGCCAGCACGCCGGTGAAGAAATAGCCCGTATTTCCCGGCTTCCGCGAAAGACTATCGCCCGCCGACATCAGCCCGCCGCCAAAGCTGACGGCTCCGGAAAGGCTAAGCCCCATCAGGAAGAACAAAAGCGCCAGCGCCAGCACGAAGGCCGGCGATTGGAACTGAAAGCCCCAGCCCAGCGCCGCCGAGCCCTGCCGCAACACGGCTATGACGACCGCCAGCACCGCGAAGCTCGCCAGCACACCGCCAAGATAGGCGATGCCTTGCTGCCTGTGCCCGCCGTCCGCTGCCTTCGCAAAGCCCAGCGCCTTGAGCGCCAGCACAGGAAACACGCAGGGCATCAGATTCAGGATGAGGCCGCCCAGGAAGGCAAAAAACACCGCGATGCCGGCACTGCCCGAAACGGCGCCCGAAGCAGCGGCACGGCCGCCCGAATTCACCTGACCGGCCCCATCGGTGTGATCGAAAAGGCCGCCGGCACTTGGCGAATCCGGCCCGCGTGCCGCCGAAACCGTGTAGCCCGTGCGCGCGCCCTCGCCGCTGCCCTTGGTCAGCACGAGCACGCCTTCGAGCGTGGCCGGCGTCTCCTTCGTATCGCCCTGCTGCAAATCGAGGATCAACTCGCCGCCCGCGATTTTCTTGGGCTGAGCGGCGGGATTGGAAACCGAGCCCCAGGTCAGCGGGTAGAAGCGCACCTCGGTCACGCCATCGAACAGCCCCGGCTCCGCCGTCACCGTAAGCCGCAGCGCGCCCTTGGCCGCGTTGACCGCATAGCCGGCCGTACCCGGCAGCGGCTTGGCGAGCGCGGCCCTGGCTTTCGCGATTACCCCAGCGGAATCGGAAGGCGCGGCCTCGCCGGCAACCGGCAGCGTCAGTTCGGCATGCCCATTCTCGGGCACGCAAATGTCCTTGCAGACGAGATAAGACACCTTCGCCGCGAGCGTTATGCTACCCGTGGCACCGGCCGGTACCTCGATCTCCGTCAGCAGCAGCACCTCATCGTCATAGCCATATTCGACGAGCGGGCCGACCGGGATCACATGCGGCAGCGGCCAAAGGATCGGCCCAGCCTTGGCGCCATCGGGCAAGGTCCATTCGATGGAGGTTGGCTCGCCCGAATCGCCTGGATTGGCCCAATAGGTGTGCCAGCCGGGCTCCATGCGCTCGCGCACCGCGAGCGTGAGCGTCTTGCCCGGCACCGCGGCGGACGTTGCGGCGATCAGATCGACCGCGACATGACGGTGAGGCGGCTGGCTCGCGGCCATGACATCTCCAAAACAGAGGGTGCCCAGCATCGCCCCCAAGGCGGACCTAATCAGACAATTTGCCATCGAGGCTCAGCTCTCCCATCCGACATGCCAAATCCGGTTGAATACGCCGCAACCGTCGTCCCGTGCGCGCCGCGGACACGGGATCGTAACAGGCGCCTGCATCCGCAACGATCCCGGATAACGCCTTTGGCGTGTCCGGGATGATGCGGTTCCGAGCAGCGTCTCATCGAAGGCCTCCTGTCCGCTCAGATAGGCTTGCCCACCGCACATTATCAAGTGTGCCATAATAAGCCCTTACGTGCGATTTGTGCCAAAGGTGTTGAAACATATAGGCTTTCGCTTTTTCATTCGCGCCTTGGAGCCCCATTGCGTCGTAGCCCAGCCACAGGCGGCAGGCATTTTTGGGCGTATGCGAACGCCCGCCTTATATTCGCCCCGAAAGGCACCAAAACGCTCAAGTACGAGGCTCGGGCAAGCAAAATTTTATATCCAGTCCTTATGATCCACGTGCAGTGCGGTCCGCTGGAAGCAATTTGTCTTGTACCGAGGGACCACATTCGCGGTGCAACGGCACAGTTTTCAGGAGTAGGGGATGGACCGTCGCACTTGGCTAAAACTTGCCGCTTCCACCGCGGTCACGGCCGCCTTTCCCGTTCCGGCATTCTCTCAAGGGAATCCGCCGCCTGCGCCATTCTCCGAGGACTGGCTCGACGGCTTTGCCCGCGAGCTTGGGGACAGGCCCTATAAGCCGTTCGAGAAGCGCGTCGATCCGGCCCTGGCGAACCTGCCTTTCGACCAATACAACAGCGCCATCCTCTTCAAGGAGGATCAAGGGATTTGGCGCCCCGACGGGGTGCCGTTCTGGATCGAGCCGCGCCACACCGCCGGCCCCTATTACTCATATCCCATCAACCTGTTCACGGTGGAAGGGGCGCAGGCTTTCAAAATCCCTTACTCCGCCGACGCCTTCGAGTTCAAAGCGCCCGCCAGCCGGCCGCAAACGCCCGCGCAATCCGATTTTGCCGGCTTCCGGGCCTTCGGCCAGCTCGAAAGGCCTAACGTTTTCAAGGAATTCCTGAGCTTCCTCGGCGGCACGAACTTCCATGCCATCGGCTCGGGGCAGGTTCCCGGCGTTTCGGCACGTGCCTTCGCCATCAACACCGGCCAAGCCGGCGGCGAGGATTTTCCGCTGTTCCGCAGCTTCTGGCTCCAGAAGCCCAAACCAACCGAGAATTCGTTCACGATTTACAGCCTGTTCGACAGCCAGAATGCAGCGGGCTGGCTCAAATTTGTCGTAACGCCCGGCTGGAGCACGGTCATCGACACGGAGGCGGCCATCTACCCAAGGCGCCGCATCCCCTATGCCGGCATCGCGCCCATCGCCAGCCGCTTCTTTTTCGGGCCGGGCACCCCGCCCAAACGGCGCGATTACCGGCCCCGCGCGCACGATTCCGAGGCGCTCTACATCGTCAACGGCGCCGGCGAGCAGATTTGGCGCCCCTTGCTTAATCCCGAACGGCTGCAATTCTCGATCTTCGTCGACAAAAAGCCGAAGGGCTTCGGCTTGGTCCAGAAGGAGCGCTATTTCGCGAGCTATCAGGACGCCGACGAGCAATACGAGAAGAAGCCAACCCTCTGGATCGAGCCGCTCGACGGCAACATCTGGAACGAAGGCTCGATCGACTTGATCGAATTGCCCGCCTCGGAAGAAAAAAACGAAAACATCGTCTGCTTCTGGCGGCCCAAGGACGGCCTCGGCCCAGGCATCGGCCACCGCTTCCGCTATCGCATGCACTGGTGCTGGAACCCGCCGCTGGAGAACAAGCAGGCGGTGGTGACGCAAACCCGCGTGGGCGAGGCGAAATCGGGCGAAAACGCCTTCATCGTCGACTTCTACACTGGCGACGGCTGCCCGGCCTGCGGCGGTGCGCCGCTCGCGCCGGTGGTGACTGCCTCAGCCGGCGAGGTCCGCAATATCAGGCTCGCACCTTTGCAGGCCATGGGTGGAACGCAGCGCCTGAAGTTCGATTTCGTCCCCTCGGGCAGCGACCCAATCGACCTGCGCGCGCAGCTTACGGCGAACGGCAAGCCGGTTTCCGACACCTGGATCTTCCGATGGGGGCGCTGATCTCAAGCAGCGGGACGGGGGCGCCTCGAAAAGAGCACAATTTCGCCGCTCCCCAAGCGCGGCCACGTCCCGCCTCTGGCCAAAGCCTTGATCTATCCCATGTTCTGAGTGCACTCGAACCGAGGCGAAGTTGAAGATCATGGACCGGCGAGCCGTTTTAAAACTTGGTGCAGGCTTTTCAGCCGCCGCTTTGCTGGCGCGGCAGGCACTTGCCGCAGACAGCGCGGCAGCGTCCGAAGCGGCCCCCCTGAACAAGCTGCCGCTTGCCGCAAGCACGCCGTTCGCGGAAGACACCGTGATCGAGCTGGCGCGCCAGCTTGCGAAATCGCCTTACCGGCCGCCCGAAAATACGCTCCCGCAAAGCTACAAGAACCTCGATTACGACCGCTATCGCGCGATCCGGTTCAACAAGAACCTGGCGCTTTGGAACGGCGGCAACCTAGGCTACACGGCGGAGTTGTTTAGCGCCGGCTACATCTACCAGACCCCGGTGCGGATTTTCGTGGTCGAGGGCAGCCAGGCAGCGGAGATCGGCTACGATCCGGACATTTTCACCTACGGCCCCGAAGTCAGCCGCCCGCCGGACGGTTCGCACCCTGGCTTCTCGGGCCTGCGCATCCATACGCCAATCGACAAAGCCAGTATCATGGACGAGTTCGCGGTGTTCCAGGGCGCGAGCTACTTCCGCGCCAAGGCGGCCGGGCAGGGCTACGGCATGTCGGGCCGCGGGCTTGCGATCGACACTGCACAGCCGCCAGCGGACGAATTCCCGATTTTCCGGAGCTTCTGGCTCGTCAAGCCCGAGCCTGGCTCCCGGACGGTGACGGTTTTCGCACTACTCGATAGCGTTAGTGTCGCTGGAGCCTACAAATTCGTAATCTCTGCCGGCTCTACTACAATCATGGATATCGAGTGCACGCTGTTTCCGCGCGCCGCGATGCCCTATGCGGGGATCGCACCGCTGACGAGTATGTTCTACTTCGCGCCCGGCAACAGCTACCGCGCGGACGAAGCGCGGCTACGCGTCCACGATTCGGACGGCCTCGCAATGGTGAATGGGAAGGGCGAACACCTGTGGCGCCCGCTGATCAACCCCACGCGGGTTCAGTATTCCGCGTTCGCGGACGGCAATGTGAAGGGCTTCGGCCTTGTGCAGCGCGAGCGCCGGGCAGACCATTACCAGGATATCGACGCCCTCTACGAAGCGCGCCCCAGTGTCTGGGTGGAGCCCAAGGAAGGCTTTGGCGAAGGGGCCGTCGAACTCGTGGAATTGCCAACGAAAACTGAATACTTCGATAACATCGTAGCGTTCTGGCGCCCCCGTGAACCGCTTCAACCTGGGACCGCCTACACTTACCGCTACCGCCTGAACTGGTGCGACGAACCACCGGCGGCGCCCGATCTTGCGATGGTAACGCAGACTCTTGTTGGCGCTTCCACCCGCCTGGAGGGAGCCCGGCTTTTTTACATAGATTTTGCCGGCACCGAACGGCTCAATCTTTGTGATGAAGCGACCATATGCCCCAATAATGTCTTGGAACTCACATCGAGTGCAGGTAAGTTCGAGAACATTGCAATTCGCCGGAACCAGATAGCTGGAGGGCACCGGGTTAGTTTCGACTACCAACCCGCGCCAGGCGTACTCCAGGCCGATTTGCGTTGCGTGCTCGCGCCCGGCGGAAAGCAACTCTCCGAAGTGTGGCTTTTTCGTTGGGCTGCGTGAGGTCAGGTCAGGATGCACGATACTTTTCACGCCATCGAAACCCCTCCGATTCCAGCATCGCGGGCGCAGTCGGTTTTCGCACCGCAAAGCCTCGAAAAATTCGACCGCGCCACGCGCAGGAAAGCGCGCCCCGACCGGCAAGCGCCGTGGCGGCGCGGCATCGTGTTCGGCGGCGCGCTCGGCATTACCGCCTATCTCGTCCGCGAACTCTATCTCGTCTTGAGCGTCGGCAGCATAGCGGGCCTGGAAGTGGCCCTCATGCTCCTGTTCACCGTCAACATTTTCTGGCTCGCGCTCTCCTTCATGACCGCGCTCGCGGGCTTTCTGGTCATTGCGTTCCGGCTCAGGCGTTCGCTCGTCCGCTCGAAGGACTACGACATAAACGCGCCGCTTTCGGGTAAGACCGCGATCATCATCTGCACCTACAACGAGGGGCCTGCCCGCATATTCGCGCTAGCCGTGGCTACGATGCACTCGATTGCCAAGCTGGGAAAGCTGGAGCACTTCGACGTTTTCATCCTGAGCGACACGACCAACCCGGACATTTGGGTGCACGAAGAGGCGGCGTTCCAGGCCGTGCGCGAGCAAGAGGAGCTGGGCTCACGCATTTTTTACCGCCGCCGGTCGTCGAACGCTGGCAAGAAGGCCGGCAACGTCGCCGACTGGTGCCGCCGCTGGGGCGCCAGTTACGAATATATGCTGGTCCTCGACGCGGACAGCCTGATGACCGGCGAATCCGTGGTCAAGCTTGCCCAGATCATCGAGAACAACCCAGATTTCGGGCTTGTGCAGACCGTGCCGATTTCAATCGGCCGCAACACGCTATTCGCGAGGCTGCAACAGTTTGCCGGCCGCCTTTACGGCCCGATGCTGGCGACCGGGCTTTCGTTCTGGCACCGGGGCACCAGCAATTTCTGGGGGCACAACGCCATCATCCGGACCCGCGCCTTCATCGAGAGCGCAGGGCTCCCCGTGCTGCCCGGCAAGCCGCCTTTCGGCGGGCAAATCCTGAGCCACGACTTCGTGGAAGCAGCGCTCCTCAACCGCGCCGGCTGGCGGGTTTGCATGGTGCCCGACCTGGTGGGTTCCTACGAGGAAATTCCGCCGAGCCTCATCGACTTCGCGGTGCGGGACCGGCGCTGGGCGCAGGGCAATCTCCAGCATTCGCGCGTGCTGTTCGCGAGCGGGCTGCATTGGGTCAGCCGGGTGCACATGGCCATGGGCATCATGGCCTACGTCTCGGCGCTGTTCTGGCTGCTGTTCCTCTTCTTCGCGCTCGCGCTGACGTTCCAGTCGATCTACACCGTGCCGAATTACTTCTCGGACAGCTTCCCGCTCTTCCCCGTCTGGCCCGCGCAAGACAGCGAGCGCTCCCTGAAGCTCCTGCTGCTCACGCTCGGCATCCTGCTGCTGCCCAAGCTCTTCGCCTATTTGCTGGCCATCGGGAACGCGAAGCAGCGGCGCGGCTTTGGCGGGCCTGTGCTGCTGCTGGCGGGTGTGCTTATAGAGACGATCCTCTCGTCGCTCTTCGCGCACATTATGATGCTGCTGCAATCCTCGGCGGTCGCCAATGTGTTCCGGGGACAGGATAGCGGCTGGAACCCGCAGCGCAGGGGCGACGGCTCCTTGCCAGTGGCCGAGATCATGCAGTTTCACTGGAAGCACATGGTAATTGGCCTATGTCTAGGCGTGCTCACCTTCCAGGCTTCGTTCATTCTCTTTCTCTGGATGCTGCCAGCCACTTTGGGTCTGTTTTTTTCCGGCCCGCTGTCGGCTTGGTCGGCCCAAAGGCAGGCCGGCGAAATCTTCCGCCGGCTGGGTCTCCTGCAAATAGCGGAAGAAAACACGCCGCCCGCGATTGCGGGTGAGGTCACCGAGGTTCAATCGGCGCTTGAGGAAACCGTTCTGGAGCAGGAAGCGATCACGCAACTGGCCTCGAACAGCAAGCTGCGCAAGCTGCACCGCCAACTTCTGCAAACGCAGCCAGTCTCGCTCGAATCCCGCATCTCTCCCAATTTGGCGGTCGGCCGCGCCAAGCTTGACGTTTCCTCAAGTTTAAGTGAATTGCTGAATTTGCTGAAACCCGGCGAGAAAGCAGCCCTGCTTTCCGACCCTGAAAGTTTGTTGCGCCTGGAAGCTCTAATTCCTGCCGAAATTTCGCCGGAAACACCGCATCACTCTTCACTACAGCCGTTAGAGCAAACGCCGTAGTTCCCCCCCTTTGTATAGGAAACGCCATGTCACCCATTAAGGCCATGCCGCTTCTCCTGACCGTCTTGATACCTTTCGGTATGACGGCAGGGGTGGCGCTAGCCGCTGAAGCGCCGGTTATCGCCAAAGCGCCGCTTATCTTTGCGGAGTACGATCCGAAGAAAGACGAGCACAAGCAACAACAGCAGCCCGCTTCCAAGCCACAGCCGCCGCACCCGCAAGCTCCACAGGCCCCTCACCCGCAACCGCCGCAGCCGCACGTTTCCGCGCCGCCACAGCCGCACGTCTCCGCGCCGCCGCAACCTCACGTCTCGGCGCCGCCACCGAGCCAGCAATTCCAGCGCAACCAGGGCACCTCACCTGACGCAGCCAAGCTGCACGCTCCAAGCACCTTACCGGGTGCGGCCAAGCCCCAAGGTCCGAGCACCTCGCCGGATGCCGCTAAGCTGCACGGCACAGGCGCCCCAGCGGATGCCGCCAAGCTGCACGGCACAGGCGCCCCGGCGGATGCCGCCAAGCTCCATGGCACAGGCGCTCCGGCGGATGCGGCCAAGCTGCACGGCACAGGCGCTCCGGCGGATGCCGCCAAGCTGCACGGCACAGGCGCCCCGGCGGATGCAGCCAAGCTGCACGGTACAGGCGCTCCGGCGGATGCCGCCAAACTGCACGGTACAGGCGCTCCGGCGGATGCCGCCAAACTGCACGGCACAGGCGCTCCGGCGGATGCCGCCAAGCTGCACGGCACAGGCGCTCCGGCGGATGCAGCCAAGCTGCACGGTACAGGCGCTCCGGCGGATGCAGCCAAGCTGCACGGCACAGGCGCTCCAGCGGATGCCGTCAAGCTCCATGGCACGGGAACCTCGCCAGATGCGGCCAAGTTGCAGCAGGCGAACCGGCAAAACACGATTCCTCGCCACGAGCTTTCCGCAGAGGAAAAGCACGCGAAGTCCGAGCGCGACGCCCATGCCGCGGATCGCACACGGCTGATCGAACAACAGAAGGTAATGGCCACGCATGAGAAGAGCCCGGCGGCGGTCAACGAGCGCCTGCGGGTTCAAAACGAGCGGCTGCACGTGATTGCCAGCCAGCGCCAGCAAAGCGTGGACGCACACGGACAGACCATTATCAAGGAGCCGGGCAACCGCACGATCGTGCAGGTGGGCGGCCACGCCTTCATCCAGCACGACGAGACGGCGCATTTCCACGCCTTCGGCGGCGTCCCGCAGACCCGCCACGGCCACAACGGCAATTCGATTTCGACGATTGTCAGGCCCGATGGCGTCCGGCTTGAGATCGAGGTCGACGGCCACGGCCGGCCGCTTCGCCGCGTGCGCTACCTGCCCGATGGCCGGCGCTTCGTGCTGTTCGAGAACCGTGCGCTGGCGATTGGCGCCGCGCTGGCTGTCGGTGCGCTCATTATCAGCTTGCCGCCGGTTGAAATGGATATTCCGCAGGAGCAGTACATCGTCGATGCCGACTCCGCTAGCGAGGACGACATCTACAGCGCCCTGCAAGCCGGCCCTGTGGGCGTGCTCGACCGCGGCTACTCGCTGGAAGAGGTTCTTGCGAGCGTGAGCCTGCGCCAGCGTATGCGCAGCATCAACATCGACTCGATCAACTTCGACTTCGGTTCGGCGGATGTGCCGCAGGATCAGGCCGAGATGCTCGAATCTGTCGCCGCGGTCGTCCGGGATATGATTAACCGGAATCCGGGCGAGGTCTTCCTCGTGGAAGGGCACACCGACGCCATCGGCTCGGAGGTCGACAATCTGAGCTTGTCCGACCGGCGCGCGGAGGCCATAGCCGGCGTCCTCGCGCAGCAATTCAACATCCCGCGCGAGAACCTCGTCACGCAAGGCTATGGCAAGCAGTTCCTGCTGGTCCCGACATCCGAGCCGGAACGCCGGAACCGCCGGGTGGTTATCAGGCGCGTCACGCCGCTGCTTCAATCGGATGGGCAGTATAGCGCGGCCGATGGGCCGGCGGACAGGTAGTCCCGGAAAGCTTGACAAGGAAACATCGGAAAGCGGGCTTCTAGCCCGCTTTTTCTTTGGTGCGCCAAGCATGGCGCGTAGCGCCTCATATAACGATCAGGGGTAATGCCCTTAGTCCATGACTCCAGGGACGCAACACAAACCGCCCTCTTCTCATACTTCGCGCGCTTTGACGATGGTCAATGGAGCCGGCGGCCTTCTGCCCCATGCTGTCCTCGCCCGCATTTCGCAATTGGAGGCTGGCCATGGACAAATCGCACCCTGCACATCAGGACGCCCGCCCTGCCGGAAGCGAAGACATCCGGCGTCTTTTCCGGCATATCGACGACCACACCGTGGTGGCGGTTCTGTCGCTGAAACCCACCATGGCTCAACTGGAGGAGACGGTTGCAAGGGCGTCCGGCGCTGGCGACATGTTTGCCGGGCTTGGGCCGGAGCACGGCGTTGTGGCGCGCATCCTTGAACTGACCAAGGAGTTGGACGAGGTGGAAGACCCTCGCGAATAGCCCTGGGAGGCGCGCGGCCATGCAGGACCTGCCCCTCTCCAAGGTCTATCGGCTCCTTGAACCCGGCCCCGTCGTGCTTCTCACCACGGCGCAAATGGGCCGGGCGAATGTCATGACTATGTCGTGGCATATGATGGTGGAGTTTACGCCGCCGCTCGTGGCCTGCGTTGTAAGCAGCGCCAACTACAGCTTTGCCGCCCTCAAAGCGAGCGGGGAATGCGTGATCGCGATCCCGGACGTGGAGTTGGCTCCAACCGTGGTGAGGGTTGGTAACTCCTCCGGGCGCGATACGGACAAGTTCGAGGCGTCCGGACTGACCGCCATGCGCGCCGCGCTCGTTTCGCCGCCGCTGATCGCCGAGTGCTTCGCCAACCTCGAATGCCGCGTCGCCGACACGCGGCTCGTTAACAAATACAACCTGTTCGTTCTTGAAGTTTTGAAAGCCTGGAAAGCCCCCGCGAAACGAGCCCCGAAGACGATCCATCATCAGGGCTACGGCCGGTTCGCGGTAGACGGAGAGATCATCGAGATCCCCTCGGAAAAGCCCTAAGCGCCGTGAGCTACCCAATACCGAAGCCGCTCGATTGCTTTCGCCATCGTCACCGCGAGGCGGCTTGATCTGTGTGCGCCAAAGAGGTGTAATACCAAGTCCGCTCGATCGCTTCCTGGCCGTCATAGCGAGCGAAGCGAAGCAATCCAGTTAAGTCACGGATGTGTCTCCTGGATCGCCACGGCGGCTTTGCCGCCTCGCGATGACGGCGGCGGAAGCGTTCCATCGGATTCAGTGTAACGGCGGCGCGGGACCGGGAAACCGGCTGCGCCTTTATCCTTTGTACGCGGTGTTTCCGGAGACATCCATTGCCACGCATCATCCTCTCGGTTCTCGCCGCATCGCTGCTGATATTCGCCGCCGCCAACGTTATGGACCCGTATATGGTCCCGGTGCGCTCGTGGTTGGCGGGCGGGATCGCCGTTGCATCGGTGCTCGGGCTGGCGTTCACCGCCGGCAGCCGATGGCGTTGGCGAGCGGCACGATGGGCGATCCTGGCGCTGTGGTGCGCGGTTCCGGCTACGCTGGCCGCCGCTGAGGCGGTGTTCTACTGGCGCAAACACATGGTGCTGGCAGAAAAGGGACCAGCGGTGCGAGCGCTCGGGCGGCATTTCATAGTGGGTTACACCAGCATCGGCGAAGTCGAGATACTGGCCGCCAGGGGCTTCATCGGCGGCGTTTTCGTGACCCAGCATAATGCACACGGCAAAACGCCGGCGCAGTTGCGCGCCGAAATCGACAGGCTTCAGAGTGCCCGCAAGGCGAACGATCTGCCGCCGCTGATCGTCGCAACCGATCAGGAAGGCGGCTACGTCTCGCGCCTATCGCCACCGCTTGAGCGGCGGCCGTTGCTGGCCACCATCGCCAATCTGCCCGCCGGGGAGCGCGAGGCCGCGGCGCATGCCTACGGGCTGGCGCAGGGCCACGAACTGGCCGCCGCCGGTATAACGGTGAATTTCGCCCCTGTGCTCGATCTGCGCCCGAGCCTTGGCCCCAGCCTCCTCGACCGTAACAGCCAGATCTGGCGCCGCGCCATTTCCGCCGATGCGAAGGAGGTTGCCGAGGTAGGGCTTGGCTACGTCCACGGTTTGCAGGAAGCCGGTGTGACGCCAACACTGAAGCATTTTCCGGGTCTTGGCCGTACCGCCAACGATACCCATCATTTCCGTACCGGCATCGGCGCCACCAGGGAGGAACTGGAGGCAACCGATTGGGCGCCTTTCCGGGAGGTGCTGGCGGGATCGCGGCCCATGCTGATGATCGGCCACGTAACGCTGACCGCCATCGATTCCGGGCATCCGGCCTCCCATTCGCGCGCACTGATCGACGGCATCGTGCGGCGGCAATGGGGTTTCCAAGGCGTAATCGTCACCGACGACGTGCTGATGTCGCCGATCTATCAATATGGCTTGTGCGAGGCACTTACCGAGGGCTTCAATGCCGGGATCGACATCGCGCTGGTGGCCTATGACATGCAGCAATTCTACCGGGTGATGCGCTGCGCATTGAATGCGCACAAATCGGGGTTGCTGGATGCCGCGCGCTTGGCGGAAAGCGACCGGCGCCTTTCGGCACTTACGCCATCGCCGCAATGACGGCATCGAAGCGATCTGACCCCGCAACGTAAAGCCTTAAGATTCGACGTGAAATAAGCGCGTCAGCCCGTTCTCCGCAGCAGTTGCGAAGGATGAAATGGTGCGGGATTTTTTGTTCGTCCTCCAAGCGCGGAAAGGGGCGCAACCGAGATATGTCCTTTTGCAATGCGGCGAACGGACAAAAAGACAAGCGAGATGGCGGGGCTATTTCACGTCGAGGCCTTAGCTGGCGATATACTGCCCGCCGTTCACGGTCAGCGTCGAGCCGGTGATGAAGGCCGCGTCGTCGCTCGCCAGGAACGCAACGCATTTCGCAATCTCCTCGGCCTTGCCCAAGCGGCCCACCGGGATCTGGCTGACGATGCTTTCGAGAACCTTCTCCGGTACCGCCGCCACCATCTCTGTGTCGATGTATCCAGGCGCTATGCAGTTGACCGTTATGCCCTTCTTGGCGTTCTCTTGCGCGAGCGCCTTGGTGAAGCCGATCACGCCGGCCTTGGCGGCCGAGTAGTTCACCTGTCCCATCTGGCCCTTCTGGCCGTTGATCGACGAGATGTTGACGATCCGGCCGCAATTGCGGTCGCGCATGCCATTGATAACCGGGCGCACCATGTTGAACATGCTGTCGAGATCGACCCGCATCACCTCGAACCATTGCTCGGGCGTCATGCGGTGCAGCATCGCGTCGCGCGTAATGCCCGCATTGTTGACGATCACGGAGACCGGCCCAAGTTGCGCCTCGACCTGGCGGAGCCCTTCCACGCAGGCCTCGTAGTTGCCCACGTCCCATCTGAACACCGGGATGCCGGTTTCCGCTTGAAACCTGTGAGCGGCTTCCTCGTTGCCGGCATAGTTCGCCGCAACCCTGAAGCCGCGCTTCTTAAGCTCCACGGAAATGGCATTGCCGATCCCGCGCGTTCCGCCTGTTACCACAGCAACCCTGGACATGGTCTCTCCAATTCAGGTCCAATGGCATTCATGCCATTGCGTATTAAGTGTTGTCGCGAATTGAGCGCAAAACTGGAGGCAGCTTGCTTAAGAGGCAAACCTCAAGGGCTGCCAGCGCTCCAGCTTTCGAACATACCGAGCAGCGCGTGCGCGGTGCTTACGTCGGCCAGGGTCAGGTCCGGCTCGACGGCCAGATGCTGGATCGAGCCGTCTATCGCCCACATCGCATACCGCTTCGAGCGCTCGCCCAATCCAAAGGGCCGGCCATCGAAGACGAGCCCCAAGCCCCTGGCAAAATCGCCATTCCCATCGGCGGGAAAGAGCATGCCCGGAGGCGCGCGAAGCGCTGTCCGCCAGGCATCCATCACATACGCATCGTTCACCGAGGTACATGCCACGACATCGACGCCCCCCGCCTTGAGCGTCTCAAACTCCTCGACGATTGCTGGCAAATGAAGGTGGTGGCAGGTGGGGATGAACGCGCCCGCGACTCCGAAAAGGGCCACCCGGCGCTGCGAAAACAATTCCCGGCTGGTCAGAGAGACGGTTTTGCCGCTCTCCACGATCTGGAACGTTGCCGGTGGGATGGGGTTAAACGCCGGGGCCATTGCACTCTCTGTTTGTCTGCGCGCACAGATAGTGGGTCCCCGAAGCATGGGCTACAACCGGGGGGGCATTCCCAATTGGGTCTAAGCCTTAAGCCGCAGTCTGGACACTTTCGCTCAAAGACGTGTCGCGGGCCGTTCCCTCGCAAGAGCTTGTGAAAAAATTGGCTTTGGCGTTCAATACGCCCATAATTTGGGTCCGCAGCGTCGCCCCCCGCGAAAGCGGGGCCCCATGTAACCGCTTGTTCCAGCGGTAGAAATGGATTTCCGCTTTCGCGGGAATGACGATCTGCAAGCAGCCCTCAATCGAAACCGGGCTAAACGCGCTCGACGCACATGGCGATGCCCATGCCGCCGCCGATGCAAAGCGTGGCAAGCCCCTTCCTGGCGCCGCGGCGCTTCATCTCGTAAAGCAGCGTGGTGAGGATGCGCGCGCCCGAGGCTCCGATGGGGTGGCCGATGGCGATGGCGCCGCCGTTCACGTTCACCTTTTCGAGGTCCCAGCCCATGGCCTTGTTCACCGCGCAGGCCTGCGCGGCAAAAGCCTCGTTGGCCTCGATCAGGTCGAGATCGTCCTTGGACCAGCCGGCCTTCTCCAGCGCACGGGTGGAGGCGGGGATCGGCCCGGTGCCCATGATGGACGGGTCGACACCGGCGGACGCGTAGGACACGATGCGGGCGAGCGGCTCAATGCCGCGCTTCCCGGCCTCGGAAAGCTTCATCACGACCAGGGCGGCCGCGCCGTCGTTGAGGCCGCTGGAGTTGCCCGCGGTGACGGTTCCAGCTTTGGGATCGAACGCGGGCCGGAGCTTCGCTACATCCTCAAGCGAGGCGTTCTCGCGGATATATTCGTCCTGCGCAAAGACGATATCGCCCTTGCGGCTCTTGATCGTGACGGGAACGATCTCCTCGCTGAACCGGCCAGCTTTCCTGGCGGCGGCAGCCTTCTGCTGCGAGGCAACGGCGAACTCGTCCTGCTGCTCGCGGCCGATCTGCCATTGGCGTGCTACGTTCTCCGCAGTGGCGCCCATGTGATAGCCGTTGAAGGCGTCCCAGAGGCCGTCCTTGATCATGGTGTCGATCATCTCAAGGTTGCCCATCTTCTGGCCCGCGCGAAGATAGGCGGCGTGGGGCGAAAGGCTCATGTTTTCCTGGCCGCCGGCGACCACGATGTCGCTGTCCCCGCTCTTGATCGCCTGCGCGGCCATGGCAACCGAGCGCAAGCCCGACCCGCATACGAAGTTGATGGTCATGGCGGCGATCTCGATGGGCAGCGAGGCCAGGATCGAAGCCTGCCTCGCGGGATTCTGCCCCTGAGCCGCAGTCAGCACCTGCCCGAGGATCACCTCGCTTACCTCGCGCGGCTCGACATTCGCACGCTTGAGCGCCTCGGTAATGACGGTCTGGCCGAGCCGATGGGCGGGAATGCCCGCCAGCGATCCGTTGAACGAACCAACCGGAGTGCGCGCGGCACTCGCGATCACAATGGCGTCTTGCCCGTCCATGCTTGTCTCCTCTCGGACTTCGAAGGAATAGGAACTTGCCGGCGCCAGCCCGCATTCGGGGGGCGGCTTAATAGCAATCTAAATTTTGATTAAGCTATTTCAGGTTGCAGTGCAACATGGCGGCAAACACAGAGAGTTGACCGACCGTTGCAGTCAGGGCAGCTGGAGCAGGCGCAAATGCCCGCATGCGCGTTTCCGTGGGAAAGACGGTTGCGGCGGAATCCGCCCTCGCAATCCCTGCCGGCGAAAATATTTGGGTAACTAAAAAAAACGGCAAGCCCGCCAAACAGGGCTTGCCGTCAGGAGGAGGAAACTGCGGGCCGCCCTCTTCCAACTGGGGCGGTCCCGAAGCGGTTTGGTCTAGGCGCGCTTGATGATGAAGCGGAACGTGTCGCCGTCCTTCGTCGATTCGACCAGCTCGTTGCCCGTGGTGCGGCAGAACGAAGCCATGTCGGCAACGGAACCCGGATCGGTGGCCAGCACTTCGAGCGTGCCGCCTTGCGGAACGTCGTTGAGCATCTTCTTGGTCTTCAGGATCGGCAGCGGGCAGTTGAGACCCTTCGCGTCCAGCGTCTTGTCAGCCATGGTAACACTCCTCCCTTGAACGGGCAGCTTGGTTTGAGATTTTAATGTGCGGCCGGGCTTAGATGTAGAGATTGATGTCGGACCTGACAGCGTTGTCCACCCAGGTAGCTGCTCCGCCAAGGATCGGCCCGTCGATCAGGTCTTCCTTTTTGATTTCGAAGAGGTCCAAGGTCATCTGGCAGGCGATCATCTTGACGTCGGCCTCGATGGCCATCTCGCGCAGTTCCTCAATCGAAGCGACGCCCTTCTTCTTGATCATGTTTTTCATCATGCTGGATGCCATCGAATCGATGCCCGGAATGGTGGACATCCAGTTGGGCATGCTCATGTGCATTCCCATCATAGGCATTTTCATCGCCGGGTTGCCCAGCGTCGAAATCTTGAGGTCCATTTTCTTAAGGAGCAGCCCAAGGCCGTAGAAGGTGAAGAACATCGTGGTGTTCACGCCCATCGCCGCGGCCGTGGTGGCAAGGATGAAAGGCGGATATGCCCAATCGAGCGTACCCTTGGTGACGATAATCGTCATGCTCTTCTGATTGGCCGCGCCGTCCGTCATGTCCGTTCCTTCCCCTGCGTTTTTGCCCCGAGCGGCATTTTATCACATTCGAATATCTCTATTAGTAGGGCGCCTGTCAATATCCGCTAAAGTTTCATGGCGGAATCGCAGACACAAAAACGGCGGGTGCCTGAAAAGGAACCCGCCGTAACAGCTTCGTTCTTAATCGTCCAGGACGCGCTTCAACTTGCCGATGCCCAGCATGCCCATCGCCCACTTCTCATAAAGCGGCTCGCTTTCGCCCCGGCGCATCTTGCGGATGAAGTACTTCTCGAAGGCGATCTTGGCCCTATGAACCCACTTGCCATCCGACGACCAGTTCACGTTGCGGGGCGGGATCTGGGGCTGCGCCACGAAGGCGATGCCGCCGTCGCCGAAATCGGCGATGCAAACCGCGTTCCAGGTTGCCTGGTGCGATGGTGCCTTGCCGCGCAGCATCTGGCCGATGTTGAGCGCCGTCGCCGTCACCATGGACTCGATCATGAAGCCGGTCTTCGGCACGCCGCAAGGAACCGGGGTTGGCCCGATCGGTGGGATCGCCACGCAAACGCCGACCGAGAAGACGTTCTTGAAGGTCGGGTTTTGCTGGTGCTTGTCGATCAGGATGAAGCCGCGCGGGTTGACGAGGCCTTCGACGCCCCGCACCGCCCCGATGCCTCGGAAGGCCGGAAGCATCATGGAGAAGCCGAAGGGCAGCTCATGCGTCTTGGCGACGGAGCCGTCCTCGGCCACCTCCTCGATGTACATTTTGCCGGCTTCGGCCTTCTTCACGCGCGCGTTGCAAATCCACTTGATGTGCTTGTCGCGCATCGCGCTTTCGAGGATGCCCTTGGTGTCGCCCACGCCGTCGAGGCCTAGATGACCGATATAGGGCTCCGCCGTGACGAAGGTCATCGGCACCTTGTCGCGGATCTTGCGGCGGCGAAGCTCCGTGTCGAGGATGAAGGTGTATTCGTAGGCTGGGCCGAAGCAGGAAGCGCCCTGCACCGCGCCGGTGATGATCGGGCCGGGTTTTTTGCAGAACTCGTCGAAGGCCTGGCCGGCATGCTCCGCGTGGTCGACGTGGCAAACCGATTGCGTGTGGCCGCCGTGGGGGCCAAGCCCCTCGATCTCGTCGAAGGC
>Ga0182021_10001324_pt1 | contig 28198 bp, 20 predicted proteins | sample 612E3MmetaG_FD_120493 | JGI IMG/M metagenome (GOLD analysis project Ga0182021, IMG submission 120493) | Permafrost microbial communities from Stordalen Mire, Sweden - 612E3M metaG (Illumina Assembly) | ecosystem: Environmental > Terrestrial > Soil > Wetlands > Permafrost | place: Sweden...
CAGGATGTTCTCCTCCGGGAGGTCCACCGCAGCATCAAGGATCGCACGCACCTCTGCCTCCACCGAGCGGCCATGCTTCGCCGCCCTGCCGCGTAGGCGTGCGTGGGTTCGTTCGTCCAGCTGCCGTATTGTCAATGCGCTCATCCCCAACCACCTCCGATAGCAATGCTAGCACCCCTATCGATCGGCTTCGCTCGCCCGCAGGACCTCGACGCCGGCCAAGGTGGTCTTTCACACCGACAAGGGGCACTCAAAAGGCCTCGGAGAGGGTCACCAGCTACGCGGTCGAGCTCCTTCGACACGGTGCCCGAACGCATCACTGCCATCAGAGGTTTTGTCACCGGCTGGAACGACCGCCCCACTCTTTCGTCTGGACCAGAACAGCCGACGAGATTCAGACGCACGACACTAGGTGCCTAACCTGGCCGGGCGACCGCAGCCGTCAGCTGTGCGGGGCACCCCGTTGGATGCCACGCCGCGAAGCCTCATGCCGAGGTCCGCGCCCGGAACGGGATAACGGCTGCGGTGCCCGGCGCGATGGCCGTTGGCTCGGCGAGGTTCGCGCTGAGCCAGGTGCCGAAGTTCTCTGCGTTGGTCGGGCGGAGGTAGAGGTAGCCCTGAACGCCGTCCGCCCCGATCCTTTCCAGGAGCCGCTGCTGGTTGAGGGTCTCGACCCCTTCGGCGATGGTCTGCAAACCCATTCTCTTAGCCATCGTGATGACCGCTTCGGTCACTGCGAGGTCTTCCGCATTCTCGGTGCTGCCGACGACGAACGACTTGTCGATCTTGACGATCTGAACCGGCAAGGATCGCAGCGTCGTCAGGGCCTTGTAGCCGGTCCCGAAGTCGTCGATGGCAATCACAATGCCGTGGGCGGCGAGGGCGTTGAGCTGTCTGATGGCCGCGGGCGAAGAGCCCGCGACAGCCGCGGTGAACTCCAAGACCAGTTGCTGCGCCGGCATGTTGAAGTTCCTGAGGCAGTCCAGCACGCTATCGATCAAATGCTCGTCATCGAGCTGCTGGGCGGAGATGTTGACGTGAATGGCCAGCGGCGCACTCGGATGGGCGTCGCGCCAGGTGGCGGCGTCGGCGCACGCGCGCCGTAGCACGTGGGCGCCGATGCTGCGGATGGCACCGGTGCGTTCCGCGACGCCAATGAAGTCGGCCGGGTAGAGCAGACCGCGCTGGGGATGCTGCCAGCGCACCAGAACCTCCACTGCCATGCACCGCAGGTCCGGCAGCGACAGGACGGGCTGGTAGCGCACAACAAGCTCACCATTCCTGGCGGCCACCGAAAGCTGCCGCTCGAACGACACCTCAGCCGGATCAACGCGCAGCAAACCAGCGTCGAAGATCTGAATCCTGCCCTTGCCGTGGGCCTTCGCCGCGTACATCGCCACGTCGGCATGGTGGATCAGCTGTTCGAGGTCGATCACGCCATTCGCAGTCACGATGCCGACGCTGGCACCCAGGTACGCCTCGCCGCCGCCGACCTGCATGGGAACCGCGACCGACTCGACAATCCGCTGCGCGACCTTTGCTGCCGCCTCGCTGCTGGTGTCACACAGCAGCACGGCGAACTCGTCCCCACCAAGACGTGCGCACAAGTCCTGCGGACGGGTTACCTCTCGCAGGCGGGCTGCGACCATACGAAGCAAGTTGTCACCCGCGCTGTGGCCGAAGACATCATTGACATCCTTGAAGTTATCGAGGTCGAACAGCAGAACGGTGGTTTCACCGGCACCCGCAGTATCGACCGCCGTCGATACAGCTGCGTTGAAGGACATCCGGTTGGCCAAGCCCGTAAGGCTGTCCTGCGTGGCCTGCACCGTCAACTCCTGGTGCATCTCGCTGCTGCGCAGGGCCAGGGTGACCTGGTTGGCCAAGCTCTCGACGGCGACGACCGCTTCGACGGACACGCTGCGCGGAGAGCCGAGGATCAGCCACGCACGCCCGTGGTCCTGGTGCAATTCCGGCAATGATAAGCAGACCCAGGCACACGAGACCCCCACCGCGTCGTCCAGCTCCGTGTGACCCTGAATCGTTGGAGAGCCCGTTCCGCCGTCGCCGTCAAATACCGACAGGACGGTTGCGGGCAGGGTCGCTGGGACGCCGGTGAACTCGCCCGTCGCACCAACCACGCGTAGGGCCGCTCCCTCCCTGATCACCTTCAACACGCGCAGTCCGGGCACTGCCGCACAAATCCCGCCATACGCCACCCAAGCGATCTGGCGGATCTCCACCGCCTCTGTGACACCTAACAGCTCTGACCCCACCGACATGTGCACCTTGTCCAGGCGCGCAGCCTGTTCTCTCGCCTGAACACTCGCGGCGAGGTGTCGCGCCACGACGACGGTCAGAAACATCGTCGGAAAGACACCGACCAAAGGGCCGACCGCCATGCCCCCGGTATGCCCGGGCACGTAGGGCCACAACGGGAGGGAGACGCCGATCGCGCCCGCGTACAGGCTGCACCGCAGCACGGCGCGGAGGCTCGAACCGTACAGAGAACGAAACCACAGCGCAGCGAACACCACTGAGAAGACGGCGGTCGGCTCAGGGGAGGCCAAGGCGAAAGCCAACAAGGCCACCGCGTCCACCAGGTCCATCACGAGCGGTGCGCTTCGCCGTAAGTATCCCGCGCACACGGACAGCCCGAGCACCACCGCACTGGCCACGCCAACCAGCCACATCGTGCCGTGGGCTACGGAGAGCGGCGCAGGCAGCGCCAGCACAAGGGACACCAAGACCAGCATGACGAACAGCCAGCGCGTCCCCTCCGCAAAACCCTCAGGCCGGCGAACCCGCGCCCGAACCAGAGCTAGCAATACGGACAGTCGGGCAGGCACCGCGAGCGGTGGTGTTCTGAACATGCACGTTCCCCTATCGTTCGGTAGCTCGGCTGACCGCGTGGGTCCCGTGGCTTTGCGTCCCCGCCTTGCAGCGGGTTTGCCTTTTCGTCGAAATCAATCCTGCTCAACGCATACATCACTAAATCACAAAGCAATTCGGGTTCCGCCCGGAAGGTCAATTCCCGTCAAGGGGCAGTTGCCGTCGAGGCATCTCAGGGAGGCGCTCGGGTGGTGGCAGAGCTCGAGGACGACCGGACCTTGCATTCCCGCCAAATATCAGTAGCGCCGGATCGCAACGAGGAAGGCGCGACAGTTCCGCATTATGAGAGTTATCTCGCTCGTAGGCGTGTTCGCGAACTGGCAATAGGGAATCCGCGCCTGCTCGTTGCGTCATCGGCGGCTTGCTCGTCGCGCCGATGCGACGAAGCGAAGGACGTGGCTGAGGCCTTGGCGTGATGGCTTCCGAACGAAGGCAAGCCGGCCCTTCCCCGGTTCCGAATCCGGTGTCTCGCTGACCATGCTGCTGCGACCTGGAGTCATATCTGTCGGCAGACCAACGTTTCATATCTTTGTCCCCAAGGTCGCGGACGACTCAGGTTTCGCGAATCTACGGTGCGGTGCATCGCAAGCGTTCGAATCCTCAAGTAGGGGGGTGTCCGGGGATGGCTGAGCGGCGGGCCGGCGGTTGAGCCAGTTCTCCAGTTGATCGGCCGGCACGGGTCTGGATATGAGGTAGCCCTGAGCCTGGTCGCAGCCAAGGCGGGTCAACTCGGTGAAAGTGGAGGTGTCCTCGACGCCTTCGGCGACGACACGCAGATCCAGACGGTGGGCCAGGTCGATGGTCGAGGAGACCAGGGCTAGGGTGCGCGGGTCGTGGGTCATGGGACCAATGAACGAGCGGTCGAGCTTCAGTTCGTCGATAGGAAGGTCGCGCAAGTAGCTCAAAGAGCTGTAGCCGGTGCCGTAGTCGTCCACGGAGATCTGGACGCCGCTGTCCCGAAGCCGGGCCAGGATGGACCGGGCCCGGTCGCGGTCGGCCATCAAGAACTCCTCGGTGATCTCCAACTGCAACCCGGACGGCGGGACTGACCGCGCAGCGAGCATCGCCATGACCTTTTCGGGCAAGTTGTCGTCGACAAGGCAGCTTGCCGAAAGATTGACCGCGACGGTCACTGACCGGCCCTGGGCGGCCCAGAGCGCCGCCTGGTCTAGGGCGTTCTCTAGCACCAGCTGGGTCAGTGACGGCATCAGTCCGAACTGCTCGACCAGGCCGAGGAAGGCGTCGGGATAGAGCAAGCCACGGGTCGGATGCTCCCAGCGAATCAACGCCTCCACACTATGGACTTCAATCGTGTCCAGGTCGATCTTGGGCTGGTAGTGCAGGAGGAGCTGCTCATTGGCTATTGCGACCCGTAGCTCGTCCACCATTTGTAGTCTCGCGGCGCCGTCGGCGTCATCAGCGATGCAGTGGACCTGATAGCCCGTGGACAAGGCCTTGGCCTTGTACATGGCGACGTCGCCTCTGCGGAGCAGTTCATTCAGGTCAAGGTCGTCGTCGGAGGACAGGGCTATGCCGATGCTGACGCCACTTTGCAGTGATATGCCCTCGACGACGAATGGTTCGCCCATCGCCGCGCCCAACCTAGCGGCGGCATTTATGGCCTCGTCATGCCCGGCATCCTCGAGCAGTACTGCGAACTCGTCGCCGCCCAGGCGGGCCAGCAGGTCGCCACCGCGCAGGTTCTCCCCCAGGCGGGCACCCACCTGGACAAGCAGCTGGTCCCCGGCGCGATGTCCCAGGCTGTCGTTCACTTCCTTGAACTTATCCAAGTCCAGCATGAGCAAGGCTTGGCTTCGGTGACATGGTTCGGCCAGGCGCGTGCGCGCCTCGGCAAACAAGGCCCGCCGGTTAGGCAACCCCGTGAGCTCGTCGGTGGCGGCGGTCAGAAGGCGTTGGTGCGCCATCCCCGCGAGAAGGCGAGCGGCCGCCTCGGAACGGGCCACCGCCGCCAGCAGGGTCACCCCCGCCAGGGTCACAGCCAGTGTCGATAGGGGCACCCTGGTGCCGATGACAAGGACTCCCAACCCCGCGATGGTGGCCAACGACGAGACCGCCAGGGCCGCCGGACGGGTGGCCGGGCGAGGCGCGTGCGTCGCGGTCTGCCCGCCCTGGGTAGCACCGTCGACCCACATCGCCATGAGGGCGAGTCCGATCGCCCACCCAGCGTCTAGCGGCGTGCCCTGCACATAGGTTCCCGCGGTCGCCTGCAGCCCGTAGACCACGTCCGCGGAAGTGAAGGCGAGCAGGCCACAGACCAGCAGAGCCCATCGGCTGCCCATGCGAACCCCCCGCAGAGCAGCTATTCCGGCAATGGTGGCGACGAGCACCAAGTCAAACGCTGGGGGCGCCACCGCAACGGCCGTGGCGACGGACAAAGGGGCCGCCGTTGCGGAGTCCAGAATCGGGTCCATCACGACTGCCAACACGGCAGCTGCACCGAGGGATCCGACTGCGCAGTCCAGCCACACGGATCGTGCCAGACCCCGCGCATTGCGGCGGACCGTGGCGATCAACGCTCCCAGCAGCAGCGGGTAGACCAGCAAATACCCGACATCTGCCGGCGAAGGGAACGGCAGCGACGCGCCACCAATGGTCATGAGGATGTAGTACGTGTCGCCCGCGGCGAACGAGGTCACCCCAGCTGCCGCGAGGAGGACCTCCAGACGCCGGCGCCCGACCCGGTAGACCGCCAGCCAGCACACCGCCGCCGGCACCCACACGGTCAGCATGCCCATCCATCCGTCCACGACGGTACTGACCCAGCCTTCCAAGGCCGGGGCCCAGCCGACGCCGCGCAAGGCCAGAGCGGTCACATAGACGGCCCCAAGCAGCCACATCGCCCGCACCGCCCACGTTCGCCAAGCCAACCCTGTCTTTGAGAGCATCACTGCACCAGGTCAACGTGGCGAGAGACTGGTTGCCCAGCGACGCCGAGGGGGGTCCGCGTGACCAAGACCCGGTCCAGGGAATGCGGCCGGTTGCCGATGTCTGTGGACTGGTCCAGTTCCGGCCGGTTGCTCAGCCAGTGGTCCAACTCGACCGCAGAGACCGGCCTGGACAGGAAGTAGCCCTGGGCTTGATCGCAGCCCACTCGCCTCGGCTCGGTGAAGACGACGCTTGTGTCCCCTCCTTCACCCGCCGTCGTCGCGGCGCCGGTAGGCGCGGTGCTTCCCGTCGCGGTCCAGGTCTGTGTCAGACCGGATCCGGTCACGTGCTCGCACCGCCCGAGAAGGCGGGTCTCGGGGCTTCGTAGGCGGAGGCATTCCTTGCGTTTGCAACGACCAGCGACAGAGAGCGAGATTCGATAGGCAGGGACCTATCAAGCGAGCGCGACAACGACGCGTGTCTCCTCAAGAGTGAGCTGCCGTCTGCCCAAGCAGGACGCAGTGATACACCAGGAACACCGACGCTACCGGCGAGGCCCGGCTGGCGTAGGCGCCATGAGGATCCCCTCACCGTCACTCGTTGGCCGGCTCCTGGGGATCTCCCGCCACAACACTCGAGCGGGGTACCTTTGGAGTAACTTCACCGCTCGAATCGTCACCGGATGCTCGACTGGTCACAACTACGCATGATTCTTGCCATATGCCCTAGTGGATGCCCGATTGGCCCGGTTGGTCACCCACCGTCCGCCACTGCCGCCTGGGCGTGTTCTTTCATTCAAGTCCAGTTAGGCCCACCGCTCCACCCCGCGTCTGTCGCACAGGGCCTCCTGGGCGGCATCGCAGGTAGGAGCCGAGGTCACTGGATCCCAGCGATGGCTTCATCCGATTGATCGAACGAGACTCCGCCTGACATGCGCGGTCGAGCTCCTCGGTCGTCGCGCATCTGTCAGAACCGCAGGAGTGCCTTGATGGCCCGGCGTTCGTCCATGGCCCGGTAGGCCTCGGCCGCGTCGTCGAAGGGCAGTTCGAGGTCGAAGACCCGTCCCGGGTTGATCTCACGCTTCATGATCCGGTCGATGAGCTCGGGCAGGTAGTCGCGCACCGGGGCGGGGCCGCCGTGGAGGTGTACGTGGGAGAAGAAGAGCTCGAGTCCGGGCAGGCTCACGTCGTGGGAGACGCCCACGTAGCCGACGTGGCCGCCCTGGCGGGTGGCGCGGATCGCCTGCATCATCGACTCCTGGGTACCGACCGCTTCCAGCGCGCTGTGGACACCGAGCCCGCCGGTGAGCTCCTTGATGCGAGCCACGCCCTCATCGCCGCGCTCGGCGACGATGTCGGTGGCGCCGTACTCGAGGGCGAGCTTCTGGCGGGGCTCGTGACGGCTCATGACGATGATCCGATCGGCACCGAGCAGCTTCGATGAGAGCACGGCGAGCAGTCCGACGGCCCCATCTCCGATGACGGCGACGGTCTTGCCCGGTCCGACCTCGGCGGCCTTCGCGGCGAACCAGCCGGTGCCGAGCACGTCGGAAGCTGCCAGAAGGCCGGGGATCAGGTCTGGGTCGGGCATGGTCGGTGTGGCGACGAGGGTGCCGTCGGCGAGGGGGACACGCAGGTACTCGGCCTGGCAGTTCTCCGCCCCCATGGGACGGCGGTCGAGGCACGAGCTCTGGTAGCCGGCGCGGCAGATCTCGCAGGTGTTGTCCGAGGCGAAGAAGGAACCGACGACGAAGTCACCGGGCTTGACGTTCTTCACGCTCGGCCCGACCTCCTGGACGACGCCGCAGTACTCATGGCCGACGGTGACGGGGTCGACGATCGGGTCGATGCCGCGGTAGGCCCACAGGTCGGAGCCACAGACGCAGGCGGCAGCGAGCTTGATGATCGCGTCGCCGTCCTCGACGATCTGGGGCTGGGGTACCTCTTCGACGCGTACGTCGTGGGCGCCGTACAACAGGACTGCTCGCATGATGGTGTTCCTTTCGTTGGGAGTCTCGGGGTCACGCAGCGGCCACGAGCCACCGTGACGTACGGGTCAGCGCGATGGCGGTCAGCGATGCTGCGGTCAGGAGGAGGATGATCACGGCCATCGGGACGGCCGTCCGGTCGCCACCGAGGCCGGCCAGGGGAGCGATCACTCCGGCCATGCACCACTGCAGGAAGCCGAGCACCGCGGACCCGGTTCCGGGGTGTTGGGGGACCTCGTTGGACGCGAGCGCACCGGCGTTGGCCGCCACGAGTCCCTGTGCGCTCATCAAGACGAGGAAGCCGACGATGGCTACCCACAGGGGCATGCCCCACCACACCGCACCCACCAGCAGCAGGAGCCCGGCGGCCCCGGTGGTCACGAGCCCGATGGTGATCACGGTGCGGGTGCGGACCCGGCCGGCCAGCTTGCCGGCGACGAGAGTCGCGAGGGCCAGTCCGACCGCGTTCCCTGCGAACACGATGGAGTACGTCATCGGGGACAGGCCGTTCATCGACTGCAGGATGAACGCCGAGGTCGCGACGTAGGCGAACGTCACTCCCATCGAGAACGCCATCACCACGAGGTAGGCGACGAACCGGGGCCGACCGAGCACCTGCCCTGCGGCGTGAACGAGCCGCCCGAGCCCGCCCGCATGGCGGCGCTCAGGCGGCAGGGTTTCGGGCACGGCGAACGCTACGGCGACGGTCATCGCCGCCGCGAAGACTGCAAGGACAAGGAAGGACACCCGCCAGTGCGACAGCAGCAGGATCAGTCCGCCCATCAGCGGCCCCACCACCGGCGCGATCCCGCCAACGCCGGCGACCACGTTCAACGACCGCACGAGATGGACTCCGGAGGCGAGGTCGACGACCACAGCGCGCGCGATCACCATGGCCCAGCCGCCTGAGAGTCCCTGTACGAACCGGGCGGCCAGCATGATCGGGATCGACGGGCTCCAGGCGCATGCCAGCGATGCGAGCGTCAGAAGGATCAGCGCGGCCAGCAGGGGCTTGCGACGTCCGCGCTGGTCCGAGACCGGGCCACCGACGAGCTGGCCGAGCGCCATGCCGATGAAGAAGGTCGTCAGCGACAGCTGCACCTGCGCGGCGCTCGCGTGCAGGTCGGTGGCCACAAGGGGGAACGCCGGCACGTACATGTCGGTGGCCAGCGGTGCGATCCCGCCGACGAACACGACCGTCGCAAGGATCGCTCCGGTCAGCGTGTCGGACGCTCCACCGGAACCTGAAGCAGGGCCTGCGTCGACGCTCATCGCCGTGCTCTCTGTCGCGGTGTGGGTCACGCTGTCCATGCAACCAGCCGACCGCCCGATGAGGGAGTCCCGCTGGATGGGTGTACTGCGAGGGTGTGTCTACCCGGGTGTCGGGGACATACCGTTGAAGCCATGGACAACCGAGCCGAGGCGCGAGAGTTCCTCACCTCCCGGCGAGCCAAGCTGGCTCCCGGTGACGTCGGACTTCCCGACGCCGGACGTCGGCGAGTCCCTGGGCTGCGCCGCAGCGAGGTCGCCGCGCTGGCCGGAGTGAGCGTCGAGTACTACGCCAGGATCGAGCGGACCGGCTTCGCCGGGGTCAGCCCGGCCATCCTGCACGCCATTGCCCGCGCACTCAGGCTGGACGCCGCCGAACGCGCACACATGCTCCACCTGGCCGAGGCGTCGGACGGGACGAGCGTGCTGCTGCGGCCGCGGCGGAGCTCGTCCCGGCCGTGGTCACCTCGACCCAGCCTGCAGTGGGTGCTCGACACCATCACGGGCGGGCCGGCGATCGTCCGCAACGGTCGGATGGACCTGCTCGCCGCCAACGCGCTGGGCCGGGCGATGCACTCATCGCTGTACGAGCGGACGGCCGCGGGCGCCCCGAACTTCGCCCGCTACACGTTCCTCGACGACGACTCCCACACCTTCTACCCCGACTGGCACACCGCGGCCGACATCTGCGTCGCCATCCTCCGCACAGAGGCCGGGCGCGACCCGCACGACCGGCAGCTCCAGGACCTGGTGGGTGAGCTGTCGACCCTCAGCGACGAGTTCCGCCGGCGATGGAGCAGCCACGAGGTACGCCTGCACGGAGCAGGGACCAAGATCTTCCATCACGGTGTCGTCGGCGACCTCGACCTGGCCTACGAGAGCGTCGACATGATCTCGGACCCCGGGCTGACGCTCACCATCTATGCCGCGGAACCAGCCTCCCGCACAGCGGGGGCCCTGCGCCTGCTCGCGTCCTGGACCGCTGCGCCCGTCGCTCCGGCTCCCGAGACACCCAAGAGATGAGGCGAGATGACGCTCGGCCGACGTTCGGGAGCCCAGTCCTGTACTACCGGGACGTGGGCCTGACGAACGCCGCACCCCAGCCCTCAGCGGGCCCGATACCGATCCTGGCGGTTCGGCTCGTCGCCCGGTTCGCGCGCCTTCTCGTCGTTGGGGACAACAGGTTACGTCCAAGGGGGCGGTGGATTCGCGGTTGCCAACGAAACGTAACCCCATCGGTCGGGTAGCGGCTGACGGCGACCACGGCCCCACGTGACCGGGAGCCCTCGGTGAAGGTCAGCTCGCAACACCAGAAGCGACCGTGAGACGTCGGGAGGTGCCACGCCATCGTCCTTGTGACGGTTCTCCGACGAGCGTCGGTTCCGTAGCATGGGGCTATGTCGCGCCGTACGTTGATCCTTGCTGCTGGGGTCGGCTCCGGCCACAACAGTGCCGCCCGGGCCATCGAGGCCGAACTGCTGGCAAGAGGTCTCGGCGGCGAGGTTCGTCGGGTGGATGTTCTTGACACCACGAATGAGGTGTTCAACAAGCTGTACGACGACGCCTATTTCGCTTTGGTGGCTGAGGTGCCGTGGTTGGTGGGCTGGGGTTACGACCGCATGGATGCACCCTTCAAGCTCGCAACGGCGACGCGCTGGTTCGAGCAGGCCAACACGACGTCGATGGTCCGCGAGATCCGGGACTTCCAGCCCGACCTGGTGATCTGCACCCACTTCCTGCCGGCACGGATGGTGTCGCTGATGATCGCCAGGGGGCACCTCAGCGCGCCGCTGGCTCTGGTGACCACCGACTACGACTTCCAGGGAATGTGGCTCACCGTCCCGGTCACCCAGCTGTTCGTTGCGCGGGAGGAGACCAGGCAGTTCCTCCTCAGCCTGGGGCTGCCCGAAGATCGGGTGACTTCTTCCGGGATCCCGGTACGGACTGAGTTCTCCGCCCCGCTCGACGCGGAGGACGTGAGGGCCCGCTATGGTCTGCGCCCGGACGTTCCCGTGGTGCTGATCTCGGCCGGTGCTGCCGGCGGCCCGAGGACCCTGCACGTGGTTCGCCAGGTGCTGGCGATCAGCCAGGGCCTCCAGGCGGTGGTCGTGTGCGGTCACAACGCTGAGCTCAAGGAACAGGTCGACGCACTGGTGGCCGGGCGGGACGACTTCCATGTGCTGGGCTTCACCACGGAGATGCCGCAGCTGATGAGGATCTCGTCGCTGTTCGTGGGCAAGCCCGGCGGTCTGTCGAGCTCGGAGTGCATGGCCGCGGGGCTGCCGATGGTGATCATCGACCCGATCCCGGGTCAGGAGGAGCGCAACGCGGACTTCCTGCTCGAAGAGGGTGCGGCGGTGCGCTGCAACTACTCCACGACTGTGGGCTACAAGATCTCTCTGTTGCTGGCCGATCCGGCGCGGCTTGCGGCGATGGCGGCCAACGCGCGTCGGATCGGGCGTCCGGACGCTGCCGAGGTGGTGGCCAAGACCTCCTTGGCGCTGGCAGGGCACTCCTTGTGGATCAGCCGAGAAGCCCAGCGACAGATCCAGCGGGTCTCCAGCGAGGCAGAGGAGGCAGCCCAGCCCGGTGAGAACCTGCGGACACTGATCGACCAGCAGACCGGGGAGTCTCTCGCGCTGGTGCTGGAGTCAGAGTTGCCGACGCTCGGCGCCTCACCACATGCCTCGTCGGTGGAGCTGTCCCGAACCAGGTTGAAGGCCCTGCGTTGGCAGCCGGAGTACTTCGCGCTCGCGACGGCAGGGATCTGGCTGTTGGGTGATGCGGAGACGCTGATGATCGGAGTTCGCTGACGGGGTGTCCCTCAGGGGACTCGAACCTGCGCTGCTTGCACGAAGTCGCCCCGGTGGAGCTCGTCTCCCCGATCAGTACAGCTAGCCCGCGAGGACCTGTCGGGCGAGGGCAGGGATGCTCGCGAGCTCGAGGGCGACCCGCTCGCCGGGGACCAGGCCGTCGCGGGATGAGCCTCGCAGCTGTACGAGCACGAGCTTGCCGTCCTCCAGCGCCACCGTCACACGGGACGTAGCGCCCATGAACCCGGTGGTGACGACCGTGCCCACGCCGTCGGGCGCGGGCGTGAGCGTGATGCTCTCCGGCCGGACGAGCACCGTGACGGGACCCGTCGGCGAGCCCGGGAGCAAGGGCACGGTCTGTCCCAGCACGTGCGCCACCCCATCTTTCGCGTGACCGTCCAAAGCGTTCGTCGTACCGATGAAGTCGGCGACGAACGGCGTCCGGGGATGGCTGTAGATCTCTCGAGGAGTGCCCACCTGTACGAGCCGGCCCGACTCCATGACGCCGATCCGGTCGGCGACGACGAGCGCCTCCTCCTGGTCGTGCGTGACGAACAGCGTCGTGATCCCGACCTCGGTCTGGATCCGGCGGATCTCGTCCCTGAGCTGGACGCGCACCTTGGCGTCGAGGGCCGACAGCGGCTCGTCGAGCAGCAGCACCTGGGGCCGTACAGCCAGCGCTCTCGCGAGCGCGACCCGCTGCTGCTGCCCGCCGGACAGCTGGTGGGGGTAGCGGTCGCCATGGCCGCCGAGTCCGACGAGCTCGAGGTTGTGCGCCACAACTGCAGCGCGCTCCCGCGAGGGGACCTTGCGCAGGCCGAGAGCGAACTCGATGTTGCCCTCGACGGTGAGGTGGGGGAACAGCGAGTACGACTGGAAGACCATCGCCATGTCGCGCTTGTTCGCCGGCAGCCGGGTGACGTCGCGACCGCCGACGGTCATCGTGCCGGAGTCGACGCCCTCGAGGCCCGCGAGCGCGCGGAGAGCAGTCGTCTTGCCGCATCCGGACGGTCCGAGGAGCGCGACGAGCTCACCCGGTGCGAGTTCGAGGGTGAAGTCGTCGAGAGCCTTGACCTTGCCGAACGTACGGGTGAGGTGGGACAGGCTGACGGCAGCGGAGGTCATGGTGTCGGTCATGAGATGCCCGATCTGGTCGAGGGACGTATGCGTCGCTCCTGCAGGGCGACGAGGAGGTCGAGGGCGACCATGAGCACGATCGTGCCGCCGAGGACGAGCAGCGAGACCGCGGCGGCGATCTGCCCGTCGGACAGGTTGATCTCGAACAGCGCCGTCTGCAGGTTCGTACGGGCCAGCATGCGCGCGAACGTGAACTCGCCGAGCACGACGGCGAGGGTCACGAACACCGAGGAGACGAGGGCGCTGCGCAGGATCGGTACGAGTACGCGCAGAAGCACGGTCGGCCACGAGGCGCCGAACGACCTTGCGGTCTCGGACAGCGTCTTGAGGTCGATCGCCCGCAGGCCCGAGTCGAGGGCGCGGTAGACGTACGGGAGGCAGAGGATCACGTACGCGAACGCCAGCCAGATCGTGTTCGAGTCGAGGATCTTCGTCGAGATCACGAGGTACACGGGCGCGAGCCCGACGACGAGCACGACCGCCGGGATCGTGAGTGGCAGCAGACAGACGAACTCGACGACCTTCACCATGCGGGGCAAGCGCAGCCTGACAAGGACCATCGTGGGAAGCAGCAGGCCGAGCGAGATGACGATCGCCATGACCGCCATGACCAGCGAGTTGGCGAGGCCCTCGCGGAGCAGGCTCAGCTTGTCGGACTGCCCGCCGCCGAACAGGGCCTGCCACGCGACCGCATCCACTTTCCCGGTGAGCGGGAAGCGCACGGAGAAGTCGGCGAGCGAGGCGAGCGGTACGAGGAAGTAGACGAGCGCGAGCCCGAGGACGATGCGCCTGAACCAGGCTCCCCGAGGCTTCACTGGGACCACCTGGCGGCACGCTTCATGAGGAGTGCGTACGCCCCCATCACGAGGGCGACGACGACGATCATCCCGAATGCCAGCGCCTGTGCGTACGCGTCCATGCCGAGGTCGTTCTCGTTCCGCAGCGCGGACTCGATCTCGAGCGGCACGATGACGGACTGCTGGCTGATGAGCGCGGCGGCTGTCGCGAACGCGCTGAACGCGTTGGCGAACAGGAGCAGGAAGCTGCCCAACAGGCTCGGCAGGAGGATGGGTCCGGCGACGCGGGTCCAGTACGTCCACGTCGTACCACCCAGGTTCTCCGTCGCCTCGCGCCACTGGGGGCGCAGGCCCTCGACCGCCGGCAGGAAGACGATGACCATCAGCGGGACCTGGAAGTAGCAGTACACGAGCGCGACGCCGCCGAGCGACGACAGGAAGCCGGGGTCGGGTGTCAGCGCGGGGAACGGCGTGAGCAGGCGGGTCACGAGACCGTTGATGCCGATCGTGGCGATGAACGCGAACGCCAGCATCACGCCGCCGAACTGGGCGGTGACCGACATGAGCGCGGTGAAGATGCGTCGGCCGAGGGAGCCCGTGGGGCTCAGCGACAGGGCGTACGCGATGACGCCCCCGGCGACCGCGCCAATGAGCGCGGTGAGGGCGGAGATCCACAGCGAGGTCGCGAAGATGTTGACCGTACGAGGGCTCAGGACCTGGGTGAAGCCGTTGAGGGTGAAGCCACCGCCCCGCGCCGTGAACGCGCCCGCCACCACGAGGATCGTGGGCAGCACGAGGAAGGTCGCCGTGTACGCGAAGAACGGCACCGTGCCCAGCGCGTTCACGACAGCGGGTGAAACCGGGCGGGACGCGCTGGCAGCGTCCCGCCCGGCGGTAGTGGTGGTCGCTGTCACGCGACCGCTGCGTCCCAGTTCGCCTTGACGAACGCGGTCGCAGCCGACGCTTCGGCGGACGTCGGCGTGGCCGGAGTCCCGGACACGGACGGTAGGTTCGCCGCAGCCGTGGCGTCGAGCGTGCCGTCGGCCTTCATCGAGTCGAACAGGATCGGGCGCGCTGCGCCGGCGAGCCACATGTTCTGCGCGTCGGCGGAGTACAGGTACTCCTCCCACAGTCGCGCTGCGGCGGGGTGTGGAGCGTCCTTGTTGACGGCCTGGTTGTAGTAGGACGCGATCTCGCCGCCCTTGGGCACGAACACCTTCCAGTCGACGCCCTTGGCCTTGAGCCGCGTGATGGTCGAGGCCTGGTTGTACGTCCAGTCGAAGACCACGCCGTGCGTACCGGAGTCGATCGTCCCGGAGGTGACGTCCTGGAGGTTGAGCGTCCCGGCAGCCTTCAGCTTCTTCACGTAGTCGATGCCCGGCTGGAGGTTGGCGAACGTGCCGCCGTACGCACCGTTGACCATGAGGAAGCCGTTGAAGGCGGCTCCCGCCTCGGCAGGCTTGCCGTTGAAGGCGACCTGGCCCTTGAACTTGGAGTCAGTGAGCTGGTCCAGGGATGTGATCTCACCGAACTTCGTCGCGTTGTAGCCGACGGTCATGACGCCCGTGTAGTCGTTGACCCACAGGCCGGTGGACTCCTTGTTGCCTGCGGCGATCTTGTCGAAGGCCGCGACCTTGTACGGAGCGAAGCGATCGGTCGAGCTCAGCGCCACGTTCGCGCCGACGTCGAACACGTCGGGTGCCTTGTCGGTGCCCTTGTTCTTGTCGGCGGCGTCGATCTCCTCCTTGGAGGAGGCGTCGGGGAGGATCGAGTTCACGGTGATGCCGTACTTGACCGCGAAGGCCTTCTTGATGGCTCCGTAGTTGGCCCAGTCGTCGGGGAGGGCTACGACGTTGATCGTGCCCTCGGCCTTGGCGGCCTTGACGAGGGCGTCGATCCCGCCGAAGTCGGTGAGCGAGGTGGCGGTGCCCGACTTGGTCGCGGCCGAGCCCCCCGAACTGGCCGCGGGGGTGCCGGTGGTGGACGAACAAGCCGGGACGAGCATCAGCAGTGCTGCGATACCGGCGACGAACGTGAACTGCTTGCGCACGAGGTACTCCTCTTCTGTGGTCGATTCGAAACCACAGTGCTCATAGCAAATCCACACTCGGTAAATGGCGGATGCCTGGGAGGTGAACCGGTGACGTCTAGTCAGTGGAGGACCCCGCGCGGGTCGACTCACGTCCGCTGCAGACGTGGATTGGCCCGGCCCGGCCTTCAGCAGGGAGGAGTTGAGGGTACGACGTCGGCGCCCAGCAGCTTCTCTGGCTGCCATCTCTCTTCGAGATTCTCGCGCCTCGAGTTGTCCGGAGTTGGGGCACGACCTGAGCACCTTGAGCTATCGAGTCAACTCGCCACGAACGTCGGTCACCAGCCGCGCGAGCACCCGCGAGGCGACCCCGAGCCGAGAGCTGTGAAGAAGGGAGGGGAGGGGTACAGGACCGAGCGTTTCAGCCATCTTGCTCATTTGAGTGGGTGGGCGCATCAGCCGCCGTGGGCGAGCACATCGTCTGCCATGATCCGGGTGGATGGCCCAGTTCCTCGCTCCGGGGCGACGGTCGCCTAGGACCGTAGGAGGCCTATACCGATGATGGATTCCCTGAACCAGCAAGCCGTCACGACGGCCACCCAGACACGCGCGATCGCCTTCGGTGAGTGCGCGCTCTCCGCCACCGGCGACTTGTTCGCGGACCAGTTTCCAGGTTCCCGAGTGCTGGTCGTGGCCGACGAGAACACGTTCGCGGCCGCTGGGGAGCCGGTCGTAGCCTCATTGCTCGCAGCAGGGGTGGCGTTCGTCGAACCACCGTTCATCTTCCCCGGAGTGCCCACTCTGTACTCGAGCTACGACAACGTGGAAGTGCTGCGCGAGCACCTGCGTCCACTGACGGACACCGTCGTGTGCTCGATCGCCGCCGGGACCTTGAACGACATCGCCAAGCTCGCCAGCGGAGAGCTGGACAGGCCGTACATGAATGTCTGCACGGCGGCGTCAGTCGACGGCTACGCCTCGTTCGGCGCCTCAATCTCCGTGGACGGCTTCAAGATCACCCGTGACTGCGCCGCACCAGCAGCGATCGTGGCGGACATTGGCGTGATGGCCGGCGCCCCCGCACGCCTCACCGCCACCGGCTATGGCGACCTGATCGAGAAGGTTCCGGCCGGGGCAGACTGGATCCTTGCTGACGAGCTGGGCATCGAGCCCATAGATCCGTACGTGTGGGGCCTGGTCCAGGGGACGCTGCGGGATGCGCTGGCCTGCCCCGACAGGATCGCCGCGAGGGATCGTACGGAGATCGCGAAGCTGGCCGAAGCCAACATCATGTCCGGGCTGGCGATGCAGGCGATGGAGTCGTCCCGCCCGGCCTCAGGGGCGGGACACCAGTTCTCGCATGTCTGGGAGATGGAAGGCCACGGCTTGGACTGGGAGCCGCCCCTGTCCCACGGCTTCAAAGTGGGCATCGGCACGATCGCCTCGTGCGCGATCTGGGAGGCGACCCTCGCGCTCGATCTGCAGCAGCTGGACGTGGACCGGGTGGTGGCGTCTGCCCCGTCGACCGAGGAGCTCCAGCGGCGGTGCCGTCAGCTGCTCCGACCGAGGATCGCGGAAGCGGCGCTGCCTCAGATCCTCGCCAAGCACTTGACCGGGGAGGCTCTGCGCGCGCGCATCGAGCTGATCGTGGAGCACTGGCCGGAGATCTGTCGACGGGCTGCGCCGCAGCTCCTCGCGCCTCAAGAGGTGATGGACCGGCTCTGGGCGGTTGGCGCCCCGCACCATCCCTCACTGATCGGCATGGATTGGGAGCGGTTCCGGATGACCCACTTCAAAGTCGCGCTGATCCGCAGCCGGTACACCGTGCTTGACGTCCTGAGCGATCTGGGTCTGTACGAAGACGTAGTCGAAGGCCTGTTCAGTGCGGGAGGCTTCTGGGGGCGGCATGCCACCCCCGAGGCCTGACGAGCTGGGCAACATCCGCGCAATGGAGCGAGAGGATCTGAAATGACGGAAAACAAGGGCGAACGATTCATTGTCGGCATCGACTTCGGAACCCTTTCGGGACGAGCGGTGATCACGCGGGTCAGCGACGGGGAGATCGTCGGCGAGGCTGTGCATGCCTACGAGCACGGGGCGATGGACCGTGTTCTGAGCGCTGGCGACGGCCGCGAGCTGCCGCCAGACTTCGCCCTGCAGGTCCCCGACGACTACCGGCAGGTGCTGCGCAACGCGGTGCCGCGGGCGGTGAGGGCCTCCGGGGTGGCACCGAGCGACGTCGTCGGCATTGGCGTGGACTTCACCTCGGCGACCGTGATCTTCGCGGATGACGACGGTGTGCCGATGTGCGAGCACGAGCGGTTCCGCAACGAGCCGCACGCGTACGCCAAGCTGTGGAAGCATCACGGCGCACATGAGCAGGCGCACCGCATCGTCGCCTTGGCCAAGGAGCGCGGCGAGACGTGGCTTGCCCGCTACGGCGGGGACCTGTCCTCCGAGCTCCTGATGCCGAAGGCGCTCGAGACGCTGGAGAAGGCGCCGGACGTGTACGCGCAGGCGAGCCAGATCGTCGATGCCGTGGACTGGATCACCTGGCAGCTCACCGACACCCTCAGCTACGCCGCCGGCGACTCGGGCTACAAGCGGATGTACCAGGACGGGCGATACCCGTCGCCGGAGTTCCTGGCCGCTCTCAACCCCGGCTTCGCTGACGCGTTCACCGACAAGATGACGGCCCCCGTGCTGCCGCTGGGCGCCCGGGTGGGCGGCTTGAGCGCGACAGCGGCCGCGTGGACCGGTCTGATCGAGGGCACCGCCGTGGCGAGCGGCAACATCGACGCCCACGTTCACGCCGTGAGCGTGAACGCGGTCAAGCCCGGTCAGCTGACCGCGATCCTCGGCACCTCCACCTGCTGGGTCCTCTCGGCCGAGGAGTACCGCGATGTGCCGGGGATCTTCGGAGCCGTGGACGGTGGCATCGTTGCGGGAGCCTGGGGGTACGAAGCGGGCCAGTCGGCTGTGGGGGACATGTTCGACTGGTTCACCGCAAACTGCGTGCCTCAGCAGTACGTTGACGCGGCCGACGCGGCCGGCATACACCTGAATGACTACCTGATGTCGCTCACCGCAGGGGACGAGGTGGGTGCGAGCGGCCTGGTCGCGCTCGACTGGTTCAACGGGAACCGGTCGATCCTCATCGACTCGAACCTCTCGGGGCTCGTAGTGGGACAGACACTACGGACGACGGCGCCTGAGATCTTCCGCGCGCTGGTCGAAGCCTCCGCGTTCGGCGCCCGGATGATCATCGACAACTTCGAAGCCCACGACGTCCCGATCACCGATGTGACGGCCGCGGGAGGACTGCTCAACAGCGCGTCCATCATGCAGCTCTACGCTGACGCGCTGAGGCGCCCCCTGTCCGTCGCGGGCGTGGCCCAAGCCGGTGCTCAGGGATCGGCGATCTACGCTGCGGTCGCCGCCGGCGAGTATCCGGACGTCGTGGCCGCGGCCGCTGCCATGGGCCGGGTGCGCCATGACGCGTACCTTCCAGACCCTGATCGCGCGGCTGGCTATGACCAGCTCTATGCGCAGTACGCCGAGCTGTACGAGCTGTTCGGCAAGGGCACCGAGGTCATGCACCGGCTGCGGGCGATCACCCGTGACGCTCTTGCGCGGCGCCCTCAGCTGTGACGTCGTACGCCGACGCCGAGTCGTCGGCTCCGCCGGCTCGCCGGACCGGTTCGGCGAGCAAGCGACGTGGCGAGCGACTGAGCTGCTGCCCGACCGCAGCGAAGAGGTCGTCTCTGCCTGCCGGCATGGTCAACGAGAGGAAGACATGGACCTGTACGAGCACGTCCGAGCTGACATCGACCGCCTGAAGGCCGAGGTCGCGGCACTTCACGCCGAGCTTCCCCGCAACGGCCTCGTGGCGTGGACGGCAGGCAACGTCTCCGCCCGTGTCCCGGGTGCCGACCTGCTGGTGATCAAGCCGTCGGGCGTCTCCTACGACGACCTCAGTCCCGAGGCCATGGTCGTCTGTGACTTCGAGGCGAACCTCGTCGAGGGCAGCCGCAACCCGTCCTCGGACACTGCTGCGCACGCCTACGTCTACAAGCACATGCCCGCGGTCGGCGGAGTCGTGCACACCCACTCCGACTACGCCACTGCCTGGGCGGCGAGACACGAACCCATCCCGTGTGTGCTGACCATGATCGCCGACGAGTTCGGGGGCGACATCCCGGTGGGCCCGTTCGCCCTGATCGGCGACGACTCCATCGGTCGCGGAATCGTCGAGACGCTGAGCGGCAGCCGGTCGCGGGCTGTCCTGATGGCCAACCACGGCCCCTTCACGATCGGGACGGACGCGCGGGACGCGGTCAAGGCCGCCGTCATGGTCGAGGACATCGCTCGTACAGTCCACCTGTCCCGCCAGCTCGGCGAGCCCGTGCCGATTCCGCCGGCCGACATCGACAGGTTGTTCGACCGCTACCAGAACGTCTATGGACAAGGGGTCGACGCGTCGCCGAAGAGCACGTGAGCACGAGGTCGTTGATCGCCTGAGCAGCAGCCTCGTCGGCCTCGAGCCGACGCCGAGAGCATCAAGGCTCGGTGACGAGTGGCCGACGAGTGAGGCTGGTCGAGGCGGGAGGAGGGGAGCCGCGCCCGATCTCACCTTGGGGGCGACCTGCGCTCGGACCGATCGCTCGCTTGACTGGATCGCGTCACGCCCATCACCTCGTGCCGGCTCGACCTGCCTGAGGGGCCAGCCCTGCGATCCCCGTCATGGGAAGAGGGCGGATCTGAAGAAGCGAGGCGGGAACGGGACACTGTGGCGTGTCCGCTCCCGCCTCGCCCCCCGCTCGGAGGTAGCAGGCGTGACTCACCGAATGCGAGCTCCGTCCTCAGGATCGAACAGGTATACCCGGTGAGAAGAGACGTTGAACTCGGAGATGTCGCCGGAGCGCAGCTTCGCTCCGGCCACCGTCTGGACGACGACACGCTTGTCTGTACCGTGCACGTCGAGACGCACCAGGCCGTACTCCATCAGATCCTCGTAGACGAACACCGTTCCCTTGACCCCAGGCGCGAGGAAGGCATCCTGCGGCCGAACGCCCACCGTGACCTTCTGCCCGTCCTTCGCCGATATGACGCTCGTCTCCAGCACTCCGCCAGCCACGTTGACCAGAACCTTGTCGCCATCCCGGACCACCGTGCCGTCGAGCAGGTTGATCGCGGGCTCGCCCACGAAGTCGGCCACGAACAGGTTCGCCGGATCGTCGAAGATCTCGTCCGGAGTCCCGAACTGCTGGATGATCCCGGCGTCCATCACCGCCATTCGGTCAGACAGCGTCATGGCCTCCGACTGGTCGTGCGTCACCACGATCGTCGTGTACCCGAACTCGCGCTGAAGCAGCTTCAGCTCGCGGCGGACCCGCTGGCGCTGAGCGGCGTCCAGATGGCCGAGCGGCTCGTCTAGCAGCAGCACAGGTGGTTTGCGGATCAGTGCCCGCGCCAACGACACCCGCTGCTTCTGCCCGCTGGACAAGGCAGCCGGGCGTTCTTCGAGCATGTCCGTCATGTCGAGCCGGCGGGCCAGCTCGTCGACCTGCTGCATCGCGTCGTTGACCTTGCGCGCCTTCAGCCCGTACGCCAGGTTCTCCCGCACCGACAGCGGCGGATAGAGCGCGTACGACTCGAAGCCCACGCCGACATTGCGCTTCGCGGGAGGGAGGTCGTTGACCCGCACCCCACCGATGAGGATCTCGCCAGAGGTGATGGTCTCCAGGCCGGCGATCATGCGCAACGTGGTCGTCTTGCCGCACCCCGACGGACCGAGCAGCGTGATGAGCTCACCTGGCCGGATGTCCAGATCCATGCTCTTGACGGCTTCTACCCCACCCTTCTTGCGCGGGCCGGTGCGGTAGATCTTCTGCACCTTGCTGAGCGAGAGCGGCAGCGCGGCCTCCTTGCGTTCAGTCAGCACCGTGTTGCTCACTGCTCGACCTCCTTGGTGACTGGGCTGATCTGTTGGGCCGACCCTAGGCGGGCGGTGTCTTGACCGGGGTCCCCTCCGGCGAAGACATGGATCTGCGGCACGTCGATCGACAACACCACGTCGTCGCGTTCAGCTACCGCCTTGGACGAGTCCGTGACCACGATGAGGTGGCCGTCGCCCACAGACACCTCGAGTTCTATGTCGCGACCGAGCCGCTCAGAGATCCTCACGGTGCCCTTGATCTGCACGTGGCCGGGGACCTGGACGCCAGGAACCAGCTCGGAAGGCCGCAGGCCCAGCCGGACCTTGCCCTCGGAGAGGCCGTCGGGCTTGGGTATGTCGATCGCACCGGCGAGCGCCGTGATCCGGCCGTTGGCGACCACGGCGTCGATCAGGTTGATCTCAGGCTGGCCCAAGGACTTCGCCACGAACGAGTCGATCGGCTCCCGCCAGATCTCGACAGGCGTGCCGATCTGGACGAACTTGCCGTGCCGGAGCACCGCGATCCGATCCGCAAGGGCTAGCGCCTCCTGGTAGTCGTGAGTCACGTAGATCGTCGTGGTGTTCGAGTTCTGCGCGATTGCCTTGAGCTCCGCACGCATCGTGGCGCGCAGCTTGGCATCCAGGTGGGAGAGGGGCTCGTCGAGCAAGTAGATGTCGGCTGGCCGGATCAGGACACGCCCCAGCGCGGTGCGCTGACGTTGCCCGTTGGAGACCTCCCGCGGGAACCGGTCAAGCAGCTGGTCGATGCCCAACGTCTTGGTCACCGTGAGGATGCGCTGCTCGATCTCGTCGGCCGAGTAGTGCCCGGTGCGCCCGGACTTCAACGGCGAGGCGAGGTTCTGCCGGACCGTCTTGTTCGGGTACAGCGCGTACGACTCGAACGCCATCGCGATGTTGCGGTGGTAGGGCTCGACCATCGTGAGGTCGATACCGTTCACCGCTACCGAGCCCTCCTCCATGTCGACCAGCCCGGCTACCGACTTCAGAGTGGTGGTCTTTCCTGCCCCAGAGGGGCCCAGGATCACGAAGAACTCGCCGTCGTGGACGTCGAAGTCGAGGTGGTCGATCGCCGTCAGGCTGCCGTACTTCTTCGTAATGCCGCGAACTGAAAGAGTGCCCATATCAGCCCTTCACCGCCCCGAAGCTCAGGCCCTGGACCAGGTATCGCTGGATGGTCAGGGCGAGGATGAACGGCGGCAGTGCGCCAAGCACGCCGGCTGCTGCCGTGAGGTTGTAGTACGCCTGGCCGCCGCCACCGAGGAACTTGGTGATGGTCACCGTGATGGAGCCGGCGTTGGTGAGGATCAACGGGAACATGTAGTTGTTCCAGGCGAAGATGAAGGAGAGGAGCGCGGATGCCGCGATGCCTGGCCGAACCAGGGGAAGAGCGACCATCAGGAAGGCGCGCTTCCGTGTATAGCCGTCCAACAAAGCTGCCTGTTCCAGCTCCTCCGGCATGTCCTGGAAGTACGAACGCAGGATCCACACCACGAGCGGCATGGTGACCAGCTGCAGCACCCAGATCATCCCGACGGGGGTGTCGAACAGTCCGATCCGGTTGAAGATCACGAACACGGGGATGATCACCATCAGCTCCGGTGCGAACCGGAAGGACAGGATGTTGAACATGAGACTGTCCGAACCCTTGAACTTGAACCGGCCGGCAGCGTACGCCGCGGGGATGCCGATCACCAGGGACACCAGGACGGCTCCCGCACAGTTCAGGACGCTCAGCAGGATGGCCGACTTGAAGTCGACACCCGTCAACGTCCGCCCTCGATCGGTCAGGACGGTGATGAAGTTGTCCAGCGTCGGGCTGAACTGGAAGAACGTCGTGGTCTGCTCGGCTGGGGTCTTCAGTGCGAGCAAGAACATCCAGAGGACAGGGAACAGGCTGAAAGCGAACCAACCCACCAGTGCCAGGTCCCCGAGTATGCCCCCAGTGGTTACGCGCTTCTGGCCGGGCATCAACTCTTTGGCCATGTCAGCCCTCCGATCCCGCGGCGCGAGCCTGCGCCTTGTTGAGCAGCTTCACGAGCTGGTTGGCGACGACGTAGATGATGATCCAGAGCAGGAACATATAGGTGCTGCCCATCGAGTAGTTGAAGTTCAGCACCGACTGGATGTAAGCCCCCACCTGCATGGACTTGGTGGCATCGCCAGGCCCGCCGCTGGTGAGCACGTAGATGATGTCGAAGATCTTCAGACAGTCCATGAACCGGAAGATCACGGCGACCAGGATGTACGGCCACATCATGGGCAGCATCAGGCGACGGAACACGTAGAACCAGTTGGCGCCGTCCACAGCTGAGGCCTCGAAGGGCTCCTTGGGCAGCGACCGAACGCCTGCCAGGACGAGGATTGCGACGAACGGCGTGTAGATCCAGGCGTCGACGAGAACGACCGACCACAGCGCTCGATCGGCATTGAGGAAGTCGAAGGTGGAGCCCAGCCCGAACATGTAGTTCAAGACGCCGAACTGCGGGTTGAACATCAGCTTCCACATCACCGCAGCGATCACGGGTGCAATCATCAGAGGCAGGATGAGGACCTTCTCGAAGATCTTGCCGATAAGGCTGGACCGGTTGAGGAGCAGCGCAATGCCGATGCCGAGCACGGTTTCGAGCAGGGTCGCGGCGATCGCAAAAGTGACCGTTACACGGGCCGAGTTCCAGAACGCCGCGTCAGTGAAGACGTAGATGTAGTTCTGCAGCCCGACGAACTTTGGTGCAGGATTGGTCGCGGAGTAGTTGAGGAAGGTGTAGTAGACCCCCAGTGCGAATGGGTAGAGGATTCCGATCAACACCACTGTCGCCGGGATGGAAAGCAGATATGGCCTGAACTGCCGCCGTGCGCGCGACACGGTCGGGGGCTGGTGGCCCCCGACCATGTCCGTGCTTGTCGCGGCTCGATCAGGATCTGAGGTTTTTACACTCATGATCGAGTTGACCGGTCCTTTCGGAGAGGTGATGGTTAGCTTGCCTGCTTCTTCGTGACTGACGCCGCGAGTTGATCCAAACGGGTCTTCGCGTTTGCTCCGCCGTAGATGTCCTGCAGCGCAACCGCCCAGTCCTCAGTCGTCTCGAGGAACTTCTTCTGGGGGGTGAACAGGATCTTGGACTCGGAAACAACCTGGTCGAAGGCCTCCAGGTAACCCGGGAAGGCACTGAGGCTCTGCTTGAACGCACCGTCGAACACTGACTTGCGTGGCGGGTCGGCCAGCGTGCCCGTCTGGACGGCCTTGGTGGTGGCCTCCTTGCTGGATGCCCACTGCATGAACATCCATGCTGCCAGCTTGTTCTTGCTCTTGGCGTTGAGTCCGAGCGCCCAGGTCCAGATGTTCGTGGCGTACGAGCCGCTGGCACCCGGAGGGCCAGCCCACCAACCGAGGTTGCCGGCCATCTTCGAGGCGCCCGGCTTGTTCTTCGGGTAGGTGGCCGAGTCGGCGTCGTAGACCATCATGGCCACGCCGTCACCCAGGTCGCCCGTGCACTGCGGGTAGTCGTACGTCGTCCAGGAAGTCGGGCCGGCGTGCTTCGCAAGGTCAGCCCACTTCTGGGTGAACGAGACCGCTGCGTCGGAGTTCATCGCACCGGTGAGGGCGCCGTCCTTGAGCTGGTAGTCCACGCCGCCTTCGCGAGCGAACTGGGACATGAAGCCCGGGTGGATGGTGGCCCACGACCGCGAACCGCGGAAGGCGATGCCGTACTGGTTCTTCGAGCGATCGGTGAGGCTGACAGCCAGGTCGATCAGGTTGTCGAAGGAGGTGGGCAACTTGATGCCCTTGGCGTCGAAGACCTTCTTGTTGTACGCGATGTTGTTGATCTCGAATCCCCACGGGATCGCGTAGGTGCCACCCGTGCCGACCTTGCTGCCCGTGTTGAAGTCCCACTTCATCGAGGTGCGCAGGCCTTCGTAGATGTCCTCGTAGTCGTACTCCGGAGCGGTTGCAGACTCGTTCTTGAGCCACGGATCCAGGTTCTCCAGCCACCCGGGCGGGCCGTACTGCCAGACCCAGTAGGCGCCCATCATGAAGACGTCATGGGTGCCCTGGCCGCCGGCGAGCTCGGTGTTGAGCTTCGTGAAGTAGTCGGCCTCTGGGACGAGGTCGGCCACGACCGTGATGCCGGTCTTCTCGGTGAAGTCCTTGAGCATGGGCTCATAGGTCTGCTGGTAGACGTGGGGGGTCTGGAGGAGGTGCAGCGTCGTGCCGGAGGCCTTCTTCCAGTCGAACGCTCCGGTGACACCGTCTGCGGCGCTGCCCCCTCCGGCTGCCGGAGTGCCTCCGACACCCACGCACCCAGACAGCAGCGAGCTCGCTGCAAGTCCGGCGGCGCCGACTCCCACGGCACCAAGGACATTCCGACGCGTCAGCATCGCTTTGGGTAGGTCAATCATTGTTCTGGCTCCTTATCCGTTCCTTACAGGGAGAGTTGACTGAGTGCGGCCTAACCAACTCCTGAGTTCGGGACACCGGTGATGCCACCGCCTGCTTCGGCTGCGCGAAGCTAGAAGGCTTTCCGTGGTGCAGCAGCCCTGCTGTCCCACGTCCTGATTCCCGACGCGGCGCCTTGTTTGGACGCCGAGCCGGCACTCGACGCTGAGCGGCGTCCGGAGTCCTACTCCCGAACTCCCGCCTCAGTGCGGGTACCAACCTGCGTTGAGGCTACGACGGCCTCGGTGGGGGGAGATTCGGGCTGTCAACCATTCGCTCGTTTGAGAGGTAACGAAACGGTAACGTGTGGAGCTGGGCGCGATTTCCCTTGTCAAAGGCAGATTGGTTGTGCCGGACGCGACGGGACGCTCCGCGTCTGGAGGCCCAAGCTGCTCTGCGCCATGAGCGTCGGGGCATGCCCGGCCGACCGAGAAACATTCAGGTCGACCAAGGCTTGTTCGGCGCCACATCGCACGCGCCATGAGGCGCTGCTGCGTCATGGTGAAGCCCTCACCGGTGGGTGGCTCGACGCGGACCGGGGGTCGAGCGTCGGGGTCGCTTGCGGATCCCGCGAATCAGTCGAGATCGTCCGGCCGGACGCGCGGAAGGCGAAGCAATGCCTGCGCGAGCTCGACGTCGATCACGAGATCCTTCACGAGACCCGACATGCAGGCAGCGCGAACGGCTGGTGCCTTCGCAGGGTCCGAGACTGCAGCGATGACCCGCGGCACTCGCCCCAGCTGATGCGCCGAGATGGAGAGGCAGTGCCGTCCGAGCCTTGCGTCCACCACGTGCCCGTCCTCGCCGAGGGCGAACCCGCACAGCTCAGCGATGCCGCCCGCGAGCATCAGCTGCTCGGAGAAATGGACCGGAAGGGTCGAATAGGCAACGCCGATCGGTCGGGGACCAATCACTCCGATAGTGACCACCGCAGTGGTGACCCGACTGAATCCAGCCAAGGTGGAGGCCACGTTGGGCTGCCGCCGCAGGGCGCTTGCGGTTCGCGCGTCGTCGATGAAGAACGGAGCGGGGAAGAAGTAACCCGGTCCGCCGGTGAGGGCCAGCGCTCGCCGAAGCAGCCGCCGAGCGGAGTTGCCCGTGTCGCCGGCGTTGCGCCCTGTCAGGAGTCTGATCTCCACGTTCGGCATCTCATCGAGGTCGTCGAACATCGCGTTGAGCGTTCGGCCCCACCCGATGCCGAGCACCTCGCCTTCCTCGATGATGTCTCTCACGTAGAGGCCGATGGCCCGACCGACGGCCGTCCGGACGCTCGGCACGTCTCCGTATACCTCGAGGACATTGGCGTTGGGGATGTTCAGATGGTGCGAGACAGCCTCGGACAGCTCCTCGATCATGCCGCCGCTGTTCAGGGTGTGGGTCACGACGCCGACCTCTTCCGCCTGGGCGAGCAGACGAGCGACGCGGAACCGGGAAATGCCCAGCTCCTCGGCGATCTCGATCTTCGACTTGTGTTCGACGTAGTAGGCCTTGCTGACGATCATCATCTCCCGCCGAGCAAGGCTCGCCGGCCGGAAGCCGGTCTGTCTGGAGCTGCGCGTCACACCGCGTGGGGCTGCAGCCCCCGGCATGGGATCGTTCGGCTTCATCTCAGTCTCGACATGGCGTTTCCCGTGGGGTCGCGTCGCCTCCCCCACCGCCTCGTCCTGGATGTCGTCGCACGCGGCCATGACTTCCGCGATCACGCTACTCACCGCTTCTTCTCCGCCTCGTGATCGACCACCTTGTGGATCTCCTCTCGGAGCGCCGGGTAGGCCGCGCAGTACTCCTCGAGGTAGAACCCATATTCCTGGTGACGGTCGACGTTCGGCTGGAGGGTCTCGACCTCGTGGACCATGTTCACGGCTGCCGTCTGCAGGTCGCTGTAGAACCCGGCGCCGACCGCCGCACACATCGACGAGCCGAGGGCGACGGCATCCCCTACCTTCGTCATCGTGATCGGCACGCCGGTGACGTCGGCGTGCATCTGCATCAGC
>Ga0182021_10001325_pt1 | contig 28195 bp, 28 predicted proteins | sample 612E3MmetaG_FD_120493 | JGI IMG/M metagenome (GOLD analysis project Ga0182021, IMG submission 120493) | Permafrost microbial communities from Stordalen Mire, Sweden - 612E3M metaG (Illumina Assembly) | ecosystem: Environmental > Terrestrial > Soil > Wetlands > Permafrost | place: Sweden...
ATGGATTTTCATGTGCTTGTCCTCGCTTTTGGTTGTTGGAATCACCGCCTCATCCATGCGGATAGGCTCCCCTCACGGGGAGTAGCCCGCGTCGCCGAGGGCAAGCACACTTTTTCGCTCCGAAGCCCGTTCACGCAGCTATAGTGTCTCGGCAAATATGAAAATCCCTTGGGCACCAATTCTCGGAGCGGCTGGAGCACTAGTCGGCGTTAGGATTGTCGGCGACTGTTTCGGCACCGGCTCTGCGATCATCGCCCTCGGAGCGCTTCTGCTTTCATGGTGGCTGGTTCACCGTTACTACACGAGGCGCGCCAGCCGTAGTCGCGGCTCATCTGTACCGTTCGGCGGAAGCATGCGAATGAATCCATGGACCCAAAACAAAGCGCTTCGCGTCGGAGGAATCGCTTTAGCCGCGTCTTACTCGATAATCTTGCTTGCCGCTGGGCACGGTGTCGTCCCGGCCGGTCTTATACTCTTCCTCGGCGCAGCCCCCGAATGGTTTCCAGGCATGATATTCGGTTGGATCGCAGTAATCCTGGAAATCTTAGCCTTCCGTCGCGTCGGAAAGAAAAGATGGAAGAGATTTGCCGCCTTAGCCGTCGGTAGCTTCGTGACCTCCGCCACGTTGTTTGTTCTGAATTCCGAAACTCTACATTATTTTGGCCTATTCTTTGGCGGTTTCATGGCTCCTTTCGCGATAGCCACAATCGCGCGAATCGCTCAGATTCTCTCCCGCAAAAATGGGCCGAACCAGGCGCTAGAGCCAACGCCGCTGCGCGTCGTGGCTCACCTATAGCGTTCGGCAAGGCATGTCCGGAGAAAAAGACATCTCGGTTCTGCTCGGTTCGCTTGCGCCGGTTCTCGACACGGAGGTTTACACCTTCGCGACGGTTTCCGATTCCGAGAGTGAGAAGCTAAAGCGTACCCTCGGTTTCTTCCGGGAGTCGGAGGGTCTTTCTGTGATTTGTTTTCTTCGCGAAGCGCAGGCGTTAGGTTTGAAGCACGAAGGTGAGTTTCGGAAGATCAGCCTCACGGTTCACTCGTCACCCCATGCGGTCGGACTCACAGCGCGTGTGTCGACAGTTCTTGCGGAGCGCGGGATCTCCTGCAACATCGTGGCTGGATTCTATCACGACCACCTCTTTGTCCCGGCCGATAGAGCAGACGAAGCCAAAACGATACTTTCCAGATTGAGATGAATAAAGAGCCCAACCAGGCGCCAGAGCCAACGCCCCATGCCCACGGCCGTCACGCCTCCTGCGAGGCAGGAGGCGCGCCAGCCGTAGACGCGGCTCATCTGTACGTTGGGCAAAGAAGTACCTCATGAAGAAAGCGGTTATTCTGCTGCTACTGTTGACGAGTGCCACAACGGCGCTCAGCGCTGCATCGCGGCCAGAAGACCCGAGATTTTCCAAGTTCAAACAGCAGATGATGCCGAGAGTCGGTAAGCCAATGACGGTGGTCGGCACCCTAGAAATCGGGAAGCTGGGGTGGTGGGTGTCCTTCGCCGAATGGGGTGTGGACATTTACGCCACAAAGGAGACCGATATACCGAAGGTTAGCGCGCTCCACCGCTTCGCCGAAAGTCGGGTCATTGTTTGTGGTACACTCCGGCATTGCGAGGCCGTTGTCACCGATGGCCATATGACCGGAATTCCAGAGCATTTCTTTTTTGACGTGGCAGACGCGAGCATCACAGCTGCCGACGAGCAACGGAAAGAGCCCAACCAGGGGCTAGAGCCAAGGACCACAGCTGTCATGGGTTGTGCTTGCGCACACCCCGCGCCAGCTGTAGTCGTGGCTCATCTGTAACGACCGGCAAAAAAACATGAAAAAACCATTGCGCGAAATAGACTATCTCAAGACATGGGCCGCGTATGTCGTGTGCGCAACCATCGGTGGCTTTATTGCCGGAGCTATCGCAGGTGGGATCCTAGGCTTTATTCTAGCCTTGGCGGGAGTCCATAGTAGCTCACTCAAACTTTGGGGTGGCATTGCCGGCTTTATTGCTGGGCTGCCGGTCTCATATGGGTTCTTTAGGTTCTTTGTGTCTCAAATGTTGATTTCGCATATTCAAGGTGCTGAACAGGAGCCCAACCAGGCGCCAGAGCCAACGCCCATGGCCGTCACGCCTCCTGCGGGGCAGGAGGCGCGCCAGCCGTAGGCGTGGCCCATCATTCGTCCGGCGAAATCCGGAGCGCACCGCTCCTCAATAATGATCATCCAGAGTTTTCCAGCCGCAAGTAAGGAAGTGCAGGAGATTATCGCTTGTCTCGATCAAGCGTTGCTGGAACGCTACGAAGCGTCAGATATCCACGGAATCGATGGCGATGAGTTTGATCGCGCTGGAGGTTATTTCGTCATTTGTCGGGACGAAAGTCGATCGATAGGTTGTGGTGCATTTCGTCCGGTTGATAGGACCGTCGCAGAAGTGAAGAGAATGTTCGTCGAGCATGCCTACCGAGGAAAGGGAATAGCCAAGGCGATATTGCAGCATCTCGAAGCGGAAATGAGGCGGCAAGGCTTTGAGACATCCGTCCTTGAGACCGGAGCAAAGCAGCCGGAAGCTATTGGGCTATACCGTAGCATGGGATACTTCCCAATTCCAGCATTTGGTGCCTACGTGGACTGCAAATATAGCTGTTGTTTTGCCAAGGGTCTTCAGCCATGTCGCTTGGATCGGCAAAGAGAGCGGCCTAACCAACAACTGAGGGCAACGCCGGGAGCTGTCACGCCTCCTGCTGGCGCAGGCGTCGCGCCAGCTCCCAACGTGCCTCATCTTTAACATTCGGCAATAGATATGAAGCAATCCGCACCCATTCTGATCATCGCTTTGTGCTGCACGTCGCTTACTCCAGCGACTGCGAGCGAAATTTCCTTTCCTGACCATCATTTAGCCGTCACGCTCCCAGACTCACTTGAGCGGTCGCCCGACGTTACACCAGGGGTCTTGCTTTTAGCAGAGTCGAAGAAAGACGGATTTCGAGTGATGCTGACGAAGCCTCCTTTTCCTGCGATTGTTAAATTGTCTGACCCAAATGTTCAATCTAATATCAAGGAGGCTTTACGTGCACAAGGTTTCTCAAAAATAGTGCGCGCCGGCCTGATAAAAGTCACTGGCAAGGAGGCGTATCTCTGCGAAGCCACGATGACGGAAAGACCTATCTCGATTGCCCAGATTGTCTGGCTCCACGAAGGAAGCTTTTACTCGCTTGTGTTTTTATCCCAAGCGAAGCCAATTAAGGACATTAAGATTGCACAGGATATTATCGATTCTTTGAGGGTCTTGCCGACACCGTGAAGTAAACATCCCCGGGGCAAGCCCCGGGGCATTTGATCAAACCACTCCGATGACAATTTCCGCCCCTCCACTTCCTCCTCCGAGTAGCCACGAGCGGGAGCGAGTGGAAGCGCTTCCACTCGCTCCCGCTCGTGGCTACAGCTCGACCAAGCCGAAGTTCGCCCGCCGCGGCGGGCGAGCTTCGGCATATTGGGCCCATCGCGAATGAAAAAAGGCCCAACCAGGCGCAGAGAGCCAACGACCACAGCTGTCATGGGTTGTGCTTCCGCCTCCGATATACTACGGCGGGACAAGTCCGCCTCCGATATACTACGGCGCGACAGGTGCGCACACCTCGCGCCAGCTGCGGTCGCGGCTCGTCTTTAACGTTCGGCATGATCAAAAACCTCAAATACAAGTTTAAGCGGATGCGGGTTAGCGGAGAGCTCACGGAGCTACTCGAAGCCGCAAGCGCACGTGCCCGATCCTACAAGCACGACTATGTTGGAGTTGAGCATGTATTTCTTTCAGCATTTGCCTTGCCCCAAACTCACCCTGGGCATCAGGTCATCCAAAGTCTGCCGGTCGATGTTCCTGCATTCATTGCTGATTTGGAATCGTATTCGAAGGTCGTCACTGGTCGGCCAGTGCCTGAAGTGATTCCCTATACGCCGCGGCTGAAGCATGTGCTAGGCATTGCGACAAGGTATGCAAGGTTGGGGGAAGGGAATGAAGTGCGTATTGCACATTTTCTCGGAGCAGTGGCCCTTGAGCGAAATAGCGCAGTATCCTATGTTCTTCGAAAGCACATCGAGAAGTCCAAGAGTTACGGCTTGCCTCAGGCAACGGCTGCATATTTTGCGATCCTCACATCGTATCCATCGGCCCTTAGATTTGAAATTTAGGAAGAGCCGAACCAGGCGCCAGTGCCAACGTCAATCCGTTCGGGGCCGTGTTTCACTCAGCAATTCTGAGAGGGGGCTGAAAAGGGGTCGGGTGGCGGATGTTGGTATCTTTTTTCGGGGATTAATAGGGATAGGTCAATAAGAGCAGCACGGAAAGGAATCCGACCAGCGCGGACGATTCCCTGCGGGAATACGTCCGCGCTCCTGGTCGAGGGATCAATAGGGACAGGTCCGCCTTCGTGGTACTACGGCGTGACGAGGTAAAATCATGGCCCTGCCACCCGTCGCTCCCATGGCAGACTGCAGGCCCGGGCAAAACGAAGCCAATCCTGACTCGTCCAATTCGACCTTGATTCAGCTACCCGTCGGACGAATCAGAGTCTCCACCGAGACCTGCTTGATGCCGGCTTTGCGCACCTCGTCCAACACCAGCACGATGGTGCCATACGTGGATTTGCCATCGCTGCCAATCAACACGCGCGGACGGGGTTCCTTTGCGATGTACTGCTGCAAGCGCGGAGCCAGATCCTTCAAGGTAATAAGCTCCCGGTCCCAATAGCATGCGCCCGCCTCCGAGACCTGCAATTTTACGGTGTTGTCCGGCGGTGGATTCGGTCCCGGTGGAGGAGTTGCCACGGGCAACTGGACCGGCACCGACGAAATCTTGTTCAACGAAAGGGTGAAGAGGACGAAGGTGGCGAGCAGGAAGAAAATGACATCGATCAACGGGATGATTTCGATCCGGGCTCTTTTTTCGCCACCGTCACTGCCGGCCGTGGGGTCATTCATGTTGAATAGGTCATTCATGTTGAATGGGGGTTGAGGGTTTTGACGCTTGGGAACAGTCTTCTGAATCCGGTCATAGTTCATGACAGTGATATGCCATATTAACAAGCAAAAACGAGCGGTTCGCGGACGAATTGGCCTCGTACCGGGGGCGTGATTCCGCCAGCCAGTCTCCCACGATGCCCCGGTCAATTCTTGACCGAGATCAGCGAAACGAACTGAATACCCGCCAACGCCCCAGACGGATGATCCGGTGAGCCCGGCGCCCGCCGTCGGCCAAGACCCAACCCCAAAACCACCTCGCTCATGCCCGCAATGCCCCGCCTGTTCTGTCTGTTCCTGGCCGGTTCGTCCTTCGCCCTGGCCGAGTCGAAAACTCTCACGTTGGCCGCGGTGGACCAACGCACCGTCACGGTTGATGCCGTAGCCATCGCCAAGGCGATGCCGGACAGGCTGGAGTGGCATCTCCAGATCAAGAGCGTGAAGTCCACGGTCAAAGAAAGTCGTGCCGATGTGGATGCCTCAATCCAGCGGCTCGTGATGGCGTTGAAGAGTGCAGGAATTCCGGAAAAGGCCCTGGTCGTATCGGACGTCGAACAAGGCCGGGAACGCGAGTGGAGCGGCCGTAAATGGAACTTCAAAGGCTACTCCTCCCTGTCGGAGATCCGACTGACGCTCACCGATTTCAAGCTCGCGCATCGGATCCAGTCCGAAGTTCTCGCCGACGACCTGATCACCGTGAGATCGATGGATCAAATCAGCGACCGGGAGGGAGAACTGCGGCAGAAGGCGCTCGCCCAAGCCGCCCAGGTGGCGCAAAAGAAAGCGGAGATCCTCGCCACTACGCTCGGCGCCAAGGTCGGCGATGTGGTCCAGATCTACGAGACTTCGTTTGAACAATCGTACGGGGGCCGTGGCAATTCGGCAAATACCTCAAATGCCATCGCGTACCAAGCCCAGGCCATGACCGACGAAACCGTCGAGCGTTTCGAAGCCCAGGTATTGGAGATCACCGTCCGCGCGGCGATCAAGGTCTCGTTCGAGCTGGTCAAATAGCCGGTGATGCACCTCATACGAGGAAAAGGGCCGAGCACCGGCTGGGTGACCTTCGTCATTGTCGTCCTCGCTCTAATCGCCACGCCCGCCAGATCAAGCGATGCGCCGGGTGACGCCCTAAAAGCACGCCTCGCCGAGGTGCAAAGGCTTGCGCCCGCCAACTTCACCGTCGTCGTCGAGCCCCCGTTCATCGTCGTGGGCGACGAACCGGCGGAGAGAGTTCGCGAGCACGCCGCGAACACGGTCAGGTGGGCCGTCGACCGGCTGAAACGAGATTTCTTCGATCGTGATCCCGATGAAGTCATCGCCATCTGGCTGTTCAGGGACAAGGCGAGTTACGCGACGCACGCTCTGAAACTGTTCGGCGATACTCCGTCGACGCCCTACGGCTACTACTCGACGCAACACCGGGCACTGCTCATGAACATCGCCACGGGTGGCGGCACGCTCGTACACGAGATCGTGCATCCGTTCATGCGCGCCAATTTCCCGGCGTGCCCGGCGTGGTTCAACGAGGGTTTGGGCTCGCTGTTCGAGCAGAGCGCGGATCGGGAGGGACACCTTCGCGGCCTGACGAACTGGCGTCTGCCCGGCCTGCAGCAGTCGATCCGGGAGGGGCGAACAATCCCCTTCGAAAGGCTGCTGGCCACGACCGACGGAGAGTTCTATGGCGCAGCCGGTGGCTATAACCAGTATTATGGCCAGGCGCGCTACCTCTGCTACTTTCTTCAAGAGCGCGGACTGCTCACGAAATTCTACCGGGAGTTCCTCTCCCGCGCAACGAGCGACCCCACCGGCATCGCGACCCTGAAGGCAATCCTTGGCACCGCCGATATCCCTGCTTTTCAAAAGCAGTGGGAGCAGTTTGTGCTGGAACTGCGGTTCCGCTGAACCGCCACGCCGCGTCGCCCCAATTCCTCGAGCCGTATCCGTTTTTCACCTTCGTGGGCCCGGGAAAACCCCTGCTTGTTATCTCACAGGCGTTTACTCGTTTGTCCGTTATGACGAGCGCTCGAGTGAAGACCGCGATTCTGGAGAAGAGAAAGCGGCCGGATGGTCCAGCCCTTCATCTCCGCCGGCGATTGAGCCGCGGGGCGGCGCGACCACGGAGTTTGGAAGTCTTCAGCGCCCTGGCCCGGCGTGGCGGTTGGAGCGTGGACAAGGCAATCGAAAGGCCATTCAGCCATAACTTCCGCCTCAAGAAGACCGATCGGGACGGGCTGAAAATTGCCGCTCTGGATCCCTCCCGCTTGCCTCAGTGACCTGGGTCCAACGGCTTTTCCTGGTTTCGATTTTTGTCATGCTGAGCAACGCGAAACATCCGGGAATCATCGCCGCTAAAAACATGGCGAAAACGATATCAATCTGTTAGACGATTCAGAATACCCCAATGATATGGATGACGCTCACACCGATGCAGGCAACAAGGGCTCAGGCGCATCTGGAGACCAAGCCGGGCGGCCCCCTCGCCCGGGTTCGCTCGGATGAACGCGCCAGCCCACAGCCCGTCCGGTGCGAGGGGAGGACATGGCGTGGACCACTCAGATCATAACCCGGCGATCGCGCTCATCAATCCACCATCCTTTTGCGTAGACGATGACCGTTTGGAACCGCCGCTGGGGCTCCTATACCTCGCTGCCGCCCTCCGCCAACGGGGATATGGCGAGATCGCATTCTGCGATTTGAGCGGCAGCGGATCGAAAGAAGCCCTGCCCGAGAGCTTGAGCAAAATCCCACCGGCCCAGGTATATGGAGTCACCAGTCTTTGCACGAACCATGACCACGCCAAACAGGTGGTTGCATGGATCCGCCGGGAATCTCCCGCCGCCTATGTGGTGATGGGCGGACCAAATTCCACGGCCCTGCCCGGGCTGACGCTTGCCGAAACCGGGGCCGATGCCGTGGTAGTGGGTGAAGGTGAAGATGCCTTCGTCCGCTGCGTGGAAAGCTGTCTTGCTGGTTCACCCATCAAGGGCGTGGTAACAGGAACCCCGCGGCAGGAGATCGACAGCTATCCCTTCCCGGCCCGGGAACTGGCGGCGTTACCCACCTATTCGAGGAGGCTGAATGGAGAACCCAGCATCTCCCTGCTCTCCTCGCGCGGTTGTCCCAACAAATGCATTTTCTGCAACAGTGTCGTCATGGGTGGTGGAGCGGCCAGTATCCGTTTCCGGAGCGCGGAAAACATCGCCCGGGAAATTGAAACCCTCCGGGCCACCTGCCGGAATTTCCGGTTTAACGACGACAGCTTTACCGCCAATCCACAGTTGCCGGCCATGCTTGAACGAATCGCCGGGCTGGAGATTCGATTCCGCATCTTCGCCTGCGTGGAGAGTCTGACCCCGGAGAACTGCCGGGCCCTGCGCCGGGCAGGGTGCATCCACGTGGCGGTCGGGCTCGAATCGCTCAATCCGGAAAACCTCCGAAAAATCGGGAAAGCCCGACAGATTGGGAAAGCTCATTTCGTGCAAACGGCCCGGGATGCCGGTCTGGTGGTCCGGGCCTACTTCATGGTCGGCCTGCCCGAGGATACCGACAGCACGATCGAACGATTCTTCTCCCAAGCCGCCGCCTTGGGATTGGACGAATTCACCGTCTACCCGTTGATTCCCTATCCCGGCACTGAAATCGCCCGGCATCCGGAGCGGTTCGGTTACACGATTCTGAATTCGGATTTCCGTGAATACGTTCAGATCGGCGTCCAAAGCCGCACCTGTTTTGCCCTGCGTCATCGGAACTTCGGCCCGGACGATATCGCCCGATGGTTGCAGACGGCCCGGGAGATTCTTCAAAACGGAGGCGCTCGTCAAAGTCGTGAAAGCGTCCTGGCCCAATGAACCCCTCCCCTCGTAATCCAACGCCCATGGCGGATCACGGGTTGATCACCGACATCGAGCTAAGCCCGCACAAATACCTGTTGCACGTCGACAAATTGCAGATGCTGGCGGAGGGGCGCGATGTCTTCCCTGTGACCGTGGAGATGGATCCGGTGGATTACTGCAATCACCGGTGCGGCTGGTGTGTGGATCCACGCCATGGAACCAACGCCTTGCCCCTCGAGACCGCCCGGCTCCTGCTCGAGGAACTGCACGTTCTGGGAGTGAAAGGCGTGGTATTCAAAGGTGGAGGCGAACCCACGCTGCACGAGGCATTCGGGGAACTGCTGGATCTCGCCAGCGGGCACGGTTTCGAAGTGGGGGTCGTGACCAACGGCAGCCGCCTCGAGGTGGCGGGAGGCATGATCGCCGGCAAGGCCAGCTATCTGCGGGTCAGCATCGACGGTCCAACCGCGGCCTCGCACCACGCGGTGCACGGGAGCGCTGATTTCGAATCCATCGTCGCCGGCGTGGCGGGGGTGGTCGCCCGCCGCGGACCTCGGCGGCACCCCATCATCGGACTGTCCTTTGCCATGGATCACTCGGCGATCGACCTGATCGGCGAAGCCATCGCGCTGGGTGACCGGTTGGGCGTGGACTATGTGTTGTTGCGAACCCCTTTCTTCGAGGAGGTGGGACGAACGGCAACCATGACGGTGGCAGAGGCGCGCGCCGTGCGGCAAGCGATGGAGACGGGCCGGCGGGAATACCGGGGGCCCATGAAAATCCTGGTGGATCACTGGATCTCAGACCGTGAAGCCGCCCGATTCGAGGAACCGCCGGCGGCGTCCCCCCGGCGGGGCATGGCCGGATGCGATGGAGCCAACGGGATCGAACATCTGACGGGCCGGTGCTGGGCCTCGCCCTTGCTGGCCATTGTGACCGCCGACCGGACGGTCTACCCCTGCTGCAACCTCAGGGCGCTGGAGCCCTGGTCCATCGGACGGCTCGACTACGACCGCGGGGCCACCTTCCGTTCCATCTGGGAGGGCGAATTGCGGCACCACGTGATGGACCGGATCCACCGGGTGGAATGTCTGCGGCATTGCACGCATCCGATGAGCCGATACAACGAGGCCATTGCCTACCTTAGCGGCCCGAAATACCACGGGGGATTTTTATGAAACCCGCCGCCGTGCTGCGTCGAGAGTGGTTTGGGGGGCTGGAGGTCACCTTGCCCGACGGACGCCTCTCGTTCATGGAGGCCGACAGTTTCCACCAAAGGCAGGCGGAACTGGCAACCGGGCAGACACCCGCCTCCAACGTGCGGGTGATCGACGCCACCCGGTGGGGATACCCATTGCTGCACGACGCCCTGTCCACTCCCGCGGGCGCCTACCTCGAACTTACCTACCGCTGCGACGCTGCCTGCACCCATTGCTACGCCAATGCGGGCAAGGGACGGTGGGAGGACGAATTGTCGCTGCAAGACATCGAACGGTTGTTGCACCAGCTCGCCGAAGCCGGGGCGTACGAAATCCGGCTTACCGGTGGCGAACCCACACTGCGAAGTGACCTGCCGGAGATTCTCGACATAATCTCGGAGACGGGAATGAAAGTCTCCCTCAATACGCATGGATGCTATGGAGAAAACATGCTCCGCCGCCTGCTCGACAAAGGAGTGAAGGACCTGCGCATCAGCATAGACGGCACCGAGGCAGTCAACGATGCGATCCGGGGGAAGGGCCGATACCAGGCCGTATTGGCCACCTTGCGACGCGTGGCCAGTTACAACCGGACTTCGGACCGGCCGGTCGATACCACCATCAACGTGACCTTGATGACGGCCAACCGGCGTTGCGTACGCCCGTTGATCGAGCTCGCCGGGGAACTCGGCACCCGGATCAGTTTCGGGCTACTCCGACCAGCCGGTCGGGCGGATGTGGCGCAAATGCTCGCGCCGGAAGACGTGGTGCGGGTGGCGATGGAAACAGAACAGGCCAGACAAAGCCTGGGACTGACCAAACGCCAGGTGCGGATCAACTATGACATCTTCTGCGAATCCGACTTGGAGCCCTGGCGAAAACCATTCCCCTTCGACAATTCGAAATGCCCCATCGGAACCATGTCCCTGGGTGTGACCGCAGCCGGACGCGTGGTGCCGTGCAATTATCTCGCACTGGTGGACAACGGACGATGGGTGGGAGAAGATGTCAGAGGCCGGAATGTGCTCGATCTTTGGCATCACTCCGAAGTGCTCAAGCTGGCCCGACAGGTGCGGCGATCCGCTTGCGCCGACTGTCGATACCACCGGACAAAATGCAACGGCGGCTGCCCGGCGACTGCGGTGGTGCTCAAGGGCGGCCTCGACGCCGCCGATCCATACTGCGTGCGAGACATTGCCGACGCTCGATTTCCAGAGCTGCCCAGCCCCCGAGCGAACTGATACTCCGCAGCAATTCCAGGTCTTCCGTCAGACATAAAACGGCCCAAACTGCAGCCTTGCTCAACGATTTCGTTGGTACCGCCAATAAGAAATACAAAACGTGGAACACGACACTATCAGTCTGCTTAAAAGAAAACTGACCCGAGAAGACGGTTGGCATCAGATAGGTAGCTTGACCATTCACTTCTCCGAGACCTGCAATCTAAACTGTCGTTATTGCAGTTATGTCGGACAACTTAGCCGCTTGGCAATTGATCCGGCAATACTCGACCGGACCCTGGCCCAAAAACCAATCTACACATGCATTGTGGGGGGAGGCGAGCCCACGCTGGTTGGCCCTCGCCGGGATTCATTTGCCTCGCTCTTGGCGCGATTTCAAAAGCCACACTGTGTTTATATGATCACCAACGGCACTCTGATGCCGCATTATGTTGAGAGGGTAGCCGATCGATTCGACTTCATTCGCATATCCCTCGACGCCGCCACGCCCGCGACCTACGCTCGGCTGAAAGGCACCGACCAATTCGTCACTGTGGTCCAAAACGCCCGAAGATACCTGGAAATCGGAGTGGCCCGCGTCGGGGTGAGCTTTGTTGTCCAGAAACTGAATCTACACGAAGTCCCGGCTTTCATCGAATTATTGGCACCGCTCTATTTCGCTTTTCCTCAGCGTTTCTTCCTAAAATTCAAGAATCTGAAAGCGGCAGTCGATTCCCTTCCTGCTCCTTTTGCGCTCGACGAGACATTTGCCAAAGTGTGTCGATTACGAGACAAATCCAGCGTGTTTGAAACTTTTCTTGAGCTTGCCACCAACTATCGAGACATACCAAGCCTTTATATTGACACCGATCGCCAAAGGCCGCGAGCCAACCGCTGTTACTATTCGCTACTCTACTGTCTCGTGAGAGTGAACGGAGATGTCTATCCTTGCGGTCTGATGAGCCGCAGGCAGATCAATTGTATGGGGAATGTCTTGCGTGATCCATGGGACGCTATCTGTGAGCGGCAGTGGAAATTCTCAAATTCCAGGGCCGGGACGTGTCACCCCGATTGTGCTGGCTGCTGGGATGACAGGAAAAATCTGGTCATCCAGGAGATCTTGGAGTTGGGAATCTCGGCTGATCCAGCCCTCACCCGACTGGGGGGAATTGCGAACTTCTATTGTCGCTGGTAGTTACCACCTGACTCTTCGGATATCGAAAGACAAACAGGCCACAATGAATGAAGTGCACCAGCAGAGCAGCCCGGCCGGTTCGGTCGCCCGGAGATCGACCCGGGACTCTACGACCGGATCACCCGCGAGGTGGCGGCGTGCGCCTGGCAGACGATCCGGTTACGCCGACTGCCACCGTTCCAGGGTCAAATGCAAGGGCGGTTACCCGGCGGCCGCCTGTGTGCTCAATGGCAAACTGGATGGAGTTGATTCCTATTGCGTCCGAAACGTTTCGGGCGCCCGATTCCCAACGCAGTCCGACAATGGAGGCAATTGATGCAACTCACTGAGATCATGGACGGCTTACGGGACCTGCAAGTCTACAGCACCGAGGAGTGGGGGGAATACGTCGGATTTTTCGAAGGTGCAGACACAGCCGCTCAACGCCATTCGAAGACAGTTCCTTCACCAGGCGAAGAACTGGCACGGAGGATTTCCGGTAGCTCTGAAACCAATCCCGCTCTTCCCGATTTCAGCCTCTCTCCCAAGATCACCACTGCGGAGGATCTGGCCAGCAAGGTCCGAACCGAAGAGGCGACCTTGGGCGTTGTTTCCGGCGCTTTCGATCTGCTGCACCTTGGGCATCTGCGCGCCTTTCTCCAGGCCAGCAGGGAACTTGCCGGGTACCACAACGGGAAGCTCTGCACCCTGATTCTCGCGGACCTCCATATCACGCGGAAGAAGGGCCCCAGCCGCCCGGTGTTGAATATAAATGAGCGCCTGGCCCTGCTCACTGCCGTCCGCGTTATTGACTATGTGGTGCCGTTGGTAGAGCCCGACTGCCTGGCCGCACTGCAGTGCCTAGAGCCACGGTTCTTCTTCAAGACCGATGGCGATCTTGCCCAGGAAATCGTGCAACAGGAGATGGCTTTGCTGAGAAAATTGGGTGGCGAAGTCCGGATACTGCACCCTAACACAGGCAACTCCATGAGCACAACGAAACTGCTGGTGCGTGCAAAGCAATGTACTGACCATACTCTTGCGTTTTCAAAGGCATAATTCTATTTATGGCAAAGGCCCGACTAATTGCTAAGGCACGAGAGGCTTCTATGTAATGCGACAAGCAAGCAAGATAAGCATTTCGGAAATCGAATCGTGCGAACTGGCGCTCTTAAGCGAGTTTGGGGAGGAGTGCCGCGGGCGCAGGAGTTGGTTTGCACAAAAAATCACGGACTATTTCAAGAAAGTGGGTCGTCCCCGTTTCCGTTGCTTCCCCACGAATAGCAAGACCCGGGTGAAAGCATACAAGGGGACAACCGGGAAAATCCTCATCGGACGGCATGATAGAACCAGCTGGGAAAAACATATTTATCCCTATGCAACGGTCAAAGTCACAGAACGGTGTGGCGAACTGCAATTCGCTTAATCCCAAACCACGAAGAAGCCGTGAAACCCGGATCTGAGAACTGGTTTGAGCAGGGCTTTCCGACGAAGAATGCCTCTATTTTCCCCAACATCGTCAACGTGGAGGTGTTCCGCGGCGCCTGTCCATGCAACTGCGTCCATTGCCCGGTGGGGATCACGCCGCCGGCAGACCGGGCCGAAAGGTTCGGCCGGAGCGGGATCGATCTGGGACTCTACGATAAAATCACGAAAGAAGTGGCGGCCTACGACTGGTCGACCGTCAGGATGCACTCGGTGGGCGAGCCCGTTTTGTGGCCAGACCTGCCGGAGGCGCTTGCAATCGGCCGGCGCAACGGAGTTCGCTCCTGGCTCTTCACCTGTGGAGTGACCACTGACGGCGCCTTGCTTGACCAGCTGTGCCGGGACCTGGCGGTGCTGGAGGTGTCGGTGAACAGCACCGGGAGGGAAGATTATCTCCAGACCAAGGGAGCCGATCTTTTCGACCTCGCGCTCGATAATCTGCGGCGGATGAGCCGCCATCGGAAGCAGGGGCAATGCGCCCGTCTGATTGTCAGTCGTACTCAGACCACCGATGCGGTGGCCGATCGGGCCTTCGTTGACCATTGGAAAAATTCCGGACTCGTGGATGACGCCTTCGTCCGGTCATACCACACCTACAATGGGCTGATGTCCGGACTGGATGAGGGGTCGGCGCCAGGAAAGCACCAGCCCTGCCTGGTGCATTGGGCGCGATTCAATATCAGTGTCCAAGGCCAGGCAGTGGTCTGCTTCAACGAATTGTTCCGCGAATCCACGTCCGCTTGCTTGCACCATGGCGACGTGCGTGGGCAAAGCATTCGGGAGATTTGGCAGGGGCCGAAGCTCGCTGCTTTGCGGCGGGCCGAACTTTCAGGCGATTACTCGGGCTTGCCCGCCGCTGACGCCCTGCCCTGCCGGCACTGCACGTCCTGTCAGCCGTTGAAAGGCGGCAGGCAGACGAGCGAACACCAGATACGGTTACTGGAGAACCCAGCGTCATGCCGGGCAACCTGAGATACTACCAGGAGGCGCCGGTCTTCGACGCATTTACCTGTTTCGATCCACAATCGGGAAAACTTACGGCGATTGAGGAGGACGCGTTTGGCCGCGCAAAACAGGCGGCCAACCTAACCACACCGGAAACCGCCGGGAGCATTGCGCGCCATGATGGCGATGGCATCACTCTATTCACGGGCGCCACAGACGAAACGCGAACGCGCTTCCCGAGGAGGATCTACTTTCAGATCACCCGGAACTGCAACCTCGAGTGCCCCTATTGTTTTTTGAAAGCACGCCCCGGATGGCCGCATGCTCCCACCGCGGCGGTGGTCGCGTTGGCGGCCTATCTCGGGCGCAACGGACTGATGGAGGTTCGTCTGACCGGCGGAGAACCCACTACCCATCCGGATTTCTTCCGCATTGTTGAAGCCTTCCGCAAAAACGGCGTCTTTGTGTCCATCGCCACCAACGGGCTGTTCAGTCTGCCCACGCTGGACCGAATCGCCGAGATGCAACCGCCATGGATCATTTGTTCCGTGGATGGAAACCGGGAGACGCACAATATCTACCGCCCGGACACATTTGACCGAATCCTCGCCAACCTGAGGCTGCTGAAAAACCGCCAGCCGGCGCTCAAGCTGAGACTGACCACGGTATTGACCAGACGAAACATGGGCCAAATCCGCGATCTGGCGGAGATTGCCGGAAGCGTTGGGGCCGACAGCATCACGATCATTCCATTGCGCCCCCAGGTTCGCAATCCCGCCATCCTGGCGGATATGATCAACGCACAGGAGTTCAAGAACGTCCTCGAACAGATCGTGCGCGTCAGCGAGGCAACCGGCGTGCGCATGAGCACGACCCTTGCGACCGACCTGGAGGGCCATCTCCTGCAAGATCCAATCGTGCGAAAACGGGCCGCCTGTGCCGCGGGCCGGGAGGCCACCAACCTCGATTTCGATCCCACGACAAACAAATTCATTGTCTATGGCTGCTCCTATTCGCCGGCCTCCGACCCCGGCGCCGATCCGAGTCTGCGCCGGCCGTTTCTGGCCGGTGAATTCTCGCCCGACCAACCACAGGATTTCCTAAGAATCTGGCAGAACGACGCGGCTTGGGCGATCTACCGCCAGCCGATCTTCAAATCCTCTGCGTGCCATGCCTGCGATTATTACCGCCGCCAGCAATGCGTCGGTTCATGCCCCATCCAAAATATCGATTACTCTGCGATCACCGCCGGCGAAGACGTTCTCGCCCGGCTGCGGCTTCAATTGTCCCAGACGGCGGAGTGGTACTGCTACCAACACGTCGCCGGTGAGCTGTAATCGTCGTTGACGCCCCTCCTCCGCCCGCTTGCCCTGAGTTCCCTATTCGCCGGCGTTTTTTTGGCGAACCTCATCCCGTCATCCATGAATCAGCTTCCTGTGGGCAAATCGGACACCCGGCGCGTCGCCCGACGGCGATTCATCTATTTTACCAGTGTGTTTGTGCTCACCAGCCTGGCGACCTGGTTCATGGCGGACCTCCTCTGGCGCGACGGAATTTCGGGGATCGAAATCGTCCTGCTAGTGCTGTTTGTGATCCTCTTCGCCAACATCGCCACGGGATTCTGCATGGCGATGATCGGTTTCTACGTGGTCAATCGCGGCGGAGATTCGTGTCGCATCACCAACACCATCGACTGGACGGCCGCGAAAGACGCTCCGCTCGCCAGCACCGCCATCGTCTTCCCCATCGCCAACGAGGATGTCTCCCGCATTTTCGAAGTCTTGCGCGTGATGTACCGCTCCATTCAGGAAACCAGGAAACTGGAGCACTTTGACTTCTTTGTCCTCAGCGATTCGAACCAGCCCAACGTGTGGATTCAGGAGGAGATCGCCTGGGTCGAGCTGTGCAAACAAGTGGGCGGTTTTGGCCGGATTTTCTACCGCAAGCGGCGCCAGTCGATCAACAGCAAGAGCGGCAATGTAGGCGATTTTCTCCGGCGCTGGGGCCGGCGGTACCGCTACATGGTGGTGCTGGATGCCGACAGCATCATGACCGGCCAGGCGCTGGTGAAGCTGGTGGCGATGATGGAGGGAAACCCCAACGTCGGGATCATCCAGCCGGCCCAGCACGTCGTCAACAGCGCGACGCTCTACGCCCGCATCCAGCAGTTTGCGAACCGCCTGTACAGCCCGCTCTTCCTCGCCGGTCTGAACTACTGGCAACAGTACGACAGCAATTACTGGGGCCATAATGCCGTCATCCGCATACAGCCGTTCATGGCAAACTGTTGTCTGCCCGATCTGCCCGGACGGGAACCCATTGGCGGTCGAATTCTGAGCCATGATTTCGTCGAGGCCGCCCTGATGCGCAAGGCCGGGTGGCAGGTCTGGCTCGCCCATGACGTCGATGGCAGCTACGAGGAGGTTCCGCCAACGCTGATCGACAACGCCAAACGCGATCGCCGCTGGTGCCAAGGCAACATGCAGCACAGCTGGTTGCTGTTCGCCCGCGGCTTCCGTCCGATCAACCGCGTGCATCTGTTCCTGGGCATCATGTCCTATGTGTCGTCGCCGCTGTGGCTGCTCTTCCTCCTGATCTCCAGCATCGAGGTGTGCAATCAGGTCCGGTCGGTCGGATTCGGATACCATCCCGAGGTCTTCACGTCGCTCTTCGGCTATGTCGTCGAGGTGCCCGAGGCCCTGACGCTGTTCATGTTCACCATGCTGCTCTTGTTTCTGCCCAAGATCCTGAGCGTGGCGGTGACGCTGCGCAATCCCGAGGATACGGGCGCTTTCGGCGGACCCTTCCGTCTCATCGTCAGCGCCATGATGGAAGCCGCGGTATCGGCCCTCCTAGCTCCCATCAACATGCTGTTCAATTCGAAGTTCGTCGTTTTGACGCTCTTGGGAAAAGGGGTGTCCTGGGTGTCCCAACAACGCGGAGTGTCAGATGACAACACGGATTGGCGCGAGGCGATCCTGACCCATGGCGGGCATACTCTGTTCGGGCTGCTCTGGGGGGTGTCGGCCTTCATCCTCGTGCCCGCCTATTTCTGGTGGCTCAGCCCGGTGCTGGCGGGCATGGTCTTCTCCATCCCAATTTCGATCTTCCTCAGCAAGCTTTCCTTTGGACGGCATGCCGCGAATTTGGGCCTGTTTCTGACTCCGGAAGAGACCCGGCCGCCGTATGAGCTCCGGCGGTTGCGGCAGAATCTGGCGGAATGCCAAAAGCACATGCTCCCCATCGAACCTTTGCGGAACGACCACGGCATTCTGCAGGCCGTGCTCGATCCCTATGTCAACGCCGTCCACGTTTCGTTGCTGCGCCAGCGCCGCCCGAGCCAGCAGTCGCGAGAATACTTCGTAAACCTGCGCAAACATTTGCTGGCGGAGGGGCCCGAGAAACTCACTCTCCGGGAAAAGAAGGCACTGCTGCTCGATGCCGAGTCGATGATCTGGCTGCACCGCGAGTTGTGGCGCCAGCCAACCAAGTCACTGGCTGATTGGTGGCAACTCGCCATGCGTCAGTACAACGTGCTCACCGTTACCCCGGAAACTCCGCTCTACCGTTGAGTCCATCACCAGCGGATCATCGCCAGCGGCGATGGGATTACAGAGGTTCGCGATGGGATTAAAAGGGACAGGTTAATAATTGCAGTACGGAAAGGGACCCGATTAGGGTGAACGATACCCTGCGGGAATACGTCCACGCTCCTAGATCGGTTCTTTGGAGCGCGGGCGTGTGCGCAGCACCGCCCGCATATTTCGGACGGTCCCGTAGCCGCGCCGCTTACGCCGCGGTTTCCTGACCGCACGTTGACACGTGCGGCTACGTAGCAGGGGCAGCGTACCCAGAGGCCGCAATCGAATCAGACGATCGATAGGAACTAGTCCACGGATGAATTGGCCTCGTATCGGTGGCATGATTTCGCCAGCCTGGCTCCCACGATGCTCCGGCTGCTGCCTCAAGATGCCGTCCGCTTCCAGCCCCTCCCCCGCGCCGCGTACTGCGACGATTTCAAGAACCCTGAATTCTCTCAGGAGGAAACGGAGGAAATAGAGAGGGGGAGGTTTCCCTTTCGTCCATATTCTCAGTTCCCTCTGTTACCTCCTGTAAAATGTTTTGGGCTTGGTTGCGGCGAAGCTGCGTTAGGAAAGGTGCGGACTGGCGGCGACCGGCAGCGATGAACGCGAAGCACCTCTCTGCTAATGGAACGCGGCGGGCGCTCATCGTGGGCATCCGGCGGGTGCTTGCGCAGCGGGATGAGATCAATCGCATCAATGTCTTCCCCATCGCGGATGGCGATACCGGCACCAACCTGGCCTTCACGCTGGGCGCGGTGCTGCAGGGGCTGCGGGAACCGCGCTTCGCCACCGACGGCGAGGTCCTGCGGAGGGCGGCGGCGGAGGCGATCGATGCCGCGCGCGGAAACTCGGGCGCGATCATGGCGTATTTCTTCCAGGGGATGGCGGAGGGGCTGGAACCCGGTCTGCCGTCGACGCCGGAGGTGCTGGCGCGGGCTGCCCTGGGCGGATCGTCCCGCGCCCGGCAAGCGATGACCGAGCCGCGCGAGGGCACGATCCTGAACGTCATCCAGGCCTTCGCCGAGGGAATGCAGACCCAGGCCGGGACCGGGACGCAGAACATCCGCGCCTGCTTGCGGTGCGCCCTCGTGCGGGCCCAGGAGGCATTGCGCCGGACGCCCGATCAGCTGCGGGTGTTGCGTTCGGCGGGAGTCGTCGACGCCGGCGGGCTTGGCTTCGTCTGCCTGCTCCAGGGGGTCGTAGACTACATCGAACGCGGCCGCGATGTGTGGAACGACGAGTTCCCCGAGGAGTTCTCGGTTGCCGGGGTCGACGCCCCCCAAGGAAGCGCGGAAGACACTCGCCATCGTTTCTGCGTCCAATGCGTAGTCAGCGCCGAGGTCGTGGATCGCGGGGCCTTAAAAGCGGCGCTCCTGGCCCTGCCGCTTTCGCGCCTCCTGATCGCCGGCACCCGCAGCCAGGTGCGCCTGCACGCGCACCTCGACGATCCGGCTCGATTCTTCCTCACCGCGGCGCAGTTCGGCACGGTGTCGCAAGAGCGGTCGGAGGACCTGCTCACCCCGGCGTCGGCCGGGCGGAGATCGCCAGTGGCGATCGTCACCGATTCCGGGGCCGATCTGCCGGCCGAGGTGCTGGGCCGGCTCAACCTCCATGTTGTCCCCCAGCGGATATCGATCGGCGGGCGCGATTTCATCGACGGAGTCTCGCTCTCGTCGCGCGAGTTCTACGACGAGATGCGGACGGGCTCCGTGCCGCCGCGCACGTCGCAGCCACCTCCCGGAGATTTCCGGCGCATGTTCGAGTTCCTCTTGGCTCACCACGAGCGCGTGATCGACGTTTCCCTGGGACGGGCCCTGTCGGGCACGCTCCAATCGGCCACGGGGGCCGCGGCGCGCACTGACGCGGACCGGATCAGCGTGTTCGACACCAACACCGTCTCCGGCGCCCAAGGCCTGCTGGCCATCTGGGCCGTGGAGGCGGCGGAGGCGGGACTCGACGAGTCGCGCATCCTCGAGGGCCTGGTCCGGATGCGTTCGCGGACGGCGCTCTTTGCGATCGCTCGCGACCTCCGCTATGCCGTGCGCGGAGGGCGGGCGCCGCAGATCGCACTGCCTCTGACGCGCCTGCTGCGTCTGTCCCTCCTGTTTCGGAGCCGGGACGACGGCCGTTTCGGCCCGATGGGCGGGTTGTGGGGGCGCGACCACCTGCCGGAGCGGTTCGCCCGCAACATCGCACGTCGGCTGAATCCGGCGCGCCGCTACCGGCTAATCGTCGGACATTGCGATTGTGCCGGGGATGCGGAGCGCGTGCAGGCCGCCCTGCGCGCCCAAATCCGCGACATCGACCGCCTCTGGCTCGTGGAAACCGGCATCGCGATCGGGGCGCACGCCGGTCCGGGCACGTTGGTAATCGGCGTGCAGGACTACGAGCCGCCGCAGCGATGATGCTCCACTCGAAATGAGCGCGCCCGTACCGCGACGCGCAGCGGCGGTCTTTGGGTTGCATTGCTATCTCCACATTTGGTTGAATCCGACGCAGAGTTTGGTTGCTTGCACCCAATTCCTCGTGGGTTCAAAAACCATGTTTGCACGAAAGACATGTAATATTTTAATGGCAGAAGAGTTAAGAGGTTGCCACGCAACTTGGCTTATTCCTCGCTAAACTCTCCTTCTTTCGAAGCCAACTTCTCCTGTCATATGCCCTTACTACTCCGCCACTTCGTCCGGACGCCAGGAGCCGGGATGGTCCGCGCCCATCGTGTTTTTTTCGGTGCTCTCTTCGCGGTCGCGACCTTGGTACCGGTCTGCCTCGCCTCCGACAAAGCAACCAATCAACCGGCCGTCACAATCGAAGACAGCACCGGCCAGTTCGTCTTCGAATTGTTGCCCAAATCGTTTCAAAAAAACCCAAAGATCGACATAACGGTGATCACGGAGATGACCGACGAAGGTCGGAATGTCACCCCGGCCTCGCGGGAACATCCGGCGTATTACGTTGCGCAGTCCGGTGGGTATCACGTCTTGGGTTACCGCTATGCCGGAGAAAGATCCCCTCCGACGGAAGACTTGGAACGACGGTTGAAAAACGCTCTTTCCACCAATGGCTATTTGCCGGCCACGCCGGAGCATCCGCCGACGGTCGCGGTAGTTTATTGGTGGGGCTCGCATAACCAAGGCGCTTCCCAGTTTGCTCGTGCGGCACTGGTAGGTGGAACCAAATTCGCCCAGGAATACGAGGACGCTATCAGCCGCGGCAGCTTCGGTCAGATGGAGTACCTGGGAGGAGCGTTCGCGAATCACTTCTCGTCGTACCAAAGCGCCTTTGCGATGTTCGATCCGTTTGAGCTTTTCCGGAATCGCGATGGGAGAACCATGACCTTGGTGGAACAAGCGCGAAACGAAATCTATTTCATCGTCGCTTCCGCCTACGATTACGCCGCGATCGCTCGTGGCCAAAAACTCTTGCTTTGGCGGACCAAAATGACCGCGGATGCGGGAGGCGTTTCGATCGACGATGGCCTGGCTGCGGTGATCGCGCGCGCCAGCCACTATTTCGGTCGGGACATGCCGGTCGCGGCGACCATCTTCAAACCCGTGCGCGGTGCGGCCACCGTGGAAATTGGAAACATGACCGTGGAAGAATACCTCCCGACGACGCCCGCCCCGGAACCGGCCAAGACACCGGCCAAGCAGTGAGTCTCATGGCCGCATTTCTCAAGCGAGTTCGGTGACGCGTTGTCTCTGCGTTTTGGTCCGTTCGTAGGGCTGGACCTCGTGACCAGACCGCTCTGCCGTTCACGGTTCGGACTCAAAGCCGGCTCCACATTCGGAGGGGGGCCGTAGGATTGATTTAAGATGCTTGACCGATTGGAATAATTCCGCCCTCAGCTCACGGCTGACCGCTGACCATTGACCACCGTCCACTCCCTAATAACTAATAACCAATAACTGATAACCGATCGCCAATTTCTCCAGCTCCCTCATTCCCTCATTCCCTCACTCCCTCACCCCCTCATTTCCTCCCCCCCCAAAGTCCTCGTGCTCGGTCTGGGCAACGACATCCTTACCGACGATGCTGTCGGTCTGCACATCGTGCAGGCCGTGCGGGAGCGCCTTGCTGGCCAGCCCGACATCGAGGTAAAGGCGACGACCGAAATGGGCCTCGCGCTGCTGGATGAGATCGTCGATCGCGAGAGCCTGGTGCTGGTGGATTCCGTGCAGACGGGAAAAGTACTGCCGGGCCACATTCACGAAGTCGGCCCCGAGGAACTCTCCAAGGTGTTCACGACGTCGCCGCACTTTCTTGGCGTCGGCGAGACATTGTCGCTCGCCAAAATGCTGGGCCTCGCGATGCCCCGCCAAATCCGCATTTTCGCCATCGAGGTGACCGATCCCTTCACGCTGAGCACCCGCCTGACCCCCGCCGTGGAGCAAGCCATTGCCTCGGCCACGGATCGTGTCGCAAAACAGGCGCGCGAATACGCCGCACTCCCCGCCCCGGCAGGACCAGCGGCATGACTGGTGCCATCACAGACGAGTCGGTTCATCTCCGCCAGAACCCCCAACCCGATTTGTCATCTATTAGATGACAAATCGGCGTTTTTCCACCTGGCGATGCTCGGCCCGTTGTCATCCATTGAATGACAACCGCGTTTAGATCGTAACCTGCTTTTTACCTGTGTAATGCAAGTATATTAATCCCTTGATCACTGTGGGGCGGGATCGCCGAATCCCGCCATGATCCAAAAAGTTTGTCATCTAATAGATGACAAACGGTATTTTCGCTTCGCTGGGTGTGAGCGTTCATTTGCCGCGGGTTTTTCCCGTGTGCCGCGGGGCCGGCCTGTGTTTCGTCGAGTCCGAGTTTTTTGCTTCCACCGCCACCCGCTCCGGCGACGTCATGGCGAGTCCCGAAGTCGCTCTTCCGTCACCTCGAATCGATCGATGGTGAACGTCGTCTCGAGCCGGCCTACCGGCGTCGTCGCGAAACTCGCCAGCCTTGCCCCGTCGAGCCAATGCGGATCGGCCGGTTCGTAGGCGTCCATCACGTGTTGCAGCCCGTACTTTGTCCGCAGGTCGCGTAAGGGCACACCGCGGTATTCTGGTTTGCGTTGCCGGGGCGCCCAAACCGTCAACTGCCGCCGGGAGATTTCGACTCCGGCGACCACGGTAGAAAACGCCGTTTGTGAATTGACCATGCCGCCGATCCAGAACGCCCTGTCGGTCGGGTTCCAGGCGGTGGGATTCACCGCCACGAGCGCCGATCGCCGGAGCGCGTCCAGATCCAAATAGAATACTGAGCGCGAGGGGATCGGGAGCCAACGCCGCACGTCATCGACAAGAAGCTGCGGTCGGGTGACCATGGCTGTGACGTCGAGCACGCCGTACCGGGTTGGGTCGCAGCGGACGATCCGGATCGTTTGCGCGCCCTCGGCAAAGCGCGCCCCGGCGGCCAGCGGAAATTCGCCGGCAATCTCGCGACGGTACACCTGCATCGCCATCCGCCCGCACAGTATCGGCGGGTCGGCCAGCATCTTTGCCGCCAGTGAGCGTGGGATGCCGTCCATGTAGCGACCCCAATCGAACTCGCGTCGAGCACGAATGTCGGCAGCAGGATCGACAGGTGCCACATTCCGGGCGCCAACATTGCCATCCTGCTCCCACACGGTGGTGTGCCTTTTCAAGCTGACCCCATCAGCCCAATGCCACTCCGCTTCCAAATCGACGGAACCGGGCTCCTCCCTCCCGGCTAGATCGTCCACCGTGGCCTTCAAACGCAACCGGAGCGCAGCTTCACTCCTGCTCAAGTTGCTCCGCAACGCCACGCGGCTCGCGGACTCGCCGGATCCCGCCTCGACGTGGATCGCGTTGTGCCATACGGGTACATCCATCGGCGCGAGGACCTGGCGCAGCCTAGGGCTAAAATCATACGACCAGCCGCCCAGCACCGCGACCGCGCCGACCACGCCCGTCGCCGCAATGCCGATCGAGCGCCCTGTCCGCCGCGTGAGGAATTGGTGAACCGTCACCGCGACGATCGTCGCCAACCAGATGCCGAGCACGAGCAGCACGCGACTCAGCCGGATGCCGCCCGATATCAAACCTGATTCCGCGTCAGCAGTCGCCGAGGATACAGCCAAGCCCGTGACCAACGCAAACAACAGCACGAGCGTCCAGGTGAGGAACCGCGGCCAATTGTCCGTCAACACCGCCACAGGCAACGCCGGCAGCGTGACGGCTGCGTGCAGGACCATCGTCTGCCCGATTAATCCCGCGATCACAGGGAATCCGAAGCCGCACGCCAGCCACCACGGCAGCGCCAGTACGCATGGCAGCACCCAGAAAAAGAGCGCCAGTGCCGTAAGCTTTGCCACACACAACCGCCACCCGGAGATCGGCAACGTCATCCAGTGGGATCGGATTCCAACGACCAGATCCTCATGCGCCACCCACGCGACCATGAGATAGGCCGAGATCAACTGCGCCCGCAGCAAGATCGGCAATAAATCTGCCAGCCGCTGCGCGAGTTCCAGATCGACGCCAGCCCGCGCGACCATCCACGCGCCAATCAACAACTGCATCACGATCAGCCCCGCCCACGCCGTAAGCGGCCACCGCAGCCGACGCGCATCTTTCCACACGATGTGCCAGATCAATCGCATTGAGACATCTCCATCGGTACCGCTCTCATGGGCTGGACGGACCGTTGAACATACGGTTGAACGTGCCCACGTTTTCGTATGCCACTTTCACGAGGCGCATGTTTTCGATGCCATCGCCTTTGTCGCCCTGGGCACCTTCTGCCACTGACTGCACCATTTCAAATTGCAGCAAACACACTCCGTTAAACACGCTTTCATTTCCCAAGCCACCCTGCGGATTGAGCAGCATCTGGTGTCGGCGATCGATCAAACAATAACTGTCGATCGGCTTGATCCACCGATAAGAACCGATGGCATCTCGGCGCGCGCGGCCTCCTTCCGCCGGGCGACGTTCAACCCAACTGACCAACGCGCGTCCATCCCGGTCCATCTCAGAAGCCGAGATATTGACGGCAAAGTCTCTCAACGCTGCCCGGGCCCCGCTCCGTAACGGCAGTTCGGCGTCCACCGCGCAGCGCACCAGCGCAAACCGGACATCCGCCCGCACCGCCGGCGCGCCCACCGGTTTCTTCGCCCCGCCCGTCAACCTTAGGGCGATTTCCAGGGCCGGCGCCGGACCATCGGTCGCGGCCAGACCCAACACGCCGCCGATTGTCTTCTGCAGCCAAAATCGACGGGCGTTGATATCATAATACTCGGTCAGATTCTCCCGGCGCCCATCCGGATACAGCCAGGCCGTCCGCGCCGGCATCGTCGTGGTGGGCAACTCCCGGCCATCGGCCGTGGTCAAGGTCACCCGTTCCACCACGACGCCACAGCCGGCCGGCACGCCCCGTAAATCGCCGACCAGCACAAATTCATCGGCGGCCTGGCCGCGCAGGATTGCGCCCACCGCGGGCTGCCATTTCCCCTCGCGCCAGCGGATATCGATCGCCGCGGCCTCGGCTGCAACCCGGTGCGGCGGTTCTTTGGGCGGCCACCAACTGCTCAAATCGTAGGGCCACCAAAGATAGGCGGCCAGGATCACTCCGGCACTCGCGACCGTCCATGCTGTCGAGCGTCCGGTCCGGCGGGTGAGAAATTGATGGAGGACCACCCCGGCAACCGCTGCGATCAACCCCCATTCCCGCAGGAACATTCGCGTCCGCCAGAGTCCAACCGAAACGCTGTCGACCGTCCCAAGGCCGCCTCTGGTGGCATTCAGCAAGACAAGCAACACGATCAGTCCGATTCCAACGGTCAGGGCCCAACGGACGAAACGATCGGCGTCCTCCGTCAGCACCGCCAACGGCAACGCAAACAAAGTCGCTATCAGGGAAACCTGGAGAGTCTGCTGCGCGGCGTGCATCAGGCCCTCCGGTCCAAATCCAAACGCCAGCCACCACGGCAGCCCCGCCAACACGGGCACCAGGTAGATTACACCCATTAATCCGAGCGATTTTGCCCCAAGCAGCCGCCCCCCCGAAATCGGCCGGGTGATCCAAAATGAACGCGTTCCTGCCAGCGGGTCACCCTGGATGATTGCTGCCGTGAGCAAGATCCCGACAAACACCTCGATATATAGAAGCACAATGATCAGCGCGTTGAACCTGAGGGCCGAAAACGGCCAGGCCACCGACGACACAAGGGCGAGGATCACAAATCCGACCATGATTAACGCCACCCACAGCGCCACCAATCCACGCACCTGGCGCAGATCTTTCAGGAAGATATGCCACGTCAGTTTCATGCCGCCGCCTCCCCGCTTTTCCGACCGCTGCGCGCGAGGGCGATGTAGATTTCGCGCAGCGTCATCGGTCGCGCGGTCACCGCCGCTTCCGGGAAACGCGCCCGGCACGCGGGCTCGGTCGCTTCGCGGTCGTAGCGCGAGTCCACAAACGTCACCCGGTTGCCGGCGCGTTCGAATTTGAGCCACGTCCCTGGCAACGCGTTCGTCTGCGCCGGCCCTTCCTGCAAATCTACCTCCACGCGCCGGAACCGTTTCAACAGCGATTCCACCGTCTCGTCGAGCCACACCCGGCCCGTGTCAAGCAACGCCACGCGATCCGCCAGCCGCTCGACTTCCTCGATGTCGTGCGACGCGAGCAGCACCGTCCAGTCGCCGGCCTGCGCCGTTTCGAGCAGACCGCTCGTCACATCTTCGCGCACCACCGGATCGAGCCCGCTGAACGGTTCGTCCAGCACCAGCACCTTCGGCCGGAACGCCAGCACGGAAAGCAGGATCGCCTTCACCCGCATGCCGCGCGAGAGATGTTTCAACTTGCGGTCAGGTGGCAGCTCGAACCTTGCGAGCAGCGTCTTCTCCAATGCCGGATCCCACGTCGGATAAAACGGCCGGCAGTAGTCGAGAAATTGCCGCACGGTCATCCAATCGGGCTGCTGCTGGCTTTCCGACACGTAGCCGATCTGCTGCAGCTCGCGCGGCGACAGCTTGCGCGAATCCACGCCCAGCATCCGCGCTTCGCCGCGTGTCGGCGGGAGCAGGTTGAGCAGCACTTTGAGCGTGGTCGTCTTGCCCGCGCCATTGGGGCCGAGCAGGGCGCAGACGCTGCCGGCGGGCACGTCGAGCGAAAGTTCATGCACGGCTTCGAGGCGGCCATACCGCCGGGTGAGTTGCCGGATTTCGATGGGATTCATGGGAAAAGTCCTGTGCCGTCGTCGCCGGGTAAAACCTTCGACCTCCACCGGTCGAAAATCCGTTTGTCATCTATTAGATGACAAACTTGGTTTTTGACTTCGACGATGATCTGGCCGTTGTCATCTATTGGATGGCAACCGCGTTCATGTCGTAAATTGTTTAATGTATGAGTCATACAAGCATGCTCATGCCTTGGTCACTGTACGGTGGCACCGCCGAATCCCGCCAGATGCCAATCCGATTGTCATCTATTAGATGACAAACGGCGTTTTCGCTTCTGGTGGTGCGTGAGTTCATTTGCCGCCGAGTTTTTTCCAGTGCGCGGCGAGACCGGCCTGCACTTCGTCGAGCCCAAGCCCGAGTTTCTTTGCCTCCACCACCACGCGCTCCAATTCTGCGCCGAGCAGCTCCGCGCGTTCGCGGCGGTCGCCCGCGACCCGCTCCGCCACGATGCTGCCCACGGCCGGCGTCGTCACCAGCACGCCCTCGGCCACCAGCGCGGCCACCACCTTGTGCGCCGTGTTGGGATTGATCTTCAG
>Ga0182021_10001326_pt1 | contig 28189 bp, 19 predicted proteins | sample 612E3MmetaG_FD_120493 | JGI IMG/M metagenome (GOLD analysis project Ga0182021, IMG submission 120493) | Permafrost microbial communities from Stordalen Mire, Sweden - 612E3M metaG (Illumina Assembly) | ecosystem: Environmental > Terrestrial > Soil > Wetlands > Permafrost | place: Sweden...
GACCGGGTCTCGCCCCATTCGGCGGCAATGGAAATGCTGGTGAAAGTCTGACCCACTTTGTTGCTGTACTCAATGGCTTCCTGTTCAATTCTATAAGATCTTCTGTATCGGGAGACCAGATAGATTCGATATGCTCTAATATAATACCTAAGCTAATAACAGGTACTAACCCGGTTGGAGGTTCAGGATCATATACTATTAAATGGCAGAAAAGTTATAACCCTGCCAATCTAGCAGACACAACTGATATTCTTTCGAATACAGTTAATTATCAGCCCACTGTTGTGGAAACCGCAGATTCTGTCTTTTTCAGAAGAATTGTTAAAGACAATGTCACTTTCTTAAGAGATATAAGTAAGTGGGTGAAAATTATCGTTCAGCCTTATATAAAGAATAATATTGTAGGCACATCCGATACAATCTGTTATGCGCAGAATCCTCCCGGATTTGTATCCAAACCAGGGTTTCCTTTGCAGGACGGTAATGGTATTTATACTTTCAAGTGGCAGGTGAGTCTGGATAGCAGCTTATTCACTTTGCCTATTAATACTTATACTACAGAAGGGTATACTCCTCCTCCGGCATTATTGGCAACATCATGGTACAGACGCACAGTTACCTCCGGAAGATGCGTTGATGCGACAGCAATTGTTAAAATCACTGTTCTCGATACCATTAAGAATAATACGATACTGACCACGCCTGCGTCAATTTGTTATGGCATGATTTTCCCTGATCTTACCGCCACCAGTGCACCAACTCTGGCCGGTGGGGATAACAGTTACAGATTTATCTGGCAGAGCAGTGCCAATGGCACGACCTGGACAACTGCATCAGGTGTCAGTAACGGAGTCAATTATAACCCGGATGAACTTTCTTTGTATTTTCCGGGCAGCCAGTATTTCAGAAGGGTTGTTCGTTCGGGAATACATGATGTATGCGTGAATAATAGTTCTCCCAAGCTTCTGACAGACTGGCCGGTAATCACAACCAATACTGTTACCGGAAACCAGACAATTGGTCATGATAGTATTCCGGCAACTATGAACGGCAGCACACCAACCAATGGAAGCGGATCTTATACTTATTTGTGGCAGTACAAGACTAATACAGTGCCCTGGTCTTCTGCATCTGCTCCAAATAATTTAATTAATTATTCTCCTCCGGCCCTTACAGATACAACATGGTTCAGACGAATTGTTAATTCTTCAGCATGTTCAGATATAAGCAATACAATTGTTGTAAATGTTCATAAGACCATTGTATCTAATACTATAGCATTTACTTCTGGTGCAATTGAGGATACTATCTGCAACGGATCGTCTCCGGCAAATTTTTTTGGTACTATCCCTTCAGGCGGATCAAATATTCCGGGTGATTATGCATTTCAATGGTACTACTCATTAAATAATTCTACCTGGAGCTCTGTGGCAACGTCCGGAACTTCAAAAGACTATCAGTCTGGAAGTATTGCAGTTACTACATGGTTCAGGAGGAATGTAAGTTCACCTGTCTCTCCGCCTACCAGTATCTCAAAGAGCAACACGATCAAGCTCACAGTTCTTCCGTTAATAACAAACAAAAATATTGCAGCGGACCAGATGGTCTGTAAGGGAAGTCCTCTTGCAACGCTTACTGGTTCGAGTGGCTCTCCTTCCGGGGGTGATAACTTATACAGGTACACCTGGAGGCAGGATAGTGCAAACACCGGATGGACAAATATCCCTGGATATATTAAAAGTTCATCAGCAAGTTATTCCCGTTCATCAATTAAGGATCCCTTCCAGTACAAAAGATACGTCTATTCAGGGTCAAATGACTGTTGCGCGGATTCTTCAAACTTTGTGACAATCGGAATAAATCCATTGCCAACAGGAACAATGACAACAATAACTGACACAACTGTTTGCGGTGGTTCACAGGTACCGGTAAAAGTTCATCTTTCGGGAGCCTCAAAATGGAGGTTGATTTATGATGAGAACGGGGTGCAGGCAACTATCAATAAAATTCAGGCAGCGGATACCACTTTTCTGATAAGCAGGACTCCATTGTTGGCATCCGCAGCATATCTTTTTAAGCTTGATTCGCTTAAGGATGCCAATAAATGTATTGCTCTTCCGGTAACACTTACAGGTTCCAGGAAGATAACTGTTTATAAAGTTCCCAAAGCTGTAGCAGGAATTGCTGTCGATTCAATCTGCGGACCGGCATATCACCTGGCAGCCACACCCAGCGTCGGACTTAGCACATGGACTAAAGTTTCCGGACCTGGTGCAGTAACCTTCCTTCCAAATATTATTAATCCTAATGCAACAGTAAAAGTCGATTCGACTACAGCTGCATGGGGACTGGGAAATACATATAAATTGCAATGGAAGGAAGCTAACTGGCTATGCGTTGATAGCAGTTCGGTTCAGATAACATTCTATAAAAGGACAAGTATTGCCAATGCGGGGAAAAATATTGATACAATATACACTTTTGATAAATATTATACATTACATGCCGAAAAACCATTTACCGGGACAGGCATTTGGAGTGTGATCTCTGGAACTGGATTGAGTGAGGCAAAAATTATGAATGATTCGATAGCCTATGACTTAGCTTTCTCTCCGGTTAAAAATAAATTTCTCTGGAAAATTACAAATGGAAAATGTGAATCAGCCGATACAGTAACTTATACTATTTACGATCTGAAGATCCCTCAGGGATTTTCACCCAACGGAGATGGAAAAAATGATGAATTTGTGATTTCAGGTTTTGATCATGATCCCTCGGTTTCAGTTGTAACCCTAAGAATACTGAACAGTGCCGGAACCGAAGTTTTCTATACAAGCAATACCAGTGAAAATGGATGGACCAACTGGAATGGGCAGAATAACGGAGTACTGCCTGAAGGAACTTATTATTATATTTTTATTGTTAAATCTTTAAGAAACAACACTGTTTTACAAAAAAGTGGTTTCATTATTTTAAAAAGAAGGAAGAACTAAATAACTGAAGGATTTGATGTTGTAGACATGCTAAAGAAAGGCTTCATCTGTATAATAATATTTATGTTACCGGTCCTCAGTACAGAGGGTCAGACAGGTTCTGATTCGACAAAAATCAGCCTTGCTTACCCGGTTTACAGCCAGTATCTTCAAAATGGCCTGATGATAAATCCGGCATATGCCGGAACACGTGAAGTGCTAAGCTTTTTCATGTCCGGCAGACTGCAATGGGCTGGTATTGACGGAGCACCAAAATCAGAAACTTTATCTCTTCATTCTCTTTTGAAAGATGACAGAGTCGGCTTAGGATTTTCAGGTCAGATGTTTACCTATGGATTGACAAAATCCTACAGTATTTACGCAGATTATGCTTACCATTTGAGTCTGGGTGAGGGTAAGCTTTCTCTGGGATTAAAAGCAGGTTTTGATATGTCAAATACTGATTATTCGAATATTTTACTGAATGATAAGAATGACGAAGCTTTTCTGGTGAATGATAAACCATATTTTCTCCCGAATGCCGGGGCCGGACTTTATTATTACAATAAAAAATTCTTCATTGGAGCTGCCATTCCATCATTTTTGAGTTATGTAAACGATGGTGGAGGTAAGGTCAGTTTTAATGCATTCAGTGATTTTGATGTTTATGTCTCAGCAGGTGCATTAATAACATTATCACCATCTTTCAAATTTAAGCCCTCTGCATTTCTTGATTATTCAGTTCAGAAAACCAAAAAAACGCAGTTGGATCTGAACGGGAATTTTATAATCAGAGATATGGTGTGGATAGGTGGTTCTTGGCGCACTTCCGAACAAGTTGCAGTTGGTATACTTCAATTGCAGGTTAATCCGCAATTAATGATCGGATATTCATATGACTACCCTGTCGGAATGATGAACACTTATTCCAAAGGATCACATGAGATAATATTAAGGTACGAATTCAGTTATAAAGTCAATGCCGCTAACCCAAGATATTTTTAGGCTATGCCGAGATTCCTGAAATACATATTGGTTTTTATAGTAATCTCTATCAGGGCAATTTCCGAGATATGCTGTCAGGCACCAATTTTTGAGGTCAAACCAATGTCTTTTAACTCTTCAGTTTTCAGTGATATTGCTCCTGTACTTTTCAAAGATGGCATTATCTTTTGTTCTGACAGAAGAACCAGCAGCATTACAGGAATAACTACTTTCAATGACGAACGTCTTTATAATATCTACTTTGTAGCCAGTAAAGATACTTCCAAACGGGAAAAACCACAGCCAATTACAAGCAATAGTAGTGCGGTCCTGTATTATGGACCATTGAGTCTGGCTCCTGATGGTAAAACTGTATATTTCACCAGTAGCATTCTTACCGGAAAGGCTGCAAAGAAAAAAAATGTAACAAATCCCAGAGGAATTTTTAAGGGTGAATTATCTGGTACTATTATAAAAAATGTCAGGCCGTTTGAATATAATAATCCGAAATATAGTGTTGCACAACCTTCAATAAGTAAAGATGGCAAGTACCTTTTCTTTGCTTCGGATATGCGAGGCGGCATTGGAGGATCAGACATATATTACTGTGAATTAATTAACAATAAATGGGGAAAACCGGTTAACCTTGGAAACAAAGTAAATTCCTCATCGAGAGAGAATTATCCGTATATGCACTCTTCCGGACGACTCTATTTCAGCTCCGACAGACCAGGAGGAATGGGAGGAATGGATATTTATTATACTTTTTTGAATATGGGGAACTGGGAAGAGCCGGTTCACCTGCCTCCTCAAATAAATTCACCTGCAGATGATTTTGCATTTGTTGCCGAAGAAAGTCTTCAGACAGGTTATTTTACCTCCAATCGCGACAGAAAAAATGATGATATTTTCAGGTTTTCTTCGACAATTATCCGCAAAGTAAAATGTGATACGCTACAGATAAATAATTACTGTTATGAGTTTTACGATGAAAACGCAATAAAATTTGATACTATTCCCTTCCGGTACCAGTGGGATTTTGGCGATGGTTCACAGGCCGAAGGAGTAAAGGCTGACCATTGTTTCAAAGGTCCGGGCAATTATTCTATTCGACTTGATGTAGTGAATCTTATTACAAAAGAGGTAAAGAAGAATGAAAAGACCATTGATTTGGATCTCAAAGACATAGAGCAACCTTATATTTCAAGTCCGGAAGTATGCAATATTGGAAAGCAAATAAAATTGAATGCAGACAGTACCAATCTGCCTGGCTGGAACATTAAACAATATTACTGGAATTTTGGTGATGAATCTGTAGCAATAGGAAAGGCAGTTGATAAAACATATATAAAGCAAGGCAACTTTAATATTCAGTTGATTGTTACTGCTGTACCGGATGCAACCGGAGTCATAAAGGAAGCCTGTATATCCAAAAATATAAATGTGATTCGCTGACCCTGAAAATGAAAATGATTACTTTTGAATGAGATGAAATTGATAAACATATATAAAATAATTATTATAGGATTCTTTCTATGCTTTTTGTCTCCTGCTGAAGTTAATGCACAACCTGTACCGAGCCTGGATGAGAATATTCCGTTTCTGGTTACTTTCGGGAAAGATGGGGACAGATCATGGGGTGATTTCAATTTCTTTCAAACCTGGTTCTTCGCTATTCCGAAAGATTTCAAAGATCGTTTCTATATCCGGGTGTTTGACCCTGATGTTAGCGGTGAGAATGATGAGCAGAAAGGAGAATGGAATACAAAGATGCAGTATTCTGTATATGGAGGTAAAGGAGTGGATCCTGAAAAAAGTGAGAATGAGGATTCAAGAGGAGCACTACGCACGGGTAATTTCAAAAGTGGAACGTTGCTCTCATCAAAAATTTTTGGAAATGATCCTCAATACGATAATAAATATTACACCTTTGGCCCTTTTATAGCAACCCAGGGAGATTATAACGAAAAATGGAAAAGCTATATGTTCAAGATAATTTGTGATGGTATCAGCGGCGATGATGGCAATTTGTACAAATACTTCCTGTCACGGGATCCAAATAATGACGTGCCCATTGAAGGAGCAAATGCTTTTACTTATTCATATACATTCAGGATGTGGAATGACATAAAAAGCGTTTCACATATTTACCCTTATATTGATACCGGAATAGTATATGTTCTGGAAAGAAATTTCGACTGGGATGATGACGGTGAGATCTTGGTGGTATCTAGGGTAAGAAGAGGTTATAAAGTTAAAGTATCAGGGCAGAATAATTGGGAGGAAACTAAAATTGAAGTTGACCCCAGAGAGGTTGGTTCCTCTCTTGATTTTCAGTTTCATAAGAACCAGGAATACCTTGTCAGAAATAATAATGTGGTAATTTCACTTCAAAACCAGAGAGGCGATAACCTGAAATTCTTCAGCTCACCAATTGGTGGAGTTCCTGTCTATGTATCCAAGCCTGTTTACAGGCAAATTAAGAAGTAACTATATCTGAAAATGCAATCTGTAACGACACGGAAATTAATCTTCATCACCTTCTGGTGCCTGTTTTTATTTTCTTCTCTGCTTCATGGGCAAAGTTACAGATTCAGAAACTATAGTGCTGCCAACGGACTTACCGACCCTTATATTTATACTATCAATCAGGATGCTAACGGATTTCTGTGGCTGGGCACCAGTACCGGGTTAGTAAAATTTGATGGTTGGAATTTTACTCATGTCAACTTTCCTGATTCTGTTGTGAACAGATATGCATCTGTATGTTTAAAAGATAAAAACGGGAACCTATGGTTTGGCTGTAATGATGGCACCCTGTTTTATACTGAAAAAAATGGTCTTCATCAAATACCGAACCTGAATATCCAAAGTGTCAATTTCATGTTTGAAAGCCCGGACGGTTTTATCTGGATTATTCCGCAAGACCGGATGATTCTTAAAATCAATGAAAGTAATCCTGGTGAAATCAGCAGGTTTTATATTGCCCGAAATACTCTGATGACAACAGGCAGTCTTGCTCCGGGTGGTAAAATAATTCTTGGCACGCAGGAGAACCTGCTTTATTGCAGTCTATATAAGGATTCAGTAAAAATAGAAACTGCTATCAAAGGTGTTGAATACTCAAAAGTACAGACAATTCAACCATTAGATGAAGATGGAAATTACATTCTGGGTGTGGAGAGCAATGGAATTTACAAGCTTAGAATAAGCAGCAATAAACCGGTATTAAGCAGGTTTCCTGATCATCATGAATTTGAGTCTTTAAATGTCGAGTCGATCTATAAAGATCAATCAGGGGCTATCTGGATCGCAACAAATAATAATGGTCTCTTACAAGTTCGGTTTTCCTCGAACAGTGAATCTGTTGAATCAGAAATAAATTATAGTATAGCTTCAGGCTTGCCCGGACAAAACATCAGAACAGTTTTTCAGGATATGGAGAAGAATATCTGGATTGGATTTTATGGTGAGGGATTATCGTTACTTGCCTCCAGTGATTTTAGCTTCTACACGCCCTCTGATAAACCTGAAGGCAATAACATTATCTATATTAACCAGTTAAATGACAAATATTTGCTCGGTACCCCAGGCGGTTATTTCATATTTAATATTAAAACCGGCAAGGCTGAACCATTCACAACCCTGGTTTCTCAGGTACAACATAGTGAAATTTTATCATTTCGTCTTGAACCTGATGGCAGATTGTGGATAGGAACTAAGGGTAGCGGTTTGTTTCTGAAGAATTTGAATGGAGTGACCTCACAGTTTTACAGATCCGGGAATAATAGTGAAGATAACATTCACAATATAACATCTGATGGCAATAACCTTTGGCTTTCGACACTTGATGGCGTTGTCATACTTGACATTAATTCCGGTAAAGTCATTAAAAAATTTAGCACTGATAACCGTCTTCCTCATAACAGCATAAACCAGGTTTTCATTAAAAAGGACGGGGGAGCACTTATTGCCACGGAATGTGACAGGCTTTATGATATTCGTCTAAAGTCAGGAGTAAATATAGGAAAGGGAATATTGGCAGGAAGTACTAAAAATAAAATATTGTGTTTTGCAGAAAGTGCACCGGGTGAGATTTGGGCAGGAACATCAGGGAATGGTATTTTCTATGTTTCAAATGATTCCGTAACGAAAATTACCACAGAAAATGGCTTATTATCAAACTATTGTTACAGCATTCTCTCAGATTCAGACAACAAAATATGGATTGGCCATGAACGCGGATTTTCAAGATATGATATCAATACCGGGATAATAAAAGTCTTTAATAACGATTTTGCAAAGGGGGGCAATTGCAATCCTCATTCACTGTTTGAAACAAAGGACGGAAAGGTTCTGATCGGAACTACCGAAGGGGTGATTTGTTTTGACAGAGTGAAGGAAAAAAAGAGCGTAAACGCTCCTATTAATAATATTATTTCAGTTACAATCGGTGAAAACAGATATCCATATCAACCGGTTTATTCATTGCCTTATAGTAAAAGTTATAGTGTTGTTGTTGATTATGTCGGTATTAACCTGAGTGATCCCGAAAAAGTATCTTACAAGACCAGGATGGATAACTATGACGATAATTGGTCTGCGTTAAAATTTTCAAGAGAGGAAAAATATAATCTCCGTGATGGTAAGTATAAATTTAATCTGATGTCTGTGAATGAAGGTGGAATCCAACAGAAAACCAATTCCACTTTCGATATTTTAATCAAAAAACCTTTCTGGAGAACATGGTGGTTTTTTCTGATCATATTTACGGCTCTGTCAGGAATTGTTACATTAATAATATATATCAGGGAAAGATCACAGAGAGAAATGAATGAATATCTTGAAAGTGAACTTGCTGAACGTACCCAGGTTGTTCTTAAACAAAAAGACGAAATCGAACTCCAGAATATTGAAATAACCGATAGTATAAATTATGCTAAAAGGATTCAATCCAGCATCTTACCCGATGTAAATAAGTTGAGAGATGCATTTGAGGATGCTTTTATAATATTTCATCCCAGAGATATTGTCAGCGGAGATTTCTATTGGTTTGACAGAATTGATGAAGAAATATTTGTTATTGTTTGCGCTGACTCTACAGGCCATGGCGTCCCGGGTGCATTTATGTCTATGATTGGCTCCACCCTATTACAGGATATTGTTACAAGGAAGGGAATCACCAGGCCATCTGAAGTTCTTACCCTGCTCGATAAACAGATATTTTCAACTCTTAATCAGAATATTGATGTCGGCGTCTCGAATGACGGAATGGATATGGTTGTCTTTGAGTTTAATGTGAAAACAAGACAGGTAAGATTTGCTTCAGCAATGAGACCTGTTATAATTGTATTAGGAGGCGAATCATATTATATAAGAGGAAACAGATGTTCCGTCGGCGGAGAATCTGTAATTGAAAAGTTTTTTGATGACCAGGAGTATTTCCTGGCAAAAGGCGACACGGTTTATATGTTTTCTGACGGCCTTCCTGATCAGTTTGGCGGAGCCGACGGAAAGAAAATGAAAATCGCCAGGCTCAAAAAACTTCTTGAAGAGGTAAGCAAACAACCCATGTCAGAGCAGAAAGAAATAATTTCAAACTTCTATTTTGACTGGAAAGGTGATTACGAACAAGTGGATGATATTCTTCTGATGGGAATTAAGGTTTAGCGCTTCTAGTCAGTGCAGATTCCATTCCTGATCAGAACTATCTCACATGTTGAAGCAGTATCGCTTGAATGAAGAGCCCTGTCTTTTACAAAAAACTTGTACCTGAGTGTATCTGAGGGAGTAAAGAACAGATACAAAAAAGTCACACTTATATTACCGCGGAGTATTTTATTCTGTCCCTGTCTGTCCATATATGGAATTCTGTAAGGTGACGGTTTAAGAGGATCATTATCAGGGACCCGGACAAATATGCCTTTGGTTTTCCTGAAGAGTGTAAAAAAAAGATTGGTTGAATCCGTATTGTTATCCTGAGGTGCTTGCAAACCAAGATCTCCGTCACCATCTTCAAAATAGAATTTAAGTCTGCCTCCTTTATCAATATTCCCCAGAATATCCGTGGAATCAAAAACCTCAAAACTTGTGAATTTGATGCTTGGTTCTGGTGGAAGTTTCTCAATTTTTCTACATGAAACAGAAAACAAAAGTGTAAAAAGTAAAGCGACCGGGAATATTACAGATCTCATTGTTCAGTGTTTCATTTTTTATTGCAAAAACCGCACCAAATTAAACTATTTTTTTCTGAAAAATATCTTTATCGGTACGCCTGTAAATTCAAAATGTTCTCTCATCCTGTTTTCAAGGTACCTTTTATACGGATCTTTTACATACTGAGGAAGATTGCAGAAAAATGCAAAAGTCGGAGTATGCGTAGGTAATTGCGTTACATACTTAATTTTAATGTATTTGCCTTTCAGTGAGGGCGGTGGGTTGACGCGGATAATCTCAAGCATTACCTCATTCAGCTTTGGTGTAGGAATCTTTCTTGTCCTGTTCTCATGAACCTTTTGAACGAGTTCAAGGATTTTATGTATTCTTTGTTTATTGGTTGCAGATATAAATAAAATATGATAATCGGTGAATGGTGCAGTTTTTTCCCTTATATTCTGTTCGAAACGGATAGTTGATTTGGTGTCTTTTTCTATAAGGTCCCATTTATTTACAAGAATTATAATACCCTTGCTGTTATTCTGGATAAGTGAAAGGATGTTAATATCCTGAGCTTCAATTCCTCTTGTGGCATCTAAAAGCAGGAGACAAATATCTGAGTTCTCTATTGTTCTTACCGCTCTCATTACGGAATAGAATTCAATATCCTCGCTAACCTTGCCTTTTTTTCTAAGACCTGCGGTATCTACCAGTAGGAAATCGTGATTATACTTATTGTAACGCGTATAGATTGAATCCCGTGTTGTGCCTGCGACAGGCGTGACAATATTCCTTTCTTCTCCGAGAAGCGAATTTACCAGCGAAGATTTACCGACATTTGGACGCCCCACAATTGCAATACGCGGAATATCCGGTTCTTCTTCATTTTGCTCTTCAGGGAGACATTTAACTACGGCATCCAGAAGATCACCAGTTCCGCTTCCGTTAATTGAACTTAGTGGAAAATAATCTCCGAGACCAAGTGCATAGAACTCATTTGCTTCAATCAGCCTTTCCCCGTTATCTACTTTATTTACAACCAGTAAAACTTTCTTATTGACTCTCCTGAGCATGTTAGATACAGTTTCATCAAGTTCATGAATACCGCACGTTACATCAGTCATGAAAAGTATTACATCAGCTTCTTCAATTGCCAGCAGGACCTGTTTGTTTATCTCTTCTTCAAAAATATCTTCAGAGTTTTCCACGAAACCGCCGGTGTCAATAACCGAAAAATCAACCCCGTTCCAGTTGGCCTTTCCATAGTTACGGTCGCGGGTCACTCCACTGACTTCATCTACAATTGCCTCGCGCGACTCAGTAAGCCTGTTGAAGAGTGTCGACTTCCCGACATTAGGTCTGCCTACTATTGCAACTATCTTACTCATATCTGTTTTGATTTCATATTAACGATATCCGAATTTCTTAAGCATCAGCGGTTTATCCCGCCATTCCTTGCTTACCTTCACATACATCTCAAGAAAGATCTTTTTGCCAAAGAAATCCTCCATATCCAGTCTTGCTTCTGTTCCGACTTTCTTTAACATCTGCCCCTTATGACCTATAATTATACCTTTCTGGCTATCTCTTGCGACATGGATAACAGCCCTGATGTTGGTCATTTTCTTTACTTCAGTGAAACTTTCAATCTCAATCTCTACCGAGTATGGTATTTCTTTCTGGTAATTGAGCAGTATCTTTTCCCTTATTATCTCCGATGCAAAAAATCTTTCAAATTTATCGGTAAGCTGATCTTTAGGAAAATAGGCTGCACCCTCAGGAAGCTTATCGAGAACTGAATGGAGCAGTATATCGAGGTTAAACCTTTTTAATGCAGATAAAGGAATAATGTCTGACCCGGGAAAAGTTTTGTCCCACGACTCAACGATCTTTTCAAGTTCTGCCTGGTTTGTCAGATCAATTTTATTGATGGCTATTATTACCGGTATTTTTGATTTTTTAATTCTCCCGATGTATTCACCATCTTTATCGACATGATCAGAAATATCTGTAACATAAATGATTACATCAGCATCTGAGAGAGCTATATTGACGAAACTCATCATCGACTCCTGAAGCTTATATTTCGGATTAAGTATCCCTGGTGTGTCGGAATAGACTATCTGGAAATCTTCCCCATTAACTATCCCCATTATCCGGTGGCGGGTGGTCTGAACTTTAGGGGTAACAATGGATAGCTTCTCACCAACAAGGGCATTCATAATAGTTGACTTCCCTACATTAGGATTTCCCAGAATATTAACAAAACCTGATTTGTGGCTCATTCACCGGATATTAATAGATTCCTCTTTTAAGCATGCTCACCTCTTTTTCTGTCAGGAACCTCCATTTCCCTCTTTGCAGATTCTTTTTCGTAAGTCCTGCAAAATAAACTCTGTCGAGTTTTTTAACTTTATAACCGAGTTTTTCAAAAAGCCGCCTAACTACCCTGTTTTGTCCTGAATGCAGTTCAATCCCAAGCTGACTCCTGTCCTCAGGGTCAGTATAGGAGACTGCATCAGCTGAAACTATTTCACCTTCAAGATCAACGCCCTCTGTCAGTTTAAAGAGATCGTTTTTGGAGACGACCCTGTCGAGAAAAACATGATAGATTTTCTTCCTGTTATATTTCGGATGAGTAAGCCTGCCTGCGAGATCACCATCATTTGTCAGAAGCAATACTCCGGTCGTAGATTTATCAAGCCTGCCGACAGGGTACACTCTTTCGGAGCATGCATTTCCAATCAGATCGATAACTGTATGGTCTGCGTGAGGATCTTCAACAGTAGTTACATAATCTTTTGGTTTATTCAGAAGGATATAAACCTTCTTTTCTGCGGTAAGCTTCTTGTTTTTATATCTGATATCATCGCTGGTCGTGACTTTGGTTCCAAGATCAGTCACTTGCTTGCCATTTACTGTGATCCATCCCTTCTTGATAATTTCATCTGCATCACGGCGCGAACAGACACCGCTTCCTGCAATATACCTGTTAAGCCGGATAAGTTCTGTTTCCTGTTTTTTTTCGTCTACGGGCAACTTTTTTATTCTTATCCGTTGTCTGTCTGACGATTTCCTCTTATCCATTCCAATTTATTATCAGCCTGCAAAGGTACAATTAATTAAGAATATTCCGGATTGATGATTTTTTTGCAACTTTGTAGCTCTGTAAAAATAAATTCTGATGACATTAATTAAATCCATTTCAGGTATCCGCGGTACGATTGGTGGTAAACCGGGAGAAAGCCTTTCACCTGTTGATATTGTGAAGTTTACAGCTGCGTTTGGTACCTGGATACAGAGAAGACAGAACTCAAAAAAAACAAGAATTGTAATCGGACGCGACGGACGAACTTCCGGGAAGATGGTAAGCGACCTTGTTACCTCCGCATTACAGGGGTTGGGTATCGATGTAACTGACCTTGAATTGGCGTCGACTCCAACTGTTGAAGTTGCTGTAACCGGATTAAAAGCAGGAGGTGGGATTATTATTACGGCAAGCCACAATCCGGCTAACTGGAATGCATTGAAACTTCTTAACGGGAATGGAGAATTTCTTTCGGCAAGCGATGGAAATGAGATACTTCAGATTGTATTATCAGGAGAATATAGTTTTGCAGAACATAACAATCTGGGAACTGTCATAACTGATAAATCATGGGGAGAAAAACATATTGACCGGATACTTAAACTTCGATTGGTTGATAAAGAAGCAATTAAGCTGGCCTCTCTTACGGTGGCAGTAGATTGTATTAATTCAGTAGGGGGTATTATTCTTCCGGAACTTCTTGAAAAGCTTGGAGTGAAAAGATCTGTTTTTCTGAATTCAGTTCCTGACGGCAACTTTGCGCATAATCCCGAACCACTTCCTGAGAATCTTGAGGAGATATCTGAATACATGCAAAAGGAAAAAACAGATGTTGGTTTTGTAGTCGACCCTGATGTAGATCGCCTGGCAATAATATGTGAGGATGGCAGTATGTTTGGTGAGGAATACACCCTTGTTGCGGTGGCTGATTATGTCTTGCAGGATACTATCGGAGCCACAGTATCCAATATGTCTTCCTCCAGGGCTTTAAAAGACGTCACGGAAAGTTATGGCGGACATTATTTTTCATCTGCTGTCGGAGAAGTGAATGTTGTCGAAGAGATGAAAAAAAGAGATGCTGTTATTGGAGGAGAAGGCAATGGAGGAATTATTTACCCGGAATTGCATTATGGCCGTGATGCATTGGCTGGGATAGCTCTTTTTCTGACGTTTCTGGCAAAACGGAAAATAAAATGTTCCCGACTTAGGGCATCATATCCGTCTTATGTAATCGCCAAGAAAAAGCTTATGCTTGAACCCGGTACGGATATTGATAAGATTCTTGAGTTTGTTAAGACATATTTCAGTGATTGTGAGATTGATGAAAGAGATGGAATAAGGATTGAGCATGAAACCGGATGGGTTCATATCAGAAAGTCAAATACAGAACCAATTATAAGAATTTATGCCGAAGGTATGTCCTCCGTAGATGCTGAAAGTCTTGCAGATGATGTAATAAGAATAATTAAGGAACTTTAGTTTTTCTTTGTGTGTTTTAAACTGAGGAATAAAAACTGTTGGTAGTGTGCCTTCTGCTCATAACTGTTTTTACCCGGATGTTAATTATTGTTAAATAAATTACCTTAAGCATTAAAAAACTATACATTTTTAATACTTTCGAGCCTTCATTTTTTTGAATATTTAAATAAGCATATATAAGATGAAAAGAACACTAATAATTGCAGGAATAGTTGTGGTCGTGGCGGTAATAGCTTTGATTATTATAGGCAAGGCTACCGCAAAAAAGGACATTTCAACATTATTTGCAACGGCTGAGAAAGGTCAATTTGAGATACTTGTTACAACCACCGGGGAATTACAAGCCGAGTTTTCTACAGATATCAGAGGCCCTGAAATGACTCAAAGCAGAAATATCAGATCTATGGATATCAAGATACAGGACCTTGTTGCTGAAGGAACGGAAGTTAAACAGGGCGATTATATTGCAGCGCTTGACAGGACAAGTTTTGATAATAGTTTGAAAGATGAGCTGGAAAGACTTGAGACATTGAACACGTCTTTTCAGATGAAATTACTTGATTCAGCTGTGACTCTAAGTAACCTGCGTGATAATATCAAAAATCAGGTATTTTCTGTTGAAGAAGCCGGTATAACTCTTGAGCAGTCAAAATATGAGCCGCCAACCACAATCCGTGAAGCAGAAATAAATCTTGACAAAGCAAAAAGAACACTCGAACAGCTGCAGAGAAGTTATGAACTAAGATACCAGCAGGCCAAATCAGATATAAAAAACAGTGAGACAGATATTATTAATGAGAGGCAGAGGGTAAAAGATCTTCAGGACGTTCTGGCCAAGTTTAACATTACTGCACCATCATCGGGAATGGTAATTTATAAAAAGGACAGAATGGGAACAAAAAGAAAAACGGGCTCCTCAATCAGTCCATTTGATCCCGTGGTTGCGACACTTCCCGATCTGAAATCGATGATATCATTGACCTACGTCAACGAAATAGATGTTAGCAAAGTTAAACCGGGGCAGAAAGTTTCCATTGTCGTTGATGCTTTCCCGGAAAGAGCCTATACGGGAGCTGTAGCTGCTGTTGCAAACATCGGTGAACAGCTTCCTAATGCCGATGCAAAAGTGTTCGAAGTGAGAATTAAGGTCGATGGATCGGATCCGATACTCAGACCTTCCATGACAACCGGGAATAAGATTGTTACAAAAACAATTGATAATGTGGTGTTTATACCTCTTGAATGTGTTCAAACGGGAGAAGACAGCATTCCCGTAGTATATTTGAAGAACAGGACAAAACATATAGTTGTTCTTAGTGAATCAAATGAGAATAATGTGATTGTTGACAAAGGAGTAGAATCAGGTGATGTTCTTTATCTTAGTACTCCTCCAAACCCCGAGAAATTCAGATTAATAGGTGAAGAACTAAAATCTGTGATCATAGAACGTGAGAAAGCAAAGAAAGAAGAAGAAATAAGGATCCGGAAAGAAGCTGAAAAAGCTTTGGAGGAACGATCCCAGATGATGCAGATTACTCCTGAAATGATGAAACAATTTCAAAATGGAAGGGGAGATAACCAGCAGGGTGGCAGACAAAGAGGAGATAATTCGCAAGTCGGCGGGCAGAGGAGTGGCAACAATCAATTCGGTCAGCAAGGCGGACAGCAGGGTGGTACAGTGGATACCGCCGCAATGAGACGTAGAATGATGAATATGCAAAACGGACAGCAAAGAAATAACAGAGATACTACACGCAGAAGACAAAATAACTAAGAATAATATGTTCAAAAGATATTACCATGACATTGAAATAGCGATTGAGTCAATTGCCTCAAACAAGCTTAAGTCCATCCTTACGGCTCTGGGTATCATTTTCGGAGTTGCGGCTGTAATCGCAATGCTTGCTATCGGAAAAGGCGCCAAACAAGAGATTCTCGAACAGATGAAAATGGTCGGGGTTAACAATATACTCATCAACCCTGTAATACCGGAAAAATCCTCAACATCAACGGACCAGGGAGAAAAGCAACAGAAAAAATTCTCAAGGGGACTAAACATGTTAGACGTGGAATCAATACGTGAAGTAATTCCTTCAATGAAACGAATAAGTCCCGAGATATCATTTAATTCTACGGCTATGCTGAACGGCGTAAAATATACAGCCAAACTTGTAGGGGTTTCAAACGATTATTTCCAGTTATACAATCTGCCACTTGTTTCCGGCGCTGTTTTTAATTCTTACCAGGAGAAAAATGGGATACAGGTCTGCATTATTGGTGCAAACATCAGGGCAAAATTCTTCAGCAAGATCGACCCTCTGGGGCAGTACATAAAATTTAATGGTAACTGGCTTAAGGTCATCGGAGTGCTTCAGAAAACCAACGTCAGCCTGACAGGTTTCGAGGAGAAAGGAGTAAATGTTTATAATGACAATATTTATATTCCGATCCAGACGATGTTGATGAGATATCAGAACAGAGCACTTGTCAATACTAAGACTGTTTCCGAAGCTACAACAATGCAGTTTTTTGGTGGTGGTGGTGGGATGGCCCGAATCGTGGTGAGTAGTTCAGATGCTTCTTCAGATGCGGAAACAAATTATAACCAACTCGATAGGATAGTAGTCCAGGTAGCAGAAACTGAACAGCTGAATGCAACAACAGAAACGCTTAGCAGAATGCTCTCAAGACGACATTCAAATGTTAAGGATTTTGAAATTACTGTGCCGGAATTATTACTTAAACAGCAGCAGAGAACAAAGGATATTTTCAACATCGTTCTTGGTGCGATTGCAAGCATTTCTCTTATTGTGGGAGGGATCGGGATTATGAACATTATGTTCGCCTCAGTTATGGAAAGGATAAAGGAGATTGGAACAAGAATGGCGATAGGAGCTAAGAAAATGGATATAGTTGTTCAGTTCCTTGCAGAAGCAGTTCTTATAAGTGTGATCGGTGGTTTTATTGGAATTTTCTTTGGAGTAATAATGGCGAAACTGATTGAGAAAATAGCCGGCATTATGACAATTGTATCATTTTTCTCTGTATTTATTGCTTTCGGAGTTTCTGCTGCGGTGGGAGTTATATTTGGATATTCTCCTGCAAAAAGAGCCTCTGAAAAAGATCCGATAGAATCATTAAGGTATGAATAAAATATTAAAAATGAAGAAATTACTATTATTTTCAATCATAATTATGCTTCTTGTTTCTGCAAAGAAAATTAATGCGCAGGAAGTAAAAAAACTAACTTTTGAAGAAGTCATCAAACTTTCTGAAGTACAATCACCTAACGCATTGATGGCAACGCACAGATATCGTTCAAGTTATTGGGCATACAGATCCTACCAGGCGCAATTCAGACCTTCACTGTTCCTGAGGGGAACTGTCCCAAATTACAGTAATGGATTTGATAAAGTATACAACTCAAATACAAACCAGTATACCTATACGCCAAAAAATACAATAAGCAGTAGCGGTACTCTATCATTATCACAAGCTGTTGGGTTGACAGGTACAACCTTTTCACTACAATCCGGAGTAAATGAGCTTTATGATTTCGGACAAACGGCTGTTCAGCCCCGTCAGTATAATGTTACTCCTGTCAGTATTAATATTACTCAACCAATACGGCAGTATAATACGCTCAGGTGGCAACAGAAAATAGAACCCGTAAAATACGACGCTGCAAAAAAAACTTATCTGGCAAATATTGAGGCAGTTCATATGAGTGCAGTACAGAATTTCTTTGCATTGGCACTGGCGCAAATAAACAAACAGATTGCTGAAATGAACTATTCCAACGCTGATACTTTATACAGAATTGCCAAAGGAAGATATCAGTTAGGTACAATTGCAGAGGATGAACTTCTGCAAATGCAGCTCTCCTGGCTAAATGCCGAAACAAACAGAAAAGAGGCAGATATGAATTTACGTGACAGGGAGATCAGGCTAAGGTCTTTTCTCGGATATAATGAAAATGTCAGGCTTGAACTGATCCTGCCTAATGAAATACCTAATTTACAGGTTGATACGAAAGAAGTACTTGATCTGGCACTTAAAAATAATCCGGATTTAATCAACCAACAGATCAGTATCTTAAATGCCCAGAGCAATGTTGCACAGGCAAGAGCAAACATGGGATTAAACGCCAGCCTTAATGCATCACTGGGGCTGTCTCAGAGAGGAGCTGATTTTATGAGTACGGTCGAAAATCCAAGTCAAAGCCAGACGGTAAATGTAGGTTTTACACTTCCAATTCTCGATTGGGGTCGTGGCAGGGGAAACTACAGGATGGCTCAATCAAGCCTTGAATTGACCCAGGTTCAGGTGAAGCAGGCACTTACGGACTTTCAGCAAAACCTGTTTCTCGATGTCGAGCAGTTTAATCTGCAGAAGAACCAGGTCGCAATCGCAGCGTTATCAGATACAGTTGCACAAAAAAGGTACGAAGTTACAAAGCAGCGTTTCCTTATTGGAAAAATTGCTGTACTCGACCTTAATGATGCTGATAGCAGAAAAGATGAGAACCGGAGAGCTTATGTCCAGGCTCTGCAGAATTATTGGAACTATTTCTATAACATACGCAGTCTCGCTTTGTATGACTTTCTTAACAGAAAACCGCTCGAAACCGACTATGACAAGCTTTTAAAATAAACCGGAATCAGCAGATATCAGGAGGTTGTGATGTAAATTACAACCTCTTTCGTTTTATCAACAATTCATATCCTCTTAATTTGAATGTTTTTGTAAAAATTTAATATCTTTGCGCCTCATTAAGAAGAAAAGCATAATTTTTTCGAAATCATTCAAACAGTAAAAACAGATGCAGAACAAAGGAGCAATTATTATTCTTGCAATCGCATTGGGACTGGTTTCAATCTACCAGCTTTCATTTACCGTAGCGACATATAAAGTCAAACAGGAAGCAAGAAACTATGCAAAAGGGAACCTTTTAAAAGAGACAACTTATCTCGACTCAATAGCAACTCTTCCGAAAGAAAAATGGAGTTATTTTGGATATACATTTAAAGAGTGTCAGAAAAAAGAGCTGAATCTTGGACTTGACCTTAAAGGTGGAATGAATGTAATTATGGAGGTGTCTATTGAGGATGTTCTCAAAGCGCTTTCAAATTATAATCCCGACAAAAGTTTTAACGCTGCACTGGCTCTGGCAAAACAAAGACAGAAACAAAGCCAGGCTGATTTTCTGACACTGTTTGGGAAAGCATTCCAGGAAATTGATCCTAATGCCAGGCTTGCCTCCATTTTCGGTACTGTTGAACTAAAGGAAAAAATTAATTTTAATTCGACTAATGATGAAGTCATGAAAGTCCTTGATGGCGAAGTTACCACTGCCATCACAAATGCATTTAATATTCTTCATACCAGGATAGACCGTTACGGCGTGGTTCAACCAAATATTTCTCAGCTTGCCACGAAGGGAAGAATTCTTATTGAACTTCCTGGGGTAAAGAATTCGAAAAGAATCATGGAATTGCTCGTTGGAACTGCCAACCTGGAATTCTGGGAAACCTATGAAAATGGAGAGGTTTATAATTATCTTGCAGCCGCTAACAATTTGCTTAAAGAAATTGCAGTAAATTCACAAAAAGCATCTGCAGATTCAATTAAGAATGTCAGGAAAGCAGTCACTCCAAAAGATACCACAAGGAAGAAAGAAGAATCACTGCTCGACATAATTCAGAAGGACACGACAAAAACTGCAGCATCTCAGAATCTTGAGCAGTTCACACAGCAGAATCCTCTTTTCGGACTTCTGCATCCCAATGAGAGGCAAGGGCAACTTCAACAAGGCAGCCTTATTGGATTTGCAAGTTTCAGGGATACTGCAAAAGTCAATACATATCTGAATATGAATCAGATCAGGGCGCTCTTCCCCAGAGATATCAGATTCATGTGGAGTCAGAACCCATATAAATATGATGCTTCAAAAACATTATATGAGCTTCATGCAATAAAAGTTACAACCCGCGATGGCCGTCCGCCTCTCGATGGTTCAGTCATAACATCTGCAAGACCTTCTTCCGGTGTAGCTACTTCCGATATTAAGGTCGATATGTCGATGAATACCGAAGGTGCGAAAACCTGGGCAAGACTCACCCGCGAAAACCTTAACCGTTGTATCGCGGTTGTTCTTGATGGTTATGTACGTTCATACCCCAGGGTATCTGTTGAAATTACGGGTGGTAATTCAGAAATAACAGGTGATTTTACGATTGAAGAAGCTACAGACCTTTCTAATATCCTTATGTCTGGTAAAATGCCGGCTCCAGCCCGTATCGTTTCGTATAGTGTTGTTGGACCGACCCTTGGTAAGGAAGCTATCAGTTCAGGCTTTGATTCATTCATTATTGCATTTCTGCTTGTTCTGGGATTTATGATATTCTATTACAGCAAGAGTGCAGGTACAATTGCAGATATTGCTCTTTTTGTCAATGTCTTCCTGATGTTTGGTGTGCTTGCTTCATTGAATGCCGTTCTTACACTTCCTGGTATTGCTGGTATGGTTCTTACAATGGGGATGGACGTTGATGCGAACATCCTTATTTTTGAGCGAACCAGGGAGGAACTCAGAAACGGGAAAGGAGTAAAGCTTGCATTGTCTGATGGTTACAAACGTGCCTATCCTGCAATTATTGACTCAAAAGCCACTACGCTCCTTACGGGTATCGTACTTTATGTCTTTGGTCAGGGTCCGATAAAAAGTTTTGCCACAACTCTTATTATTGGTATTATGACCTCAATATTTGCTTCTATATTTATTACAAGACTTATTTATGAGGCTCTTCTGAAAAGGAACACAACTCTTCACTTCTCCATCAAAATGACCGCTAATGTTTTCAAAAATACCAAGATTGATTTTATCGGAATGAGAAAATATTTTTATATAATTTCAAGCTTGATCATTTTGTCTGGTATAGTTTCATTATCAGTAAGAGGACTTAATCCGGGTATAGACTTTACAGGAGGACGTACATTTGTAGTAAGATTTGATAAACCGGTAATTACCGAAGACATAGCGGCAAAACTAGCCATTCCATTCGGTGAACTTCCACAGGTTGTCACCTTCGGAAGTGAAAATCAGGTCAAGATAACCACCAAATACAAGATCAATGAATCAGGGGCTGAAAATGAGGTTGATGATAAATTATATGAAGGGTTAAAAGATATAGTTGGTGGAAATATCAGCAAGGATGTTTTTCTCAATACATATATTAAAAGTTCTGAGACAGTTGGTCCTGTTGTGGCAGCCGATATCAAGATCAACGCTTTCTATGCAGTTGGTATTGCGCTTATTCTCATATTCCTTTATATATTCATGAGATACAAATATTGGCAGTATGGATTTGGAGCGGTAGCCTCTCTGTTCCACGATGTGTTGCTTGTACTGGGAGTTTATTCATTACTTTGGGGCCATATGCCATTCTCAATGGAAATCGACCAGGCATTTATTGCAGCGATCCTTACTGTTATCGGGTACTCCGTAAGCGATACAGTAATCGTATTCGACAGGGTAAGGGAGTTCCTTCCTTTATACCGTAAACGTCCTTTTAAAGAAGTCCTTAATATTGCTTTGAATGCAACACTGAGCAGAACTATTAACACTACATTTGCTGTGATTCTCACAATACTTGCCATGTTTTTCTTTGGAGGAGCAGTAATACGTGGATTCATGTTTGCTCTTCTTATCGGGATCGGAACTGGAGTTTATTCATCCGTTTTCGTTGCAACAGCATTGATGTATGACACATCTAAAAAAGGACATGTTCAGGAAGAACCAAAAGCAGTAATTAATGCTTAAAATGATGTAAAAATATTTTAAAAGGCTGTCAGACTGGCAGCCTTTTTTTATGACCCTGCTTTCTTATTAGTTGCCATTACCATCTTAACCTTTAACCTAGTGCCTATTTCCAGGACATCAATAACATCCTGGACAGACAAAGTGTTTTCAAATCTTAGAACTATAGTTGGCTCCTGGATGGAAACTATTCTGGATTTCAGAATTGGTTCAATCTGATCGAAACTGATCTGTTGATTATCTATAAAATATCTTTTATCTTTTGTAACTGAAAGAGTTACCTGTTGTTTACTGAGAGTCTGGGCAGCTTTCGATGATGGTAAAAGAAGCTTAATGACATTAGGATTGCTTAAGGTTGAAACGATAAGAAAAAACAACAGGAGGAAGAACATTATATCGTTCAAAGATGAAGTGCTTACCTCCGGTTTAAAATGTTTGTTTCTCTTAATATTCATCCTATAAAACTTTTACAATCTCATTTACCTGCCTTTGCAGATTTATTGAGAAACGGTCTATCATCATCTGGAGATAATGATAACAACTATAGGCAATTACTCCGACAATTAATCCTGTTCCGCTGCAGATCATTTTCTGATATAGTCCACCTGCAATAATTCCGATACTTATATTATCAGCCAGTGATATATTATAAAAGATTTTTATTACCCCCGAAATAGTACCAATGAAACCAAGCATAGGGGCGACACCTGCAATGATTCCCAGATAACCTGTATCCTTTTCCATCATTGCAATCTCAATATTTGTGGTAGATTCCATATAGCCTTCAGTCTCTTTTACTGTTTTGCCTTTCTGGCTGAGACCGCTTTCAAGAATTTTCCCAAACGATGACTTATCGCTCCTGGCGTACATCAATGCTTTATCAGAACTATTATTTCTTAGCTCATTCAATATTCTCGTGACAACATTTTGATCAATAAAAGCGGCTTTTCGGATGTATAAATATCTTTCAATAAAAAGGTACACACTTAGTATTGATAGGAGTATAATGGGGATCATTATAAATCCGCCTTTCATAAGCAATTCTGCAACATTATTAACTGAGTTTGTATCAGTCAAATGTGTTTGCTCGATCACCGGTATTAAATAAGTGTAAAACATATCTAAATTCTTATTTGGCTAGCAAAATTATTTAATGTTCAGAGCTTACAAGAAACGATAATCGGTTTTTTTTAGTACTGACTATTTATTTATCAACAAAAAGTACTTTATCAGTTACTCAATCGTATTATTGATGCATCAATACTATTACAACTTTTAAAGACAATTAAGATTAATCTTATTAACTTTGTAAAATAAAATGAAAAGATGGGGACAATTTTATTTCTTAGCGGTCAGCACATATTTGTCGTCATAATAGTTGTCCTCTTGCTTTTTGGCGCTGACAAGCTTCCTGAAATGGCAAAAACCCTTGGGAAGGGAATGCGTGATTTTAAAAAGGCTACGGATGATATTAAACGCGAGTTTGAGACCAACACCATGGATATCAGAAATGATATGACAGATATCAGGGACAACCTTCAGAGGGATACTTCAGAAATATCAAACAACCTCCAGAAAGATGCATCAGAAATATCTGAAAACCTCCGTAAGAATCTGGATGACACAACCGGTTCTATAAAGAAAGATATGGAAGAGGCCGCCGGCTCTTTTCAGAAACATATAGATGATATTGGTGAAAGTGGGAGACAAGACTGATCCGGAGGGTTGTGACTCAATAAAATACTCGTACTTCAATTATTTCCTTTTATACATTAAATCAGAATTCTTATTTTAGTTCCCTTATTTGTAATTATGATCAAAGCAACAGGAATTACGAAAGCATATGGTGATCTGAAAGTTCTCAAGGGAATTGATCTGGACATTTCGGAAAAAGAAGTGGTATCGATTGTCGGTGCAAGTGGAGCCGGTAAGACAACTCTTCTTCAGATACTTGGAACTCTTGACATTCCGGATTCCGGAACAATTTTTTATAACGGGACTGATATTTGCAGGCTAAAAGGAAAACTACTTGCATCATTCCGGAATAATAATGTTGGTTTTGTATTCCAGTTCCATCAGCTTCTTCCCGAATTTACGGCTCTGGAAAATGTCTGTATTCCTGCCTACATTGCCGGAAAAAGCAAAGTCGAAGCTGAGGGGAAAGCATCCGAATTACTTATTTTTCTGGGACTTTCTGACAGGCTTGATCATAAGCCTTCTGAACTCAGTGGTGGTGAACAACAACGCGTGGCTGTGGCCAGGGCTCTGATAAATAGCCCATCAGTAATTCTTGCTGATGAACCTTCAGGTAATCTTGATTCTGAAAACAAAAATGAGCTTCATAAGCTGTTTTTCAGGTTGCGTGATACATTCAATCAGACAATAATTATTGTTACTCACGACCGCCAGTTTGCAGCCATGTCCGACAGAATACTCCAGATTAAAGACGGGCTGATAGTAAATGAAGCTTAAAAAATCATACAACGGCATTCCTGCCGGAGAATTAAAACAATTCCTTGACGAAAAATGCATTCAGTATAATAATCCTTCATTTATTGAGAGCGACCCTATTTCCATTCCCCATAGATTTACTTCAGATAGAGACAGAGAAATTGCAGGTTTTCTTACATCTGTTATTGCATGGGGAAGGAGAGACCTTATTCTGAGAAGCAGCACGTTGTTAATGGAAGCTATGGATAACAATCCATATGAGTTTGTCATTTCTGCTGATAAAAATGACCTTACTCGACTTTTGGGATTTGTTCACAGAACATTCAATGGTAAGGACTGTATTTTCTTTATGAAAGGATTGAAGGAGATATATTCGGATTTCGGCAGTATAGAAGATGTCATCCTCGAAGGAATGAAAGAATCTGGTTCGCTGAGAGAAGGATTATCATATTTCAGGAAACAGTTTTTTTCATTATCTCACGAAAAAAGAGCTGAAAAACATTTTGCTGATATAATGGCCGGTGCAGCAGGGAAGCGGTTGAACATGTTCCTCAGATGGATGGTGAGGGTCGATGGCAAAGGAGTCGATTTTGGTATCTGGAAAAGAATCAACCCGTCTGAGCTTTATATACCACTCGATCTGCATTCAGGGAATACTGCGAGAAGACTTGGGCTTCTTACCAGAAAAACAAATGACTGGAAGGCAGTGGAAGAACTGACTTCAATCCTGAGGGAATTTGATCCTTCGGACCCTGTCAAATATGATTTTGCGCTTTTCAGCATCGGGGTAAATGAAAAATTTTGAAAATCGATGTCAAACAACTTCTTCAGATTCAAGCAGTTTGCTATTTATCAGGAGGAATCGGTTTTCAAAGTAGGAACTGATGGCGTTTTGCTTGGTGCATGTGCAGATCTGACAGGAGGAAAAAGAATCCTGGATGTCGGAACGGGGACTGGGCTTATCGCATTAATGGTTGCACAAAGAACCGATGCCGGAATTGTTGCCATAGAACCTGAAGTAAATTCATATAGGGAAGCTTGCGATAATGTAAAGAGTTCGAGATGGTGCGACAGAATAAGCGTTAAAAATATTGAATTTCAAAAATATTCCTCAGAACAAACCCCAAAGTTTGATATTATCATTTCCAATCCACCTTATTTCAGAGACTCACTGAAAAATCCGGATAGCAATAAATCTGCAACCCGTCATTCAGATTCTCTGACTTTCTCTGATATTCTTTTTGGAGCAAATCATCTTCTGAACCCCAAAGGAAATCTTCAGATTATTTTACCTTATGCTGAAGGAACATTGTTTATTGCTGAAGCCAGTCATTTTGGTCTCTACTGCAATCACATAATCAAAATCAAATCTGTTCCGACAGGAAATATAATTAGACTGATTCTGAAGTTTGAAAGAATTAAAAAACCGTTGCTAGAAAAATTTCTGACAATTGAAACCGGAACACGGCATCGATATACTGAAGAATATAAGGAAGTTACAAGGGATTTTTATTTAGACATCTGAACATATTATTTTTTCAAAAATGGTTTCGTTAATCTTCTGCGGAGTGTATCTTTGTTAAATAACATCCAAATATCTCAGAATGTCTGATTTTCATAAGTATATAGAAACCCCGTTAATGAAGCAGTATTACAACGTCAAGGCTAAACACCCGGATGCTATATTGCTGTTCAGAGTAGGGGATTTTTATGAAACATTCGGGGAGGATGCAATAAAAGCATCTGAAATTCTTGGTATAACTCTTACCCGGCGCGCAAACGGAGCTGCTTCCTTTGTTGAACTGGCCGGATTTCCTTATCATGCGCTTGATACTTATCTTCCCAGGCTTGTGAGAGCAGGACAGAGGGTTGCAATATGTGAACAGCTGGAGGATCCCAAACTTACTAAGCAGATCGTCAAGAGAGGAATCACTGAGCTGGTTACTCCTGGTGTTTCCCTCAATGAGAATGTTCTAAATCATAAAGAGAATAATTTTCTTGCTGCGGTGCATATTGACAAAAAGATTGCAGGGGTCGCTTTTCTGGATATATCCACCGGCGAGTTCCTTGTTTCGGAAGGTACCTTCGAATACATTGATCAGATGCTGAATAACTTTCAACCGAAGGAGGTTCTGTATGAAAAACGCAAGAGTGAACTTTTTCTCGAAAACTTCGGGCCAAAATTCTATACCTTTAAACTGGATGACTGGATATTTACCTCTGAGGCTGCAGGAGATAGATTACTGAAACAATTTGAAACAAGTTCATTAAAAGGATTCGGTGTTCAGAGTCTGACTTTTGGTATAATTGCAGCGGGAGCAATTCTTCATTATCTGGACATTACACAACACGACCAGCTTGGACATATTACCAGTCTTTTGCGAATCGATGAAGCCCGTTATGTCTGGCTCGATAAATTTACTATCCGAAATCTTGAATTATTCCATTCTCCTTTTGAAGGGGCAAAGACTCTTATCGATGTAATTGACAAGACAATTTCACCAATGGGGGGAAGGCTGCTTAAAAGATGGATCTCGCTTCCGCTTAAGGATATTCAACCGGTAAATGACAGGCTTGATATTGTGCAGTATCTTGTTGAAAATGAAGAATTCAGGAATAGAGCATCGGGATATATCAGGCAAATCGGAGACCTTGAAAGGCTCATTTCAAAAGTAGCGGTAAACCGTATCAATCCACGTGAAGTAATTCAGTTAAAACGCGCACTTGAAGCAATAGAGCCGTTTAAGAAAATCTGTAATGAAAGCGGGTGCCTCCCTCTGTTGAAGATCGCTGAGCAGCTTAATCCATGCAGATCTGTCGCAGAAAAAATAGGCAAAGAGCTGAATAATGATCCTCCGGTTCAGATCAATAAAGGAAATGCAATAGCAAAAGGTGTTTCTGAGGAGCTTGATGAGCTGAGAACAATTCTATATAGCGGAAAAGATTATCTTATTGATTTACAGACACGTGAAAGTGAAAGGACCGGCATTACATCGCTTAAGGTAGGATTTAACAGTGTTTTTGGTTATTATATTGAGGTCAGGAACACACATAAAGACAAAGTTCCGCCCGAATGGATCAGGAAGCAGACCCTTGTCAGCGCAGAGCGTTACATTACAGAGGAACTTAAAGAGTATGAAAGTAAAATCCTGGGTGCAGAAGAAAAAATAATAACCCTTGAGACAAAATTATTTAATGATATAGTAATTGCCCTTCTGGAATATATACCACCGATTCAAC
>Ga0182021_10001327_pt1 | contig 28170 bp, 29 predicted proteins | sample 612E3MmetaG_FD_120493 | JGI IMG/M metagenome (GOLD analysis project Ga0182021, IMG submission 120493) | Permafrost microbial communities from Stordalen Mire, Sweden - 612E3M metaG (Illumina Assembly) | ecosystem: Environmental > Terrestrial > Soil > Wetlands > Permafrost | place: Sweden...
AAAATAATTTCTATTCCAGACAACGAGCGTGTAGTACGAATGTCTGCAATAAAAAACCGCGCTTTTGCAAGAGAGGTTGGGAAGTTCTAGAGAACTCGGTCACAAGGGTGCATCGATTGGCTGTGGGTCAGGGATTCGGACCCCGATAACATCCTCCAGAGGGATGTGTCCTACCATTAGACGAACCCACATTATCTTGAAGACATGCCTATTATATCACCCCAAGCCCGCATTAATCTCAATCCCGGTCGTTGGATAAGTGTTAAAATGGTTCAATAATTATGTTGGAAGGAGTTATCAGGCCGCTTGCCCTTTGTATAGTCAAAAACCAAGATAAAGTTTTGGTGGGGGAGGGATTTGACTCCAAAAAGAATGAAACATTTTATAGATTTTTAGGTGGCGGTATAGAATTTGGGGAAAAAGGTGAAGAAGCAATAAAAAGGGAATTTTTGGAAGAATTGGGTGCTTTTTTGGAGAACGTAAAATACTTGACCACTTTAGAAAATATTTTTACGTACGATGGAAAACCGGGCCACGAAATTGTTTTGGTCTTTACCGGTGATTTAACAAATAAAGATCTATATCAAAAGGTCAGTTTTGATATTCTTGATTCCAAAGAAAAAGGTAAGGCTTTCTGGAAAGAAATCAAAGAGTTTAAGGAGAAAAAACTGATTCTTTACCCTGAAGAAGTACTTCGTTATCTATGACTAAAAATACCATTGAGGCAAATGAAGAATTATCTCGAATGTTTTTAGGATTTAAGTAGTTCCTTCTTAAGTTCCAAATATCTTTGTGTAAAATAAACTCCGTTTTCTGCTTCCTGAAGATCGAACCCAAGAGCTTTCTTACTGACATCAATTATTTTTGGAGCTATTATTCTTTTATGAACACTGCCTTTGAATCCAGACCATCTTTTTTCCAAATCAGTTAAAAAGTCCTTATGTGTTGGAAACGTCTTTTTGACAAGGCCTTCCGGAATTTTTAATTCTTTTTCCAGCGTGCCTGCCATGTAAAGTTCCAAAATATATTCTGGGTCGCGCCTGAATTCTATAAATGCACGGGCTATCTGGTCATGATAGGGGTAAACAAATGGATCGCCCTCCCCTTTAGTAACATCCTGATCTTCACTTAACTCTGCAGAGGGTACTACCTTAATTGAATCGCCGGGGACAATAGTTCTTCGAGCCATTTTATTAATATAGCCGGCGAGTGCATAGACTTCTCCTTTATAAATATCTCCGATCGGAGCTATGGCGCCATTAAGATCCCCATATTTCGTGCAGTAGCCAAACGCCATCTCAGTTTTATTTCCGTTGTTGGTGAAAACTGCATTTAAGCCTGCCGCAATGCCGGCTAAGAGACGACTACCCCGATCTCTAGCCTGAATATTTTCAATTACGCCTTTATCTATAATTAATTTTGTTTTTATACCCTGAGAATTTTTAAACTCAAGATTTTTCAACTGATTGATAGTCAAGTTAACCGCCTTCTGGATTGGAGCTATGACATAATTAGCGTTCAAATTATTTGTCAGTTCTTTTGCTGCGTTTTTAGTAATGTCCTTATTAAATTTAGATGGCATATTTATCAAATAAACATTCTCAGATCCTAAGGCTTCGGTAACCAAAGCGGCGACTACGGCAGAATCTATTCCGCCACTGACTCCAACTACAACTTTATTATTTGGTAAAGTCTCGAAGAAATGTTTTAAGCCGTAAATAATTCCGTCGTGAAGCTCTTCCAAATCCTTTTCGGCGGAAAGTTCAGGTCGGGGGACTACAACTCTTCTTTTACCGCCAATTCTTACATCAAAAACGCCTTCTTTATAAGGTTCGGCGGTAAACCTTAGAGTTCCATCGGGATTGTAAACAGCTGAACTTCCGTCAAAAAGAAACATACCCTTGCCGTTATCTTGGGTGCCTACATTATTGTCATATACGTAGTAAACAGGGTCGTTTTTTAGAAGATCATCAACGACCCTATGGCGTTTGTCATTTTTCTTCCAGGTCCATGGAGAGCAGGAAATGTTGGCTATCACTTCGGCGCCATTTCTGACTAATATATGGGTTGGTTTAACAAAGTAGTCCATGTCCCACATATCCTCGCAAATCATTGTACCCATCATGAGCTTTTCTCCCTTAATATTTATCGGAAATGGTCTAAGTAGTTGTTCTATGGGCCTGCCTTCTTCAATCGCCAGCTTCTGCATGGAATAAAAATGTCTTGGATCGTGGAATTCCCTATATTCCGGAAGAAGAGTCTTATATGTATGCCCATTAAATACTCCGTTGCTTACCCACTTGCCGTTTTGAGCAATGTGAGCCGCATTGTATTTTCTTGGTGTCCCGTCTTCGTTTTTCTTATTCCAGTCAACATGAACATTTCCCCAAACAACAGTTATTCCCCGGCTGGCATCCAGTATTTTCTGGTTATACGACATTAGGTCACGGATGAAAGAATCATTTTCCCACTCATCCCCAAGAAGATAGCCGGAGACGCTTAGTTCAGGAAATAAAATTATGTCGGACTTTCTTTCTTTGGCCTTCTCGGTAGCCTCCAGGATTTTTTCGACGTTAACGTCGGGATGTCCCGCCTTGACCTCAATCTGGGCCAGTGAAAACTGTACCTCCCTTTCCATGAGATGTATTGTACCCCATAATTGCAAAATTTACAGCTACTTCGTCCGGCTCGATAGGTGTTGGCGCTTGTTAGGTATAAAATGAGGCATGAAAAGACTTTGGCTCCTTATTATTCCTGTCGTCACTTTTTTGATTCTATTTTATATTTGGGGTTGGTTCGGGTCTCCAGGAAATTCAAAGGAAACCGTTGTTTTTGTTGTGCCACAAGATAACAGTGATTTTAATGCCGCCCAAACTTTGGAAGATCAAAAATTTATCAGGAACACTCATGCCTTCCAATTTTTATTAAACTATTTTTCCGGTGGAGCTGAAATAAAATCTGGTGGTTACAATTTAAACCAAAACATGAACGCCTGGCAGGTAATGAAAAAAGTTACAGGCAAAATTGACCTTGTTTGGTTTACAGAATCCTTTTGTGTACGTAAAGAACAGGTGGGGGAATATTTGGCGGACGCTCTTAATTGGAACAGCGACCAATTAAATACCTGGAATTCTTTATACAAAAATGACAATACGGAATATTTTGAGGGCGTTTATTATCCCGATACTTATCTTATTCCTGTTGATGAAACCCCCGTTCAAGTTGCTCAAAGATTTATAAATAATTTTAACGGGAAAATGGCACCTTTTATGAATCAATTTGCCCAAAAAAATATCAAATGGACCACCGGAATTAAAATTGCCTCTTTGGTTGCCCGTGAATCCGGAAGTACAAGTGACATGAAACTTATCTCCGGAATTATCTGGAACAGATTAGATAAAGGTATGCCTTTGCAAATTGACGCGACCATGCAGTACACCTTGGGTAAAAATGCGGATGGAAAGTGGTGGGGAAGTATAGATCTTGCTCAAAAAAGAAGCGACTCGCCATATAACAGTTATATGTATAAAGGTTTGCCACCGACACCTATTTGTAGTCCGAACATAGATGCGATAGAAGCGGCGATTAATCCAGATCAAACCGATTGCCTATTCTATTTACATGATATTTACAAAGAAATACATTGTGCGAAGACATATAAAGAACACTTGGCGAATATCAAAGAATATTTAAGTTATTAACGTAAATTTATCCCCCTTCGCAGAACACCGAAAGCGTGAGCTCGCGGATGAATGCAAAGAGTTTTCTACTTCGGAGGGATTCCGCTCCCGACGAAGCACTGGGAGAAGATACCCCGATCGTAAGGTTTTGGTAGCTTCATATTCTCCGGCTAAATAATCTTTTTTATGTCAATCGTTTAGGGTGTAATATTGAATAGAAGTGAAGGAGTGTATTCACAGAATTGCCATGAAAGATGTTAAGTTATGTGACAATACTGCAGCGGGGAAAAATACAGTTATTTGTGAATTTCCTGGTTGGGAAGGGAAAGAATGCCCTTTCGATATGAGGGAAAAGGACCTGATAACTGAGGCGGAATTTTACCAACTGTGGTTGGAAGCAATTAAACTTGATGTGCAAAATTCGGACCCCAAAAAATGAAAAATATTTTAAAGTTCTCGATTATCTCTGTAATATTCGTGTCTCTTTTTTCTCTTATGGTTTACGGTGTGTCGCAACAGATGCTTCGGCTCGGAGCGAATGATGTGCCGTTGAAACTTTCAGTTGATGCAATAAACGAATTAAAAGCCGGAATTCCCGCAAAGTCTTTGCGTCTGCCTGAAAAAGTTGAGATTTCTCAGAGTCTATCTCCGTGGCTAATAATCCTTGATCAAAATAAAAAGGTGTTAGCTACATCAGCAACTCTTGACGGCACAGTTCCTACCATACCTCAGGGAATTTTTGATTGGGTAGCCCAAAGTGGGCAGGACAGAGTTACCTGGCAGCCGAGAGTTGGTGTAAGAGAAGCTATTGTTATTGATAAATATTCTTTTGGAAACACATCGGGTTTTGTCGTTTCCGGAATATCACTTAAAGAAGTCGAATCGAGAATCGATAAAATCGGTTTTGATGTTTTGGTGGGTTGGGCTGTCATCAATCTTTTTACAATTACCTCACTGATTTTTTTGGAAATGTCTAAAAAATAATGAAGGACTGGACGGAGCTTGCCAGTGATGAATCGGTTTTGAAAACGGCAGATTCTCTCAAAAAGGAAAACTTTGAGGTTTTTGTGGTCGAAAATAGCAGTAAGGCCAGGGAAAAAGTTCTGGAAATTATTCCTAAGGAAGCCGAAGTGATGACAATGAGTTCGAAAACGCTTGAACAAATCGGATTGACAAAAGAAATAAATGAATCAGGAAATTATAATTCCGTAAAATCGAAGTTGCTGAAAATGAATAGAATAAAGGAGGGGAGGGAAATGCAAAAACTTGGGGCCTCTCCTGAGTGGGCGATAGGAAGTATTCATGCAGTAAGTGTTGACGGGCACCTTTATGTAGCCAGTGCCACAGGTAGCCAGCTTGGGGCTTATGCCTTTACTTCACCTCATGTGATTTGGGTGATCGGAACCCAAAAAATAGTTAAAGACGAAAACGAAGCCATGAGACGGCTTTATGAATATTGTCTTTTGAAAGAATCGGAAAGACAAAAAGGGTTGGGAAATACGGCCGGAACAAGCATTGGTAAAATACTGATTATTAATCAGGAGTTTAGACCGGGAAGAGTAACAATAGTTTTAGTAAAAGAAAATATCGGGGTTTGAAAGATCTTAGGTGGTAGGAGGGCAAGTTAAAAATTGATTTAGCCTGTCGCTACCACCTTTTTGCTTTGAAAGAGAGCGCTGGAAATAATGATTTACAGTACCGGTTGTTTTCTGAGTCCAATTAAGAACTGGACCCGCGGGTCAAAGGCAATCGAATTGATCGGCTTCAGAAGAATGTTGTCCTGAAATCTGACCAATCCAAGTTTGCGCAGTTTCCCGGTGCAGGTTTCAGGGTCTTCCCAAGGTTTCTTTGCTCCAGGGGGTGTCTCAGATCCTGTCTTATAACCGAGCATTGCCAATTCCATCCCGTTTTCTTTTTGCAATAGAGTACATAAAAGTGTCCGGGTTGGCTCAATGAGCGGAAGTTCGAATTTTTCACGGAAAAGAGTTTCGATATCAACGGGCACATGCAGCCTCGCTTCAGTGATTCGTTTCTCGATCCGTAAACTCCAGAAATCCAGGAGTTTGAACCACCTGACAACAGGTTCGATTTTCGGATCAAGTGACTTCAGCTTTACCAAAGTGATTGATGTTAACATTTTCCATCCTCAAAGATAGATTTTTTGCGCTTCCTTTCAAAGAACGAGGACCTATAATATCAAAGAAACAGATTTGTGTCAAATCCGGAACGATTGACTAACGGAATAGCTTCGGAATGAAGAGAAGGGCTCCAATGATTACTGATCCTACCGATGCCAAAAGCACAGTAGCGGCTGCCACGTCTTTCGCAATTTTTACCCTCTCACTAATATCAGGATTAACAATATCAATAATTGTTTCAATAACCGTATTTACGAGTTCCAGAATTAAAACCAGAGATATAACCAGGACAAGATCCAGCCATTCGGACATTGAAAGCTTTAATATTGTCCCCAAGACGACTGCCAAAAAACCTATAAAGACTTGAATTCTAAAATTTCTGCCTTTAAGAAATGCAACTTCAAGGCCCTCGAAGGCGAATCTGAAACTTTTTAAAAGCGAATGCTTTGATTCCATCTGTAAAATGATACCATGATTATGTGGGCGATATAACAATCGAATTTTTTGCAACGTTTTTCATTTGGTTTTTGTATGCGGGACTCATCGTTTTGTGGTTTATAGACGGAAGAATTAAAAAAGAACAAGTGGTCCATGCTCTTTTGGCGGGTTTTATCGCCTGGATCATAGTATTTTTGATCAAACATTTCTTTCCGACTGTCAGGCCATTCATAACGGACGGGAGGGGAGTGGATGTTTTATTTAAACCAACCGACTCTTCTTTTCCCTCGGCTCATACAGCCTTAGCCTTTGGTTTGGCGGTAACAATTTTTATGCACGATAGGCGTGTCGGCTGGTTTTATCTGATCGGCGCGTTGGCAATAGGTGTAGCGAGGGTAATGGCAAACGTTCATTACCCGGTGGATATTTTAGGAGGAGCATTTATAGGAATTTTGGTGGCTGTTGTTGTTGAAAAGTTTCATTTATTTAAATTTTTTCGAAAGAGACGGGCTCGCTATTGACAACTAGCACTTCATCAGCTAGACTGCTAAAATATGCCCGCAAAACAAGATATGACAAGACGGGTTCCGATAGTTCCTGTCCGGGGCTCCGTGGTTTTTCCCCATACCGATACACTTCTTTCCTTTGGGCGTACAAAGAGTGTATTGGCAATAAATTCTGCTTTCCAGGAAGATAAAGTTGTTGCTATTTTTACACAAAAAGACCCCAGAACGGCTGACCCGGGTTTGGAGGACTTAAATAGTATAGGAACGATTGCGACAATTACTCAAATGATGTCTACCGAGGGTGAAATTCATGCCCTTATCCGCGGTCAAGCCAGGATTACGCTTCGGGAAATTCTTGTCGAGGAACCGTATCTAATTGGAAAAGTTGAAGAAATTCCTGAGGAACTTGAGGAATCCACTGAAATCGGAGTGTTGTCTAAAAAAGTTCAGGAGCTTTTCAAGAAATCGATAAACCTCGGAAAACAGGCAGAGATAATGACGGTAATGAGACTCGTCTCCGGTAATCCCGAACCCATAGAAATAAGCGATCAGGTTGCATCCCTTCTTGAAATCAAACCGGGAGAAAAACAAAAGATTTTGGAAGAGACTAATGTAAGAAAGAGATTGGGTATTGTTCTCGAATATCTTTCAAAAGAAGTTAATGCACTTGAGATAGAAAGAACCATTTCATCAAAAACTCAAAGACGATTTGAGGATCAAATGAAAAAGGCGATGCTTAGAGAAAAGAAGAGGACTATTGAGGAAGAACTTGGGGAAATGGACGAGGAAGGAGAGATAAGCAACGAGGAGTTTAAGGAGTATAAAACCAAGATTAAGGATGCAGGGATGCCGCCTGATGTAAAAATCAGAGCTGAAAAAGAATTGAAGCGCCTGAGCGAAATGTCTCCGAATAATCCTGAAGGGGGATATATCAGAAATTATCTGGACTGGCTTTGTGACATGCCCTGGAGCCGCGCTACTCCCAACAATGTTCCTATGAAAAAGGCTGCAAAGATTTTGGAAGATGAACACTATGGAATCGAAAAAGCCAAAGAGCGAATCTTAGAATTTTTGGCGGTGATGAAGCTCAAAAAAGAAGAAAAACGTCAAAAGACGGATAGCCCGGGGGCTCATCCCACAATTCTTTGTTTTATCGGTCCTCCCGGTGTCGGAAAGACCTCTATTGGAAAATCGATTGCGAAAGCCCTTAACAGAAAATTCGTAAGAGTTTCCTTGGGTGGAATCAGAGATGAAGCTGAAATTAGGGGTCACAGACGTACCTATGTCGGAGCTATGCCCGGGAGAGTTATTCAAGGAATAAAAAATGCCGGTACGAAAAATCCCGTTTTTATGCTTGATGAAATAGACAAGATAGGGGTAGATTTTAGAGGCGACCCATCTTCTGCACTTCTTGAAGCACTTGATCCTGAGCAAAATAGAGAGTTTTCCGATCATTATTTGGAAGTTCCATTTGATTTGTCGGAAGTAATGTTTATTTGTACAGGTAATGTTTTGGATACAATCCCGGCACCCTTAAGAGACAGGATGGAAGTAATTACATTTCCCGGTTATACCGAGACTGAGAAGTTTCACATAGCCAAGAAGTTTTTGTGGCCCAAACAAATAGAAGCACAAGGTTTGGAGTCGAAGAAAATTGAAATTTCCGACGCCGGACTTAAAGAGGTAATCGGAAGTTATACCCGTGAGGCAGGAGTAAGAAATCTGGAAAGAAACTTGGCCAATATATGTAGAAAAGTAGCGCGGCTGGTTGCGGAAAAGAAAAAGTTTCCCAAAAGAGTTGAGGCTGCCGATGTCAGAAAGTTTTTGGGAAGCCAGAGATTTAGCTCGCAAATAGCCGAGAAAGAGGATGAAGTAGGCCAAAGTACAGGGCTCTCGGTGACTCCTTACGGGGGAGAAATTCTTTTTATCGAGGTTTCGCTGATGCCGGGTAAAGGCAGGCTAACCTTGACCGGGCAGCTTGGCGATGTAATGAAAGAATCGGCAAAAGCCGCCTTCACCTGGGCCAGGTCCCACTATTATGAACTCGGACTTAAGAGTAACTTTGCGGACAATATCGACGTTCACATACATGTTCCTGAGGGAGCCGTGCCCAAGGACGGACCTTCGGCAGGTGTGGCTATTACAACGGCTTTGGTATCGGCCCTGACAGGTATCCCTGTTAAGCGCGAAGTGGGTATGACCGGCGAGGTTACTTTAAGAGGTCATGTATTGGAAATAGGGGGATTAAAGGAGAAATCCATCGCGGGGCACAGGGCCGGACTTAAAATTATCGTTGCTCCAAAAGACAACAAAAAAGATTTGGATGAAATTCCGGTCGAAGTTAAAAAAGATATTAAGTTTATTTTCGCGGAAGAAGTTGAGGATGTGCTCAAAATTGCTCTCAAAAAATGGCTACCGAATACTAAATCCCAAAGGAAATTTACGTCAATCCCGGCCCTTTTGGCTGCGAATTAGTCTCTCAGCTTCAGTTTTGTTATACTTGCAGGTGTAGTTGCCGTATCCGTCACGGCCCCATCGTCTAGCGGTCTAGGACACCAGGTTCTCATCCTGGTAACTTGGGTTCGAGTCCCAATGGGGTCACATAGTTTTTGGAGAAATTTAGCTTCAGAATTTTGTTAAAAACAGTAGCACCCCAAGTAGACTTGAACTTTTAACCTGATAGACGGATTCAGAACCTATTTCAGGTTATATTTTGGTATATGATTAATTATGAATGAAAGAGGGTTTGCTCTTACATTAATACCTATTTTAATTTTAATAATTGGTGGAATTTATTTTCTCTATTCATCTAAATCAAAAGTACTTACCAAAAACATTCTTCCCACCCCCATCCCAACTCCATATCAATTTCCGTATAAAAATCCAATTATTCCCAAAGGCCAATCTTACAGAATAATAATTGCCGGAGACTCGATCGTTAATTCTTTAGGGTTAAATGCCAACGTTTTAAGAGAAGATTTAATTAAATATTATCCAGATAGCGAATTTGTAACATATAACTATGGTTATCCGACAACAAATGTCTTGAGCCTATACCAACGGCTTACTCAAACAACTAACGTTGGAACAAAAGATAACCAAGCTATTCTTACACAACAATTTGAATTAATCATCATCGAGTCTTTTGGCAACAACCCACTTTCCCAATTTCCACTTGCCGAAGGACTTCAAAAACAAAATGAAGAGTTGGAAAGAAGTGTTAACGCAATTCTCGCCCAAAAACCAAATGCGGCTCTGGCTTTTTTGACTCCGATTGCACTGGATCCAATTAATTATGCCAGAGGAAGCCGGGATCTATCTCCCGAGGTAAGGAAACAATGGGTGGCCGAAAGAGTTGCGTATATAGACAACCATAGAAAGTTTGCACAAGAAAAAGGAATACCCGTAATTGATGTTTATAGAGCCTCACTTAAACCAGACGGAACGGTTGATAAAAGTTATATTTCAGATGATTTCATTCATCCGTCCAAAAAAGGAATTGAGTTAATCAGTCAAACAATTGCCGATTATATTTTCAACAATAAAATATTTCCCCAATAAAACTTCTTTCCTTGTACTGGCTCTGCCTGACGGATTCGAACTTAAAGAAAAGCTAATTCATTTGGTCGCTCCACAAATATTGCCATCCATTCCTTTACACTCTTAACAAATTCAGCCGCAGAAAAGTTCGAAGCAACGGAAAGGTGGGTCACAAGGTTTTAGCTCCACCTGATGATAATTTCAAAGGGAGAAATGGCTCTTAAAATCGATTACACAAAATAGTACCATACGATTATGTCAGTCGAAAGTAAAAGAATGCCAACGGTAGCGGCGATGATGATCGGAATGTTTTTAAACGATCCCGAAGCGCTTACTTTCGGTTATGCATTAGCGGCTTCTCAAGATGACGAAGGAAGTGTGGAAATTGCACAGTTTTTTAAACAACAAGCGATGAACCTTGGAGTTACTGAAGAAAAATTGCAAATGGCTACCGAAGCGGTGAAAAATACGGACGAATTCATCAGGGGATTGGATTCTTCAGCCGACGAAATAACTACACCACCTGGTAACCCAAAATAGAAATGTCATTGTCAAAAAAGAACAAATAGATATTTCAAACCCAGCCACAGAAAAGTTCGAAGCAACGGAACGGTAGGTCACAGTAGCAGTTTGATCCTCTTTGATTTCTTGACTTTGGGTCCTGGAGAGGATAAAATCTCCCTCGTTGGCTTAAATTATGACTTTTTATCTCTCTACCGATTGCTTTAGTAACCTTATTAAGGTTATCTAAACTTGGAGAGAAAATCATAAATTATATCTCTCCAAGGACAAGCGGAGAGATTTTTTTGTCTCAGATATGAAAAACGACGTTAAACTAACCAAACAAGGATTAGAGGTCCTAAGAACTGAACTTGGGGAACTTCGTGATGTCAAAAGACCGAAACTGGTCGAACGTTTAGCAAATGCGCGTTCCCAGGGGGACCTCAGCGAAAATAGCGATTATCAAAGTGCTAAAGAAGAGCTTGAGTTTTTGGATGGCCGAATTGACGAGCTTGAAGAAGTTGTTAAAACCGCGTCTGTAGTTTCGGGCAGTGGAAAAGCCGAAAACGGGGGGATTGGCGTTGGAACGAAAGTAACGGTAAAAGTAAATGGGATAAAAGCCATTTTTGATATTGTAGGAGAATGGGAAGCGGACCCAATCAATAAGAAAATTTCTCACGACTCACCTTTGGGAGTGGCCCTTTCCGGTAAAAAAATCGGGGATAAAGTTGAGGTTGAGGCCCCTGCCGGAAAACTTCAATACGAGATTCTTGCGGTTGAATAAAGGCGATCTTCAGGTTAAAATTAGCTTCAGTGATGTTTTCGTTTTCTAGTTGATTTTAGAAATTAGGATTTAGAAATTAGAAATTTAATAAATATGCATTGGGCAGACAGAATAGCGGGTGAAATTATTGCTTCAGGTAAATATAAACCTTATTGGGTGGATGATATGAAAACGCCCTCGGGTTTTGCTCACATCGGTTCAATGTTGGGACCTGTAATTCATAGCGCAATTTATCGTGCTTTGAAGGATGTCGGACAGGAGTCGACTTTGACCTACGTTTTTAACGATTTTGATCCTGCTGATGAGTTTCCGGCCGTTCTAAAAGAAACATTGGAGGGTCACCAAGGTGAAGCTTTAAAGATGGTACCTTCTCCCGATCCGAAGTTTAGTAATTTAGCAGATTTTCTTTCAGACGATCTCAAAAAATCAATTGAATATTTAGGATTTGAGGCGAAATATATTTCGTCGTGGGATCTCTATCATCAAGGAAAATTTGATGAGGTGATTAAACTATCTTTGGATAATTCGGAGAAAATTCAGGATATTTACCAAAAGGTTTCGGGGAGTGCCAAGAAAGAAGGCGGCTGGCTCCCATTTCAGGTGATTTGTGAGAAATGCGGCAAACTTGGGACAACCAAAGTCTTTTCCTGGGATGGCGAGAAAGTTTCGTATCGCTGTGAGCCAAATTTGGTAACTTGGGCGAAAGGTTGCGGACACGAGGGTAAAATCTCTCCTTTCGGTGGGACAGGTAAACTTCCGTGGAAAGTTGATTGGGCCGCCCACTGGAAAGTAATCGGTGTAACGATCGAGGGAGCGGGTAAGGATCATGCTTCGGCCGGAGGCTCCTACGATATTGCGATGGCCATTTGTAAAGAAGTATTTAATTATCCCGAACCTTACAAACTCCCTTATGAATTTATACTTATCGGTGGCAGGAAAATGTCATCTTCAAAAGGCGTTGGTCTTAAAGCTCACGACTTGGTTAAAATTTTACCGGCCGAGGTTGCCAGATTTCTTTTTATTAATGCCGATATCGGATCGCAAAGCAATTTTGATCCGGTGGGAACAATGGCAATTCCCGATCTTTTTGATGCATATGACAAAGCTTGGGAAACGAAGTCTCGTTCTTTTGTTTTGTCTCAAGTTAAGGACATTCCTTCAAAGCCCGAAAAACTTTTTCTTCCGAGGTTTAGGGATATAGCTAATTATTTATCTCAAGGCTTAAGTGAAAAGGAAGTCCTCGGAAAATTTGAAAATAGTGATGTAAAGATTATGCAGGAAAGAATCAAATATGCAAAAGTTTGGCTTACCGACTATGCTCCGGAAGAATACATTTTTGAAATGACGGGAGATATTCCGGAAAGTGTTAGGAAATTAACTTCTGAGCAAAAGAAATATCTTGGGAAAGTCGCAGAACTTTTTGAAAAAGACGTCGAAGCCGATTCTTTACAGGTCGAACTTTATAATCTTTCGAAAGAGTTAAAAATTAAACCAAGCGATGCTTTTGCCGCAATTTACCTCGCATTTCTCGGCAAAACCCACGGCCCGAGAGCCGGGGTTCTTTTGACAAATTTTGGAAAAGAGAAAGTTACTGGTAGAATATCCAGTATCATGAAAGAAGGTGATTTAAATGGATGAAGATATGAAATGGATGAAAATGAAATGGATGAAGAAAAACGTGATGAATGATTTTCTCTTAAGCATCTCATTTTCAATATTTGGAATGCTACTCATTTTTGGACTTGGATTTGTCTTTCCGACAATCAATCCTTATGTAGTTATTAAATGGATCATTATTGTTTGTGCTGTTGTTTTTGCTTATTCTTTTGTCAGTTTCTTGGTCATGAGAATTATGATGATGAGAATGAAAAGAATGATGAAAGGTGATTGGAAAAAAGAAGTCAAGGCAAAAAAGACTACCAAGAAATAATAGATAGATAAGTGTTTACATCAAATGATAACTAAAGGGCAAGCCTTGGAATTGATCGGGGTGCATGTGGAGAACAAGAATATTATTAAGCACATGCTCGCGTTGGAGTCCGTAATGGGAGCTTTGTGGGAAAAAATCCAAAAAGACGGAACTAAAGAGGAATGGATGACTGCAGGACTTTTACACGATGGTGATTACAATCCCGAGGTTCCCTCCGAAAAACAAGGAATACAAATAGTGAAATGGGCGAGAGCTGCCGGTTATGAAATTCCCGAGAATGTCGCTCATGCCATGGCTGCACATAATTGGAGCAATACAAATGTTGAACCCATCAGTTCCATGGATTGGTCAATCTTTTGTGCAGACTCTTTGACCGGTTTGGTTGTTGCCTGCGCTTTAGTTCTTCCATCAAAGAAACTTGCCGACGTAACTCCTGAAATGGTTCTTAAAAAATTTGGACAAAAATCATTCGCAGGTGGGACAAGAAGGGAAGACATCAAAATGTGTGAAGGAAAATTAGGAATTCCCCTTACAGACTTCATTAAAATCTCTCTTGAGGCAATGCAGAATATTTCTGCTGAGTTGGGGCTCTAGGTTATGGACACTAAAGACTACACCGAATTCGAGGCCAAGTTTTACCCTGTTAAAAAAGACGAGTATCGCAGGAAACTTTTATCGATAGGGGCAATTTTGGATATTCCCGAAAGAAAAATGTTGAGAATAGTTGCAGATAAAAGAAAAAACCCGATTATCAAGCCGCATAGCGCAATAAGAATAAGAGATGAGGGGAAAGTTGTTAGACTAAGTTTGAAAATAAGTGCCGGCGATAGCGGAATTCTCACGAATCAAAAAGAAATAGATGTTGAAGTTAGCGATTTCGAAAAAGCAAAACAAATAATGGAATCTGTAGGAGTTGTTTTTAATCGTAGACAGGAAACTTTAAGGGAAGAATGGAGGTATAAGAGTGCACAAATAACAATCGATACCTGGCCCGGGCTCGATACCTATACTGAAATAGAGGCTGAATCAGAAAAGAAAGTAAAAGAAATTGCGGATGAGTTGGGGTTCAATTGGAATAAAAAAATAATTATGTCCGCATCCAATCTTTACACTAAAGTGTACGGAATGACAAAAGATGAAGCCTTGGAAAAAACCAGTTATCTTACTTTTGAAAATAATCCTTTCAAAAATTTAAAGAAAGTTTGGCATGGAAACTAAATAATGAAAAGCGTTGTAATTTGCGGTTCAAGAAGATTTACGACAGAGATTCGAAAATTTGCTAAAGATTTAAGAAAATATGGTGTAACTACCTTTGAACCGTTTTTGAACAAAAATAAGGGAATCGACACGCTAGAAAATGATCTGAAAAAATTTGCATTCTTAGGATTGACACTTCACCACTTCAGTTTTATAAAAAAGGCAGACGTAGTTTATATTTACAACAAAGGGGGTTACATGGGGGTAAGCTCTACTTTAGAGTTGGGTTTTGCTGAAGCTTTGGGAAAACCCATTTATGCGTTGAGTGATTCGGACTCTGAATCAGCAAGGAAAGTTCTTTTTAATGAGATCATTAAAACATCAAAAGAGTTGGTTAAGAAGTTGAAATAAATAGTTATCTTCTTTCGTCACTTCTGATGTGGAGTAAGATCTTCAAAATTGTATAGGATGGGATAGAATAGTAAATATAATGTTTAAGGATAACCGTAAACTGTTTTTTTGGATTGCCGGTCTTGGAATTTTAACTTACATATGGACGGTATTTTTTGGGTTTACCTATTTCGACGACCAGGCGCTGATAATAGGTAATCAGTTATTCTTAAAAAATCTTGGAAACATTCCTACCGCCTTTGTCACGGATGCATTTAATGTTATACATTCTGCGGCTGCGTATTATCGTCCTCTTCTTACCATATCTTTTATGTTTGACGCTCAGCTTTCAGGTAGCAATCCCTTTTTCTATCATCTGACTAATGTAATAATTCATGTTCTTACGTCTTGCGTTGTATTTATCTTCTTGCAAAAAATTAAAATTAGGAGAGAGATATCCTTTTTATTCTCAATTATTTTTGCAGTTCATCCTCTGCTTTCTCAGGCCGTTGCCTGGATCGGGGCAAGGAACGACTCGCTTTTAACATTGTTTGCTCTTTTATCCTTTATCTTTTTCATAAACTTTGTTGAATCCGGTAGATCCAGAGACTTAATTTGGCATGTTATTTTTTTTGCGGCGGCTCTTTTCACTAAAGAGAACGCGTTATTTATTCCTCCTTTAATTGTTTTATATTATTTGCTCTTTGAAAAAAAACAAATTTTGTCCAAGAAGTCATACGTAGTTTTCGCCTGGATGGGAATCCTGGGAGTTTGGTATCTGTTGCGGATGGTTGCTCTCCAAAACTCTATAAAATATACCCTTGCAGACGTTGGCATGAGTATTTATATGGGGTTGCCGGCAGTCGTACTTGACTTGGGAAAGGTTTTTTTCCCCGTTAATCTATCGATCTTGCCTACTATTCAGGACTCAACACTTATCTGGGGCTTTATTGCAATAATTCTAATTATTTTTTTCATTGTTTTCTCAAAAAATAAAAATCATAAACTGGTTTTATTTGGGATTATTTGGTTTTTTATTTTCTTACTATCATCTTTTATCAGGCCCGGTACGGGGTATGACCTTGATTTTTTTGAATACAGAATTTACCTGCCCATAATTGGCCTTTTTATAGTTTTGAGTGAAGTAGATTTTGTTAAAAAATTCAATTTTTCAAACAAAAAAACCCTGGTAATTCTTGGATCATTAATAAGTATTTTAGTTGTTATAAGTATTATTCACACTCTGATTTATAGGGACAGGTTAGTCTTTTGGGAGAGTGCAGTTTCCGCTTCTCCACATGACCCTCTAGCACACAAAAATTTGGGTGCGATGTACTATTTAGCCGGGGATTTAGACAAGGCTGAAATAGAGGATAAAAAAACACTTGAATTGAGTCCGCAAGAACCGATGATCCACAATAATTTGGGGCTGATTTATGCCGCAAGAGGAGATTTGACAAAGGCTGAGGATGAATATAAAAAGGAACTGGAAATTAACCCGTTTTATGACAATGCACTTTTTAATTACGGCATCCTTTTATTTACAGAGGGAAAAACCTCGGATGCTGAAAAAATGTGGCTGGAAACACTGAAGGTCAATCCGGATTATGTTGATGCGATGAAAGATTTGTTTGTTTTGTATTATCAAAATAAAGACCTTACTCATGCCGGTTATTATTATAACGAACTTCAAAAAAGAGGAATAAATCTGCAATGAAGTTTATTAAACTAACTTTTGTAGTACTTCTTTCCCTTTAATTTTTCCGGCAGATAACTTTGGGTATCATATTTTTCGTAGCCCTCGCCGTATCCGACTTCTTTCATCAATTTTGTAACAGGATTACGGATTTTTAGGGGGACAGGAAGGTTGCCAAATTGATTCACATCGGCCAAAGCCGCCATGTAGCCGTTATATGCGGACCGGTCCTTTTTGGCGGTAGCAAGATAGACAACGCCTGCCGCCAAGTTTTCCTGACATTCAGGGTAACCGATTGTGTTGCAAGCTTGAAAAACCGCATTGGTAACCACCAATGCTGTCGGAGACGCTACGTCTTCTGAAGCGAAAACGACCATCCGTCTGGCAATGTAAAGCGGATCTTGTCCTGCCGCAACCATTCTGGCCAGATAATAAAGAGCGGAATCAACATCGCTTGCCCTCATGGATTTAATAAATGCCGAAATGACATTGTAGAAATCTTCCCCGCGTTTATCGAAAGTATATTGCCTTCTTTGAAGGGCAGTTTCCAGGTCAGGTATTTTTATGGTCGGAGTTGTTACAAGACTGGCGGCAATTTCCAAAACATTCAGCATCACACGGGCGTCTCCGTCTGCGGCTTCCAAAAGGAATTTTTCCGAATCCTTATTTAATTTTTTCTTTACGTGTTTTAAAGCCCTGCCTAAAATTTTTAGTAAATCTTTTTCCGAAAGTTGCGAAAGAATCAGCACCCGACACCTTGAAAGTAGTGGTCCGATAACCTCAAATGATGGATTTTCAGTTGTAGCGCCGATTAGAATTATATCCCCATGCTCTACATGGGGAAGAAGCTTGTCCTGCTGGGCTTTATTAAATCTGTGAATTTCATCAAGAAAAATTATTGGAGAATTTATTAGTTTCAGTTGTTTTTGGTCGTGAATTAATGCTTCAATATCTTTTACCTTTGTATTGACCGCCGAGAACTCGAAAAATTCTCTTTTCAATGTATTGGCGATAATCCGGGCAAGGGTAGTTTTTCCGGTTCCCGGCGGTCCCCAAAAAATCAAAGACGGAAAGAAGTTATCGGTTTTAGAATTATCCAGAAGTTTACGGATAATACCGTCGGGACCAACAAGATTTTCCTGTCCCACAAAATCCTTTAAAGTTTTTGGTCTAAGTACTTCCGGTAGGGGAATGTTTACCATGAATCGATTCTATCCAAATTAAACCCGAAATACAACTGGGGTATAATCATATTATGTTGGGAACAAAAATTTTGGAAGAAAGAGAATCAAAATACAATGGATCTCTAAAAGTAACGAAAAGTTTAGGTTTTGGAACTTATATTCAGGCGGGGGGACTAACTCAATCAGGGGGAATAGTGGAAACAATTTGGAAATCGACGATCAAAAAAGTTAAAAGTGATAAGCAAAGCTTGCCATTTGATGGTAAGTTAATGGTTAAGAGTTGTTTAGTAATTGGATTGGGAGGGGGAACTGTGGTGAAACTTGTCAAGAAAAATTGGCCCGAGGTAGAAATTATGGGAATTGATATTGATCCGATTATTGTTGAATTGGGGGAAAAGTATTTGGGACTTGGTCAGGTAGACGTTGAAATAAAAATTGGAGACGCGTTAGAACTAGTAAAAAGGTTAAAGATGAAAGGTGAAAGATTTGATCTTATTGTTGTCGATTTATATAACGGTGATAAATATCCCGAAAAATTTGAAACTGAAAACTATATACAACTTGTGAAGACGGTCCTATCAAATAGTGGAACGGCAATATTTAATCGTTTGTATTACGGTGACAAAAGGCCGCAGGCGGTAAAGTTCGGTAATAAATTGAAAAAAATATTTTCCAAGGTAGAATGGTTTTACCCTGAAGCAAACCTGATGTTAATATGCCATTAATACTTTTTGTTATTATTTTTATTGCCGAATTTTTTACCTCGCCAAAAGTTCTTCTTTTCTATGATCAAATCGAATATTTGAGAATTGTCTCGACAAACAACTTTTGGCAGGTTTTCTCTCTAGGACATTTTCCGATTCACCCATTTTTTCTGGCTTTCTTCTGGATAACATCACGTATCACTCTGCCCAACTACACAGCTCTTATTTTTAGTTTAGTCTCCGGAATCTTAATATACAAAATCTCCCGGAAAGTTTTTAATGATAAATATTTTTGGATCCCGGCAGTTATGTTTTTACTTTTCCCGGGCATCTGGATGATAAATACCAATTTGATGATTCAATCAATGCTTTTAACTTTTTATCTTTTGGCATTATATTCTTTTATTAAGAATAAACCGCTTCTTTTTTTAATTTCTACTTTTTTGATGATAGGAATACATGTTGATGGAGCGTACTGGCTTGTTTCAATTTTTCTATTTCCATTCCTATTTAAAAAAGAACTGAAGTTAAATAAAAAGCAAATTATGAAATTCGTCAAAATCGCTTTTTTATCAATTTTTCTATCCGCTATTTTTTACGCTGTAATGTACCTTTTTGTAAGAAAAGATTTTGGCGGATCGACAGAACAGATCCTTGCTTATAGCTCCTTCGGAATTTTGAGAATAGTCAGAAATATCTGGGTATGTTTCATTAACAACTTTGGCAGCATTACTCCGTTTGTTTTGGCTTATCTGCTTTATAAAAATGTCAGAAATAGAAGTGAATGGATCTGTTGGTTAATCTTAATTTTGCTTATATCTATCGGTGGTGCCTATTGGGAGGGGGACCTTATGATGAGAAGAATTGTTTTTGCCGGGGTTTTTCTTTCGTTTACATTTTATAGATACTTGGGTAAAAAGGCTGTGTTTTTGATTCTTTTTCTTTTGCCGATCACGATTCTTAACGCGGCTTTATATTACAAAAATTTACCGACAGTACCCTTAATAAGCATGCAAAAGGAGATTGACGAGCTTCCAAAAAATCAAGTTTTAATTCAGTCACATTATTACTATCCATTTACGAAATATAACGGAAAAATTCTGTGGTTTGAGGATGACAATTTGGATCAAATAGCCGGATATCTAAAAAATGGAGTTAGAGTTTTTTTGACAAAGGAATCGGTGACCGCTCCCTATCTTTTGATAGTAGGAAATAATTACCATATAACATCAGTTGGTAGGGTCGGGGATTCTTCAAGCCGGTCACTATTTGAAAATTACGACGTAAGCTCATATGCGGATTCACTTGAATTGACGTCGCCAAACGTAAAACAAATTTCTAAAAATGCGGGAGAGACTGTTGTTTTTTACGGAACAGGTTTTTGGCAAAGGCTTTCAAGACTACGGATTAACTACGGAGATATCGGAGTTTGGGCCTGGGCTTTGGTCACCAATCACCGCGACGCAACCGGCTGGACATACAAAGATGTAAGGGGAGTTTGGCTTCAAATCTGATACAATAGATAACGATGCTGAATATATTTTCTAGAATATTGGATCTTAACGCCCGTGAGGTTGACAGGATCAAAAAGACTGTTGTCAAAATCAATTCATTTGAGCCGATGGCAAAAAAGCTTAAGGACAAAGATTTTGCCAAAAAAACCGAGGAGTTTAAAAAACGTTTGGAGAAAGGCGAAATTTTGAACGATCTTCTCCCTGAAGCTTATGCGGTTGTCAGAGAAGCCTCATACCGTCTTCTTGGAATGCGACATTACGATGTCCAACTTATGGCAGCGGTGGCACTTTTTGAAGGCAAAGTTGCCGAACAGAAAACGGGCGAAGGAAAAACACTTTCGGCTGTTCCCGCTCTGTACCTTCACGCCCTAACCGGACGGGGAGCCCATCTTGTTACAGTTAATGATTATTTGGCAAGACGTGACGCCGGTTGGAACGCACCGGTTTTTCATTTATTGGGAATGACAGTCGGTTCGATAATTCAAGAAACCAAGTCTTTTGTATATGACCCGGAATTTACCGATACAAGCCATGGGGATGAGCGCTTAGCGCATCTTAAACCTGCAGAAAGAAAACTTGCCTATCAGTCCGACATTTTATACGGAACAAATAATGAATTTGGTTTTGATTACCTCAGGGATAATATGGTGAGCTCCTTACCCGAGATGGTTCAGCGCGGACATTACTTCGCAATTGTCGATGAGGTTGATTCGATTTTAATAGACGAAGCACGTACGCCTCTTATTATTTCGGCACCTGACACTGAACCGACCCAAAAATATTACAAGTTTGCATCGATGGTGGACAAATTGAATCCGGACACAGACTATACAATTGATGAAAAATCAAAAAGCGCAAGCCTAACGGAGACAGGAATTACTCGGGTAGAAAAAATACTCGGAGTTGATAATTTATATGAGAAAGATTTTGACTCAATCCATCACATTGAAAACGCACTTAGGGCTAAAACTTTATACCTTCGCGATAAAGATTATGTGGTAAAAGATAATCAGGTAACAATAGTGGACGAATTTACCGGCAGGCTTATGGTTGGCAGGCGTTGGAGCGACGGACTTCATCAAGCAGTGGAAGCGAAAGAAGGTGTAACGATTCAACAAGAGAGTAAAACATTGGCAACAATTTCCTTCCAGAACTACTTCAGGATGTATGAGCATTTAAGCGGAATGACGGGTACTGCAGCTACCGAGGCAGAAGAATTCAGAAAAATTTACAAATTGGAAGTAGTTGCTTTTCCAACCAATAAACCAATGATCAGGAAAGATCTTCCTGATCAGATTTACAAAACCTTGAGAGGCAAGTATGGTGCAATAGTAGAGGAAATCAGTAACTGTTATAAAAATGGTCAACCGGTGCTTGTGGGTACGACTTCAATTGAAAAGAATGAAATAATTTCGGAATATCTTAAGCATAAAAAAATTCCCCATAACGTTTTGAATGCCAAAAATCACGAAAAGGAGGCAGAAATTATTGCCGAAGCGGGAAAACCAAGTGCCATCACGGTTGCAACCAACATGGCAGGACGTGGTGTCGATATTATTTTAGGTGGCGCAACTCCCGATAGACCCGTGGGGACCAGTACCGAAAAATTTGAATCATCGACAGCCTTTAAGAAATGGAAGGAGGTTCATGAAAAAGCAGTAAAAGCCGGCGGACTTCATGTAATCGGCACTGAACGCCACGAAGCACGTAGAGTTGACAATCAGTTAAGAGGACGTGCGGGACGTCAGGGAGACCCGGGTTCATCACGTTTTTATCTTTCAATGGAAGACGATTTAATGAGAATCTTCGGCGGGGAACAAATTTCTGGGATTATGAACAGGTTAAATCTTCCCGAGGACCAGCCCATTGAAAATCCTTTAATAGGGCGTGCGATTGAACAGGCACAGGTAAAAGTTGAAGGGTTTCATTTCGATGTTCGTAAACGCCTAGTTGAATTTGATGATGTTGCTAACCAGCAAAGAGAAATTATTTACAAACTCCGTAGGAGAATATTGGATTCAAAAGATGTCAAATCTGAAATCCAGGAAAAGTTGAAGCACCAGATAGAAAACACAGTCCTTCTCGGAACTTCGGTTGAAAATGAAAAAATAGACAGTGAAAGACTTGCGGTAGGCCTTGCCGAAATAATCCCCTTTGATGACGCTTCTTTGAAACGGATCGGATCTCAAATTTCAAGTCTAAAATCTCAGGAAGAAATTCAGAACTTTCTTGAAACAGTTCTTGCTGATGTCTATGAAAAAAGAGAAAAAGACTTGGGAGCTCCGGTTATGCGAGAGGTCGAAAAATATGCATATCTCGGATCTATTGATCATCTTTGGATGGACCATATTGATCATATCGACGACCTTCGGGAAAGTGTGTCCTTGAGAGGTTACGGACAAAGGGATCCTTTAGTAGAATTTAAAAATGAGGCCTACAATCTTTTTGAAACATTGGTTGATAAAGTCGATGAGGAGTTGTCCCACAGAATTTTCAGAATTGGTGTGGCTATGCCCCAACCGGAAATCCCTCTGAATTTGGCAAGAGAGAACGTTGATCAATCCGATCAAACAGGTCTTTCGGGAAACGCTGACCAGACAGCCAAATCGGGTGAGCCTGCCTTTGCCAAGGCTCCTGCCGGGCAAAGAAAGCTTGGACGAAATGACCCTTGCTGGTGCGGCAGCGGAAAAAAATGGAAGCACTGCCACTATCCTCAAAAAGCCCGTAAATACGACCAAAAGTGACATTTAAACACCACATAGAAGATTGGTTTCTGCTATATAAAACTATATAAATATATCACTATAAAATTTCGTAAGTTTTACCCTATTTTGCCAACTTTGTAACCACCCGCTACCATATGGTTAGTGTTTATTTTTGGAGGATATGCCTGTGGTTCGAATCCGTGTTGCCTGAGCATCAGGGTCTCGGACCATTCGAGCCCATAACTGATTACTCCAAGTGTATCACACCCGAGGCTAAATGAGACGTTTGGGACAGTATAAAAAGAAAGTTGTTTCAATTTGACTCTGATATAGTGTGATATAGTCTAATAATAACTTTTTGTTCCCACATATACCCCGTACCCGCCATAGCAGGGATAGCCGCTTTTACCTTTATGGGGATTTAAGGTCCCGTTATAAGAAGACCTCGTAAACTTCTTACCGCAGGATACGCATTTGAAAATATATTTCAATCCGTAGAATGTTGAACTTCTCTTAACATTTAGCCCTAGAGATAATCTTCTTCTTGGTTGTTTTAAGGGTTTGTTTGGATCAAATAGATATGGATTTTCTGGCAACTCTCCCGCCTTGGATAGTTCGACAGGATATCCTGCTCTTGGAATAAACTTTTCTTCGGTATTTTCTATGCTTTGTACGTTTTCGGCAATAAAACTTCTCATACCGGGTTCGTGTTCGCCACCAGATAGATTGTAGACATACAAATATTCCCTTTCTGTGCCATCTCTTTTTTGTTGATATTTCAGGGCATACGGCTCTACAAGTCTATCCGTATATTTATACCTAATTTTTAATAATGTTAATGATCTCCCAGCTTGCATAATGGGATTCCTATATTTAGCTTCAAAATAGGCGAAGTTTCGTAGGCTGTTATCAGGATAAATTTTAAATAAATCATCCAAATCAACCGATAATATGTTAATCGCATCTTCGCAGGAAACCATAACCTGCTTTGCACACACAATTGTTTTATCCCAATATTCTCTAAAATACGAAAGTGAGATGCTTTTCAATATTTCCTTAAGTACGTGTGGATTTCTGCTAAAAATAGTTTTTTGTATTAACAGTTTTGCAACTTCCTCTTTGTTCAACGACCCACCAAGTATTTTTATTGAGTAGGCATAATCAAACAAATCCGGCGCATGCTGTCTTTGAAGAAGGCATTTAAGTTTAGTTGCTATTATTTCCTCAAGTTTCATGCAACGTATATTGCATTCCACCTCTTTTGCATCTGAATATGGATGAATTAGGGGTAACAGTTGAATAGGTTCAATTACTTTATCGAATCTGGTTAGATCTAAGCTAACTTTTATGGTGGTACTACTTCTTTTTCCGTACCAATCATCAAAATATATACGTATTTCATATACTTTTAGGTTGGGTAATGGTACTTCCGTGTTTGTAAACTTTTCTTCAACCTTAGTATTTCCAGTGTCAAAAGTAATTTTTGCCCTATCTTGTATAAATGCACACACATCATTAATTTCTTTTAGAAGGACATTTTGATCTATGTCTCCAGGAATTCCAAGGTCTAAGTCCTTTGAGTATCTTGTGTTTTCAAAGTATCCTTTTCGCAAGGCATTGCCACCTTTAAGGAAAATTGACTCTTTTAAATTACTTTGCGTAAATAGACCAAATAGTATCCAGCCAGATACATAATCCCTTTCGACATTAGAAGGATGTATTTCGAATTCTTTTGCTTTCTCGTCAATTTCTGGACGTTGTATCATATTCTTAATGTTTTCTATCCCTCGGTGGAAATGGGTCATGTGCTGGCGGAACCGTGTCACTATCGCGAAATCTGCCGTCTGTTCCTTGAATTCGAACTTCTCCGCCGCCAGTATTACCGGCCAACCTTTTTGCCTCCGTTTCTGCGACAGATTGACTGCCAGAGTGGAAACTTGATCTTTGGGCATTTGCCGGCTTTACATTCCAACCCCCGTTTGGGTCATTAACTACAAAATAATTTGCCATAAATTATCACCACCTTTTAAGGAAGCAATAAATACGTTGAAGCGGTTGTCTGTTGCAGATTTTCTCGGATTCGAAGAATCTAGATACTCTTAATCAGGCAAACGCTTTCGTAACGTTTGCTGGGAGCATTATACAGAAAAATAGCACTCGGGTCAAGTGGCTGCCAACAGAATTTGACTATTTTTTTAAGTTTTCGGAGCCGGATTTACAAACTTAACTTCCATGGATGGTTTTTTTGGATATTTTTTGAAAAATTCCTGATTTTCCTCAATCAGATACACAGTGCAGTAGACGGTTCCATCTGGTCTTTTCAAATCTCTCCCTTTGAGAATTCCTTGTCTCCTCAATTTACCTCTAGTTGCTGGGTGCAAACTGTAATCTGTTTGTAATTGCCATTCTTTGATCCAAACCTTATCGTCGCTGTCATAAGTTAACGACGGGACAACTTTGTTTTGAATATTTCTCCAGCAATCTCTACATTTCAAGCCTTTGGTATTCCACCAGATATCATTCCCGGGATAATTCTCCCTGCAGATGGCACAAGTGTAGGGTCCCTCAGTTGCGTCTAGATAGAAGCCTCTAACTTTATCCTTCTTCAACCTTAATTTCCTACGTGCTTGGATTAACGCCTGGTCAAAAAGAATATCGAAAAATCCGGTCAACCTTTCAGCCTGGTCACGCGCTTCAGAATCGGTCAGATCCTGACCATATTCCTTTTTGAAGATATTTTTGAATTCATTAACCGTCTTGTCCGAGAGCGTCATCCAGCGATTATAACCTTTTCAATTGTGAAGACCAGTGTCCTTACTATTTGATTCCAAATTTTTTTATTTAACAGGGAATTGTTTAAAACAATCATCTTTCTGTTTTTGCACTAAATCCAAGACTATTTTAATTCCCTCGTTTGAGACACCTTTTAAACCATCACCAATCAATCTTTTATCAACAGACTTCAAACAGTCATCTAGAGAGCTTATATTGGAATCCAGTCTTGCCTGCGCTTCAGCGGATTCCTGCTTTTGAAGTTCAATCTTCGCCATTTCTCTTTTGGGTGAGAAAACCACAAAATAATAAAATACTGAGCCTGTGATAAGTAGACAGCCAAAAATTATAGAAAGTTTGGTTATTAAATTTATAGTTTTCACTTCAAATATTTTATATCCTAAACCCGATGCCCCAATTTATATTAGATTTTCTTCAGGACAATTTGGTTCAGGCACCTGAGCAAATATCTTTCTCCAATCTTTTACGTTTACACCCGTATCCATAGCATCAAAATACAATTTTCGGTAATTCTGCATATCCGCTGCATATTTATCTAAATCCTTTAGTGCAGTATCAGAATTACTGGGTTTCTCCTGCTTACCGGCTGCAAAGGGTGCAAAAAAATCAGATACTGTTTTATAGTAGTTATATTGTGCCTGGTACATCAATAATTGATAATTTCCAGCTCTCTTTACATATTCAGGTTCTAAAAGTTTGAAATCCCAACGGTTTAGGTATTTTTCTTGATTGTTTAACCACTGGTTCTCCTTATCCAGATACCCGCTTGCATATGCACTTAGATTTTTAATTTCAGCTACTAGTTTTTCAGAACTGTCTATCTTAACGTCGCCACTTATAACACTGCCTAGATATAAATGTTGGTTCCTTGTTTTGATATAAAGTGGGTTTACATTATTGCACCTATCGTTGAACAAACTCCAACCCTTCATTGCTAAAGAATGGTAATCATAAATATATAAACCAAAAAATAACAAAAGAATGGTGACGGAAATTATTGAAATCCGGGTTTTCTTATTCATATAAGGAGGCTACCTAGCCCCGTGATACACCCATATAATACGTCAGTATTGTAGATAGATACAAGCACACCCAACTCACTATTTAACCTTTATATAAAAGGAGAAATCCTATAAATCCCGAGATAATTAACAACAAAAAACCAAACAAGACACTGATGCAGCCTTTAGAACTTTTTGTATATTTTTTGGTAGTCATTTTATAAAACTTATCGTAGCTATCCATAATTTATTATACCCCACACTCCCAACTCACTATAAATTAGTTTTTTGCGTCATAGAGTACTCATTGGTACAAGGCGGTGAGTTTCATATTCAACTAAATCCGGCTCTCTTAACCCAAAGATTTCTTTACAAATCCCCATTGCAACCTCACTTGCAATGGCATTATGATTTCCAAAATCTACCCGGAGTTCTGTTTTGTTTCTCCCATCTCTCAGATTAGTAATTGCACCCTTCCTAATGCCTGATTTTTTCAAAATCTCTAATATATCGTTCCTTCTGTTAAAAAAATCATTTGTTTCCCAAATCGGAATATCCAAAATAATACTTGTCCCATTCTTCATAAACTGTATAAATTTGTTTCTGTTTTCGTCAAAACCGAAACTGATAAAAGATCTGTTGGGCAAGTATCTTAAAGCAAACCTCATGAAATCCGGAGAATTATTACGATTTTTCCACCACCATTTTAATCGGAATTCATAAACTACCTGCCAGGTTTTAAATATGGAGCCCCAGAAATCAAATTCGATATTAAAATCTATCCCTAAAATTCTCTTCTTAAAAATCCAAGGTGAAAACATTTGTGTTTATTTATATTTCCAACCACAATTCGAGGAAATTATTCTACCCTAACAGCTTTAAAATACATCCTCCTTTTGGTCCATTTGGTTATCTCAATATTATAAAAACTTTTGTCATGCTTACCCCAAAAGTGATAATAACCTTTATTAAAATCCGTTTGTTTAAGATGCATTTTCCCCCAATCAATTTTTTCAAACCCATCGGGATCAAACTTCAGAAACTCACGAAAGACTATTTTATTTTTTGTTTGCGGAAGGTCATTTTTAAAAACCAAAATCCCGTGTTTTATCTTTTTACCGCGAAGTGTTTCCATGCTGTAAATATGACATTTGCCTTTACGGTATAAAACAAATTTGCCGTACTGATTCATCCTCGGCTGCATCTTTTCAGCTTTTTTAACGGTTTTAAGATACAGTTCACCGACGTCGATCATACTTTCCCCAAGAAGCCTGTCCTTTGCCTCCTTGATAGTATGTGCGTTAGGCAAAACCTCAAGAATTTTTAAACCTCTATCCAAAAACACGCCAAAACCGGCATTTTTTCACAAAAAGGCGTTTCCTTTTGTTCTTTGTATGCCCAGTAGTAAGGGAATGGGTTGGGTCTCCTCAGGGTATCCGGCTTAGTAGAATCAAAGGTATCAGCCAGAA
>Ga0182021_10001328_pt1 | contig 28161 bp, 21 predicted proteins | sample 612E3MmetaG_FD_120493 | JGI IMG/M metagenome (GOLD analysis project Ga0182021, IMG submission 120493) | Permafrost microbial communities from Stordalen Mire, Sweden - 612E3M metaG (Illumina Assembly) | ecosystem: Environmental > Terrestrial > Soil > Wetlands > Permafrost | place: Sweden...
GCCAGGAACCGCGCCGCAATCGCGATGTCCGCGCGCCAGTCCGCGCAACCGAAGGCCGCGAAATCGCCCGTGCTGTCGCCGCAGCCCCGGTAGTCGAAGCGCAGCACCGCGCCGCCGGCGGCGGCGAATGACCGGGCCGCTTCGACCATGACCCGCTGCGCGCTCTTACGCTCTTCAAACAACGGGTGGCACATCACGAGCCCGCAGTCGGGCGCGAGATCCGGCCGGTATAGAACGCCGCACAAGGCGTCAGAGCCATTGGGAATGAAAACGGTTTCTTCCATAGACTATCCGCCGGCGGCCTGTCTGGCGCGGACAAAGGCGGCGAGCGACGCCACGGTCTGGAAATGCTTGAGGTCGAATTCCTCGTCGGGAATCGTGATGCCGAACTCCTCCTCGGCGCCGACCACGAGTTCCAGCAAACTGACGGAATCCACGCCGTAGACGTCCATCAAGGACTTGTTTTCCTCGATGGCCTCGGGCGCCAGTTTCAAAAACAGCCTCGTGACAATCAGTCGTTTTACGCGGTCTTCAATGCGTTCTTCTGCCATTGTCGTACTCCTCTGGCTACTCCACCACCGGCAACTTGCTTCCAGCCTTCAGCTTCCCGATCCGCCGTCGCCGCCACCGAGTCTCCTCATCCGCCGGGCCTTGTTCGTTCTCGAACAGGTGCCGCCAGCGCTGCTTGAACAGCAGGCCGTGCCGGATGATCAGGCCGGTATTGGGCAGCGCCGGCGTTCCGGCCGTGGTCACACTTTCAAAATGATACATCTCGGCCGCCGGCTCGTAAACGACGCGATGGCCCCGGCTCCGCGCCCGGTAACAGAGGTCGAAGTCCTCGTACTCCACCGGGTTGAATGCCTCGTCGAATCCGCCCGCCTCCTTGAACACATTCCGCCGGATCATGAAACAGGCGCTGATCAGGCACTGCACGTCCCGCCTCGCCTGGAACCGGGGATCGTCGCGCGGCTCGCCCCGGCCCCGGAACAATACCCGCCCGCTTCTGGAGATGCCGACGCCGGCGCACTGGATCGGATACGGACTGACGGGGTAAACGAGTTGGGGACCGACAATGCCGATGGCCGGGTCCGCATCGAGCGTCGCGCCGAGGGTCGCCAGCCAACGGCGGCTTCGCAACGCCACGTCGTTGTCCATGAACACCAGCCGTTCGCCGGCGCTGGCGGCCGCGCCCTGGTTGCGCGCGGTCGAACAGCCGATATTCCCGGCGTTGCGGATCAACTTCACCGCTACGCCCGCGGTCCGGGCCGTCGCCTTGAACTCCTCCACCCAGGCCGGCGTGCCGTCGGTCGAGCCGTTGTCCACGATGACCAGTTCCCATGGCGCGTAGGCCGTTTCCAGGAGCGAAGGCAGGCACCGGCGCGTGCAGTCGAGTTTGTTGTGGGTCAACGTGACCACCGACACGAGTGCGTTCATCCTCTCACCAACTCCAGCGCCGCTTGAGCGATCCGCCAGCGATCCGGGATGGCCGCCCGTTCGAGAACGGGACTCGCCGAGAGCGGCACGTCCGGAGTCGTCAACCGCCGGAGCGGCGCGTCGAGATAGTCGTAAACGGACTCGAAGATGCGGCAGCCGATCTCGGCCCCGAAGCCGCCCGTCCGGGCCGCCTCCTGAACGATCAGCACGCGGTGCGTCTTCCTGACCGACGCGGTGACCGATTCGATGTCCAGCGGCACGAGCGAGCGGAGGTCCACCACCTCCGCGCTGACGCCCTGGGCCTGCAGATCGTCCGCCGCCCGCTCTGCTTCCTGCGCCATCCAGGACCACGCCACCATCGTGATATCGGAGCCTGTCCGAGCCAGGCGGGCCTTGCCCAGCGGCGCCGTCAGGTTGGAGCCGCCGGGAACTTCGCCGCGGCAGCCATAAAGAAGCTTGTGCTCCATGAACACAACGGGATTGTCGTCCCGGATCGCCGCTTTGAGCAGCGCCTTGGCGTCGGCGGGCGTGGTCGGCGCCACCACCTTCAGGCCGGGCGTATGCGTAAACCAGGCTTCGAGACTCTGGGAATGGGTTGGGCCATAACAGCGGCCGCCGCCGCCCACGGTGCGCAAGACCAGCGGGCAGCGCGCCTGATCGCCGAAAACGTAATGCAATTTGGCCGCCTGATTCACCAGTTGATCCACAGCCAGCGTGATGAAGTCCATGAACATGATTTCCACGACCGGCCGCGACCCCGTCAGCGCCGCGCCCACGGCCGCGCCCACGAAGCCCTGCTCGGAAATCGGCGTATCCCGCACGCGCTCCGGCCCGAAGCGCTCGAGCAGGCCCCTCGTGACGCCAAACGCGCCGCCGTACACGCCGATGTCCTCGCCCATGAGAAACACGTCCGCGTCGCGCTTCATTTCCTCGTTGAGCGCTTCGCGCAGGGCCTCGGTATAGGTGATCGTTCTCACGCGAACACCCCGTCTTCCAGCGTGGCCGGATCGGGGTCCCGGCTGTGCCGCGCAAACCGCACCGCTTGCGTCACCACGGCTCGCGCTTCCCGCCGCAACTGCCGGTCGGCGGCGGGGCTCAGAATCCCGCGGTCCAGCAGCGCCTTCCGAAATCGCCGGATGGGGTCCCGGTTCCGCCACGTCTTCACCTCCGCGCGGGATCGGTAGTGGCACGGATCGCCCCGCGAATGACCTGACAGCCGGTACGTCTTGCATTCGACCAGCGTCGGCCCCTCCAGCCGCCGGGCTCGGTCGCAAGCCGCACGTACGGATTCCTGAACCGCCAGCAGATCGTTGCCGTCCACGACGACGCCCGGAATTCCGTACGCTGCCGCCCGGTCGGCGACGTGGGCAACCGAGAGCGCCTTGTGGGCCGGCGTGGACATGGCGTACAGGTTGTTTTCGCAGACGTAAACCACGGGCAGTTTCCAGATGGCGGCCAGGTTCAGGGACTCGTGGAACGTGCCCTGGTTCGAGGCCCCGTCCCCGAAAAAGCATACGGCCGCCTTGCCCGTGCCGCGCAGTTTCGCCGAGAGCGCCGCGCCCGTGGCGATCGGGATGCTGCCGCCGGTGATCCCGTTGCCGCCGAGAAAACCCAGCGCATAATCGGCCATGAGTTGGCTGCCGCCGCGGCCGCGCGAATAGCCGGTGGCCTTGCCGAACAACTCAGCCATCATCCGGCTGGGGTCCGCGCCGCGCGCAATGAAATGCGCGTGGCCCCGGTGCGTGCTGGTGATGAAGTCCCCTTTTCGCAGGGCGCTGCAAACGCCGACGGCAACGGCCTCCTGGCCGGTCGCCGGATGCGTGGTCCCGCGAATGACGCCGCGGGAGAAGAGAGACTCCACCTTTTGCTCGAAAAAGCGGATGACGAGCATCGTGCGATACGCGTTCAGCATGTGTTCAAAGCGCATGGTCACTCTCTCTTCGTCAGCAACAGACTCACCGCATTTCCACCCGGATCGATCGAGTTCACGAGCGCCTTGCTGACCGCGCGGTTGATTCCCTGGTCCCGGACCCGGTTCAACGGCTCCGCTCCGTCCGGTTGCTTGAGGTTCAACGTGGGCGGCACAAAACCTGTTTCCATGGCGCCCAACGCCGCGATGGTTCTCAACGCGCCGTCGGCGCCGAGGACTTCCCCGAGCAACGGCTTGACGCTGCTGACAGGCACGTTGCCGGCGCTTTCGCCCAGGGCTTCCCGAAGGGCCCGGGTTTCCGCGCGATCGAGCGCGCGGCTGCCGTTGGCCGCGGCGGAAATGTAGTCGAGGTCCGCGACTCCGCCCGGCAAATCGCGGCACGCCGCCCGCATGGCCCGGGCCATAGTGTCGCCATACGCTCCGCCGCCCGAAATTTCCCCGTAAATCCGAGTTCCGCGTTGCCGGGCATGTTCCCATTCCTCCAACACGAGGAGGCCCGCGCCTTCGCCGAGGACCGCTCCGTTATGCGCGGCGTCGAACGGCGAACACGCCTCGACCCCGCCGCCGTCGTGCGGCGATAGCCGGCCGGCTCGTTCATACCCCTCGTACAGCAACGGACTCAGGGCGTCCACGCCGCCCGCGAGGACCAGCGGGTTTCGCCCCGCGCGAATGCGATCATAGGCGTGCAGAAGGGCGCTGGCGGAGGAGGTCACGCCCGAGGCGAAGTTCAGATGATAGCCGTCGAGACCGTACTCGATGGCCAGCAGGCTGATCGTGGTGTTCGCATACGTGTGCGGGAAGATGATGGGTTTGACGAAGCGCGGCCCCTTTTCGAGAAAATCGCCGAAGAAGAGCGACGCGCTCTCCAAGCAGCCGACGGCCGACCCGAGAATCAAGCCGATGGCCGAGCGGTCCATTTCCTTGAGATTGAGATTCCCATCCTCAAGGGCCAGGCTCATCGCCGCGAAGGCCAGTTGAGAGGCGCGGTCGAGATAGGCCTTTTCCGTTTCCAGATACTCGCGAACGTCGAACCCGCGCACTTCCGCGGCGAGTTTGGACGTGAGGCGGTCGGTGGAAAACGCGGCGACTGGCCCGATGCCGCTGTGCCCGTTTTTCAGGGCCTCGAAAAAAGCATCCCGGCCGATGCCGATGGCGCTGACCGGGCCGACGCCCGTGATGACGACGCGCTTTCCAGTCATGTCGCACCGCGCGCTTTCCGCTTTTCGGTTCGCCCGCCGGAGAAGATGACGGCCGCGTTACAGCCCCCAATGCCCGCGGAGTTGGAGAGGACGCTCCGGATCCTCATCGTCCGCTTCACGTTCGTCACGCACGGCAGATCGCATTCCGGATCGGGATCGCGATAGTTGGTCGTGGGCGGGATCACTCCATCCCGAATGGAGAGAACCGACGCGATCGCTTCCAGGCTGCCGGCGGCGCCCATCATGTGGCCGATCATGGACTTGATGGACGTGATCGGCATCGCGTAAGCGTGCGGCCCGAACACGGCTTTGATCGCCTGCGTTTCCGTCACATCGTTCGGTTTGGTCCCGGTTCCGTGGGCGTTGATGTGATCAATGTCCTCCGGCTGCAGTCCGGCGTCGCTCAAGGCCATCCGCATGACGGCTGCGGAGCCCGCCCCTTCCTTGGCCGGCGCGGTGATGTGAAAGGCGTTGTTGTTCATCCCGGCGCCGGCCACAGCCGCGTAAATCTTGGCGCCGCGCCGCCGGGCGCTGTCCTCATCCTCGATCAGCAGCGCCGCGGCTCCCTCGCTGAAGATCGTGCCGGAGCGGTTCTTGTCGAACGGCCGCACGGCATCCTTGGTCATCGTTCGCAGGGCGCTGAGCCCGCTCCACGCGAAACGGGACAACGCATCGTAGCCGCCGGTCAGAACGGCCCTGGCGCGGCCGCGACGGATCAGTTCCAGTCCGTAGCCGATGGCGGCGGCGCCCGACGCGCAGGACAGCGACAGCATGTTGCGGGGGCCGCCGAGATGCCAGTGCCGGGCCACCCGATCGGCGCAGGTTTGAAAAAGAAACTCGTCAAAGTCCGCGGCCTGGGCCTGTCCCTTGCCCAGCCGTTCGGCCATGACCTTCTCGCCCGAGAGAACGCCGCCGAAATTGGTGGAGAGCACGACGCCCGTGTCGGCCAGCAGCGCAGCGTCGTCCGCGAGCCGGCCATCGCGCAGGGCCTCCGCCGCGGCCGTCAGCATGAATTGGGTCGCGAGATCCGCCGTCGCGCCCGCCGATCCGACGTCCGGCGGCAGCCGGAAATCGCGGATTTCGCCGCCGCGCGTGTACGGGAAATCCTTGGCGTCGAACCGCGTGACGTCCCGGATGCCGGATTCGCCCCGGCACAACGCCTCCCACACCCGCGCCACCCCGGCGCCGAGCGGCGAGATCGCTCCCATGCCCGTGACCACGATCCTCGTCACATGCGGAGTCCTCCGTCCACGCAGAGCACCTCGCCTGTGATGTATTGCGCCGCGTCGGACGCCAGGAAGAGCACAACCTGCGCGACCTCTTCCGGCCGCCCAAACCGTCCGAGCGGAATACGATCCAACTGCTTCTGCCGGCGCGACTCCGCCATCCCCGCGATCATGTCGGTCTCGACGATCCCGGGCGACACCGCGTTCACGGTGATTCCCGAAGGAGCGAATTCCCGGGCCACCGTTTTGGTCAGCCCGATCAGGCCGGCCTTGGCCGACGCATAATTGGCGCGCATGAGGTCGCCCATGAGACCCGCGTCCGACGAGATGTTGACGATGCGGCCGGATTTCTGCCGCATCATCTCCCGGCCCACCGCCTTGATGCCGTGATACGCGCCCTTCAGATCGATGTCCAACACGTCATCCCATTCCTCGTTCTTCATGAACGTGACGTAGTTATCGCGAACGATCCCCGCGTTATTGACCAGGATATCGATCCGGCCGAACGTTTCCCTGGCCCGGCCGGCCATGGCCTTCACCTCCTCCAGGTTGCGCACGTCCGCCTGGAACGGGAGAGCCTGTTGCCCATAGCCCCGGATGGCGCCGGCCACCGCCTCCGCCGCGTCGCCCGCGCTCAGGTAGTTCACGACCACGTTCGCGCCTTCGGCGCCCAGCGCGAGGGCAATGGCGCGGCCGATGCCGCGGGCGCCGCCCGTCACAATGGCCACGCGTCCCTTGAATTTCATGTCTTCCGCTCTCCCAGATACTTCGTCACCGCCGCCTCCGTGATCACGTCCATCTTGCAGGCGACCCGCACAAGGGCCAGGTCAACTCCGCGCTCCCGGGCCAGCCGCCGCGCGGCGGGGGTAGCGCGCGGCGCGCCGGCGTTCGCGCCCGGACTGGCTCCGGCCTTGACCGGCGCGGGCGGAGCTTTATGGGCGTGCCTTTCCGTCAATTCCCGGTTGCTGGCGCTGACGTCCGGCAACGGGTCGCCCGCCTCTCCGATGAGCGCGATGACGTAGCCGATCGGGACACTGCTGTTCGCGCCGGCGAGGATGGCGCGCACCAGGCCGGCGCGCGGCGATTCGAGTTCCCAGGCGGCCTTGCTCGTGGTGATGGTCACGAGCGGTTCGCCCTTGCGAACGGCTTCGCCTTCCTTCTTGTGCCACGCGGTAACGGTCTGCTCTTCGTCGTTCTCGGTCAGTTTCGGCATCTTGATTTTGGCGATCATGTCCCATCCTCCGCGTCGCTAAGGGGTCGCGCCATCCCGGCCATAGACCGGCAGGTAAAGCGGGAGCGACGGGTTGCCGGCTTTGTCCCGCACGCGCATGGCGACCCAGCCGTGCCCCGCGCCCGTCCCCGATAGCGCGACGGGATCCACAACCGTATGCTCGGGCGGCGACGCGGCCTCCCGGTCTATCCCGCCGATCCCGCTTTCGTCGTAGGCGTCCATGACGACGCGGTCGTCCGCGCCCCAAGGCGCAAACACGAAGACGCTTTGCACCTGCACCGAAACGTTCGTCACCGCGTTGCTCGTCAGAACGGAGAGGCTCCGCACCGCCACCTTTTTCGACACGTCCGGCGGAAACCTTGCCTTGCTCAACGCCGCCACGTCGAGGGTGAAGGATTCCCAGACGTTGGATTGCCAGTGCGCGGGTTGCGGGAGGGTCAGGCGGTTGCCGTCCCCGCCGGCCTCCCGGGTCAGTCCTACCACGATCGTGTTGGTCGTCTGATCCGTGGCGAGGGCCAGGTCAATTCGCGTCGCGTCGTTCGTGGCCATCGCAGACCGGCGCAGGCGAAAGGCTAAACAGGGAAACTTCTGCAACGGCCAACTCGGGGAGAACGTGTGGATGACTCCACCCGCCCCGGCCGGCGCCTCGACGGCCAGATAGGGAGGCTCGCGGTTTGTCCGCACCAACGTCGCCACGGTCTTGCCGCTCGGCAGGAAGAAAGGTCGGTCCTCGGACATCGCTTCCCAGGCTGTAGTCCACAGGATGTTCGAGGGATAGACGGCCGCCAGCAGCGTGGGCGGCGTGTGGTCGGCGGCGTAGGCGATGCGGCGCGGCCATTCGGCGTCGGGAACCGCATTGCCCGCCCCGTCGCGAATCCCGGACAGCCCGATCTTGAAGGACTGATCCGGCCGGGACGCATTCAACTGCTCCCGGAAGATCAACGGCCAGTTCAGCGTCAGCGTGTCCCGCTCCGGCGTGTGAACCAGCGTCGAGGCCAGGGAATTCGTCACCCGGACGGTGGCGCCGTCCCACCGGATCTTCAAGGTTTCGAGATCCAGGGGCGGCCCGCCCCCCGTCTCGACGTTCACCTTCAGGCAGGAGCCGTTAGCCCCGGGTTCCGTGGCGGCTTCAAACGCGCCAGTGACCTTCGGGGCCGCACGATGCAGAAGGAACGGGACGTCCGTCACCTGCGATTCCTGGCCCCGCAGATTTCGGGCCTTGAGGAACAGATGGCCAAGTCCGTCTCCGAAGTCCTTGATCTCGGGGACCGACGGCTGATGGTTCGAGATGCTCAACCACCCGAGCGAGGCGCGCTGAGCCGCGTCCAGGGTTTGGAAGTCTTCCGGACCGCGTCGCACGGTCATTTGCACTTGCGTGACGCCCTCGAAATCGAAGTAATGCGGCGTGAAGGCGAGTTGCTCATTCCGGGTCACGGCGGGCCCGCTGACCAGATCGTCCACGTCCCATTCCGTGTACACGCCCGTTTGATCCGGATTCTCGCGGGACGCGAACCGGAACTGGCCGGCCGTCAGCGCGTTCGGGCGGAACGGCAACGCGCCCACCGCGTCGCTCACGAAGCCCTGCCAGGTGTGCCACTCGTTGTCCAGGATGAGTCCGCCGGAACCGCGGACGGGCCTGGCCGTATCGGACTTCTCGCTGAGGCGGACCACCCCGGGGCCCTGCAGCGAGAGCGACAGGCGGGCCATGGCCCCGCCCCGGTATCGGAACCGGAGCAACGGATAGCGGGCGAGCGGGATCGCCTGCCCGAATTCGCTGCTCAACCGCTGGCCGGCGCCGGTATTGAAGACCGTCAGGAAACTTCCCTGCGCGGGATCGCCATCGCCGATCCGTGTCCGGGGCCCGCCCTGAAAGGCCGCGGGAGGACGCGTCTCGAAGTTCTCGAACAGCGGAACGATCCCCTCCAGATTCGTCAGCACCGGAGGCGGCCGCAACGAGGCGTCCGCCCACTTGAGGTTAAAGCGATTCGTGCGCGCGCCGCCGCCGACCGTCACCGCGAGATTCGTCCCCGGACCCGCGACGCACTCGTCGCCGCGCGGCACCAGAACCTCGGCGACGCCGACGTCCACGGGTTGGACGTCCACCTTCCGGCCTTCCACCGTCACGCTGACCAGCGCGAAGGCCCGGTGCAGATAGTTCGAGTCCGCCCGGATTTCCAGGGTCTCGGGGCGGCGCCGGCTCCACGCGCAGGTGACGGGCGGCGCCGCCGCCGGCCGGACCCACGCCAGCGGGAGACACGCGCTGGCGTTGCTCCACTGCGCCGAAACCACCGTCTCGATCAAGCCCGTTCCGCCCAGCGTCGCCAGGCCGTTGGTGGCTGCGCTCCAGTTCGTCGGCCCCAGCAAGGGGCGCGGTCCGGCGCCGCTCCACACCGTGACCGACGAGGGCGGCGCGGCATTGGACGCCAGCGTCAACGGCGGCGTTCCGCCGTACTGGATCGCGGTGAAGTTTCCGATCGCGTACCCTTCGCCCGGTCCGTTGCCGGTCAAGCCCTGCGCCACGTACCCCGGCTGCAAATTCCCGAAGCCTTCCACCTTCACCAGCAAGCCCGTGTCGGCCGCGGACGCCTTGAAGTCCTCCGCCGGAATCCACGCCTCGACGGGGGTCCAGCTTCCGCGGTCGGCCCCGTCGGCATTCGTGGGCGCGAGGCCGGGCACTTTCGATTCTCCGGCGAAGCGGTAGGCGCCCTTTCCAAAATCCTCTCCGGAGATCCGATGAAAGTAGAAGTTGCTCGGGACATAGATTCCCTGCGCATTACGCCGGCCGATCGAGTAGTAGAAGTTGAACAGCCCGCGCGGGGTGCGTTTGACGTCGAACCGCCAGCCGGCCACTTGCGGATACGGAACCGGCGGCCGGTCGCACCGGGCCAGCAGCGTCCCGCTGCCCAGCACGCTGGTCAGCGTGAAGCAGGGACTGGCGTTGGTCGCTGGGCGCCACGCGAGCCGCGCCTGCGAAACCGGGTCCGCGGCCTCCCAGTCGTCCGGCCGCATGTAGTCCAGGGGCTGGCCTCGGACGAGAATGAGCGGCGCCGGAGGTTCCGGGCACTTTGGAGCATGATCTCCGTGACTTGCTGGTGGTTCCTCCGGTAGGGCCGGTTTTACACCGGCCATGCGCATAGCCGGTGTAAAACCGGCTCTACCCGCCGTCCCTCCTTCGGGCCCCTGGCTTGCAGACAGGTTAGCGACCGGCGTGAACGGGACCGGCTTCGGCGCCACCGACTCGGCCGCTATCTTGACCCGCGCCACAACCATGGAATTCATGTACGTCCAGACGCCCAGCGAGCCGGCGGCCAACGGGTCGGGATCGTTACACGAGAAGACCAGGTCGTTGTCGAAGTAGTACTCCAACTGGTGCCCGGCGCGGCGGAACTTGATGTAGTACCAGGCGCCATGGACGTCCCGTCCTTCCGCGACCAGCGGCAGGTGTTCTCTCCGCTTGTTTCCCTCCCGACTGCGCGGCGCGCAGTACACGTCCGATTGGGCGAGAAGGCTGCCGTTGCGATACAGCTTGGTGTAGAGTTGGGACTGATCGTAATCCCACCCGGAGCACGTCACCGTATAGCCCTGGCTGGGGGTCGTGTCGCCGTTCAGAACGGTGAGGTTATAATCCCCGCAGCGTCCGTACCAGCCGTGACGCGTGCCGGCGTATAGTTCGACACAAAAATCGCCCCGGAAAACGTACTTGCTCCAGAGGGCCGCGAGCCCGTTGGTGGACTCGCCGTCCATGTGCGACCAGCGGGGATCGCACTGGAACCGGTTGACGACCTCCCACCGGCCGCCATTGATCGTCCACTCGTGCAGAGACTCCTTGAACAGGCAGTCTTTGACGTTGTAGCGCTCGACGAGACTGTCCGCCAACTGCGCGGTCGTAAAACCCGTAATCCGGATCCGCCGGCCCGCGAGCGGCGTCGGCAACGCCTGCTGAAGAAGGAGTTCGTCCCCGCTGGTCACCCAGATCCAGTGGCCCTCCGCGTGGATCGTGTAGCCGACCGTCATGTTGGTGGCTGGACCCACGTAGCCCTTCACCAAGTCCGTAGGAACCGAGGCCGCGGGCGCGTTCGACGCCGCCAGGTCCACCCCGCGCTTCAGCAGGAGGCGCCGGTCGCTCACGCAGACCACCCAGGCGCCGGTCGTGCTGCCGTCCGCGACGCCGAGATGGACCGCCGTCCGGTCCACCAGGGGCATGTGGACCGCCACCCGGCCGAACACGTCGCCCTTGTACCACGCGGCGGTGTTGGTCACGTCGTCCCACTGCCCCTCGGGCGACGACCAATGTCGCATGAAAGGATCCCGGACGAACGCCGTATTCTTTTCGAACTGATCCGTGTAGAGGTCCGTTCGCTCGAAGCTGTATTCGGGATTGGAGATCTTCACGCGGGTGTCCGGTCCCACGAAGACACCCGAAGCCCCGCCGACGCTCGCCTCGGCGTGATGCGCCAGCACCAGATCCTGGTTCCGGTAGAATCGGAGATCCCGGCCGCCGGTGGCATCGCACATCAGCCGCACCGATTCCGGCGGGTGGCCTGGGTCCGCCGGCCGCGCCAACGCGAGTTCCTTCAGGACAATGGCGATTCCGTTGGGGGTCACCTTTTCCAGCCGGAAATTCTCGGCTGACGGGTCGCGCCGGCGGGTGAACCGGAAATACGGGCGATGGGCGCCCGCATAGCCCGCGATGAGGCCGAGTTCGGAGGCGGAGCCCTCCGGCTCGAAATCGGCGGCGAAGACGTGCGCCCGGTGGGCGGTCGAGCCCACGATCAGCCACTGCGGATCGCCGGATTCCGGCGGCGCCAGAAAGGGCGCTTCGCGAGGCGGGAACAAGTTGAAGAAACGCCGGCGCGGGAAGAAACGGCCCTGCTCGACCAGGGCGTGGCGCCGGATGTCGCTGACGCCCAGAAAGTCCAATTCGTGATTCGATTCGGCCAGCACGTCGTCGAAGAGCAGGCCGGCCTCCGCGTCGGCGAACAGGCCGAACCGCCCGCCCACCGGCAGTTCGGCGGGAATATCCATGACCTGGGTTCCATCCACAAAGCACTGGATCCGATTCTGGAACGTCCGGGCCTTGAGCTTGATCCACTGCCCGTTGAGAATCTCCGCCGTGACCGCCGCCAACTCGATTCGTGTCGCCGCATTGGAGGTTGTCGTGCGCCAGAGAGTCAGCCGCACCGTGTCGGAGTCTTCCTCGGGCCGGACCGTGAACGCGAAATACCCCGCGTCATCGGTGTAATCGAATACGAGGCCGCCTTCGCCGGCGCCAACCTGGAGGGCCGCTTCGAGCGTGTAAGCGTCATAGAAATCGTAGCCGGCCGTCAGGACGGCATTCGTTCCGCCCCCGCGCAAAGAGTAAAAGTTCGGGCTCATCGCCGCCTTCGGTTTCCGGTCGCCTTTCGCCTTGGCGGCGGCGTTCTTCCTCAGGCCCAGCCGGACGTCGTCAATCACCGACCGCAAACTCCAATCCCCCGACTGCGCGTTCCAGGCGGCCAATTCGTTCTCCTGTCCTTCGGGAACGAGGAAATCGTCGTGAAAGGCAAAATCGTCCGTCTTCTGGAACCGCGCTTCGCGGTAGCCCGCGGGCGGCAACGCCGCGGCCGGGTGGGCAACGATCGCCGGCGGGGAGAAGGGAGCGGGCATCGCCGCCGCCAACCGGTCGCCGATATAGACGCTCCAGGTTTCCTGCCTGAACTTGAGCACGACTTGGATGGCTTCCGCGCGGTTTGTCGGCAGCGCCTCCGGATTGAACTGGGCGCCGCCGAGGAGAATGGGGGGGAAGGCCTCTTCCGGCTCATAACGAAGCGCCGGGGCCTTGCGGTTCAGGTCGAGCAACACGGCGCCGTTTTCGTTCGTTGGCGCGATCCGGAGTTGCAGACCTGTTTCCGTCTCCCAACGCGCCTCGAACGCCAGATTGCCGGCGGGCTGGGTGACGCGACTGCGTTCGATCCACGTTTCGCGCGTTGCGGACCACGTCAGCAACGGCGCAAGACAGAAGGCAATGAGAGCCCATTTCATGAATGGATCGCGGAACCGGAGGACGTCCCTCCGCAAACAGCCGGACTATAGTGGACCAATCCCCCCGCGGGGTCAAGGGTGGGACTCCTTGCTTGACGGCGCCCGCTCCAATCGAACAAGGTACCCGGCAATGGCACGTATACCGGTCATCGTTCGCAAGGGTTCGATCTGGCTGCTCCTGGCCGTCCTCCTGGTTCTCGCCGGGATCGGGGCCGTGTCCGTCGCGGCGTGGTGCAAGGAACGCTGGAGTCGAAACCGCATCGCGTCATTCCCCACGCCGGTTGCCGACCGGATTCCGATCAGCAAACGGCCCGGACCCCGCACCGATTCGAATCCCATGAGCTTGGTTCTATCCGCCGCGAACGCCCAAAGAATGAAGGGCGCGGATGACCCCGTCAACGAACGCTGGTGCGACATCGCGGGGAATTACTATTCGTCGGACTTCACTGCCGACTTCAGTTACGAACGGCCCTGTCGGCGCCAGCCCCAGGTGCTGGTGCGGATCGAGCCCCGGAGCGACACCTTTCGAGGCCGCCTCGAAGCCCAGCGGCTGAAACCGAATTTCGCCTATCAGATCAAGTTGCGGGGGATCTTCCGCGACCGGGCCAGTTTCGAAACGATCGGCCGCCTGGGCCGCTGGCGCCTTCCCGGCCGGGGGACGAACTACGGCGATCAAGACTATCTCGATTACCCCGACAAAGCGGCCGTGGAAGCTTACCTCTTCTTCGACTACTTCGTCACCGACCGCAACGGCAATGCCGTGAAGGACTTCGCGCTGGACAGCTCGTTGCACGTGCTCTGGAATGCCTCGCGCCAGGGAGGCGAGCCGGAACCCGACGATCTGACCCCGGTCGTGGTGGCGGCCACCGATCCCGCCGTTTACAACCGGCCCAAGCGCGGCGCCACCGTCGAGCGGGTGTGGGCCGAACGCGAGGGCATTCGCTACCGCCACCGGGACGAGGCGATCCGGCTGCCGCCCGGCACGTATCTTGCCGAACTCGTTCTGACCGAGGAATCGTTCCACGCCCGCGACAACGATGGCGGGTTCTGGGCGACGGTGTATAGCCTACCGGTAACCTTCGCGATCGCCCGGGAGGAAGGCGGCAAGAGCGCTCCGGATTGAGAACAGGAAGAAAGCGTCCCCCGCTTCACGGAGGCGGCGGCGCGTCACTTTTTAGGGTGACGCTTTTCAGCTTGATCGCGGCCTTCGTTCCGGTATCCTATGTCGTTTGTAGTCCCGGAAGTTCCGGGAGGAAGCGAGCGCCCGGCCGTGCTCCGGCCGGGCCAAAGCGGATTCCCCCGCCAAGCGGGGGGCAAGTACGAGGAGGAGCGCGTGTCTACTATTGCGGAAGTCCCGTCGGATCTCACTGTTGAACTCCTGTTGGATGCGGGTCTGCACTTCGGCCATCAAACGAAGCGCTGGAACCCCAAGATGAAGTCGTTCGTCTTCGGCAAGAAGAACGGCATTCACATCATTGACCTGGCCAAGAGCCTGGATCAACTCGCCAAGGCCAAGCAGTTCGCCCACGATACGGCCGGCCGCGGCAAATCCGTGCTGTTCGTCGGCACCAAGAAGCAGGCGCAGCAGGTCATCAAGGAACTGGCGGTCGAATGCGGCCAGCCCTACGTGACCACCCGCTGGCTCGGCGGCACGCTCACCAACAGCCAGACCATCCGCCGCCGCATCAAGTACATGCGGGAGCTGGAACGGATGGAGCAGGACGGCTCCTTCGACAAGATGCCCAAGAAGGAAGTGTCGGTCATCAAGCACGAACTGGAGAAGCTGCGCCGGAACCTCAGCGGCATCGCGGACATGAACGAAATGCCCGGCGCGCTGTTCGTGGTGGACGTGAATCGCGAGGCGATCGCCGTCCTGGAGGCCAACCGCCTGCACATTCCGGTCATCGCCATTGTGGACACGAATTGCGATCCGGACCCGATTGACTACCCGATCCCGGGCAACGACGACGCGATCCGCGGAATCAAGCTGATCGCCGGGGCGCTCGCCCAGGCCATCCGGAAGGGCGCGGAGGATTATTCCAAGATCGCCGTCGAGGCCGGGACCGAGGGCGGACCGGCGGCCGGCGCCAAGGGCTCGGAGCGCAGCAGGCCCAAGGCCGAACGCCGCGCTCGGACCGAGGCCAGGGCCCGCCGCCGCGTGGCCAAGCCGGAATCCGCGCCGGCGGAGGCGCCGCCCGCCGAACCCGCCCAGGACGTTCCCGCGGGTTGACCGGGCAGACGAATCGCAACCCCTTAATCAACGGAAGCAAGGAGACAACGATGGCAACAATTACCGCCGCTATGGTGCAGGAACTGCGTGAAGCGACCAACGTCGGCATGATGGAGTGCAAGCGCGCGCTCACGGAAGCGAATGGCGACAAGGAGAAAGCTGTCCGCATTCTGCGCGAACGGGGCGTGGCCATCGCGGCCAAGAAGGCGTCCCGCGCGGCCAATCAGGGATTGATCGGCGCCGCCGTTCGCAACGGCAGACTCGGCGCTCTGATCGAGGTCAACTGCGAAACCGATTTCGTCGCCAAGAACCCCGGATTCCAGGCGTTCGTCAAAGACCTCGCGGAGAAGGCGCTGGACATGGCCGATGGCGCGATCACGGAAACGACCAAGGCTGAAATGGCGGCCAAAGTGGCCGAGATCGGCGAAAACCTCGTGGCTAAGCGGAACGTTCGTTTTGCCGTGCAGGGAAACGGCTTGATCGCCACCTACATTCACCTCAACGGCAAACTCGGCGTCCTGCTGGAACTCGGCTGCGAAAAGGACGCGACAGCGGCCAACCCCGCGGTCCAGGAGGTCGCCAAGGACCTGACGCTGCACGTCGCGGCGTGCAGCCCGAAATGGCTGTCCCGCAAGGACGTGCCGGCGGACGTGATCGCCGCGGAGCGGGACATCTACGCGAAGCAGGTGGTCGGCAAGCCGCCGCAAATCGTGGATAAGATCGTGGACGGCAAGATGGGCAAGTTCTATTCCCAGACGTGCCTGATCGAGCAGGGGTTTGTCAAGGACCCCGACACCTCCGTGACCCAATTGCTCGAAGCGAAGGGCAAGGAAGCCGGCGACAAGTTGGTCCTGCGTCGTTACCTCCGTTGGCAAGTCGGAGAGTAAGTCCTTTCCGGCGCGACGATGTGTAACGGGCAGGGCCAACCCTGCCCGTTTCTTCTTCTGAAAAAGGTGTCTTCATGGTCTTTCATCCTGTCCGAAGAAAAAGACAGGCCCAGACGCTGCCGCCCAGCCTCACGGACGGAGGCATCCCCATGAAACACGCCCTGCTGGCGTTGATGAAGACCCTCCGGCTTGACGATCAGGCGAAGATGGGACGGCTCGAATCGGACTGGGAGCGTCTGGCGGGCAAGCCCGCCGCCAACCACACGAGGCCGGGCCCCTTGATTCACGGAGAACTGGTCATCTACGTGGACAACTCCATGTGGCTCAGCGAACTCTACCGGAAATCGAAAGGCCCGTTGCTCGAAAGCCTGCAAACGGCTTTTGGTCCGACCGCGATTCGCAGCCTCCGCTTTCAACTGGACCCGGGGAAATAGAACCGGGAGGGTTCGGGGAGCAGCGTTCTACGGGGACTTCCCGCCGAGATCGGGCAGGAGGCGTTTGGCCTGTTCCTCGAGGCTCGGGCTCAAACGAAGCGCGTCGGAAAGCAAAGCGGCGGCGAGTACCCCGGCCGGACTCTTCTGGGCCTTCTCGTTGCCGCCGCTGGCCTCGGCAAAATACACCGCGCCGGCGAGGCGTTGCGCGGAGGCCTCCCGAGGACCGAGATCGGGACTCGCCACGTAGTGCTTGACGAACGTCAGCAGTTGCATGGGGCTGACTTGATCCCAGGGAACCGTTCCGCCACGGATCGCGACTTTATTCTCGTCGGCGTTCAGGACGTCGCGGCTCGGAGAAATCCAGCCGAACTTGAACCCATCCGGGCTGTTCTTGGCGTCCGCCTGGATGCCCGCGATCACAAACTTCTTCAAGTCTTCCAACACTCGGTAACGTTCGAGCGCCATCTTGCACACCGCCTTCGCCTCGTCCGTCGTGAGGCCGGCCTGTAGCGCGGCGACGGCGTCTTCCGCCTCCTTGTACTTGTTCTGTTGAATCAACGGGGCGTTTTCCTTCCGCTTGTCTTCGATCCGCTTGATCTCGTTCTGCGCCAAATCCGCGTGTTCCCGGGCGAGGCGCTCTTTTTCGGCCTGTTCCCGGGCGAGTTTTTCCTCCTCGGCCTTGGCGGCCGCCAGTTTCTCATCCCCGGCCAGTTTGGCCTCGACGGCGGCCGCCAGTTTCTTGTCCATCGCCTGGAGGCTTTTATAAGCGGCTTGCGCCCTGGCGAACGCGGCGGCCGCCGTTTGATCGAGGGCGTCGGCGCGGGGTGCGGCGCCGGTAATGGCGCCGTAGAGGGAAAGCGCCTGAACGGCCGGGGTCGAAAGGAGAAGGGCATTCCGGTTGGTCGCCACGTCGTTCGTGAGCGCCGCGAGATCCGCGAGGGCCGCCTGCAGAGCGCCGGTAACCGCCTCGGCCGCGAGCCGGGCCTGGGCCTCGGCGTTGGTGGAGGCGCCCGCGTTCATGACGTCGCCCGGCACGATCGTCACCGCCGCGTCTATTCGGGTTTTCAGGGTATCCACGTCCGCCAGAATCGGCAGCGCCTTGGCGAGGCGCTGCGCGGCGTTGCTCGCGGCGGCGGCGGAGGCGGACCACACGGTCTCCGCTTCTCGCCGATAGCCCTCGAGCAGAGCCCGTTCCCTGGCCTCCGTGGCGCGTTGCTCCTGTCCGGCATTGTACCGCAGAACCGCCCAGACCGCGCCCGCGATCGCCGCCCCGCCCCCCAGAACCGACACCGTGGAAATCCAGAACGTCTTCCGGCGGCGCCGTTTCTTCCGGAGCCGTTCCTGCGCTTCCGGGGACGGTTCTCCAAGCCCTCCCGGCGTCACGAGCCCGGGCCGGATGGCCAGCGGCACGGAGGGTACGGCCAGCGGGCCGGCCGCCGCCCGCGCGCCTTTCTTCTTCACGAGCACAATCTTGCCGCCGCGTTTCGACACCTGCGGAACCGCCGCTGGCGCCGGCTGCAAGACCGCCAGAACCCTGTGCATGTCCGCCAGCAGGGAGGCATACGTCGGGTAACGCTTGATGGGCTCCTGTTCCAACATGCGGGCGACGATCGCCTCCACCTCGGGATGAATGTCAGGCCGCGCCGTCCTTAGCGCCGGCGCCGGAGCTTGCAGCCTGGCCTTGACCACGTCGAGCGGGGTTTCCCCGTCGAAGGGCGGTTTGCCGGCCAGCGCATGAAACAACGTGGCGCCAAGGCTGTAGATATCCGACCGGGCGTCCGCCGGATGGCCGCGCACCTTTTCCGGGGCGATGTAATACGGCGTTCCCCAGACTCCCTGGACCGCCGGCTCGCCGGTTCGCTTGAATCGGGCCAGGCCAAAGTCCACCACCTTGGCGACCCCGCCGCTGTCGAACAGGATGTTCTCCGGCTTCACGTCGCCATGGATCAACCCGATCGCCGCCGCGGCGTTCAAGCCCTCCGCCACATCGGAGCCGACCTTCAACGCGAACCCTTCGTTCAACGGCTCGGGCTTGCCGAGCATCTGGTCGAACCGGCCTCCTTCGAGTAGCTCCATCACCATGTACGGCTGGCCTTGCTCGACCCCGAACGAGTAAATCTGCACGACGTTGGGGTGATTCAACGCGGCGGCCGCCTGGGCCTCGTGCCGGAACGTCTTGACGAACTCCCGGTCCTCGCCCAGCACGGACAACATGACCTTGACGGCGACCGCCCGGTCGAGGGAGGTGTCGAGCCCCCGATACACGGCGCCCATGCCTCCCTTGCCCAGCAACTCCTGCAGAAGGAATCCGCCCAGGCGGCCCGGCACCGTCTGGTGGGTGCCGCATTCCGGACACGCGATCTCGATGAACGCGGGCAGACTGGAGACGTCCAAGAGATGCCCGCAGGATTGGCAGGGCGTCTCAAAAAGAGGCTCGGTCAGAATACCGGTGTCTTTCATTCCGTAACAGGAAAGGTTTGTCGTATGGCGGACCATTGTGCATACTGCGCGTTGGGGTGTCTACCCGAAATTACGGCGCGGCGATGGAATGAACCCGGTTTGCTTCACTATCGGTTCCCGGCCCATCTACTGGTACGGCGTCATGATGGCCCTGGCCTTCCTGGCCGGCATGGGCCACTGGACGCTGCTGGCGCGCCGCGAGGGCCGCGACGTTTCCCTCGCCGGCGACCTGGCCTTCTGGATCATGCTGGCGGGCATCGTCGGCGCCCGGGCCGCCCACGTGGCGTCCGAATGGTCGTACTACCGGACCGTCCCCTCGGAAATCGTCCGCGTGGACCAGGGGGGCATGACCTTCTACGGCGGCTTCATCCTCGCCGCCGTGGCGGTCGTCGTCTTCGCTCGCGCCCGCCGCCTTCCCTTCCTCGACCTGTGCGATTTTGTCGTCACGGCGCTTCCGCTCGGCCATGCGCTCGGGCGGGTCGGCTGTTTCCTGAACGTCTGCTGCTACGGGAAACTCACGACCGGCGCGCTGGGGATCTGTTACCCCGCGCACTTCACGACCGCCCTGGGCGAGACGATGGACAACCCCGTGTGGGCCGCCCAGGTCAGGGCCGGCCTCCTCCCGAAACTCGCCCCCGCCAGTCTTCCCGTCCACCCCGTGCAACTGTACGAGGCCGGGTTCAACCTGCTGGTGTACGCGCTGCTCACCGTCTTCTATCTCCGCGGGCGGCGCGGGCGGCACGGCCTCGTGCTGGCCGCCTATCTCATCCTCTATCCTCCGGGCCGGTTCCTGCTCGAGTACCTCCGCGGCGACGAACGCCTGCAGGTCGGCGTCCTCGACGGCGCCCAGGCGCTGTCCCTGGCCTTCATGGCCGTGGGCGCGGCCCTTTGGTTCTGGATCTCCCGCCGCCATGAAAACGCTCCTCACGCCGCCTGACCGGGCCGGCCAACGGCTCGACGTGTGGCTGGCCGCGGCGCTTCCGGAACTGTCGCGCTCGCGTCTCCAGTCGCTCATCGCGGCCGGGCACGTTCGCGTGGGCGGCCGGACGGTCAAGCCAAGCCTGAAGGTGGCGGCGGGCGCGACCGTCACCGTCGAAATCCCGCCCCCGGCGGAGACGACGCTGCTCCCCGAGGCCATTCCCCTGCGCGTGCTGCACGAGGACGCGGATATCCTCGTTCTCGACAAGCCCGCGGGACTCGTGGTGCATCCCGCGGCCGGGCACGCGTCCGGCACGCTCGTCAACGCGCTGCTCGCCCACTGCCCGGATCTGGCCGGAATCGGCGGCGAAAAACGGCCGGGAATCGTCCACCGCCTGGACCGCGACACGAGCGGCGTCATGGTCGTGGCCAAGAACGAAACCGCCCTGCGCGGCCTGGCCGCCCAGTTCAAGCGGCGCGGCGTGGCCAAGGAGTACCTGGCTATCGTCCGCGGCGCGCCCCGCCCGCCGGCCGGCCGGATCGAGACGCCGATCGGCCGCAGTGCGCGGGACCGCAAGAAGATGAGCGCCACGCCGGCGGCGGGCCGGCCGGCGATCACGCTCTATGACACGGTGGAATCGTTCGGCGCCGCCTCGCTGCTGCGCGTCCGCATCGAGACCGGCCGCACCCATCAGATCCGCGTCCACATGGCCTACCTCGGCCACCCGGTGATCGGCGACGCCCTGTACGGCCGGCAACGCCGCGACGCCCTCCCGGCGGAGCCGCCGCCGCGGCAGATGCTCCACGCCGCGCGGCTTGAATTCGATCATCCGAGGACGGGCCTGCGAATGGCGTTTACGGCCCCGGTTCCGGAGGATATGCGGGAGTTTCTAAGTTCGATGGCGCGCCTCCGCGACCTTGCGTCGCGGGAACGCGAGACTGGCTTGAAAAGGCCCGCCTTTCTATGATAGCACTCCGTCTGAAAACCGGAGAACCCAAGGAAGCCCTATGGCATTCTTTTCGTACCGCTCGGGAAAGCTGTTCGCCGAAGGCGTGGCCGTTCAAGACCTGGCTCAACGCTACGGGACGCCCTTGTACGTTTACAGCCGCAACCACCTCCGCGAGCGGTACGACGCGATCGCCACGGCGATGGCGGCCGTGCGTCCGCTGATCTGCTACTCCGTCAAGGCGAATTCCAACGCGGCGGTCATCCAGACGCTGGCCGACCGGGGGGCGGGCTTCGACATCGTCTCCGGCGGCGAACTCTTCCGCGCGCTGAGGGCGGGCGCCAGGGCGAACCGCATCGTTTTCGCCGGGGTCGGCAAGACCCGCGAGGAAATCGAATACGCGCTCGAGGAGAATATCTTCATCTTCACCGTGGAATCGGAGCCCGAAGCGCTCCGGATTTCCGAGTGCGCCCGCCACGTCGGCCGCGCGGCCCGCATCGCCTTCCGGGTGAATCCGGACGTGGACCCCAAGACCCACAGGTACATCGCCACGGGCAAGAAGGAAACCAAGTTCGGCCTCGATCTCGACCGCGCCCGCCAGGCGTACGTCCTGGCCGCCACGCTGCCGGGACTCGAAATCGCGGGACTGCACATGCACATCGGCTCGCAGATTCTTTCGGCCAAACCCTTTGGCCAGGCGCTCGCCAAAGTCACGGACCTGTGCCGCGCGATGAAGGAGGCGCACCCGACGTTCCGCTATCTGGACATCGGGGGCGGGCTCGGCATTGACTACCGGCCCGAGCAGGAACCGCTCGACCCGAAGGCGTTCGCCCGGACCGTCCTGCCGTTCCTGAAGCGCCTCGGCTTGAGCGTCATCCTGGAACCGGGCCGCGGCATCGTGGGCAATGCCGGCATCCTCGTGGCGCGCGTGGAATACACGAAGGAGAGCCACTTCAAGAAATTCGTCGTCGTGGACGCGGGAATGAACGATTTGATCCGGCCGTCGCTCTACGAGGCCTATCACGAGATCAAAGCCGTGAAGGCGGCGCGCAAGACCGTGAGGGGCGATCTGGTGGGGCCCATCTGCGAGTCCGGCGATTTCCTCGCGCTCGACCGCGTTCTTCCGGCCGTGAAGGAGGGCGACCTGGTGGCCGTGATGAGCGCCGGCGCCTACGGGTTCAGCATGTCCTCGAATTACAACAGCCGCCCCAGGGCCGCGGAAGTCATGGTGGACGGCAAGAAGGCGTTCCTCGTGCGGCAGCGCGAGACGTTCGAGGATCTGGTGCGGGGGGAGACGGTTTGACGCTGCCTTCGCATTATGGCCACGGCGGCGCGAAGGTTTCGGGTACTCAACCATTCGCGCCCTACAGTTGGCCCGATTTTGGGAGTCTTCTGTAGGGCGGGGCCGGTCGCAGACCTTCCCGCCGCCTGAGGGAGTGGCCCTAATGCGAATGGCTGTACGCACCCGCTGAGATGTTGAACGCCGGATAAAATCCTGTCATTCTACCGGCGTTCGAGAACCGTTGCCGCCGCGGGCGACACCCGGGCGGCGGGAGGCAACCATGTTTGAAGGCGCTTATACCGCGATCGTGACCCCGTTCGACAAGGACGGCCGCATAGACTACGGCAAGTTTCGCGCTTTAATCGAACTGCAGGTCGAGGCGGGCATGGACGGCATCGTTCCGGTCGGAACGACGGGCGAATCGCCGACGCTCGATGTCGCCGAACACGAGAAGGTCATTGAAGTCGCCATCGAGGCGGCGCGCCGCCGGATTCGGGTGATCGCCGGCACCGGCGCGAATTCCACGGCCGAGGCGCTGGAACTCACCCGGCACGCCCGGACGGCCGGCGCCGACGGGTCGCTGCAGGTGACGCCGTATTACAACAAGCCCAATCAGGAGGGACTCTACCGGCATTTCTCCGCGGTCGCCGACGTCGGCCTGCCGGTCGTTCTCTACAACGTTCCCGGCCGCACGGGCCGCGAGATTGACGTCAGCACGATCGCGCGCCTGAGCCGGCATCCGAACGTCGCGGCCGTGAAGGAAGCCGGCGGAAGCGTGGACCGCGTGAGCCAGATTCTGCGGGCCTGCCCGATCACGGTGCTCTCGGGCGACGATCCGCTCACCCTGCCGATGATGGCGGTGGGCGCCAAGGGCGTGATCAGCGTCGCCTCCAACCTCGTGCCCAAGGCCGTGGCGGACCTGGTGCACGCCGCGCTGGCCGGCCGCTGGGAGGAAGCGCGCCGGTTGCACGCCCGGTATCACCGCCTGTTCAACGACGTGTTCCTGGATTCGAATCCCATCCCGATCAAGGCCGCGATGGCCATGGCCGGGCTGATCGAGGAAGTCTACCGCCTTCCGCTCTGCGAGACGACGGCGGCGAACAAGCAGAAGCTCGCCGAGTGCCTGAAGGAACTCGGCCTCGCGTAGGGGGGGGCAGAGGACGGGGTTCTTTAGAACGCCACGAGAAGGCCCGCGCCGGCATAGGCGCCGGAGTCCATCGGCGTGCCGGGGAAGTAACCGGAAGACTTCGCGCCGATCTTTCCGGACAGGCCCCAATTCTTGAAGATCATCGCGTCGAATTCGGCGCAGGCATTCCACCCGTTGCCGCGGTAAAGTCCTTCCGCGGACTCCGGCGTTTTCCAGTAATCGCCGGCCACGTTGGCCGTCCACCGGTCGCCCAGGCGCAACCCGTAGACGCCGCCGCCCCAACCCAGGGACTCGTCCACGGAACTCTGGAGATCGCGTCCGTAGACCGATAGGAGCGGACCGGGGGTGACGAGATAAACGTCGAGGAACCGCGTGACTTCCTCGGGGCCGAGGAAGGCGCGCGTGCCGGCGGTCACGCCGTAGCCGCCGCCCAGGGGAATGACCGGCGGCTTGACTTGCGGGCGGCCGCGCAGGAGGTGGTCGGCGACGTAGCCGTAGACCGACGCCAGGGCCGCCGGATCCGCCAGGTTCCAGATCGCCGCGGCGCGCAGGTCGCGATAGTTGTCGGCGAGAAGCCGGTCGCTGAAATCAATGGCGTAGGCGTTGTTCCACACGGCCGCGGGATCGCCGCCGGTGCGTTGGGCCTGCCGCCCGGCGAGGTAGTACGCGATGTCGTTGCCGTTGGTGTAGGCGTCCCGGAAGCGGTCCTGCCGCCGGGCGGGGTCGGGAGTGATGAAGCAGTACAGGCTGAAGTCCAGCTTGCCGAGCGCCATCAGCGGGATCTTCGCGCCATCGGCGCCGTCCCCCGTATACAGGTCCCGCAGAATGCGGTGGGCCAGGATCGAGTCGCCCTCGGTCCCGCCGGCCGCGAGCACGATGTTCTGTTCGTTGTCGCGGGGATCCTTGCCGAGGCTGGTGCTGCCGGAGAAATCGAAGCCGAATCCGTAGGAGGGGTCCAGGTTGAACTCCCGGCCCCGCGAGCCATGGCCGAAGACCTCGTGCTGGACCGTGCTCAGGCCCGCGGCAAAGAAGACTTCATAAGCCGCCGCGACCGCGGGATAACGATCCACGTGGATGGCCCAACCGAGGCCGCGGCTGATCGCGCTTTGGACCGTCGCGATGTCGCGGCCCCCGTAGTCCATGGCCGGTTCCCTTTCGAAGCCGATGAAATACGGATCGTAAACCGGGGCGGTTTCGATCCCGGCCCTGGCCTGACTGGCCGCGAGCCCGGCCGCGACGGCCACGAGGGTGGCCCATCTGTTCACGACGCTAGCCATAAACGCGGACAAACGGTAACACGGGCACGCCCCTACGGCCAGCGAAAACGATTCTTCAACGGCAAACAGAAGAGGGAAGGCGGCGGCGGGAAGGTTTCGAGACCTCAACCATTCCCGCCCTGCAGAATACGCTCCGCGCTCATCGTCGGCTCCCCCTGTAGCGCCGCTTGTGGGAGAGGCCCTCAGGCGAATGGCGAGACGTCGGCGCCAGGGCCGACCTTCATTTTTTCCCGGCGCGTTCGAGCCAGCGCAGGGCGTAGCGCAGAAGTTCGCCGGACGATTTCAGCCCCAGTTTCGTCCGGATGTGCTCGCGGTGCGCCTCGACGGTCTTGACGCTGAGCCGGAGCCGGTCGGCAATCTGCGAGCGGGAGAAGCCGCGGCCGAACATTTCGAGCAACTCGAGTTCGCGATCGGTCAACGCGTTAATGCCCAGGCCCTTACGCTCCGCCACGACGCCGGATCCGGCGGGCGGCGGGACCGAAGAAGCCCGCCCGCCGGCGTACGTTCCGCCGGCCCGGACCTTCCGGATCGCGTCCAGGATCACGTGCGAGACTTCCTGCTTCGTCACGTAGCCGCTCGCCCCGGCCTTAAGCGCCCGCTCGACGTAGATCGCGTCGTCGTGCATGGAGAGGATCAGGACTTTGACGTTCGGGCGGACCGCGAGGATGGCCTTGGTCAGCTCAATACCGTTGGTCGAACCCGGCAGAAAGATGTCCACCACCGCCACGTCCGGCGGGTCCGCTTCGATCTGGCGCAGGGCCGCGGCGGCATCTTCCGCCTGCCCGCACAGCACAAGGTCCTTCTCGGACTGGATCAGCCGCGAGAGACCGTCGCGCAGGATCGGGTGGTCGTCCACTATGAGGACGCGGCAGGTCGAGGCCGGCGCGGCTTGCTTCCCTTCGTCGTGATTTTCGCGTGTTTCGTTGTTCATGTTCCCGCGTCCTGGGCCGTCGTGGCGGCCCGGTTCACGAACGTGCATTCGATCGCCGTTCCCGTCGGCGCGGCCGGCTCGACGCGCAGCGAGCCGCCGCACATCTCCGCGCGGTAGCGCATGATCCGCAGGCCCATCCCGCCGGCCCGCGGCTGACCTTCCATCCCGCGGCCGTTGTCCCGGATGGCCAGCGTTCCCGCCTCGTCGCCGACGGACAGGCGCACGACGACGCGCCGGGCGTTCCCGTGCCGGACCGCGTTGACGATGGCTTCCTGGGCGATGCGATAGAGGTTTGTCGCCACGTCGTTGTTGTAGACCAGCGCGCGGCCTTCGGCCTCGAAAAAGCATTCGATGCGGAGCAGATGCGACGATTCCCGGGCCAGGCGGCGAAGCGCATGGGTGAGGCCCTCTTCGACGATTTCGACGGGCATCAGGCCGCGCACGAGGGTCTTGGCGTGCGCGACGGCATCCTCGATCAGCGACGCGATTCTGGCCGCCTCCCCGGACTCGGAAGAGCCTTCCACCGCCAGGCGCCGGGAGACGACTTCCGCCAGGCACGAGATGCCGGCCAGTTCCTGTCCCAGCGAGTCGTGGAGATCGCGGCCGATGCGCTTGCGTTCCTCGTTGCTGATTTCGAGCACTTCCCGTTCGGCCTGGCGGCGCTCCCCGATTTCGCGCTGCAGGCTCCGGTTCGCCTCCGCGAGCTCGCGCGTCCGTTCCTCGACGCGTTTCTCCAGTTCGCCGTGCGCGCGGCTGAGCGCCTCCTCGGCCCGTTTCCGTTCGGCCAGTTCGCGCAGCAGCTCGCGCGTGGCGCGTTCGACCTGGCGCCGCAGGGTCCGGTTCCACGCCAGAATGGCGGCGAAGACCGCCAGGACCAGGGCCAGTCCGGCCGCCACCCAGGACCAGAAGACGCGGCTGAGGTAGAACGGAATGGCGCCGAACCGCAGCCACTTGTCGTAGAGGCGGCGTTTTTCGCGCTGCGAGATGTTTTCAAGGCCCTTGTCCAGGATGCGCTGGAGCATGGGCTCGTCGCGCCGGCAGGCCATGCTGAAGTCGTAGGCCGGGCCGATGCGCCCCGCGATGCGGAGATTGGCGATGCCCTGGGCCTCGATGTGGCGCGACGCCGTCTCCAGGTCCATGACCACCACGTCGAGCTGCCCCAGCGAGAGATCGAGGAGCGCGTCCAGGTCGCTTTTGGCGGGGACGAGGGTCAGGCCGGCGTAGGCGTTCGTCACGAACTCGCTCACGCCGTACTTCCGGCCGACGGCCAGGCGGAGCTTGTTCAACTCCTCGACCCGGAGCGAGCCCTTGCGCGCGGTGTTCACGAGGAGGACGACCGGCACGTTCAGGTAGGGCCGGGTGAACAGCCAGTTCCCGGCGAGGTCCGGCGTGGGGCGGGCGGCCGGCAGAATATCCACCCGCCGTTGCGACACGGTGCGGTCGAACTCCTCGCTCGTGGGCGCGCGGTACGTGTCGAACCGCGCGCCGAGCTTGTCCTGGAGCAGGCTGACGAAATCCATTTCCATGCCGGCATACGCAGCGGGCTCGCCGGGGGCGTCGTGCCAGCGCGGGTCGGGGGCGACGACGAGTTGCCCTTGCCGCGCCTCGATCCAGGCGCGCTCGTCCGGCGTGAGGAGGTCGGGCGCCGCACCGCCGGTGTCCGGCCGGCCGCACCCGGTCAGGGCCAGAACTCCCAGCAGGGCGCCGAGCAACGGCCCAGGACGGCCGCGCCGGCGGGCAAAGCGATGGAAACCGAGGTTGTGGCGACGGTGGGTCACGTGGTGGGCCGTATCCTATAACGGCCCGACGCGGGAATGCAAAGGAAGAAAGGCTGCCGTATTGACGGCGCCGGGCGAATATGAAACGCTCCGCCCCCATGACGACGACGCCCGAACGCCCGGCGAACCGGTGGTGGATTGCCGCCATGGGCACGGCCCTGCAACTCTGCCTGGGCACGGTCTACGCCTGGAGTTTCTTCCAAAAGCCGCTGGTCGAGACCTATGGCTGGAGCCACACGGAGGTGGCGTGGGTCTTCAGTCTGGCGATCTGCTTCCTCGGGCTGGCGGCGGCCTGGGGCGGCCTCCTGCTTCCGCGCCTCGGGCCCCGCCGGCTGGCCGTGACCGGCGGCCTGCTGTTCGGGGCCGGCTACCTGCTGGCCGCGCTCGCGCTGAGACTGAAATCGCTTCCCCTGCTCTATCTCGGGTACGGCGCGGTCGGCGGCGCGGGACTCGGGCTCGGGTACGTCACGCCCGTGGCGACGGTGGCGAAGTGGTTTCCGGACAAGAAGGGGTTTGCGACCGGGCTGGTGGTCATGGGGTTCGGGCTCGGGGCGCTGCTCATGAGCAAGGTTTTGGCGCCGCTCCTGCTGGCCCGGACGCACGGCGACCTGGTGGCGGCGTTCGGCTGGATGGGCGTCCTCTTCTCGGTGGCGACCGTGGCCGCCGCCGGGTTCCTGCGCAATCCGCCGGCCGGTTTCGTCCCCGCCGGCCACACGCCGCCCGCGGCGCCCGCGGCGCCCGGGGCGGCCGGGGCGGCCGCCTATGACGCGGCGGGCCAGGCCCTCCTGTCCGGCCGCTTCTGGGTCATGTGGCTGATCTTCTTCTGCAA
>Ga0182021_10001329_pt1 | contig 28144 bp, 25 predicted proteins | sample 612E3MmetaG_FD_120493 | JGI IMG/M metagenome (GOLD analysis project Ga0182021, IMG submission 120493) | Permafrost microbial communities from Stordalen Mire, Sweden - 612E3M metaG (Illumina Assembly) | ecosystem: Environmental > Terrestrial > Soil > Wetlands > Permafrost | place: Sweden...
ATTGAAAAGATGGGAGAGATTTCACCGACTGAAGACACACTTGCAAAGTTGATATCAGAAGCACGTAATCAGCAGCCGAACGAGCTCGATCAACCCTGGAGTATCGGTGCCAATACCCAATATAATATTCCACCTGATATCATCCCTATTTTAATCAGGATACAAGGATATAGGGCACCCGATCATAGAAAGGATGCGCTGGGGGAGATAACGATAAGAGAAGCCAAGTGGTTTACCCTGTTGTTTCCAGTTGCGGATCCGCTTGTCAATAAAACCTTAATTGATGATTATGGAAGACTTTGGTTACTATCCCTTATCATAAGTTGCTATGTGCAAAGGGAGCGGGTAAGTGAGCAAATGAACGAGCAATATCCAGATACTTCCGACCTTGATAGGCTCTTCTTCGCCAACGAGGATGTCTTGAGCAATAATTCTTTGGCGTTATGGTGGAGCATTTTCCCCCCTGAATATCAGAAAGCGGTTGCTGATGTATTGGAGCCACGGCGATTGTTAGCAGTTGCAGAGTTGGAAAAGATTAGAGGACGCTCACTGTCTGGAGAAGAGGCAGAGGTGATAAATACCGGCTTTGATATTGCAAAGAAAAATGGACCGCTCGCTTTGAGCGAATGGGTTAAGCAACATCCGATTGCAAAGGAAATAAATATGGCAGACCTGGATTGGGGGACAATCTATTCAGAAGCTATAATGGAGGATTTAAAATGAGAGGCAGAATAATCAAACGTAAAGGTAGCAGTAATTACACAATCGTTCTTCAGCTTGGACTGGATGCAACTACCGGTAAGCGTAAACAACGTTGGATTACCGCAGGACCTTCAAAACGTGAAGCCGACAAGCAGATGGCAAAGCTGATTAACGAGCTTGACAATGGAAGTTATGTCAAGCCTGATAAGACCACTGTTGCTCAGTATCTACGACGATGGTTAGTTGAATATGGTAAGCCAAGCCTATCACCACGTAGTTATGAACGGTACACAGGTATTATCGAAAAGAACCTGATACCCGCTTTGGGTAGTCTACCGTTGACAGAGTTACGTCCGGAGCACATTCAGCGTCATTATGCGAATAGAGTAGCTAAAGGATTGGCTGCACGGACAGTCCGTTATGACCATATTGTTATTCACGTCGCCCTTCGAATGGCTGTGAAATGGCAATTGGTATCTCGTAATGTTGCCGACGCAGTAGAACCACCCAAAGCGAAACACACTGAAATGCAGACATGGGACGCTAACGAAGTAGCACAGTTCTTAGAAGCGGCCAAAACGACGCCATATCATAGTCTATTCTACTCCGCTTTGTATACCGGAGCCCGACGTTCCGAATTGCTTGGACTCTCTTGGCGTCATGTAGACCTTCTTTATTCTCAGATCAACATTGAACGCGGTTTACATTGGACCAAGAACGGAGGCTATGTCTTCACTCAGCCTAAAAGCCCTAAAAGCAGGCGTACCATAGCACTGCCATCTTCCTTGGCATTACTTTTGAAGGAGCATAGAGAAAAACAAAAATGCGCTCGGCTGTTCGCAGGTAAACCGCTCACGGAGGATGACCTAGTATTTGCGCGTCCGGACGGTTCACCGCTATTCCCCAACTCAGTTAGCAAAGCATGGGGCTTGATAGCAAAGAAAGCTGGCGTCAAAGTGATACGCTTTCACGATGCTCGGCATAGTCACGCTACCTTACTACTGAGACAAGGGGCACACCCCCGCGTTGTGCAGGAGCGGCTTGGTCATTCCACTATTGCTACCACCCTCGATGTTTATTCGCATGTTACACCAGGTATTCAGGAGGCTGTAGCCGCCCGTTTTGACGAGTTTATGTCTGCCAGTTATAATAATCATGGTAACCAAAGTGCAAATGCAAAGCAATTAGTAGCAAATTAGTAGCAAAATCGAATTATGTCTAGTAGGGGAAATGCTTAATATCGCTAATTTAGCTTCATAATACACACTTGGAGAGGTGACCGAGTGGCTGAAGGTGCCGCTCTCGAAAAGCGGTTTACGTTTATCGTAACGTGGGTTCGAATCCCACCCTCTCCGCCAATCAACGCCGTCCCCGATAAGGTTGTAAATCATGCCCCGAGAATGGTTCTTTTACATGGTCAGATGCAAAGACGGCTCGATCTATTCGGGAATTGCAGTTGATGTCGCAGAACGACTGAAAAAACACAATAACGGCGCCGGCGCCAGGTATACCGCCGTTCATCGGCCTGTTGTCTTGATTTATTGGGAAAAATTCAATACAATATCCGAAGCCATGAGTCGTGAATCACGAGTGAAACGTTGGTCCAAAGCCCAGAAAGAACAGTTAGCTCACAGGTTTTACGATATGGACAAAGACGCGCAATCCTACATTGAAAACCAGAAATCGCCGCAACGGGAGATCTGTCTCAAATTGAGGGAAATCATCCTGAGAACATTCCCGGACGCCAAAGAAGAAATGAAGTGGGGTGTGCCCACTTACGATGGCGGCAGATTTTATCTCGGCGCCATGAAGAACCAGGTAAATCTGGGTTTTTCAATCAACGGCCTGACCGGGAAACAGATCGCGCTTTTTGAAGGCAGCGGCAAAACCATGCGACACATTAAAGTCCGCGCGCTTCAGTACATTGACGAAAAGAAGATCGTCAAACTGTTGAAACTGGCAGGAAAATGTCCGGAAGGCCGTTAACCTGGTTGTCAATATCGGCCTTGACCCATTAATCCGGGTTCTTCAAGTCATCCCGTCTTCATCTTTTCCATCCAATTCGCCTTCTGATTGGTTTCTTTCCATGGTCTTTACAAAAAGCCGTCTTTCAGCGTAAACTAAACATAGGCCAAATTTCTTAGTTTACGGAGAGGTACTGCAGAGGCCTAACAGGAGCGTCTGGAAAGCGCTTGTAGCCGTGAGGCTACCGTGGGTTCGAATCCCACCCTCTCCGCCATTTGTCCGTCTCGTGTTTCTATCCGGCTTGACTATTATGCGACAATACATCAAAATTAGTTGTTGCGAGTTAACGGGGTGTAGCGCAGCCTGGTAGCGCACCTGCATGGGGTGCAGGTGGTCGGAGGTTCAAATCCTCTCACCCCGACCATAGATTCAATAATTGAAAAAGAGAAGTTAAAAAGCTTCTCTTTTTTGTGTTTTAAAAGGTATCACCGGTTGTCCGGCGGTTGTTTTATTTGGTGAGAATGATATTTGCGCATTAATATTTAACTTTAATATCTTCGGTAGTGTATTCATTGAGCTTGGTCAGTAATAGATTTAAGATTGAGTACAATTGCCGGAGTTCTTCCTCGCTCAGAATCGATGAAACCTCATTCATGCCTTTGCTGTACCAGCTATCGTTAAGCATTTCCCTGCCTTTTTCAGTCAGTTCCAGTTTTAGAACTCTTGACTTCGGCATTTTGATTCTGTTAATTAATCCGGCCTTTTCCATATTGGCTGCTTTCCTGGCAGCCGCATCTAGTTTTCGTTCCATAAGGTACGCGATATCAGACAAACTTGCGTTTGAGCCCAGTGCATTGATGAGTTGCAAAATGAACATTTGGCGGGGTGTAGTCCCCTGCGGGCTTAATTCTGCCCGTCTTACCGTGACCATTTTATAATGCACTTTAGCCATCAATAACCACATATCGAGATTCGGGTCTGATATTTTTTTAGATTTCATGTAGCCTCCGAAGAATAACAGCGCACGAATTGTACCCTTATTATATCAATAATTATACCGATTTATTAAAAATCGGTCGTAAATTCATCGATAATAAAAAGAGAAGCTTTTCGGCTTCTCTTCCCGGCTTTTAATAATTACGTAATCGTTGTGTTAGCGCAAGTAAGTTAAGGCTTTATCGGTGAACTGAGGCTGAGATACATCACCGGGGAAAGCCTTAACTTTGATATTTTCACCGCCCATTACTTGCATGCATGATCAATGTGTAGAGAACTTTGGAATCGTAGCGGTCGGTCAGTTTATATACAACCATACCGCTGTCTTTAGTGACGGTTGCCGGGTCGGGGCCGTTACCCGCGACCGCAAATAAGCCCCATCCATCTATCAGGGTTCCGCCAATGCCGATTCTGATTAAAGAGGGGTCTACATTATCGTAGGCAATGGTCAGGGAATGTTCATTATCGCCCTCGGAGTATTTTTTCAGCCCTCCCGTGTACCAATCTCCCGCCAGCGTGCCTGCCTTATCGTACAGGATCGTGCCTCCCCGTGGTTCCTCAGTACGCGGGTTTTTGCTTAAAAGCATTGTTTTAACACTATTTTCAAAATAATCCAGCGGACAGACCGCATGTATGGATTCATTATGATGGTCGGGTTGAATGAATTTGACGGTTATATCGGAATCTGTGGCAAACATATCCAGGCACTTCTGAGGCAATCTTCTCGATTCCTGTCCGACCACGTCCCCGGTTTTCACCGGGATATTCACGGCTTTAAAACTATCTAGTATTAAATTGCCGGATTGTGTCAGGATAGAATCCGCGATGCCAGCGATATGCGCGTACCTGGTCTGGAACGTGTTTGAATAGCTGAAAATCATGTCGTAATCATCATATTCACTGGTTTTACCACTGGTGGGGTCCCATTTTACTTTCGTCCAGGAAATGCCGACGATGGCACCGTCTGCCGGTGCGTAAATATTCTACGGACCGCCGTCCACGATGTTGAAATACATGTGATTTGACGGCTGTGTATGGGTTGGCGGCGCCACCAGCCCGATCGGCGTCAGCGAATCGAATGACTCAGTGTCAAGAGGGGAATGTGTTAAAGTAACCGGTCCGCTATTGGCAAACACCGGTGGTTGGTATAACACGTTGGAAACATTGTCTATGCCGGATATCTCCAGAATTTTATCCTGCGCATCATATTTACATTGGTAGTGCGAGTTTTCCACAATAGCCTTCAGAGGTATATAGGGAACCCCGTCGATAATGCGTACCGGGTCCTGTAATTTGATAGTGTCTTCCGCCCATACCATTGCGTCTGTTACCATTTGGGTACCCTGGTATACCTCAGCCGTATCCTTTCCCACGATCATCTCTACTCTGGCATCGAAAAAGTCGGCTGAGATAGTATTATCAGCCTCAGAATATTGTACATTAGCCTGAAAATTGTCCTGCAACACGGTATATGGAACCATGACGTCAGTGGCGGTGAAGACGGGCGGAGACGAAAGGGTCAAAGGTTGGCCGTACATGATTATCTGATTTAGGCCAAGGTTCTTGTTTTGGGTTGAGCTGTTACCGCCTTTACACCCGCTTACCGCCAGCAAAATTAAGGTGATGCAGGTGATAATCAAAACTATCTTCGAACTTTTAAACATATTCGTACTCTCTTTAAAGGAAGGTATCAGGTAAAATTAATCAGACTCAGTTTATCTTATCACAAGACTTCTCAAGAACAACATAGGATAAAAGTTGGATAGCTGTGGTGCGATCAATTGAAAAAGCTTCTCTTCTTTATTTTACAATCGGTTCTATCAGGGCATATCATTATTATCAATGCCCATGATTTATTCCGGAGGTTTTATGAAGAAGACAACGGCGTGGTGGGAGAAGCTCGGCAAGCCGCAATACGGCGGGGAAATGGTCCTGCACAGCGACCGCAACATTGTGAACTTCGATCCCTATTACGACGCTTTTATTACACAGATATTTTGGACGTGGATGGAGAGTTTTGCTTCAGGCGATTGGACATATAACCCTGCGGAACTGGATTTCGGGAGAATGTTCCTGCCCAATCAATACCGCAAAGGTCAACTGGCGGAAAGTTGGGGATTTACGGACCCTATGACTTTTGTGGTGCATCTGCGTCAGGGAATCCACTGGCAGGACATTCCTCCGGTGAATGGCCGCGAATTTACTGCCGACGATGTGGTCTACCATTATCATCGGCTTTGGGGACTGGGTAGCGGCATGAAACCGAGTCCCGACCATGCCCCGGTTCCTGCCTACAAAACGTTGGAATCCGTTACCGCCGTCGACAGGTATACGGTGGTTTTTAAATGGAAGGTCGCTAATCCGGAACATACCATTGTATCCCTGTTAGCGCCCAATCCTACTCAGGTTTTTGAGGCGCGTGAAGCCGTGGAGAAATGGGGCGATCTAAGCGACTGGCATCACGCCATCGGCACCGGGCCGTTTATTCTGCGGGATTTCGTTTCCGGCCGGTCGGCGACGCTGGTAACAAACCCCAACTACTGGGGACACGATGAGCGCTACTCGCAGAATCGCCTGCCGTATGTGGACAAAGTAAAATTTTTAATCATACCGGATTATGCAGAAGCCCTGGCGGCGATGCGCGCCGGTAAGATCGACTTCATAACGCCGGTTTCCATGCAGGACGCTGAGGCTATGCAAAAAACCAACCCGGAAATAATGCGGATTCCGATTCCTTTTCCGCAGACGGTTTCCGTCGACCCTCGATTGGATAAAGCGCCTTTTAATGACATCAGGGTGCGCAAGGCCATGCAGATGGCCGTCGACCTTCATGAGATTGCGCGAACCCACTATCACGGTACGGTTGAACCATATCCGGCCGCTTTAGCCTCGAGGGGCATGAAACCGGCGGGCTTCCCCTATGAAGAATGGCCGCAGGACCTTAAGGACGAGTATGCTTATAACCCGTCGGCGGCGAGAAAGTTATTAGCCGTGGCCGGTTTCCCTAATGGATTTAAGACAAACGTCGTCGCGGACAATACCGGGGACATGGCGTTATTGGAAATCGTGAAAGACTATCTGGCGCAGATCGGTATTGATATAGAAATCCGCCCCATGAGCACCGCCGATTGGAATGACTATGTGCTGATCAAGCGTCAGCACGACCAGATGGCGCAACGGGCTATGGCGGCGGAAGGTTATGCTTTTGAGCCGGTCCGGATGCTTCATGGGATCCAGACGGGACACTCCATGCACCAGATGTTCAATGATCCGGTTTGCGATAGTTTCTACCCGCGGGCTTTGGCTGCTACCACCTTGGATGAGAGATTGGCTGTATACCGGGAGGCCAATGAGTATATGTTGCGGCAACATTTCTCCATCTTCCTGTTGCAGCCGAAGTCTTACGCCCTGTGTCAGCCGTGGTTTAAGGGTTTTTACGGTCAATGGGGTTCGGTGATATTCCCCGCGGTACTGAGCTTCGACCTGGCGCGGTTCTGGATCGACGGGAAACTCAAAAAGAGTATGGGATTTTAAAACGTCAAATGCTGCCGTTCGCCGGAATGGAGCAGGAGAGTCACTTAATGCCCGTTGATCGGCAGTTCCACCACAAAAGTGGCTCCTTTACCTTGTTTACTCCGCGCGTAAATATTGCCACCCTGGTTGGCAACGATTCCATAACAGATACTAAGCCCGAGACCGGTGCCTTTCCCCACTTCTTTTGTCGTGAAGAACGGATCGAAAATCCGGTTCATGATCTCCGGCGGAATCCCGGGACCGTCATCGGCAAAGGAAATCCTGACAAAACCCTTGATAGGTTCTGTGGTGACCATTATGTTACCACGGCCTTTCGAAAGAATCATCGCCTGTTCTGCGTTTAAAACAATATTCAGGAATACCTGCTGCATCTGGAAACGGTCTGACATTATTTCGGGCAGGTTCGGGGCAAGATGAGTAGTAATTTCGATATTATTCGCCCTGTCTTCGTAAGCGCGTAAATTCAGCACTTCGCAAATGACGGCGTTGATATCGACCGATTGGATGGAAGTGGTATGGCTGCGCGCGAATGAAAGCAGATTTTTAACAATACTGGCGGCGCGTTGTCCTTCTTTTCTGATAGTTTCCAGGTCCTCTTTCATTTCCGAAGGGGCTCCGGTTTCCAGCAGTAATTGAGACAAGGCGACAACACCGGTTAAGGGGTTGTTCAATTCGTGTGCGACGCCTGCGGCCATTTGACCTACCGAAGCCAAGCGATCCGTCAGATATAGTCTCTCTTGCATCTCGCGTTCTTCCGTAATATCGCGCAGCAGCGTCAGGACTTCGTTTTTCTGCATGCCGATAATATCGGCGATCAATATTTTTTCCACAGATCCCCGTTTGAATCTGAATTCGATCTGTAATTGGGACTTACCGCTAGCAAGCACCTGTGAAATTGCCTCAGCCAGACGGGGCTCAGGGATAATCTCTCCGATTTCTTTACCCGTTACCTTGCTTTTGGATAATAAAAAGGTGTTTTCAAAAGCTTTATTCACCATTATGATCCGCCGGTCCTGCCCGACGACGATCACGGCTTCCGTCATGCTTTCCAATACGCGGTCGGTGAATCCCTTTTGTTCCCTTATCTGTAAGTCCGCTTGCTTGCGCTCGGTAATGTCGTTATAGAGTGTCTGGTATTGCTGCTTGCCGCTCCAGAACACTTCCTTACGAAAAATCTCCAGATGCCGCACGTTACCGTCTTTCCGTATAATATCAGCCTCGATTTTATTTGGTACCGGTTCCCCGCGTAATATTTTCTCATGGCGTGAAACCCAATAAGTGTAAGATTCCGGCGTATAGTGTTCTGATGGCGGGCTCGATTTTAATTCATCGATATTTTCGTAGCCGAAAATATCCAGTAATGCTTGATTTGCGTACAATGTATTGAAATCAGTATCGATAATAATAATACCCAGCGATGAACTATCCAAAGAGTTACGGAAGTTTTGTTCCGAAGCTTTGAGGGCGGCTGCGGCTTGCTTTCGCTCTGTAATATCGTTATAGAGCGTCTGGTACTGCGGCTTGCCATCCCAAAGCACCGACTTAAATGAAGCCTATAAATGCCGGATGATGCCGTCCCGGCGGATAATATCAATTTCTACCTGATCCGGCATCTTTTCGCCGCGTTTAAAGGAATCTACCATTTTGAGGTCATCGGTGTAACATTCCGGCGAGTAATATTTTTGAGGAGGGGTTACATTAACCTCTTCGATGTTTTTGTAACCGAAGATATCCAGAAATGCCTGATTCGCATACAAAGTGTAGTTCTCTGTACCGGAAATTCGAGTCCCTAACAATGAATTATCCAGTGAATTGCGGAAATTCTCCTCTGACGCTTTCAGAGCCTCCTCGACCTGTTTGTGTTTGGAGATGTCCCTGAGAACCCCGATGAAGCTGAGAAAATTGCCGTTTACATCATAGGCAATACTTCCGCTGGCATTAAGCCATCGCCATTCACCGGAAATATGGTGTGCGCGGAATTCAATGCCGCCGGGTGTGTTATAACCGTCTTTGAACAAACGCTGTATCGCTTCAATGACAATCCCTGCATCATCCGGGTGAACGATCGACCGGAAATGACGCCCGATGATGTCTGTCTGATAGTAGCCGAGTACTTTATGAACGGAAGGAGAAACGTAAATGAGTTTTCCAATGGAATTAAGTGTAATGATAACATCATGACTGTTATCTACAATCAACCGGTATTTTTCTTCGTTTTCTTTTAGAGACTCTTCTGCCTGCTTACGTTTTATAACATTAACTAATTGCCCTGCGATGGTTTGTATTTGTTTTTTATCATCATCAGTTAATGGTTCGTGCCTGGCGATATCGATTATGCCGATTCCTTCCCGATCATTTACCAGCGGGATACTGATCAACGAACGAGAACCGAGAATCCGGACAACCGCAGGAGCGAGCTTTTGCAAAGCCTTGTCGGTAGCACATTCTTTTATCATCCGTAATAATATCGCCCGGTCTTCAGTGAAGTGGACTTCGCCGTTATTTAATATTTCAGAGTAAATACCGCCTGCTTTGAGCTTAATTTTTACATCGGTTAGTTTCATGCCGATTATCTTTTCAACACCGCTCATAATTTTTGTCGGCAGGTGGATATCCTGAACCAGTAGATATTGTTTGTCTTCACTAAGGAAGTATGTTACAACCGCAAAACCGCCGTAATATTTTTGGATCTTCCTGGAAGCCATGTGAATTATTTCGATCAGACTTAAATTGCGATTTGCGGCGTCATAGATCGAATTGATCAGTTGAATTTCGGACGATTTATTACGTAGTTCGTGCTCCGCCTGCTTGCGCTCGGTGACATCGCGTAAAATGACCAGTTCACCGATAATCTTGCCATCTTTTTGCAAGGGTTGCGCGTTGATTTCAATAGCCACAACTTTCCCGTTCTTGGTAATCATCTCAACTTCGTAAGCGGAGATAGAGAAGCCGGCAACTCGTTTTAAAAAGTTATTGATGATCATCGCCAGGCTTTTCTTTGGCATCATGCCGGCTAGCGCCCTAATGTTTTTCCCTTTTAGTTCCCCATACTCATAGCCGCCAATTTTCAAAAGCCGATCATTGAAATCGATTATCTTGCCTTTCTTATCGATAAGCAAAATACTGTCGTTGGAAGATTCAAAAACCGCTTTATAAATTCCGTCATCCTCAGGTTGCAGCAATTTAACGTTGTCGCCCTGTTTAACTTTGAGCTCTTCCAATTCAGCGATAGGCTGCTTCAGGTTTTTTAGCTCTTCAGAAGATTTCATCTTAGGTTTCCCCTGCTTGGTCATATTCGTCTCACTGACAGGAGTATTTTAGGTAAGGTATTATACTATGTCGAATTGTGTCTTACAAGACATAAGTGAACAATCCTTTAGTGTCCATTTACATATTAGTTTTTATGGAATTGAGGTTGGTTTCTGAAGCTGAGCCCAATGGCTGGATTAACGTGAAATAAACTTCAACCTATAGCCCAAGTCACTTGGATTGCTTAGAAGCAGACGGCTGAAATATGGTTTAAAAGACACTTTACATAACTTATTTTAGTTTCAACAGCTTTTTTAAGTCTTTTTTCGCGGTAATTATATCTGCCCATAGGTCGCCGGTTTTTTTAAGTCGGTCTGGAAGAGTGATCAGAGTAAAATCCTCAGGATACACTTTCTTCAATTCTGCCCAGCGTAAGGGTGTAGAAACACTACCGGCAGGGGAATTACGAGGTGAGTAAATTGAGGCCAGAGTTTTACCGCGTACATTTTGGCCGTAATCTACAAAGACTTTACCCGCGCGTTTCTCCGTAGCCCACTCCATCGTGATCTCATCGGGATGTTTCTGTAGCAGGAACCTGCCGATCATTTCCGCTACCGAACGTACTTCTTTGTAATCGAGATTACACGTAATGGGAACGTATATGTGCAGGCCGGTCTTTCCGGATGTTTTTACAAAGGCACTAGCAGCGAGATCATCGAGGACTTCTTTTAACCACAAAGCGACATCGCAAACCTTACTGAATCCTTGTCGGTTTAATTCCGGCTCATCGCCTGATTTTTCTTTTCCGGAATATATATATGGATCGAGGTCGAAAATGAGGAAATCCGGATAATCGAGGATATAGTCCGTGCTTTTTCTTTTTGCCATATCGGGTTCGGCGCTTATTCGTGAGAACCATGAATGTAATTCGATGTCCGCCACTTGCCCCAACCAGAGCAGCGTCGCCGTGTTATTACAGATCAGGTATTCGCTCTTTGAGCCCTTTTCTTCACTTATTTCAACTTTTTGCACGAATTCTGGCACGGGATGCCCCCAGTGTTTTTGATAAAAATGTTCGCCAAAAATACCGTCCGGATACCGGCTCAGAGTCAACGGCCGGTCCTGCAAATGAGGTAAAAGATAGGGAGAGACTTTTACCAGATAAATTAACAAATCACGTTTGGTAAAATCACGGTGGTCGACAGTCGCAGGCCAGATTATTTTGTCCAGATTACCGAGATTGAATTTATTACCATCGACTTCAATTGAGACTTCATCCCGTTTTTCTTGTAACCGTTCAATAATATTTGCCAAGCCATCTCCTTTCACCCGCTTTGGAGGGTCAGGCGCTAAAACGGGGTTACTTCCTTTGATTTCCTCAGGCTTTTTGTCATCACGCAGTCTGAGGAAAATCGGGATTCGAAGCCGCCCGTCCTTTGTCCACTCACTGAATTTCACTTCCACTACCACTTCCGGCTTAACCCAGGTAGTAGGCGCATTCAGGCCGGGTATCTCCGAAAACGGACATTTCTTTATACGGATCGAGTCCAGGCGTTGTTTCAGTTCGTTTAAAATATTCTCGCTAAAACCGCTGCCGACGTGACCGGCAAATATTAATTTACCTTTTTCGTCGTAATAGCCGAGTAAAAGAGAACTAAGGGTTTTTTCTCTTCCTCCGCTCGCTATACTGTATCCTCCCACAATGAATTCATCTGTTAGCATGGATTTGATCTTCATCCAATTATCGGACCTGATGCCTGACTCATATTTGCTGTCGAGTTTCTTGGCAACTATTCCTTCCAGTCCGTTATCGACGGCGGCTTTATATACGGTTTCACCTGAATTTGTAAAATAGTCCATTAATTTCACCTGGTCAGTAGATTTGAGAATCGATAGGAGTAGCGCTTTACGTTCTCGGAGACTTACGGCACGCAGATCGTAACCATTTAGATAAAGAATATCGAAAACGTAATAAACCAAAGGGAATGTCTTGGCCGCGCCTTTTTCGGCTCCGCGTAGTGAACTCAGATAATCCTGCAAACATTGGAAGCACTGTTTGCCTTTTTCATCCATCGCGATAATTTCGCCGTCGAAAACGAGGTCTGAGGCAGATTGGCTTTCCAAGTCAGGCATAAGCGCAGCAAATTTAGCGGTGACATTATTGTTGTTGCGGGTAAACATCGCAACCTTACCGTCGCGTATATAAGTGATTATCCGATACCCATCGAGCTTTGGCTCGAAAATCCAGGCGGGGTCTGAAAATGGTTGTTTGCTCAAACTGGCTAACATCGGGGTGATACCTGAAGGGAACTCAGCCGCAAATGCGCCCTCCAGCTTTTTCGGATCAATATGCCTGACAGTTTTTTTAAAAGGGGAGCGTCGTTCTTTTATATCCTCGATTGTTCGTCCTGAAACCACCGACTTATCCTCTGCCAGAATTACTCCGTCGGGTTTGGCGTATTTGTCGCGGTGTTTCATCAAGAGCCAGTTATTACCGGTTTTCTTCATTTTTACTAGAGTCCAGGAACCCTTCAATTTGTGACCGTGGAGGGTAAATGAGAGTTTTCCTTTTTCCAAACCGAGCCGCATCTGTTCTTCAGCGGTAGAACGGTCGTCAAAAGCAACTTTATCTTCGTTTTCGGGAGAATACGTGCCGTTATCCCAGATAATGACCTCGCCTCCGCCATATTCACCTTTGGGAATTATTCCTTCAAAGGCTGCATACTCCAATGGGTGATCTTCCACCATTACCGCCAGGTGTTTTTCCGCCGGGTTCAGCGAAGGACCCTTCGGCACAGACCAGGATTTAAGAACGCCATCAACCTCCAGACGAAAATCGTAATGTAACTGCCTTGCGTGATGTTTCTGGATGACAAAAATCAATTGCCCTTTGCCTGCTATCTTTTCAGGAAGAGGCTCGGAGGTGCGTTGGAAATCCCTTTTTTGTTTATATTTTTCCAGTGCCATTTTTATCTTTTATAGAAGCGGGTACAAATGTTATCTGGTGAGGGCAGGTTCTTTTTTTGCCGCCTCGATACTGGCGCGTAAAGCCGCCATTAAATCCCCGACCTCCCTCTTGGGAACTGCCGGAGCTATGATCTTTTTGCCCTTTGTTTTAGCATCGACTACTTTTTGCAGAGCTTCGCGGTATTCGTCTTTATATTCCTCAGGTTTGAAGCTTTTTGTCATCGCTTTTATCAATGAAACAGCCATTTCAAACTCAGATTCGATTACCTTGGTTTTTGGAGGCGAGATATCTTTTCGGGGTAATATCTCATTATGATAGTGCATGGTGTGTAGCGCCAGAATATCATCCAGCGGTCGGATACAACCGAGATGCTCCTTATGTTGAAAAGTTACTTTGCCTATACCCACTTGGCCGGTTTTTGTTAAAGCCTCCTTCAGAAGCTGGAAAGACTTGACTCCGACCGTTTCCGGTTCAAGATAATGTACTCCGGAATAATAAATGGGGTCTATGTCTTTGGCATCGACGAAGCCTGAAATGTTGATCGAATGTGTCGTCTTGATCGGTACTTTTTCAAAATCACTATCGTCCATCACCACATACTGGTCTTTACCAACCTCGTAACCGCGTACGGTATCTTTTACTCCGAAGTATTCATTATCTTCTTCACAATGCAGGACCTGTTTGGGACGGGTCAGGCATTTTTTATGCAGCAAGTGAAAACTCAGCGTTTTAGTCTCAGTCCCCACATACATCTTGACGGGAATAGCCACCAGACCAAAACTGATAACTCCTTTCCAGAATGCCCTCGGCATAGACCACCTCCTACGCGTTTTTTAATAATAGTTCAACCCCAAGTTTAGCATTGGCAATATAGGGAAGTCATAAAATTACATCAGAAATTCTTGCAAAATTGTGACGTTTCCAATATTTCATTTGTAAATCATTGAAACCCTGTCTTTATTTACCCTATACTTTGTGTGAGGAGTAATAGATGCTCCCAAATTAATCAGGATTATTTTAGACTCCATGCCAGAATTTCAATTAGTATCGGATTTCCAGATGACCGGCGACCAGCCGCAAGCGGTAGATAAACTGGTAGACGGATTGCGTCAGGGCTTTCAAAAACAGACGCTACTCGGCGTGACGGGGAGCGGCAAGACATTTACGATGGCCAACATCGTCGCGAAGGTGCAAAAACCGACGCTGGTAATGTGCCATAACAAGACCTTGGCCGCGCAACTTTACGCCGAGTTCAAGGAATTCTTCCCGGATAACGCTGTGGAATATTTTGTTTCTTATTACGATTACTATCAGCCGGAGGCGTACGTTCCCCAGCGGGACTTATATATTGAAAAAGATGCCGATATAAATGACGAAATCGATAAACTGCGCCATGCTGCGACCCGCGCCTTGTTCGAACGGCGGGATACCCTCATTGTTGCATCCGTATCCTGCATTTATGGCCTGGGTTCGCCGGAGGAATATCGTAGCTTTGTCCTGAATCTGGAGAAAGGCCGAAGTTATAACCGGCAACGTATTCTGCATCGCCTGGTGGATATGCAATATGAGCGCAATGACATCGATTTCAGCAGGAGTAAGTTTCGCGTTCGCGGCGATACTTTGGAAATCCTTCCGGCTTATGAAGAGTTGGCGCTAAGAATCGAGTTTTTCGGGGATGAAGTGGAGCGTATCGTGCAAATCGATCCGTTGACCGGCGAATTACTCACCGAAATGGATTCCATCGATATTTATCCCGCCAAGCATTTCGTTACTTCCGCGGAAAAGATGAACCGGGCGATCCAGAGTATCGAACAGGAGCTGCTTCAACGGGTTAATGAGTTGAAATCACAGGATAAATTACTAGAAGCGGCCAGATTAGAGCAACGTACGAATTATGATTTGGAAATGTTACGGGAGGCTGGTTATTGTAGCGGTGTGGAAAACTATTCCAGGCACCTGGCGGAACGTCCTCCCGGCAGTCCGCCGTGGACGTTGTTGGATTATTTCCCTAAAGACTTTTTGCTTTTAATCGATGAATCACATATGACTTTGCCTCAAATCAGGGGCATGTATAAAGGAGACCTATCCCGTAAACAGACATTGGTTGATTTCGGTTTCCGTCTACCGTCAGCCAAGGATAATAGACCTTTGAACTACGCTGAATTCGAGGAAAGAATTAATCGGGTGATTTACGTTTCGGCAACTCCGTCCCCGTATGAATACAGCGTCAGTAAACAGGTGGCGGAGCAACTGGTCAGACCTACCGGCCTGCTCGAACCGACAATCGAAATCAAACCGACCAAAGGTCAGATCGATGATTTATTGGAGCAGGTGAAATTGCGGGTGGAGAAAAGTGAGCGTTGCCTGGTCACCACCCTGACTAAAAAGATGGCGGAAGAGCTGGCCGACTATCTGATCGAAGCGGGTATCAAGACACATTATTTGCATTCTGATGTAGAGACATTAGAGCGCGTGGAAATTTTACGTGACCTTAGACTGGGTGTATACGATGTGGTAGTGGGTATCAACCTGCTGCGGGAAGGACTCGATCTGCCGGAAGTCAGTCTTGTCACAATCTTGGATGCCGATAAAGAAGGATATTTACGGTCGGTGGGCGCGTTGATCCAAACGATGGGGCGCGCCTCGCGTCATGTAGACGGGCATGTCATTATGTATGCGGACATTATTACCAAATCGATGCAAGCCGCCATTAACGAAACCCAACGACGGCGACATATTCAGGAGGACTATAATCGGGAGCATGGCATCACGCCGTCAGGTATCAAAAAGGCCATTAAGGATATTACAGAAAGGATAAGGGGCGTCGCGGAAACCAAACTTCCCTATGTTACTACTCCAGCCACCCGAGAAGGTATTGTCCGTCTGATAAAGGAACTCGAAGCTCAAATGAAGATTGCCGCGAAAAATCTCGATTTCGAGAAAGCAGCGTTATTACGCGACCGTGTTTTTGATTTACGGAAAGACCTCGACCCGGTAGACGAAAGTGCAGGTATGAGATATGGCAAACATTGAACAGGATAATACTCCCGAAACCAGACAGGAGCGTCGCGAGCGCAAACTAAGGAAAAAACAGGAACGGATTGCGCAGCACGGTAAAAGTCTGGTGACCATCTATCGTAATGCCATCGAGAAACGAATAAAAGGGAAATAATAACCGGACGCGCCTTTGATTTCCCGATTTCAAAATTAAATGCCGTTTCGACTTTCTTCACATATGTTCATGCTGCATTCATTTCGCTGTCGTATAATTTTATTGGTTGTGAAGGCTAGGTAAACAATTTTAGTGCTCTGACTCTCATGAAGAAGGTAATTACAGATGAAAAGAAATGGCGGAAATATCATTCCAATTGGCGTCGCGGTAACATCGGTAATAGTTTTATCCATTATCGTCGCAGGATGTTCTGGGGCATCAACTCCTGCGGTATCATCGCCTCCGGCAGTGATAACAACTACTACGGATATTACCGCAGTACCATCAACTACAACAAATCAATCTTCCCAGTTCCAACATCGCGGTACCAGCGGAACCTTGGCTGATATCAATGGCGATACTATGATCGTAACCACCCAACAGGGGCAGGTAACTGTTAACCTCAGTTCTGAAACGACTCTCGAGAAAACAGTTGTCGGCGATGTCAATGATCTCAGCCAGGGTGATTTCGTAACCATAAGTGGAATCGCTGATAGTTCAGGCAATTTAAGCGCTACGTCTATTATGGTGCGACCGCAGGTTCAACAGGGACAAACTCCTTCGACAATCGGAAACGGAGGGGGCTTCACCGGACCCAATGGCGGTTCTCCCGGAGGAAATTCCAGCCGTCAGTTTACCATCGGTACAATAATCAGTATCGACAATAATAGTCTCACGGTTATGACTACGCAGGGTCAGGCGACAGTGAACATTGGCCCGGATACAGTGATAGAAAACACAATCACCGGGACAACTTCCGACCTGCAAACAGGTGTTTTTCTGACCGTAGTCGGTACGACGGATAGCAACGGTGATGTTACTGCGACCTCAATTTCCATCCGACCTCAAGGACAAGGTTTTCCCGGAGGTGTCCCGACTACTACGGCGAGTTAGTAGCAGGAGTTCATTTTTCATTCACGGTGAGTTCATGTTACAGTGATATACTGATATAGCGGGTAATAGAAATTAGCCCATTGGAGGTAAATGATGATTAATTTCCTAAAACGTAAACCGATTATAATCGGATTGATCGCTTTGGCAGTTGTTGCTTTAGTGGTACCTGTTGCCATCGTTTCAGCCGCGCCAGCTAATTCCTCAAGTCGCCCGGGTAGTAATGTCACCGTTGTGCAGGGTGTTATCTCCAGTATCACCAGCACCGGTATTGTGATTACAACCACGGCTTCCGATGGTACTACCAGCGAGGTTTCATTAGCTATTGATAGCAATACCGATTTTAATATCCATGGTGTTGATTGGTTGAGCAGTTCTTTAAACGGGAAAACCGTTATTGCCTCATATAAGAACAATCAAACCGTGACTCTGCCTGTCGCCGGGCAAATCACAATTAATATGCCTAAGCCGACTGTCCCAGCCACTTCTATTACCAGAATGGGCATGATGGTTCAGGGAACAATAGCTTCGATAACCGGTAATACTTTAACTATAACATTGACCGGTACGAACTCTGGAAATCTGGCGGCAAATCAAAAAGTTTTTATCATGGCTATTCCTGTTCAGGGTGCGACAGGTAAAAAGATCACCGGAGAACAGGGCACAGTAACATCAATTAGCGGTAATACCCTGACTATTACACTTAGCGGTACCGGCTCGACAACTTTAACTATTGGCCAAATGGTAAATATCGGCCCTGGTATGGGCATGGGTATAAAACGACCTCAATCAATCCCCGGTGGGATGATGCGAGGTTTTCCGCAATCGCGGTTTTAATTGTGAAGACAAGCTGGTTTTGGGTTTTGAAAAAAGAGAGGTGATTAGTTCCCTCTCTTTTTATTTTCGTTCCACTTCGGAATCGGCAATAACCCGTTTACCCAGACTGACAACATCATCGACTTTGTAACCGATTCTACTATAAAACTCTAAAGCGGAAGAATTACCGCTCCGCACCTGGAGGTTTATCTTCGGACACCCCATTTTTACAAGTCTTTTTTCCAGTTCTGTCATTAATTGTCGTCCGTAACCGTGCTTCTGATAAACCGGGTCAACTGCCAGGTAATTCACCCAGCCTCTGTGTCCCTCATAACCGCCTGTGGCGGTGGCAACGAGTTTACCTTGTATTATTCCGATCAGGAATAATTCCGGGTTCACCTTTAGTTTGCGTTGGATATCCACCTTCGGATTATTCCAGGGGCGTACGAGGTCGCATTTTTGCCAGAGTTCAATAACCGCTCGTTCATCATCTAACGAAAATCGCCGAATCTCCATCTACAATGCTCCCTTGGATTCAGAATCTGGCTTATACCGGAGAATTGTTAGCCTCGGATAAAAGTTATAACGTCTGTAAAAGGCAAAAACCTTTTCGTTACCTTCAGCCACGGTGAGAATTATGTTTTTAAGATTCGAATTCTTCAACCAATTCAGAGCTCGACTCATCAGTTTGTGGCCGACGCCTGAACCGCGGTACGCTTTTTCTGTGTAAATGGATTCTATTTCACCCTGATTTTCACGGTTTATCGTAGCTACACAGTAACCGATATAGTTTTTAGTATTTATATCTCTAGCGAGGTATATACGCATGTCACCTCCATGAGATTTATCCATTAATTGTTGCTTTCGCATATCAAAGGAGGTAGCTTCGCGGTCATTTTTCCAATATGTGGAAAGCGCGATGTGATGTGTGTTGAGTTTCTCCCATAGAGGTCTGATTATATCCAGATCATTCCTGGTTTTTTCCAGATATTCGATCTGAGAGGGGTTTAAAGCAGGATTCTCTTTCTGGTCGCGCCATTCCTTTTCCAGGATAGAATATAGTAGAAAATCGCGCCAGACTCCCTTGAATAATTTTTCCTCACGCAGATATCCTTCCCGTTGCATCCCCAATTTTTCCATCACGCGGTAGGAACCGGTATTGACAGGATCGCAACTGGCAATGATGCGGTGCAAACCCAATTGTTCAAAACCAAAGGCGACCACTCTTCGCCCTGCTTCGGTAGTATAACTCTTATTCCAGTATTTACGGCTCAGGATATACCCGATCATCGCTTCTTTATTTTCCAGGTCTATGATACTGATACTGATGCTGCCGATAAGCCTGTTGTCTGATGTATCGACCATGGCGAAGTTATAGATAAGGCGCGGCGATTCTTTTTTCCTGTCGAAAGATTTACTGATAAAGGCTTTGGTTTCATCTTCCGTATTAGGACCAAAAGGCATGTACTTGACCGTTTCAGGGTCGGTATCATATTCGTGAATATCTTTCCAATCTTCTTCCCTGAAATCACGTAAAATCAACCTTTCGGTTTGAAATACCGGTGTTTCATTTTCCATTATGGCACCTCTTGCTTATAAATCAGCTTATTATAATAGAAAATGGATTGGATTGAAATCACAATTGGATCAATCCTTTTGCAACTAAAAGATGTTTTAATGGCTTCTTACATTATCTTGCGGCTGTTAAACGACAGTGCTACAATTTACCTGATTCAAATGGCCTTGTGAGGTAATATATTTTGCGATTGGAAAGGGGAGGGCGGTTTTTATGAAACTCTTAGGAATCTCCAGCGGCAGAAGAATGGGAAATAGTGAAATCTTATTGAGAGAAGCGCTCATGGGCGCCTCAGAATTGGGTGTGGAAACTGAGATAATGAGTTTATTAGATGTCGATGTTAAACCATGCCTGGGATGTAAAGTGTGTCCGGCCGAGATAATCGGCAAGGAAGCCTGTATCATCAAAGACGATGCTGTTTTTGTCTGGAATAAGATCATGGATTGTGATGGGCTGATTCTCAGCGGCCCGGTTTATTGCCTGACCCCTCCCGGTTACTTGTTTGTGATTCGGGATAGATTATTTGCCTCTAAATCCGATGTATCCTGGATGATGGAGCGGAAGAAATTAAAAGAACAGGGCACCAAAGTATTCGTCGATGAGCGATGCTTTAAAACCAGGTCGGGTGCTTTTATTTCCGTTGGAGGTTCGGTGACAGCTGACTGGCTTTCATTGGGGTTGTCTCTATTCCAGACAATGACTTTTTCCATACAATTGGAAGTTGTCGACCAGATGATGGTAATGGGCACAAATATCGTCGAAGGACAAGTCCTTTTGAATGATGTTGCTATGTCCCGGGCTAATAAACTGGGAAGCCATGTTGCAGAAGTCATGGGTAAGCCTGCGTCAGAAATGAAATGGCAGGGCGATGAAATGGGGACGTGTCCCGTCTGTCACCAGAATGAAATAACCATAAAAGGAAAAAATCCCGTCCAATGTCCGATATGCGGCATATATGGAGAACTCAAGATTAAGAACGGTGAAATCAAGGTCACCTTTAGCGAAGCAGAACAAAAAAGGTCCAGATTAACCCTCGCCGGAAAACTGGAACACTGGGATGAATATCATCCGGCAGACCCTGAAAAGGCCTGGAAATTAGGGCAGACTTCCACCATGCCGCCGTCCAAAGATAAGGAATACAGGGCGGAAATAAAACGAAAAATGGCGAAGTATAAGGCGGACAAGCCGTGCGTGAAGCCGCCGAAACAGAGTAAGTCTTAAGTTTGCGGTTGTAAGTGGTGAATTTTGACGGAGGCTGTCGCCAGTTCTATATTTCCGGCCAAAACTTTGCCTGTTTGTCGTTAAGCCATTTGTATTCATCGAAAAGCGAGGGTTTTAAAAACGGCAGGTTATCGATGTGCCGGATGGCCCAGGAATAATACATGGCGTAGCCCGGCGCCGCTACTTGAGGATGTTCCACCGGCGAGTTTACTAATAAGGTATCGTTGCTTATTACCTTGTAGGCCTTATTACCCGATCCGGCGTAGCCGAATCCGTTTTCGAGATTGAACTTGTAAAAATAAATCTCAGGTTGCGGATGATAATGTGGCGGATAACTGGACCATTTCCCCGGGAAATTAATTGTCTCCCCGAGCAACAGGTTCGATTTTTCCCGGTTAGATTTATTGAATATCGACCTGGTCATCCGGGTGGATGATTCATTCATCGTTCCGGTTCCGAGCATTTCCGTTTTACAATCTTCGGGAGTGAAAAGTCTGGACTCAAACGACTGTTCATTGGTGGTTTTAAAAACCGATATTTCAGTATCGCTTTTGCTGCAGGTAATATTAACCGGCACATTGGACGGGACATGCAGGCACCAGGGGCCATCGTAAAAGCAGGAGGATCGTTTTGCCAGAACTTTACGGCCTTCCCATTCAAATTCAATTTCACCCGAAATCAATAAAAATGCGATTTCTTTCGAAATGATGTGTGATACCTTTTGGCCGGCTTTCAGCCGTAATATGCCAAAATCCATTAAAGCATCGGCATGTTTCCCGTCCGTCGCGGTTATTCTGTTATACCCGTATTTAAAAGGTTTATATTGCCTTATCCTCATGGCATTTTGTGTCCCCTGAAATATCAGTCTGACCGAGCTAAGCTATTATATCTTTTCAACTATCGAACATCAATGTAGTCATTTTGTATGGAACAAATATGTTAATTTACATAATATTATCTGACTGAAAAACAAAAAGATATCGGGGATGCTTTGGTTGTGACCGGCGCAAAAAGCAGCCCGGTTACCCTCGATCAGGAAAGATATTGGAGGGCACCGGAAATCGGTATATTTTCGTTATGCCTGAAGTTATTGACAATTGTTTGAAGGATTATACTTCATCCAGCTGTTTGAGCCTTTTATGCAGCGCTCTAACCTTTTTCTTCAGGTTTTTTCTTTGCCATTTATCCCACCAATCGGGAGTGTCAAAATATTCCATCGGTTAGTACATTTATCCTTTCATTTTCAAAACGATAAAATACAGTCCGTAATCTTTGCTTAAATGCCTTTTGGTTTCAATTAATTCTATGATGACAGCTCGGGCATACCTTCAAAAAATTCGCCACTGCCACCGGTTGAACCTTGTTAAAACAGACCGGGCATTGTGTTTTAAATCTTAAAGTAACCATTTAAATATCCCTTCAATTGATTTCGAGAGGGTTTATATATAGTTCTATTTTAATTTTACCTTGGCTTTTACCCATGTCAATAGGGAATTAGGTATCATTATTTTGAGTGGAAAGCATAATAATTAGCTAAGTAATAACCATACCTGGTATTCAAAATGACATAGTTTTGTAAGTCTTTCTCTTGATGATTTGTGCATTTGTAATGAGAAATATGGAATAATCAAAATGAAAAATGCAATAAGATAATAAAACCGAATGGAGGAAATGTACCCATGATTACCATTGGCGTTAAAGCTCCCGATTTTAAATTAAAAGATCAAGATGGAAAAATTGTGAAACTGTCCGCGCTACGGGGGAGGAAAGTATTACTATCTTTCAAACCTTTGGCATGGACGCCCATTTGCACTGATCAGATAAAGTCTTTGGAAGAGCACTTCGATCGGTTAGGTGAGCTAAACACAAAAGCTCTGGGTGTAGGGGTGGATTCTTCACCGTCCAACAAAGCGTGGGCTAAATCGATGGGCATTGAAAAAACACGATTGGTTTCCGATTTTTGGCCTCATGGCGCTGTCGCCAAAGAATATGGTGTTTTCAGAGAAGAGGACGGGTATTCGGAACGCGCGAATATTATAATCGATGAGAATGGCGTGGTCATATTCGCTAAAATGTATCCGATCGGTCAGATGCCTGATATCCATGAGATTATCCAGACTCTGGAACGTGAATGATCCTGGATTTGTTAATCACCCTCATTTGAATTGCTCAGATGGTGGGAATCGTTCTTCTCTTCCGTCGGCACTTCCCGGTCGTAATGTACACATTCCAGGAAAGCCTCGGTGAGAGTGGGACGCTTTTTCCCTTCTTTCTGTTCAGGAAAGGGAGAAGTGGATTCCCACTTGCAAAATACTTCGGGGGCGACGTAAGAGTTTAACGCAATGGTTGGGGAATTACCTAATTGTTTGCCCACGGCTTTGCCAACTTCTTTTTTGTACTTCTTCAGTTCTCTGTCATTTTGAGGGATCGGCATTTTTATAATTTCATGGAAAGCCGTCAACGTACCCAGATAGGTTCTGAAATCCTTTACAGTGAATCGGTGATCCTTGGAAATTGAGTCTAAATATGTCCTGATCTCATCATCCGTTGTCTTGAAGATTTTATGATCGGAACCAGGCGTGCACCGGCCTCCGATATTTAACGCTAAAAAGGGGTCTCTCAAGACTTTATTTACACGGATTCCCTTTTTCCCGACAAAATCGAAGGAAAGAGTATTGCCTTTAATATTGACTTGAGAGCATCTGAGTGTCGAAGATCCGAATGCCTTAACTGTGGAGCGCGTCTCGGCGTCGCTGCCGATTCTGAATCCTGTTTTCGCGATGAGGTATAGGACTATGGCCTCCTCGGTAGTCTTCATATCACGCCGGATTTTCCTGATCAGTGATAGATAATCTTTGCTGAACGCCTTCAGACGCGCGAATTTAGCGGCGCTTGCCAATCCCATGTGTTCGGTGGAATAAAGATAGACCTGCCTGCCTTTGGAATCCCGTCCGATAGCCTGGATCGGGCTTTTAGGGTCGGTAGTCATCCAAATATTCGTCCAGGCCGGGGGCACTTTGCCTCCTGAAGGGGTGGTAAATGTTGAGCCGATCTGTGCCAATAGCTGCTGATGTTTATTATTAGGTCTCCGGGAAACTTCGTACACCAAATTTCCCATCGACTCTTCCTGCTCTATTTTTCCCGGGGTTGATGTTTTGGACTTCATCTTGAGCTGTACCTTGATACGAGTTTACTATCCGGTGTTTTTCTTCACGTTGGCATCGAGCGACTTCTGAAAACTGCGATTAGCATGTTCGAAATACATGTTAGCCGTCATCAATTCGCGGCTGACCGTTTTTAGTGTCTTTTCTGATATTTTATCTTCACGGACAATCTGTCTGCCGGCTTCTTTTGCGGCTTCGATCACATCGAGAGCCAAACCGTGGCGTATCATCTGCGCCAGGACAGCACCGTGGGGTCTCAGTAAAGCTCCGGCAAACTCCCTGTTGGCGTTCTTGCAATATGCCTCGAAGTGATGTACTAAAGGTTCGAAGTTGTCTATCTCCCAGAACCCGCAATTGGCAATGAGCGCTACTTTACGGCTATTGTTATTATTTCCCCGTAACGGATGCCGGAAGTGTCCGCCGCGGAGTTCAAAGAACGGTTGTAAAAGCGGTACCGATCTGTCGAGGAAGGTTTTCATCGGGCCTGTCATTCCGTCGACGTAAAGCGGTGTTGCAAATACCAGTATTTCAGCTTCCAGCTTGGGGAGAACAGCGGCCATATCATCTTTGTGCACGCAGACCCCCGGCGTTTTAAGCCAACAGGAAAAACAGCCGTCGCACGGTTCAATTTTAAGTATTTTTGTATAAAGAAACTCAACGTCGGCTCCCGCTTCTTTCAACCCCGAGACGAATGGAGTGAGAATCAAGGCCGTATTTCCTTTATCCATATGCGGGCTGGAATCGATCACCAGTGCTTTCATTTATTTATCCCTGACAACAGGTTCAGCATTTTTTCAAACATCAATATCATAACATATGGATAATTCGTCTGGAACTCATAACCGCGAGAGATACCAATGCCGCCGATATGGCTGGATACATTCGATTTTATGCAGCAACCACGTGCGCCTTACGTTCTACAAACAAACGGGAGTTCAGGGTATCCGCAACCTTTGCAGCCTATCACCCATTAATTGAATTTAAGGCGAGACCAACTGGAATGTGCCTTGAGCTGTCAGTGTTTTATTGCCTCTCAGAAAGGACAAAGTAATTCGATTCCCGGCGTTCAGTCCTGATAGCGCTGTCTCCAGGTCTTTGGCATTGGCAATGTTCTTCAGGTTCACTTCGGTGATTATATCTCCCGAAGCCAATCCGATTCTCTCCGCCAACGAGTTTGGTCTGACACCGCCCACATAAGCGCCGGGTATTATCCCCGCACCCTGCTTTTGGGTTATTTTACTTGCATCCGCGATCGAAGCGCCAAACATCGGACGTTGTCTGGATTGTGTCTGCGCAATTACCTGTTCCAGCCGGGTACGATCGAAACCGATAACCGTTTGCCCATCGATAACTGTCACTGGAACTCCCATCTGTCCGGTGCTGTTCACTAACTCCTGAGCATAAGCCTGGTTTTGAGAAACATCGCGTTCGGTGAAACTGATGTTACGTTGTGAAAGGAACTCTTTCACCATAGTGCAATAAGGTCAGGTAGGACTGGTATAAACTATAACATCCATTTTGATACCGCCTTCCATTTTCTTTCTAACCCCAATATAAAACTAATTTTTATGGAATTTCAAGCAGCATCACGGTTAACGATACTTAGACGTAGAGATTTTTTTATTGAATATTGGGAAGTTTATTTGGAACTTGATTATTGCGATTTTGAGCTTGGGCAGGGTAAGGTGGTGTGGGGAAAAGATGGTTGGCGGTATTGTGCTGGCAGGCACATCTTCAAAAAAGTCAGATGTGTCCTTTTGAGATTTGACTATCTGCAAAATTGCCGTTTATAAGTATCTTGACGATTAGCGGCACGATACCTGATAAATTTGGGTAGTCCTTAAATTATGAAACCGAATAACGGGCAGCACAATCTTCAGATTTCTTATTCCAACTCCGATTGGATGCGGATAATTCCATTTATAGGATTACCCACGATGCCCGCCTGAGCGGCGATAATAGCGGCATGGGTGCGACTGCGCGCCTCCAGTTTATCGATAACGTTTCGCACGTGCTTTTTAACAGTATCCAGTGTGATGCCCAGAGTTTCGGCCATTATCTTATTGGAGTCCCCGTTCCCCATGAGCCGCAACACATCAACTTCCCGCTCAGTAAGGTGCGCTGCCTCGGTGGTACGCTCGGCAAGTGTCTTACGGCCGTTTTGAATCAGATTTTCCACGGCGGTGTGCAGCAACTCGGTCTTCATCTGTGTGACGCCTTCGATTACGCGATGGATGCTTTGCAGTAACGCTTCCGGTGTCATGTCTTTAAGGAAAATGTAACCCCCTGCACCCGCGTGAATGGCATCGATTACGTAAGAATCGTTGAGGTTCTCAGTCAGTACGATGACCGCGATCTCAGGAAATTCATCCCTGATAAGTCTTGTGGCTTGTACGCCATCGACTTTGCCGTTACGGGTCTCGGTCAATACTACTCGGACATTCCGCCCCCGGTCACGGATTCTTTTAATAGAACGGATTGCTTCATCCCCATCCGCTGCGTCTCCAGACACTTCGATTTTATCGTCTTTTATCAGGATAGCCTGCAGCCCCTCACGCACGACCGGACTGAAACCAATCGTGAGAACTCCCAACTTTTCATTTACATTTTGCTTGATAGCCATGGTGATACACCTCCTGTACATTTTAGTGTACCTTTATTTACTCCATTAGAGTATCTTCGTGGTATCATTGTACCCCCCTTATAACCCCACTTGTCAAGCACTAACAATTACCACTCATTAGATTAGTCATCCGTAACTAAATGCCTGTCGAAAACCTGCTTAGGAGGTTTGCGGCAAAGAGATATCAGGAACATACTTCGGATAGATTGGGGTTACTCCACCTCATTGTTACCTTGATGTGTTCATGGATTTGTTAAAAAGGTGTGAGGAAAATAAAAATGTCTGAACAAACAATCTTAATAGTAATGCAGGTAAATCTGAAAGCAAGCGCTTATGTAACCACGGGTGTTACGAATGGTAACGAAGCATCAAGAACGGTAAAACTGGAATTACCCGATACCTGATTTCCGAATAGTAAGGTACTGGCAAATTGGAACAGCACAATGTGATAGCTACTTAAAAAGGAGGGAATAACATGACAGCAAGGTTCGAAATCTACAAGGACAAAATCGGGGAGTTTCGCTGGAGATTAACCCACACGAATGGTCACATTATTGCTAACTCCGGTGAAGGCTACACGACGAAGGTCAACGCGATGGGAGGTGTGAAATCTGTAAAAACGAATGTACCGGATTCGATAGTTGAAGACAGAACTATCTGAATAAACGGATTATGAGAATTAATGGCTAGTCGGCGCGGGGCTAATAACCCCGTAGCTTTAAGATAAACCAACGTCGATCTGGTTAAAAGTCGAATATGCACAATAAGAAATAAAAATAGGAGATCAAAAGTGAAAAGGAAGAACATACTCTGGCTCACTATATCTATCATCATGGTACTGGCTATTTTACTGGCGTCAGCATGTACCGGTAAAACAACCACAACTCCCACAACTACGAATACATCTACACAGACAACGACGTCTACGCAGACTACGACCACTACAACCCAAGCACAGCACACCACCGTACCATTAGTAAGTGGTACTCTCAATGCCAATGGTGCTATGAATGTGCCTGTCAACACCAAAGTCGGCGCTATTTTCAGTGAGGTAATGCAACCCTTGACCGCTGCCACTTTTACCTTACAACAGGGGCAAGGGAACACGACTGTTACAGGCACGGTTACCAACTATGGCTTCGAGGCGATCTTTACACCCGATGTCAATTTGTTACCCAACACCGAATATCAAGCCACGATTACCACCGGGGCTAAAAACCTGGCAGGA